>SAMEA104404106__coassemble_2002_pt1 | contig 13903 bp, 1 predicted proteins | sample SAMEA104404106__metabat2_high_PE_037 | metagenome-assembled genome bin SAMEA104404106 (sample SAMEA104404106) | Balaenoptera acutorostrata
GCCAGCGGTCCGGAAGTATCCGGCCCCTACGGGTTCGCATTGCTAGCCAGCGGTCCGGAAGTATCCGGCCCCTACGGGAGGCGGCATTGTTAGCCAGCGGTCCGGAAGTATCCGGCCCCTACGGGTTCGCATTGCTAGCCAGCGGTCCGGAAGTATCCGGCCCCTACGGGAGGCGGCATTGTTAGCCAGCGGTCCGGAAGTATCCGGCCCCTACGGGAAGGTGGCATTGTTAGCCAGCGGTCCGGATGTATCCGGCCCCTACAAGAAAAGACTGATTTTTTAGAGACGAGTTGTGGGGGGGTGAATAGGGTTCCCATGATTCGTCTTTGATTTTCAGAAAGAACCCCTTGAGCAAAAGAAAATACAGAATAGATATGATGAATAAGCTGAGCTGAACCTCTACCAGCTTCATTCATCACAGAACAAAGAAAATAGATAGTCTTATGAAAGTTTTACGTTTATATCGGATGATGATGACCCTGTGCCTGCTGGCTATGGTAGGGATGGGGACAGTAAAAGCACAGGTGGAGGCGACTCCTTCTGCTGAGGATGGATTATACGCAAATCTTGGTGCTGAGCAACCGGAGAGTACTTCTTCTTTGTACGATAAGGAGGAAGAAACCGTTGCGACTGAATCTGACGGCCGGCTGCTGGCTGTTCCTGCTGCTGCGGAAGGGAAATATTTCTATCTGCCCAAGGCGGAGGAGAAAAACGGTCTGGTGGTACGTTATGTCGATAATGAGAACGGTAACGAACAGAACAATGGTAAGAGCTGGAAAACTGCACGATTCAATTTGCAGGAAGTCATCGAAGAAGTGAACAATATGATTCTTACCGGTAAGGCTAAGAAAGGCCGTATCTATGTGGCTTCATCCGGCATCACCCACAAGCCGTCACGAACCGTAGGCGGTGGTAACCAGGGACTGGCACATACTTCGTTCAAACTCTATTCGGGGATTGAGGTGTATGGCAGTTGTGACAATACGGTCACCGACGGTAACGAGCGTCGTGTGATGAAGATTGCTGCCGGCAAGGCCAAAGGATGGGAAATAGCGAATCCGACGGTGCTGACCGGTTCGCATTCAACCGAGGCTGTCTTCGAATGGATTGACAAGCAACACATGTACAAAACCACTTTTGCCAACAACTCCTACCATGTGGTGTGGTTTGCTACGGGCAAGGGAAATGGTTTTGACGAACGAGGACGCGCTTATCCGCTTGATCCGAAGAATCCTGCCCTCCTGGATGGTGTCGTCATCAAAGGAGGCGATGCCAATGTGACCAAATTGAAGCCCCAGAGTCATAATTCCTATGGCGGTGGTGTCTATATGGTCGGTAACTCCATTCTCCGGAATTGTGAAGTGACACTTTGCCGGGCTACCCGTGCCGGTGGTGCCATCTATCTGGACGGTGGCGGCCGTGTGGAAGATTGTTATGTCCATGCCAATCAAAGTGAGGGCGTCGGACTGATTGACGGTCATGGTGGCGGTATCTGTATCGCCGACTCCGGTGTGGTGACCCGTTGTCTCATTACTGACAATATGGCCCGTATCGGTGGCGGTCTGGCCTTGAAACACGATGAAAATTTGAAAGGCGGGAACGGGCAGAAACTGTTTAATCGTTATTTACCTTCAGCGTCAGCAACAATTGTAGCCAATAATACGGCCAGTGCCGAAGCGGGAGGCGTATACCTGTATTATGGCGGTACCATCAACCAGATGACGATTGTCAACAATCACTGTAGCGGTTCGGAAATGATTATCCGTAACCGCCGTTATGGTATCAGTGGTGGCGCCTATATCGAAGATGCCGGTGTCATCTTCAACTCCGTGCTGTATGGCAACGAGGTGAGAAATTTGAAGGATGCCAGTATGCAGTATGCCTCTTATCGGGTGAACACCAACAAAGGAGTGCCCCAGGGCAAGCAAGGCGCTGATGACAAGAATGTGGAGGAGAACCGTCCGTATATGCACTATGCCGCTATCCAAAATTTGGAGCAGACCGACTGGAGTACCACTGTGCGTCGAGGAGTGATTCCTTTGCAGGCGATTGGTGACAAGAATCCGGCTTTTATCCAAGGTTATGATAAAACAGGCGTTCAGCAACTGGTTTCGGGGCCGGAGATAAAAAAAGTGTATAAAGGAACCTACGAACAGCTCGCGGACGATATCAATGGCGACGCATCCAAATTTGACTATTATTGGAAACCCATGGACATCTCTCTTTTGCATACTGCTGGTGTGAATTTGAAATCTTTTGTAACCCGTAAGTTTATGCTGTATGCTCAGACCGATGTGGATTTTACAGGTGAACTGTATAGTTCCAAGTCAACTTTGGGAGCACGTAAAGCAGAGGATTTTAAGTTTATGGCAACCGATGCTGTTCAGAATGTGGAGAATCCGGCTGGGGCATCCAAAACATATACTTTGTTTGTCGATCCGAATATTGGTGCTGTTGAGACCAATCCTATCTATTGGGGAATGAGCTGGGACGCACCTTTCCGTTATTTGGAAGATGCTTTGGAATACGTGCGTCAGGTACGTAACACTGGCTTTACTCAAGCACAGCAGGGCATAGCTATACCTCAAAATGCCAAGTTTCAGATATTGGTGAAAGAAGGGACCAACACCACAGCGAGCAACCACTATCATGGTGATTTGCACGAAGCCAGTTTTAAAATGGTGGGCAACACCCAAATTTATGGTGGTTATGCCAAGGAATTGAAAGGTACCGACATCACCTCTGTTCCTCGCAATCCCCATCTCTATCGTACGATTCTGTCTGCCGATGTGTTGAATCTGAAAGAAGGTCGAAACTCCGACCATGTTGTTATTTTTGACGGTGTTTCCAATGCCATTCTCGATGGTTTCCAAATTGAGAAGGGATATGCTTTGATAGACATTAAGAATCATGTGGAAGGACATACTCCGAAGCACAAGGTCGGTGCCGGCATCCTGATTCATAATGAAAATGCTACAGCGGAAATGACGGGCAACGAAGTGCGTAACTGCCGGGTGGCCAACTGTTCCGCTGAAGAAGGTGCTGCGATATGGGCGAAAGCTGAAGGCGCGAATATTGGTGGAACAAAAAATGATGGAACAGAAATTGTCGGAGTAAAGTTCGAAAATTGTATTTTCCATAACAACAGTGGACATTCTATTGTCAGTGTCGATGCAGAAACAGGTAAAATCATCTATTCTGAAGGAAGTTCTGCCATTTATGTGGATGCTGCAGCGGGAAAAAGTATCCGGTTGCTCTTCGACCATTGCAATATCGTGAAGAATAAGGGAACAGCCTTGACGACAGGTCCCGGTGAGGTGAGAATTGAAATGAAGAATTCTATGGTTTGGGCCAATGCTTCCCAGTATATGGATTTCTCAGAAACTTTGACTCAGCCTCTGGGCTTCCATTTCGGTGGTATTGTGAAAGAGGGACAGAATCCCAACTGGACTTATCGCATTCAATTGGACCATTGCCTCTTGGATAAGAATTTCACCTATACCCAGGAGGGAGAACAAAATCCCTTGCCTTTGGAGAGTGGATGGACGAACTGTCAAGGTATGCTGACTTATCAGCAAGGAGATGTGGACGTCGCAACACAGTTGCCCACCTTCCCGGGATTTATCAATCCTACCAAAAATATCGGTGCCTTGTACACCGGTGACCAGACCTATTACGGTGGACGTGTGGACTTCACTCCGCGAAATATGAATCCGATGGTGAATGCGGCCAGCGATGTCATTCCTGATTTGGGGCAGCCGATGACGGCAAAGGATATGACTGCTGTGGCCACCCGTGATTATGGTGGTGCGGCAGATATCGGTGCGCTCGAAAATACCGAATTGCCAGAAAGAGGTAGAGTGATTTATGTCAAAGACTATAAGGATACCACGACTCCTGGTGGCGACGGTTCTTCATGGCAGAAGGCCATCAACGGAAACTACTCGATTGCAGATCATAATGATTCTTATTTGCCAAATCATCCATTTCAGTATGTTGATGCTGAAATTCCTAATACCGGTATGACCGGACTGCAGTGGGCTGTAGATGAGGCTTATTATCGGTCGTTGAAGAAGAATACTAACAATATAGATTATACCACCTCTTTTTCTTATATGGAAGGAGCTTTGGTCGGGGACGGCCAAAATGGCAATAAGGCTAGCGGTCCCCAGAAAACTCAATATTGCTCACAAGTCCTTGCTGACGAATTAGTTGAAGTGTGGGTTGCGGCAGGTATATATACTAAGGGAAATGGTTTCTTTATGCGCGATGGCGTGGATGTTTATGGTGGATTTCCAGGTAAAGGGTCACCGGGGAAAAAAGAACGAAATCCAAGGAATCCGGACTATAAAACAATTATCCAAACATTATCGTCAGGGGTTGCCCATGATATGTATTCTTATAACCAAACCCAAAGAAAAGGTAGTTTTACGGATAATGGAAAATGGGGACCGAAGACTGGATTTCAAAAATACAATTGGAATATTGATGAAGAACTACGTTATGATTTGAATAAGAATTATACTGTAGCCAATACGACTCAGCGAGTGTTGACTCAGCCATTTCCTTATTATAAAGGACGCTATATTCAAAACGAGAAAGATCCAACATCTATTGAATTTAGAAATGAACCGATTAATGGCTTTAGTCAGTTGACTTCATGGGATGGTTTTGTCATCCAGAATGGACGTACCCGTATTTCAAATTCAAGAGATGGAGGTGCGGGCGTAGCTTTGCGTAAAAACGGACGTATTGTCAATTGTGTAGTGCGCAATAATGTCAATATTGGTTATAGCATGATGCGTGGTGGCGGAATCTTTTGTAATGACGGAGAAATTGTCAACTGCCAAGTCGAAGATAATGTATTGGATTTCTTGAGCAATAATAATGATACTGGTATGGGGGGAGGATTGTACTTGCGTACGGGTACGGTGTACAATACTTGTTTTACAAAGAATGCAAGTTTATCTACACAGACTATCAATGGAGGCGGTTGGAGTGGAGCTGTGCATTTCGAAAATGGTAAGTTCTATAACAATACGATTACGGAGAACGCAGGAACCAGTGCATTAAAAACAGGTAACTGGTTCGATTCCGGATCTATTGATATGTACAATACCATCGTTTTTCATAATCCGGATTGCAATGACGTAGATGTTTTTATTGCTGAACCTAGTGGAAAATTTAAGGCTAATGTAAAATATTGCCTTTTTGAAGAATACGAATTTCAAAATATTACTATAGATAATAAAACAGGTAATATTAGTTTATCTAAAAGTAATACTCCTTTTGCGCCTGGCAGTTTGAAGTTGAAGCCTCAATCTGTTGCCATTAATGCTGGTACAGAAGAATTTGATTCAAAAGAGATAACTTTGCCTGATTACGATGCAGAGTACAATCAGCGTATCCAGGACTGTCGTGTGGATATCGGTGCTTATGAGTTTAATGGAGCCTATGCCATTAGCCCAGATGAAACTTCAGAGACTGATAAGTTGATATTCTATGTCACTCAGGGTGGTGCGGGTGTGAATTCCGGTGCCTCTGTCGCGAATGCCGCTTGTGCTCAAAAATTACAGAAAATTTTGGATGCAGCGGGGCGTTATCGTCTGGATCCCAATAATGCAGGTAAGGAAATTGTCGTTCGTCTGGCAGGTGATAAGTTGGCAACGGATACTGAAACAGGGATAAAAGAATTCTCTGGCTTTGGTTATGAGCCTACCCGTTCCGTGCAACCAGGAAGTGGCAACCCTCGTGAATGGTCATTGATGGTGCCTCGTGGTATCACGGTAGAAGGGGGATGGGATGATGGGTTTACAAAACAAAATGTTACGGCAAATCCGACCCGGCTTTATGGTTATTACCAGGAAAAGGAAGCGACAGTTGCGGTTTATCATGCCGTTACTTTCACCGAGAAGATCTATAACGAGGAAGAGGAAGTACAGCCTGAAACATTGACAGCAGGTACCACAATCTTGGATGGTCTGTTTATTGAAGGCGGTCGCGCTGACGGTGAGGACGAAGGTCATCAGCGAGGCGGAGCTGCCATCGTGCCCGGCTATGCCCACATCCGTAACTGTATCCTCCAGAACAACAAAGCCGCTGGTGACGGTGGTGCACTTTATCTCGAACCAAAGGCCCTGGTGAGCGGTTGCTTGTTGAAAGGAAATGAGGCGAGCCGAGGTGGGGCGATTGGAGTAAAAGCGGGTGAGACGGACGTAAATTATGATGACAATCTGGATGCCCAGGTGGCAGAGATGGCACATATCTATACCTCAACCTTCGTTCATAACAAAGCGACAGGAGCCGGTGGTGCCTTGTGGTTCAAGGACAATGTCCGTGTCAATTCTTCGGTGCTTTGGAAGAATGAGGCCAGTGAGAACATGAATGTCAGCGGAGAAACCAATCCTCACTCCACCTCCAACCAAAAGGTCACCTTGAAATTGTACCCGATGGCCTATTGTGCGGTGGAAAACGTCCGTGTGCCGGGGTTGAACAATATCCGTGTGAATTCGGACAATGCCAAGGGTGTTCGTTTCGATATTTATAATTATACCGAGAAGGAGATGCAAGATGACCCGGACAAGAAGGCGCAGCAGCATCAGGTCAAACCTTATTATTATCCGACGAGTTATTCTCTCCTGGCCCGTGCCGGTATGCCTATCAGTGAATATGAAATTCTGGTGAAAGACAAGAAGTTGGCTTCGTCCGACTTCACCGATATCGCCAGAGGTATAAAGACAGTGAACGGAGAGCAGGTAGACAATCAGTTTATCGAAATCGGTGCCCGTGCTTTCAATGGCAAGCTGTTGATTGTTCCCACTCCTGAAACTTTGTTGCGAAGGTTGTATGTGGCACAGTCTGACGTGGATTGGGATATCGTGCAGTTGTTGGAAGCTGAGAAAAACAAACAACCCATCTATAGTCTTAAGGGGAGCTCCTTTGCTTATCCGATGGCCTTGCTGGAAGAGGCTTTGGAATATATACGTATGGTGAGAAACGAGCCTACCTTGAAAGCGTCTGGACAACAATCGGATGGAAGCCAATTTGAAGGTATAGCCAATGTGAAGTTTGAAATCTTTGTTGCTGGTGGTACCTATTTCCCGAGCCGTTATATTCAGGGGCAGAGTGTGGACGACTACTTTACGGAGTCCAGTAAGGCGACTTATCTGGTGCCGGAAGGAGTCAGCATCTATGGTGGACTGGATAATATCGGTAGGGAACAAGGAGCGAACACACTCTTTTACGGGCAAAAGGCGGATAAGGCAAAGGATATAACCTTGACTTATGGCAGCCAGACGTTGAATTTGTCTATCGAGCAAGATGCCACACCTAAGATATTGAATACCAGAGAGCATTTTGATAGAAATATCAATGGTATTGAAGAACCTTGGGAAATGAAGCACCAGACGATTCTTTCTGGTAATGTGGTGGACCGAGAAGACAATGTGCACCATGTCATTACCTGTATGCCTTATGGTGTCGGTGAACTGCCGGATCGTATGAAAGAGCCAGGTATCTCTGAAAAATATGGGAAATACTCAAGTTCTGACAAACAGAATGGTTTGCGTCCGTCCTTGTTGGGAGGCGAGGTCGTTCTCGATGGCTTGGAATTTTACGAGGGCGAGGCCCAGGCGGAAGCCAAGTCTTCTGCTAATGCTGGTGAAGGCGGTAAAGCCGGAACGGGTGATGGAGGTACAGGAACTGCCAATATAGAAGGAAGAATATTGGAAAATTATTCTGAACGTGGAGGTGCTGTCCTGGTAGCCGGGAACGTGGGACAAATAAATCCCGAAAAACAGCCAAATGTTTGGGGATGGGTAGGACCTACAGGCCCGGGAGCTGACAAACTTAACGCCGTGGGCCGCCGGAATATTCCTCTGACCATTCGCAACTGTCGTTTCAACGGAAACATTGCCGGTGAGGGAGGCGCTGTCTTTACAGATGGTGAACTCAAAATCTATTCATCCTCTTTCGAGCGGAACAGTGCCAAGCAAAGCGGTGCCGTCGGAGGAAATGGCGGTGCTGTCGCAGCCAATTATGAGGTGACGATGCTCAATACCGTTTTTGAGAACAATGAGGCAGATGTCAATGGACAGGGAGAACAAATACAGGCTGATAAGGTTACGGCCAGTGGCGTAGGTGGTGCGCTCTATGTCGGTAAAAATGGATGGACACACATCCTCAACAGTAATGTGGTGCGCAACAAGGCCAAGAGTTATCCGGCTTTCTATTTTGGTACTCCTAATCAGGGTATGGCTGATTATTCTGTGAAACCATTTACAGATGCCGATGCCAGTGGTGCCGACCGTCACATGGTGGTCAATTCTCTATTCTGGGGAAACGAGGCCGTAGGCGGCAAGAAGTTCGTGGTGAACTATATGGACAATCAGGGGAAACGGTTGGAGCAGATTCCGCAGATAGCTGATGACGTTGCAGAAGCCAAAGGTTTGCCTTCGGAAGCGCTTTGGTTCTGTGCCTATGAGGATGGCTGCGGGCTCGAGCCTGTCAGATTGAACATCAAGGGTGTGGATATGCGTGAAGCCGAATTTAAACTGAACGGTGGTGTGCATTATTTGCCTTATATCTTCTACGACCATGCGACAAAACAACTGGGTCCTGTTCCTGTTTCTCAAGAAAATGAGTTTAAACTCAAGTATCTGGCCAACTATAATGTATGGTTGAATCAGGACAATTATGACTTGAACGGACCGAATTTCGGTCATCCTTCGGATGAGGCGGGTGTAGAAGGTTATCTGCCCGATGCCAGCTGGACAGTGACCCGTATCAACAACCTGACAGACAATGGCTGGACCATGTTGGAACAGAGTTATGATCAAGCGTCCACTGCAGAGCATGAGGAAGATAAGTTCTCTTTTGAAATTAGTCCCACTGGTTATAATGGAAAAGAAGGATATACGGGAAAGGGTATCTACTACGACTGGTATTACAATGACAACCCGGACGGCTTGAATCTGGCAATCGGTATGGACCCTTATATGAAGAGTTCTTTCTCGAATGACGCGAACAAGGCAAAACGTCTGCGTGTCTCTTTGAATCCAGACAAAAAGTATACCAAGACCTATATCGACATCGGTGTGTATGAATACCGGCATATCGCGTTGAAACCTTATCGTGCCAATATGGTGGACATTCTCTGGGTGTGTCAGAACGAAACATCGGAGGAAGCGGATGGCTCTACCATCGAGCGGGCCACTAGTAATGTGCAGCACGCCATCGAGACCTTGCTTTCCGAGCGTAACAACCATCATAAGGAAATCCGTTTCCTGGCAGGTGAATACACGCCGTCGGTGGCTTACGAATATGGGGAAGCAGCGAAGCCGGGAGAGGAGATGAAACTGAACAAGGGTTTCTTGATCAATACGGCAAGTCAGGATAACCGTGCTGTGATTGATCCATCCCTTGACGGTGGTCCTTTCGGCATCAAGTCCTTGTCCTTCCGAGGTGGATGGAGCAATGTGGTCAGTTCGGCTGAGGGAGTACAGAATGTAAAAGAATTCCCTTCTGTAATCGCTACACAAAATAGTGCCAGTGATGAAAAAGAAAACTTCCGTCACCTGTTCTATATCGAAGATGCGGTGCAGAGAAAAACGCCAAAAGGTGAAAGTACAACAGTGGTCGTTAATGGTGAGGTGATTCCTATCATCTTTGATGGCCTGACTTTGTGCAATGAATTTGCTGCCGGCGAAGAGGGGAATGCCATCTATTATAAGAAGCAGACCTATAAGGATCAGAACCAGACAGTAGATGCAAAAGAACCCGTGATTTCTGATTTGGATAAGAATGGAAATACGTCGGCCGTCGTTCCCAAACTGGCCATCCACCGTTGTAGCTTTATTGGTAATGGCAAACAAAAGGTGGCGCAACAGGAAACTTCTGCGGTAACGATTGAAGCTGGAGGTGGTAGTGCAATAGTATATAACAATGTTTTCCACCATAATGTGGACAAACCTTTGAAGGCGGTGAATACCGCTGTGGTCAATTGTACCTTCGCCCTGAATGGTAAAAATGTGATTTTGACTAGTCTGCCTGAGAACACAAAAGAATATACATCGTCTATGCACAATTCCGTGCTGTGGAAGAACAACGCTACGACACAAGACGTATTCGGATCTCAGTTGAATGGTTCTTGGGTGAACAATGCTCAGTTTACTTATAATGCGGTGACAGGAATCGAAGCCGATCCTACTTGTCATAATGTGTCATTGGATAATAAGAATTCCGATTTGATTAAAGGACCTAACTTCAAAGATCCGAGAGAAGGAGTTACGACCTTGGCAGAAATGTATCTGAGCGATTTCAGTTTGTTGCCGAGCATCAAGTTGCTGAATAAGGCAAGTGACGATACCTATGCCCAACTGATGAGCGATTATTGTCAGGCAGTGAAAATTGTGACAAAAAACCAGCCTAAGCCCGAAGATGTGGTGACTGTTATGAGTAAGACGGAAGTTCTGGATAAACTCAAAACAGACAATTTGGAAGTAGAATTGCAAAAAGGTACACCTATCTATCCTTATCGTACCGACGTGGCCAACTTACAGCGCAGGGTGGACAAGTTCATCGACTTAGGTGCCTATGAGTACCAGCAACCTTTGCGTCGTGAGATTTATGTCAATCCGAGTATGATCAATGGTGGTGACGGTAGTTCCTGGCAGGAAGCTTATCCTCAGAACAAAATGCAGGATGCCATTGATATGGCGGCCGTTTATGCCCACAACCAGTTCCTTGATCCTAATGTGGTGGAAGAGAATGCCCAGGCTTACGTCTTCATGAAAGGCGACAGGGAACATACACAGAAGCATCTGACGATGCGTGCTGGTGTGAAGGTCTTCGGCAGTGTGGAACCTTCCATGAAGGAAGTGGCCGAAGTGGAGCAACTTGAAACAAGCAGTGCCGCTTATACTGCGGCATTGGAAGCCTTCGTCAAAAAGATAAAGTTGATTTCTCCAGGAATGGCGGCCCCTTATACCCAGCGTACCGTGGTCAGCAGTATCAAGGCCTCACCGGCTTGTGAAGGCCATCTTGCATTGATGGACGGCTTTGAAGTGAAGGGACTTCCTGCAAAGGGAGCCAGCATGGAAGAAGTGACAGCTCCTGTTGTGAATATGTCGGTGGCTGATGGTACGAACCCAACAAAATTGGTGCTCCGTAACAGTATCATCAATGGCTTCTACAACAAGACTCCGTATAAGGATGACTTGAACAATTCTGTCGTCCGGGTAGAAAATGGATTGATGTACAATTGCTTGGTGTTCAATAATAAAGTTGATGCTCCGCAAGGTACCAATGTTTCTACCAATTATGGCATCGTTACCATTGGTAATGGTGACAGTGGCAAGGGACAGTTGGTCAATTGTACCGTTGTCGGAGAGCCCGGTATGCAGCGTATAGTCAATGTTGCAGCTACTAGTGCTCCGCAGCATATTCATAATACGATAGTCTATCCGGGAAATGTTGGAGGTAGTGCCAAAACTTATGGTTTCTGCGATTACTTCAAGAATCCGAAATATATCCAGGTGTTTGCCCCTGAACCTTATCTGAATTATCAGTTGGCTGAGAATTCGAAAGATATAGCTTTGGGCGTGGAAAAAGATGAATTTAAATGGAGTCCGGAGAATCAAAATAAGTTTGCCTCCTTCATCGATTATGCAAATGATTTCGACCTTTTGGGTAATCCCCGTAGAATTGGAGCCAAAGTCGATTTTGGTTGCTATGAAACTTGGACAACGAAGGACGAAGCATTGACTTTGAGTACCGCGTCTGGCAACTATGGCGGTTACTTCTATCCACAGCGAGGTAGTGTGGTCTATCTCAGTGGACACCCCATGATCTTGGCAGACGATTTCGCACTTACGGATGCAATCCGACCCGGTTTCTTGTTACTGCAGGATAAGGGCGGCTGGTATGGCAAGGGCAAGGCTACCTTGGCATTGCAATATGCCGCAATAGACCGTTCTCTGGGGCAATACAACCTGATGTCTTTGCCTTTCGATTGCAATTATGCCGACTATGTGAAGGACTTTGATTCCCAGCATCCTGAGACAGTCAACCGGCCGCAGATTACCGTGAAAAAGTATGATGCGGTGAAGCGTGCAGAATCAGAATATCGTTATGCTGATGCCAACTCGCCTTGTTGGGTCAATTGGTCATCTAGCGACCAGGAACCTTATATCCCCGCTAACCAGGGTGTAGGTGTTGAGGTGCCTGCTGGACAAAATGGTACTTATCGTTTCTTTGGAATGGCGACAGGCATCACCGAAAATATTTATGTCGAGAAAGATGCGAAGATCGTTGTCTTGAAACAAAATAACGATTTGTCCTTTGACCGAAAGAATCGTCCTTTGTTTACCACAGCAGAAAACATGGGCTGGAATCTGGTCGGTATGCCTTATCTGGTGAACGATTATGTCACCGGTGAGTCGGCAGCGACAAATACGGGATATGCGATGGATGTGCCGCACCTGTTCTACCGGATGACATCGGATGGTGGGTATTCCACTCCGGCTTCGTGGGAGAAAAACGAGACTTCGACATTGGATGCCGGTGAAGGATTCTTCACTCAGACTGCAATCATCGATGGAGACGAGCAGTTGACTTTTGCTTTGCCAACAGTGGCAACGGGGCCTCTGCCTCCAGGTCAGAGCAAGCGCGTCACACTGACAAGCAAAATGGGAACTGACGAGTTGGTGGTCAGAACTTCTCCTGACACGAAGAATCTGACTTATACTTATCAGGTGGACGGTCTGAAATGGATGGCGGAGAATGAAGATTTGCCACAGCTCTATCTCTCCAACGACCAGGGAACCCGTTTCTCATGGGCGTCGGCAGCTCCTGTGGCTACTGAATTGAAATTGGGCGTAAAGGTTCCTGAAGCTGGATTGTATACTTTTGCTATTCCTGACCAGAAAGACTTTTCTGAATTTACTCACATCTGGTTGGCTGACCGTAAGGCTGGGGTGGTGACTGATTTGAAATTGGGAAATTACACCGTGGCGATGAAGCAGGCAATGGATCACCCGGAACGCTTCACATTGAAGTTTGGCGGTACGGCGCCTGTCATCGACACTGCTGCCGGTCGCGGATGGTACCAGGTATTTATCCGGAATGGGGAGTTGCATGTCCGTGGTCTGGAAGGCGGTGAGTCTATCCGGGTATACGATGTCGCTGGTCGTGACGTGCTCTCTGATGAGGCGACGGCACGCGAATATACGGTACCGCTGAATGCGGGAGTATACGTGGTCAAAGTAAACGGACAGGTATATAAGGTAAGATAACATTTGATTGTTGGGATGGTTGAGAGCCGGGCTGTGCCCGGCTCTCTTTGTTACGGCTACGCTCGTAACTGGCTGCGCGATGACTCCTTGCTGCCCCTAGACGGGATGTCCGCACCTGTAGGGGGCGGATACTTCCGACCCGCTGGCTAGCGTCCATTGAAAACGCTGCTGGCGCGATCCCTGCTGGTCCCCACGAATCTTCACTAATTATCACGAATTTTTTATTGACAAAGGCTTGTCGCCACGAATTCTCGTACCAATGAAAGCAGAGCCAAGTTTACTTGAGCTCTGCTGAATGCCGCCGAGAATATAAATTTAACACGAAAGGTACATACACCTTGCGTGAGAATGCGTGGGGAAGATAGGATGTATGGATTATTGGGGACCGCATTCGTACGCTTAATCAGTTCTTTTCGTAGACTTGCAGGACTTTCCTTATGACATTGTAATCGTACCACCACGATGGTACAAACGTACCATCACGGTGGTACAAACGTACCATCATGGTGGTACAAACGTACCATCGTGGTGGTACGACTTCTTTCTCCTAATGAAGCAGAGAAAACGCACCAAATCAATCGTCCGAAATTGGCTTGTAAAAACTTTGTAAT
>SAMEA104404106__coassemble_2099_pt1 | contig 13418 bp, 7 predicted proteins | sample SAMEA104404106__metabat2_high_PE_037 | metagenome-assembled genome bin SAMEA104404106 (sample SAMEA104404106) | Balaenoptera acutorostrata
CATGATTTGATATCCGAGAATCAAGATGCAATATTCGATATTCAAAATTCGACATTCATGATTTGATATCCGACATCGGATATTTGAAGATCCAAGATTCGATATTCCATATTAGGAAAAAGGATTCATTTCCTAGAATCAGATAGAGAAAATCCCTACGAGTCCGGACAGTTTACGAACAGCAACCCATTACAACAGACTATTCAAATATCAAACCGATTCTTATGGAAGAGAAAGAAAGGATTCTCACCCTACGTGAAGAACTCCATAAACACAATTACAAATATTACGTTGACAACGCTCCTGAAATTACGGACCGAGAATTTGATGAATTATTGGCTGAACTTCAACAATTGGAGACCAAACATCCCGAAATGGCCGACGCCAATTCTCCGACAGTAAGAGTGGGTAGTGACTTGAACCATGAATTCACCCAAATCACCCACGTCTATCCGATGTTATCTTTGGGAAACACCTACAACCGCGAAGATGTCCGCGCCTTCTACCAACGTGTAGAGGAAGGACTCAACGGTCAACCCTTTGAAATTTGCTGTGAACTGAAATTCGACGGTCTCAGTATCTCTCTGACCTACGAAAATGGAAATTTACTGCATGCCGTCACCCGTGGAGATGGTGAGAAAGGAGATGACGTCACCGACAACATACGAACCATCCGTTCTATCCCACTTCATTTGCCCACACACGACTATCCCCAGAAATTTGAGATAAGGGGCGAAGTCCTGATGCCATGGAACAGTTTTGAAGAATTGAACCGAGAACGTGAAGCAAGCGAAGAACCACTCTTTGCCAATCCGAGAAATGCTGCTTCCGGTACGTTAAAAAGCAAAAACTCCGCAGTCGTAGCCAAACGCAAACTCGACGCCTACCTGTATTATCTTCTAGGCGAAGATATCCCTCAAGAAAGTCATTACGACAACATGCAGCACGCCAGACATTGGGGATTCAAAATCTCAGACGCCATGTATGTAGCCCACAGTCTTGAAGAAATCTATGCCTACATTGGCAAATGGGATGTAGAACGCAAGAATTTACCGGTAGCGACAGACGGCATTGTTCTCAAAGTGAACAATATCAAGCAACAGCAGCAGTTAGGCTATACGGCTAAAAGTCCACGATGGGCAATCGCTTACAAATTCCAGGCTGAAAGAGCTTGTACACGTCTCAACGAGGTAACCTACCAAGTGGGCCGAACCGGAGCGGTCACCCCCGTCGCCAACATGGATCCGGTCCAACTCGCAGGAACAGTGGTCAAGCGCGCCTCCTTGCACAATGAAGACATCATCCGCCAGCTCGATCTGCATATCAACGACTTTGTCTATGTAGAGAAAGCAGGAGAAATCATCCCACAAATCGTGGGCGTAGCGAAAGAGATGAGAGGGAAAGATCTGGGACCTCAGGTAAGATTTATCGAGAGATGTCCGGAATGCAACACCCCCCTCGTACGTTATGAAGGAGAAGCTGCCCATTATTGTCCGAACGAAACAGCCTGTCCCCCGCAACTGAAAGGAAAGATTGAGCACTTCATCAGTCGCGACGCCATGAATATTGATTCCCTTGGCCCTGAAACTGTGGACGACTTCTTTGAAAGAGGATTGATCAAGGACGTAGCCGGACTCTATGATTTACAAATAAACCAATTATGCGGTGCAGACCGTTCACGCGAAAAATCTGCCCGTAAAATCATTGAAGGCATTAACAAAAGCAAAGAGGTCACTTTCGACCGTGTCCTCTTTGCACTGGGCATACGGTTTGTAGGAAAAGTCGTGGCAAAACTCCTCGCCCGCCACTTCCAGAGTATTGAGAATTTACGCTCCGCTTCTTTGGATGAGTTGCTGCAGATTGAAGGTATCGGAACAGTCATCGCACAAAGTGTCATCAGCTATTTTGCCAATCCAGCCAATCTGGATTTGGTGGAACGTTTGAAATCAGCTGGTGTACAGATGGAACTCCCCCAACAGGAAACCCTCTCAGACTCTCTTGCCGGAAAGAGTATTGTGATCAGTGGAACCTTCAGCCATCACAGTCGTGAAGAATATAAGACAATCATCGAAAGTCACGGTGGCAAGAATGTAGGCAGCATTTCGAAGAAAACAACTTTCATTCTGGCTGGAGAAAATATGGGACCTTCCAAATTAGAAAAAGCCCAGAAGCTAGGAATCCCCTTAATGAACGAGACAGAATTTCTGCAACTGATTGAAGAAGAAGCTGCCGCTCAACCCACACAAGGCAGTTTATTCTAACAGATAATCAAAAGTTTACAAAAGACGGTCCTTATCCGTTATAGGAAAACAGGGCATCAAAGCTGACAAACCTCCTTTGATGCCCTGTTGCTTTCCAGGAAATCACAGCGCTTTTAAGAAAAGAAAAATCTAATAAATGTTTTGTTTTTATAAAATAAAATGATATATTTGCACTCGCAATTAGGAAATTGCCGACATGGCTCAGTTGGTAGAGCAATTCATTCGTAATGAATAGGTCGCCGGTTCGAGTCCGGCTGTCGGCTCATGATTGAGAGGGGTTGAGTTCAACCCCTTTTTTCTTTTTTAATCATTTAATCTTCAAACAGCTATGACAGATTCTATTTCACTCCTTCCACTACACCATGCAAGTGCTGAAATTCAATCCGCAAGTGATTTATATGTAGATGCATTTCCCCCCTGCGAAAGAAGGGATGTAGACAAGTGGTTACATCTGATTGATAACAACAAACAATTTACCGTATTCGGCATCTATTCAGACGGAAATTTCCAGGGATTCATCAGTTGTTGGGAATTCGCCAAATTCGTATATGTAGAGCACTTCGCTGTCAATTCAAATGCCCGAGGTAACGGTATCGGCGCAAAATCAATAACAGCCATCAAAGATAAATTTGCACTCAAACCTTTCGTTCTGGAAGTTGAACCTCCCTGCGACGACCTTACCCAAAGACGCGTCGGCTTCTATCAACGACAGGGCTTTGTGTTGAGCGATATCAACTATTCACAACCTCCCTACCGGAAAGAAGACGACTGGTTTGAACTGAAACTGATGTCAACAGATTCCAACTTTTTAGAGGAAAATTCCAAGGAGGTCATTGAAAACATCTACCAACACGTGTATAATACTCAAGCAGTGCAATAGACTGATAAACTGATAGGAGATAAATGTTACGAACAGGCATTTATCTCCTATTTTTGTATTCATAAGATGTGCAGCCGCACCTCATTCTTAATATAAAAAACCGCACCTCATTCTTAAGTAAGTGGTCGAAATTAATCAACATTATATCGGAGATTTTTAGAGAGGGATTTTATCCTTATAAGGAAGGAGCTTAGCGGGCTAAGTAACTGACGCATAAGGGGAAAATCACCTGTAAAAAATTCGATAGAAGTTGAATATAAGAAAACTATATATAAAATTAATTTTTACTACTTACTTAATATGACAAACCACCCCTCATTCAATTTGTCAACTCTAAATTCTCCTCATCTTAAGATGGGTCCCTAACAAAAGAACGGACACGCAGGCGCCCTCTTTTTGCCCTCTGCCCGCATATTTAGACTGCCAGCTTGTCTTTGCACGTACGCTATATTTTCTTTTTCATTACAAAAGTTTCTGTATTTCACCACCAGTTTTTCCAACTCTCCCTGCCATTTAAATACAAACCTATTTATAAAAGTCAAAATCACGTCGTGATTTATTAAAATCACGTCGTGGCGTAATAAAATCACGACGTGGCGAATTAAAATCACGTCGTGATTTTATATTTATATCTGTAGTTTCAAATTATTTTAGCCCTTTACATTTTAATAGAACAATATACAACAGAAATTTGAAAGAATGTGGATATTCGCACACACCACAAAAAAAGAAACTGGCAGGAGGCCTGACTAGCAAAGCATAAGAATACTCCCCTAAACAGGTTGAGTGATAGTCCCCTTAATGACTTTGCCGGTAAAGATGCCACATGAACAGTTTGACGACTCCTACGCATAGAAAGTTTGAACTGGGACGTGCATACAACATTTATCCCCTGCAAGCAAACTGGTTTGCTTGCAGGGGATAAAACAGATTACCCAACACTCAGCAGTGCAGAGAAAGAAAAGGAGCCGTGGTTTTCACGGCTCCTTCTACCTATCTAATAAATAAGTTTTATCAAGACTGGAAACGCTTGCTAGCACGCAACAAGTGGCGTAACATGCTGATCAATTCCTGTGCTTCCTGCAATGTATTCAAGTAAAGCAAAGAAACCTTGATGTTGCTGTCCTCATGCTGGATTCGATCTTGCTGGCGATGGCGCATCTGCGAAAGACGAGCCTTCAAGGCATTACCGTCAACCAAAAGGATTTCGTTTTCCTCAAAATTGCTGGTACGAAGTGTTTCCTCCACCTTTTCCATGTAGCTGCTTACATCGTTGCAAACAGGAATCAACTCATCAATGTAGCTCTGAGGCAGCGGATTGAAGTTGTTGTCGACATGTTCTTCACAAGGTTCCAACATACGTTTCAGACAGTAGATGATTTGTGAACAGCTGTTGCAACCCAAATGGAACCACGTATTCTTTTCGACAGCCTGCAAGTAATCAATCTTACGCATACCTAAGATTTCCTTACGTCTGTACCGCTTCCAAGTGGACTTCTGGTCAGAGATAGCCGATGAAGCCTGTCTCAATGATTTAATGTTCTCGTGCATCAAGCCTTCCGTAATATTACGGAAAGTCTCTCTGGCGAAACGTACCATGTCACTCTGGGTCTGACCAACATGCTGGCAAAGCATCACCCATGTCTGTGCCTTATCTGTACAACGTACCAGCTGACGGAACAAGGTATCCACATTGTCTGCCTTTTCCTGCTGTTTCTTGAACTTGCGGTTGTTGTTGATCAAGACACAAACCAAGACACAGATAACCAAAATCATGGCAACACCACCACCGGTATGGTTCAAAGTGGCAATGATGAAACTCAAGATGAATGCGGCACCTGCAGTAATAAACCAGCCACCGATCACGGTCATCACACCAGTAATACGATATACCGCAGTCTCTCTACCCCATGCACGGTCGGCCAAAGAGGTACCCATCGCTACCATGAAGGCAACGTAAGTCGTAGACAACGGCAACTGGAAAGTAGTACCTATTACAATCAAAAGACCCGCCAGCACCAAATTGACAGAAGCACGAACCTGGTCGAAAGCAGCACCTTCATCCAAGACAACGCCTTCAGAATCGAAACGAGTATTGATCCAGTCCTTTACAGATTTCGGAACATAACGATTGATGACTGCTGTTGTATTCAATACATTACGAACGGTCTTACGGGCAACTTTTGAGGAACTGAAAACTTCTTCAGTTTCATCCTGACGAGAGAGATTTACAGTGGTCTCAACGACCTTCTGCGCCTTCTTGGAAGTACAGATAGCGGTAGTCATAATAAGTCCTGCACCAATCAAGAACAACTGCTTATGCGGTAAACCGGAAGGACCTACCAAGACATCCATCATATAATTCTCAGCCTCGACTCCGTTACCATTGTTTGTATAATCCAGGAATGATTCCAAACCAGCGAGAGGGGTACCAATAAAGTTCACCAAGTCGTTACCGGCAAAAGCCATGGCCAAGGAGAAGGTACCAAACAAAACTACAATTTGGAAGATATTGACTTTAAGCAAATGGAGAAATTCCATTAATATGGTAAAGATCAGCATGCTGGAGCCTAAAATCAACATTTTATTTGCGTCAATCCATTCTGGAGTCCAGCCTATGGCTGTCAACAGACTGGAGTTTTTCATACCACTCACTAACAAGAAATAAAAAATGGAAGTAATAGAAAAACCGCCGAATATAGCGATAGACCAACGTAAGTGCTTTTTATAATTGAAGGTGAATACTATACGCGTAATCCACATCACCAACAGACCGAAAACAAATGCAATCGCCACTGACAAGAATATGGCAAAAATAACAGATAAAGCCTTATCTGTATTGATCAAATCCGCATAAGTCACGCCGCCGTCCAAAATCTTAGACATTGCCAAAGCCGAGCTACCACCTAAAAGTCCGAAGACCATGGAAACTGTCGTAGAAGTCGGCATACCCAACGTATTGAAAATGTCGAGCAAGATAACGTCTGTTGCGGCAACACCTAGGAATATACACAGGACATCATCCAAAGAATAATAGACTGGATTTAAGATGCCATGTCGTGCGATATCCATCATTCCGCTACTGGTCGAGGCGCCTACAAAAATACCAATAGCTGCAACAATCAAAACTGTTCGAAACTTAGCCGCCTTAGCGCCTACGGCCGGACTTAAAAAGTTAACAGCATCATTTGCAACTCCCACAGAGAGGTCAAATGTTGCTAAAACAAAAAGGAATATCAAAATTCCAAGATAGAATATATCCATGAGATTTATAGATTGTTTTCTTTCTGCAAAGATAAGATATTCTTTAATTTAATACCTAATATTTCTAAAAATTTATTCTTCATGTTGAAAATCCATTCAGCTGCAAACCTCATCATCCAGGGTGGAAAGATATGGAAAGATATGAAGGCCAGCAACCGGAATTCGCGATAATCCGAGCATCTTCAGGCAAGTTGTACTCCCTATTCCATGAGATTTTGTCCGAATCGGGAAGCAACAGGACGAACGAATACGATTACAGTATTCATCTAATGGAATAATATTATCTATTAATTTATAGATAATTAAGCATATATTTTTTTACAATACTAGCAACAGGCCGTTGGCAACCACCCGGGAGTCACACATTATTCTATTTGAATACGGTCGAAAAGATTCTATACGACAAAATGTAAGAATGGAACACCAGGCACCCCCACGACATCTGGTGAACGAGCCAACTACACCATCAAATTGGTAACGCAGTCTTCTTGCCGCAACCTATCCAAGAAAGGACATTCCTACCTCCAGAAGTAACCCGCAGACCATTTAAATATATAAATAGGGGCTTTTCTGAAAATAAATATGTATTTTTGCGCTTATAATTTTAAATGATGAAGCAATGCTGACTATCAAACAAATTACAGACGACAAAGAGGCCGTAATCCGCGGCCTGGAGAAAAAGCATTTTAAGGGTGCTCGTGAAGCAATTGAAAATGTATTGGCTGCTGACGAAAAGCGTAAAGCTGCTCAAGCAAAAATGGATGCCTTACTCGCAGAAGTCAAGGTTCAGTCCAAAGCTATCGGCTCCTTAATGAAAGAAGGCAAGAAAGAAGAAGCAGAAGCCGCTAAACAAAAGGTAAACGATATCAAGGCACAAACACAAGTCTTTGAAGAAGAAATGAAAGCTGCTACAGAAGAACGTCTGCAGTTGCTCTACACAATTCCAAACTTACCCTATGACATCGTACCAGAAGGTGTGGGTGCTGAAGACAACTTGGTGGTAAAGACAGGTGGACACGATACGGTTCTTCCACAAAACGCACTTCCTCACTGGGAACTGGCCAAGAAATACAATTTGATAGACTTTGACCTGGGTGTCAAGATAACTGGCGCAGGATTCCCAGTATACATTGGTCAGGGAGCTCGCTTGCAGCGCGCACTGATCAACTTCTTCCTGGACGAAGCTCGTGCAGCCGGCTACACAGAAATCATGCCTCCAACAGTTGTAAACGAAGCATCCGGCTATGGTACAGGTCAGTTGCCTGACAAGGAAGGCCAGATGTATCACTGCAACCTGGACGACCTCTACCTCATCCCTACTGCTGAAGTTCCTGTCACCAATATCTATCGCGACGTGATTCTTAACGAAAAGGATCTTCCTATTAAGAATTGCGCTTACACTCAGTGTTTCCGTCGTGAAGCTGGTAGCTATGGTAAGGACGTTCGCGGTCTTAACAGATTGCACGAATTTTCTAAGATTGAAATTGTACGTATCGATACTCCTGAGCACTCAGAACAGTCCCATCAGGAAATGCTGGCTCACGTAGAAGGCTTGCTCCAGAAATTGGAATTGCCTTACCGCATTCTCCGCTTATGTGGTGGTGACATGAGCTTCACTTCTGCCATCTGCTATGACTTCGAAGTTTATAGTGAAGCACAACAGCGCTGGTTGGAAGTAAGTTCTGTATCTAATTTCGATACTTACCAGGCAAACCGCCTACAATGCCGTTACCGCAATGCAGATAAGAAGATTCAGCTCTGCCATACTTTGAATGGTTCAGCATTGGCATTACCTAGAATCGTAGCTGCCCTTCTTGAAGATTTCCAAACTCCAGAAGGCATCCGCATTCCTAAGGCTCTTCAACCATATATGGGTTGTGACATGATCAAGTAATCACATTTACATAAACCAATTAAAGAGGTTCCTCTTTTCCGAAAAACGGAATAAAGAGGAACCTCTTCATTTTACACTGAAATTAGGATGTAACGGCTATAACGGCCAAAGCCCCATTCGTTCAACAGAAAGAATGAATACAACAGACAAGCCAGTTCCATTCAATAGTTCAGAAATCTTTCGAATTCAAAAAAGTCACTTGGGAATTGAACTTTTATTAAGCATACAACTATATATCCACTTATTCAACTAGTCCAGATCTTCTTAGATAACTATCAGGTTACAACTAGATTACAACAGACCAGAAGATAGATATTGAAGAAAGATCACCACTGCCAACGACCACCACAGAGACCTATGAATGAATCATCCGAAATACCGACTATCTTACAAGAAAACGTCCGGTTTAATTCTTGCACCAAGAACCCAACCGGACGTTTTGTTATATAAAAGTAGCTGATGGATGGTAAAATCATCAACTGTGCAGGGTCACAACCCATCGCTGACCTTTGCAGCCTGCCACTAAATATACGAATAACTTTATCTACGACTCGTAAAGAGAAATTTAGGAACGTGAAACGGCCTTCACTCCTCTGACTGTACGTATCTTCTTTATCAAGGAAGAAAGGACCTGCGTATCATCCACCATGACGGTCAGGATTCCAGAGAACAACCCATCGTTAGAATCGATATTGATACTTCTCAGCATTATTTTCTCTTCCTTTGAAATAATTGAAGTGATATTATTGACAATACCCAAGTCATCCACCCCGACGACATGCAAGGTAATGCAATACTTTCCAGTCCCCTTGCCCGCCCAACGGGCTGGAACGATACGATAACCAAAACGACTTCTCAACGCAGGCGCATTGGGACAATTGCAGCGGTGAATCTTGATACCTCCACTCACTGTCACGAAGCCGAAGACATCGTCACCATAAACAGGATTACAGCACTTTGCCATTTGGAAATCTATACCTTTCAAGTTGCGGTCAATGACTAAAACATCTTCAGAGCCATGGACAACAGAGCGTAAGTCGTTCTCATTATTATAATTGAACTCCTCAGCAGAACGAATTGCCGCACGTTCGGCCGTACCAGCATCCCGTTTTAAAAGATCCTGATACAAATCAAAGATTTCATTGATATCCAAACGCTCATCAGCCAAATCCTTATAAAATTCAAAGGACTCCTTGTAGCCACTCTTTTTGATCAATTGGTTGACGAGACTCTCGTCCCACTCCAACTTTCGGTTTTTCAATTTACGTTCAAACAACTCGCGCCCCATCACGCTGTCTTTTGCCTGCACATCACGAACTGCTGCACGAATTTTCGAACGAGCGTGAGAAGACACAACAATGTTCAACCATTCAGCACGTGGAGACTGAGTATTGGAGGTCAAGATCTCAACGGTAGAGCCACTCTCCAACTCATAACGAATCGGGACATTTCGTCCATTCACCTTGGCCCCGACACATTTGTTTCCGACACAAGAATGAATAATGTAGGCAAAATCCAAAACTGTTGACTTCGGTGGCAACTTGTACAAATCACCCTTCGGAGTAAACACATACACCTCCCGTTTGTTGGTATCTGTAGACAGACTCTCGGTCAGCAAACTCTCATTGCCTGTTTCAAGGGCACTACGAATGTCAGCGAGCCATGAATCAACTCCACCCCCACTGCTTTTCACCCCCTTATATCTCCAATGGGCTGCCAAACCGTGCTCAGCAATTTCATCCATCCGCTCCGTACGAATTTGGACTTCCACCCATTTATCTTCAGGACCACGAACCGTGATGTGTAAACTTTCATAGCCATTACTCTTGGGCACAGTCAGCCAGTCACGAAGACGCTTCAAATTGGACTCATACTGATCCGTAATCAAAGAAAAGACTTTCCAGCATTGCTCCTTTTCTTTAGCTAACGGCGCATCCAAAATGATACGAATGGCAAACAAATCGTATACCCCGGAGAAACCACACTGCTGTTTCTTCATTTTTTGCCAGATAGAATGGATACTTTTGGTACGTCCTTTCATGTGATAACGTAACCCTTCCTTATCCAACATCTTCCGTATCGGGGCTATAAACCGCTCGATATAGGCATCACGGGATTTTTTTGTAGCATTCAGCTCTTCCTTAATCATATAGTAAGCGTCATGCTCCAGATACTTCAAGGATAAGTCTTCTAACTCACTCTTTAATTTATAAAGGCCTAATTTATGTGCCAAAGGTGCATAAAGGTAAGCAGCTTCAATAGAAAGTTTATACTTGGCATTCTCATTGAGCGTATCTCTCACTCTGCGCATTAAATTGACACATCGAGAGATAAGCAACAAGACAATACGCATGTCTCCCACCTGAGAAACGAGAAGATTTCTGAAATTCTCAGTTTTCATGGCATCCAACTTGACTTCCAGCAAATCGGCAACTCTCATATAGGTAGCGACATTGGAAGCAACTTCCTCGCCAAAAGCAAATCTGACTTTCTCCAATTCCTCTTGGTTGGTCACGATATCTCCCAAGATGCAGGCAATAAATACTTTTCCACGCATACCGATTTCTGAAGAAGCCAGCAGTATGGTCTGCATCCCCACAAGAACTTTGTGAAATCCAAAGTCATTACGCAGGTTGGTTTCAGGCAGAGAATTGGTTATAAAATCGGACAAAGCTTTTACTTCCGAACGTGTTGGCCGGATATGTTCATTTCGATATATTTCTAACAAACATTTTCTAAATTCCTGTAGCTCATCAATTGTGAATTCGTTGTTTTTCATATCCATAGTTAATTGATTAAGTCTAGGAGAAAATCCCCTCTAATATGTTTGGTTATGTAACATTTTAGTCAACGCCATATATGCGATAGACAAGCCAGCATTCAAAATTCCGAAGGGTTTACCAGAACATGCCCCACAGCCCAATTCGTTTTACAAGAAATCCCATCAAGATGGACATTCCTACCTAATAAGACTTATGGAATGAAAGACACTCTCAAAAGGATTAGAGGAGACTTCCATTTTTTCGAACACTGACTTAACTATTGCAAAGATAACAGAATTAATGAAATAACACTAATCCTACTTTCAATTTTTTAGAGAATTGCTGATAATACTCAACAAAAGGAAATTTTATTCACAGTATTTTCAAACGAAACTATCTTCATTCGCAAAGCATCCATAAACCAGCAAGTGCAACTCTGCCCCATAACACCCAAACAAAATTGAGTGTTGTTTATAAGGAAATCCTCCTCAACATCGCTATCAAAAGATGTTAGAAATACAGGGCAAAAGATATTCTGACAAAACAGAAGATGAAAAGGGAGAATAACGTAAGATATCCCCCAACAAACCATAAAAGTCAAATATAAGTTCACACATCGATAAGCTTGGGACAAATCTATAAAAAAACAGATTGATCCATTTCGGGACCAATCTGTTTCGTATATAAATGAGGTATTATTTATAACACGCCCTGCGCCATCATAGCTCTGGCTACTTTCATAAAACCAGCTACATTCGCACCTTTCACATAGTTTACAGTGCCATCAGGACGCTGTCCAAACTTCACACACTGAGCATGAATGTTTTCCATAATCTGATGCAGACGTTCGTCCACTTCCTTCGCACTCCAACCCAGTTTTTGTGCATTTTGTGTCATTTCCAAACCAGAAACAGAAACACCACCCGCATTGGAAGCCTTACCTGGTGCATAAAGAATCTTTGCATTCAAGAATGCCTCCACAGCCTCTGGAGTAGATGGCATGTTAGCACCTTCACTGACAGCGACACAGCCATTCGCAAGAAGTGCCTGGGCGTCATCGCCATCAAGTTCGTTCTGAGTGGCACAAGGCATCGCAATGTCACACTTTTCGTTCCATGGACGACCACCAGCGACATATTTCACACCATATTCCTCAGCATATTCACGAATTCTACCACGATAGAGATTCTTTAATTCCATTATATAATCCAATTTTTCGCGGTCAATACCATCTGGATCATAAATATAGCCATCAGAATCGGACATGGTCACAACTTTTGCACCCAATTCTATTAATTTTTCTGCGGTATATTGAGCAACATTACCTGAGCCGGAAACAGTAACGACTTTGTCCTTGATATCAATGTTACGGGTCTTCAACATCTCCATCAAGAAGTATACATTGCCATAACCTGTAGCTTCAGGGCGAATCAGAGAACCTCCAAAGTCAATACCTTTACCTGTGAAGGTACCCGTATTTTCTCTAGCCAGTTTCTTATACATACCATACATATAACCAACTTCGCGGCCGCCTACACCTATATCACCTGCAGGTACGTCGGTATCGGGACCGATATGGCGCCACAACTCTGTAACGAAAGCCTGACAAAAGCGCATGACCTCAGCATTGGATTTACCTCTCGGACTGAAATCACTACCACCCTTGGCACCACCCATAGGAAGTGTAGTCAAAGAATTCTTGAAAGTCTGTTCAAATGCCAAGAACTTCAAAATGCCTGGCTTTACGGATGAATGGAAGCGGATGCCCCCCTTGTAAGGACCGATAGCATTGTTGTGCTGCACACGATATCCCATATTGGTTTGAACCTTACCCTTGTCGTCAACCCAAGTGACACGAAATGAAAATATTCTATCAGGAATACATAAACGTTCGATTAAATTGCAATCTTCAAATTCCGGGTGCTCATTATAGGTGTCTTCGATTGTTTCAAGAACCTCTTGTACCGCCTGATAATATTCAGGTTCGCCTGGAAATCGTCTTTTCAGATTTTCAATTACTTCATTAGTTTTCATGTTGCTTATATTTTAACAGATTCAATATTCCTATAGATGTTTCAAAACGGCAACAAAGATACAAAAATGCGACCAAACGTTGCCTTTCAGTCGCATTTTTTTACAAATTTCTATTATTATTTTTCAAATTGGGATAACCAGTCATCTATGAGACGACGCGCCAAACTGACTTTTCCTGGTATTTCCGGCATTTCATCATAACGATACCATCCTCCTTTATTCAATTCAGATCGCTGTATTTTCAATTCTCCGCCAGCATAATCTGCCTTAAAACCAACCATCAAGCCACAGGGATAAGGCCAAGGCTGACTGGCAAAATAACG
>SAMEA104404106__coassemble_2277_pt1 | contig 12429 bp, 9 predicted proteins | sample SAMEA104404106__metabat2_high_PE_037 | metagenome-assembled genome bin SAMEA104404106 (sample SAMEA104404106) | Balaenoptera acutorostrata
TTTTTTGAAAATTACCTCGGACTTAAATCAATTTAAGTCAGACCTATTTCAAAATACTCGGCATCTAAACTTTTTTATCTCCCATATAAATATTCCTCGCTTGTTTTCGCCCTCTATATACATGGGTTTGCACTTTCACCTTCACACCTTCACATGCTTCCACTGCGCTCATATTCATTGCTTTACAGTGAAGGTGCCTCTTTCACCGCTCTTTCACATCTCTTTCACCCAACGAGAGGACATCAAAAGGAAAATCTAAAAAAAATACACAAAAAACAATAAACAATTTTCAGATTTCACAAAAAACAATGCGTAAAAAATGTTTGTAAAAACAGAGAGGCGCGCTTTGTTTGGGTGAAAGTGAAATCGCTTATTGTGAAAGAGAAGTGAAAGAGTCACCTTCACACTTACAAAGCTATCTGACAGTCTCTTACAGCCACGTGAAGGTGTGAAAGAGAAAATGAGGGAATTCTCTGGAGAGGCAGATTCCGCTACTTTTTGGGAATCTTTGTATTAGATTTTTTCTAGATTTTTCTCCATACCGGCACATTCCTCAAACTTTCAGAAAATTCAACAAGACGAAGACCCTGTCCGGTAGTTTTTGGCAAGATGACGGCGGCTGTTCTGCGACTTTGACCAACAGAAAGAACAGGGAAAGGGGGCAAATACGGGGATTACCACCAAGCAATTATCAAAGAAATGCGCGGGAAGATGCTAAAAAAGCGGGAGGAAACAGGAAAAACGAACACTCTTATTCGAAAGAACGATAAAAAAAAGTAACTTTGCACTCATTGTATAAAAATACGTCGATTTTGTTTGCACGACGAATTCAACAGTTTAAGAATGTCAAGAGCAGAAAAGCTATACAACACAACAAAAATGAATAGAATCATACTCATCATCTGTAACTTTCTCTTTTTGTTTGCAGAAGCCACTTTTGCACAAGTTGACTCACTGGCACAACCGAAAATCTTGGGCCCGGATTCTACGGTGACTATCAAACCACGCAGAGAAATCAAGCCGCAAAGATTCAAGATGCTCAGAACCGACTCTGTGCTGATAGCCTATTCTCAGAAATTGAAGAATCTGAGTCTCAAGTTCGCGAACTACAGATATACGAAGTCTGACACTTTGTCCAACCCCTATTATTTCTACATTTTCGCACAGCCTACCTATTACTCTGCGACGATGCACCAGATGATAGGGTGTTTGTCAAAACCGGAACCTGCTGAACCGCAGGCAGCCCTGCCTCCATTGTTACCGGAGGGGGGCATCACGCCACGCCCCCTAATTGACGGTGTAAGCCGTGCCCTGACCTATGTTTATACCCAATCGCCGGAACTAATCACAAGAAACGAGGATGCCCACCTTTCTGAATTCGGACTGAGAAATGATGTCAACCAAAACATCAAGCCTACAGTCAAACTGACAGAAAAGGTATCCGACCAGCACGAGGGCTTGGTAGACAACTTTACAGCTGACAATCTCGACATCATTGTTCACAAACCTAATTTCTGGACTTTCAGAGCCAACATCGGTTTCAAAATCATGCAGTATTTTGTATCCGACAACTGGTACAAGGGTGGAGAGAGCAACTACTCCTGGCTGGCAACCAGCACCATCGAAGCCAACTACAACAACAAGCAGAAGGTGACTTTCGACAACAAATTGGAAATGCGTCTGGGATTCCAATCCTCCAAAGACGACAGCAAGCATAAGTTCCGCTCCAATTCGGACCAACTCCGCCTGACCAACAAACTGGGTCTGAGGGCTACCAAGCACTGGTACTATACCTTCACCCTCCAGAGCTGGACGCAGTTCTACCCTGCCTTCCGAAAGAATGATTCAAAAGTCTACTCCGACTTCATGTCACCGTTCGAAATGGTTCCTTCTTTGGGTATGGACTACAAGTTGAATGTCAAGAATTTCAACATGAACGCTTCCATCTCCCCCTTCGCCGGCAACTTCAAATATGTTGACCGCAAGGATCTCGCCCCCGCATTTGGTATCGACCAGGGCAAGCATTCCAAGTTTGATTTCGGTTCGAACATTACCATCAAATACAACTGGAACATCATGAAGAATGTTTCATGGAACGGACGTATTTTCTACTTTACCGATTATGAGACTACGCGCGTGGAATGGGAAAACACCTTCAACTTGAAGATTAACGAATTCCTCAGCACCCAATTATTTGTTTATCCGAGATTTGACGATGGGGTCAACAGAAAGGACGGGCAATCTTACTTCCAGTTCAACGAATGGATGTCATTAGGATTTAATTACAACTTCTAATTGCCGCCCGCTCTCAGCACCACACCTTATATATATGTATTAAGTCATGAAAATTATTGTCATAGAGAACAATTACGAATCGTGCAATAAAAAGCAAGATTCTCCGTTATATCCAAAAGACCGCCCCGTCGTATACACATTGCCAGATACCACGCTGCTCAAGGACCACCGTCCGTTCTTCATCCCGGACTTTGCGACCCCTTGCACCATGCAGCTGCATCTCGTCGTCAGAATATGCCGGCTCGGCAGAAGCATCTCTTCCCGCTTCGCCCACCGCTATTACGATTCGGTCAGCGTGGGAGTGACCTTTACCGCAGAGAACCTCTTGCAAGAACTCAGAGAAAAGGGGCTGCCCTGGGAACTGGCGAAGGGGTTTGACGGCGCTGCCGCTTTGGGAAGTTTCCTGCCCTTAACTGAATTGGAAGATTACAGCACAACGCCTTTCTCTCTCCAGTTGGGAGACACAGAAATTCAATCTGGCTTGGCGAAGGATATGTTGTGGAATGTTGACGAACTGATTGCCCAATTGAGTCAGTATTATACTTTGAAACAAGGGGATTTCATCTTTACCGGATGCCCTGCGGTTCCAACGGTAGTCACGACCGACCATACGGTCACCGGTTACCTCAACGGACAGAAAGTGCTCTCGTTCAACATTAAGTAAAGACACTGGATTCCTCACAAAAGCACCCCTCCTGGGGTGCTGATAACGAAACCTTATGATATGAATCGATTTTCTAAATATCTAATACTATTTTTTACCCTCACTTGTAACCTGCATGTCCAGGCGAATTCCATTACAAGAATTCACCCGGGAGTAGATACCGCATTCATCAATCTGCCTGCTGCCAATTATCCGGTACAGCAAGAGGCCCTCCCTGTATTTTCCACCTCTGTCAAAATCGGGAAGGTGCCACCACACGCACAATATCAGGTATCCCTGGAATACCCGGAATACGAAGTGCTGAAATCAAGCGAAATCAAAGAACTCAAGAAACTGAAAGACCAAATACATACGGCCATCCAGATCAACACGCACCTCGGCTACAGCCGCAAGGTGGGCTATCTGGATATTGACTTCTGCCCTATCGTTAAACAGAACGGCACCTACAAACGGCTGGTCTCCTGCAAAATCAATGTGAAGTCCTCTACCACGGCTCCCAACTGGGTCCAGGTGAAAGAGAAGGAAACGACTCCTTTGCGCTGGAGCGAGAAATCCGTGCTGGCAGAAGGAAAATGGGCCAAACTGCGGGTGAAGAATGAAGGCATCTACCAACTGACGCCTGCTTTCCTTGCCAAGATGGGATTCAACGATCCCTCCAAAGTGAAACTCTACGGCTACGGCGGCCGCATCATGGAGGAAGCATGGACTTTCGATAACGAACGCCAGGTACCCAACGACTTAAACGAGGTGCCCCTGTACCGAAAATCGGATGGCAACGCCCTCTTCTTTGCGGAAGGTACCATCCGTTGGACTTACAATGCCAGCAAGAAGAAGTGGTTCCATGAGAACAACCCTTATTCTAAATACTCTTACTATTTCATTACTGAGGGAGAGAATCCCGCCAAGATGGAAACCTTGAAAGCGGAAAAGTCTCCGGCTGGCAAGGTGAGCCAGATCAATCACTATGCCCTCCTCGACCACGATGCCTTCGGCTGGTATGAAGGCGGCAGAGAGATGTACGACGACTACGACTTTGCTTACGGTCCCAGCCACACTTTCAAGGTGATGGCTCCGAGCCACGATCCTGACACGAACAAAGCCGATGTGGACATCTCCTTCAGTGCTTCCTCTCCTGCCACAGCCACCAGTGTGACTTTTGCCCACAACGGAAAGACCATCGGCATGATGTCCATTCCTAAATTCGGTGACTTTCAGAGTGCTTATGAGGTGCGCAAATATTTCAAGTCCACCACCAGCGAGGTGGAGAACCTCTTTAAAATCAGTGTCAGCCCGACCAATCCGGCGCACTTGAATTTTATCCGGATGAACTATGTCCGCAACCTGAGTGCGGCGGACGCTCCCTTTGCTTTCAGCCCGAGTTCCACACAGCCCGTGGAACTGGTGATTCCTTCCGCCAAAGAGGATACCCGGCTCTGGCGTATCGGTAGCGGAATGAAACCGACATGCGAGATAGCCAGCACACTGACAGGTTCCACGATGAATGCCATCGTTGACGAAGGTAAAGAAAGATATGTCATTGTCAATCTCAACGAGAAATACCCGACTCCGGAATGGGAGGGAAAGGTTGAAAACCAGAATCTTCACGGGGACACCCAGGCTTATGATATGGTGATTCTCATTCCGGAAAGCCGCAAGCTGGCCGGTGAGGCAGAACGATTGGCGGAAGTCCACCGCAAACTCCAGGGCCTGCGTGTCAAAGTGGTCGACGCCGGTGAAATCTTCAACGAATTTTCTTCAGGTACTCCGGATGCTACCGCTTACCGCCGCTATATGAAGATGCTCTACGACAGAGCCCAGACAGAGGACGACATACCAAGATACTTGCTCTTGTTCGGTGACTGTGCCTGGGACAACCGTATGATCAGCAGCAAATGGAGCAAGTATTCTCCAAAAGACTTCCTGCTGAGTTTTGAGGTGACCGACGGTTTCAAGAACGTGGGAAACAGTACCTTCCCGCTGGGCGAGCAGAACAGTTACGTGACAGACGACTATTTCGGCTGGCTCGACGATAACGAAGGCGGCGACTACACGATGAACAAGATTGACCTGGGTATCGGGCGCTTCACCTGCTATGATGCCGAAACGGCTAAGATTCTGGTAGACAAGTGCATCGACTACCTGAGCAACCACAGAACCGGTGCCTGGAAAAATACCATCTACATATTGGCGGACGACGGAAACGGCAACCTTCACATGAACGATGCCGAAGTCGTGGTGAAGCAGGTAGAGACCAGCACCAACCACAGTGCGGTCATCAAGAAGGTGTACAACGATGCTTATACCCGGGAGTCTACCGGTACGGGACACTCTTTCCCTACGGTGACCCGCCTTCTGAAAGATGCGATGAACCAGGGGGCCTTGATTTTCAATTACACGGGTCACGGAAGCCCCGACCAGCTCTCCCACTCCAAAATATTGAAGACCATTGACTTCGAAGCTCCCTCGGCAGGCAATCTGCCTCTGTGGATCATGGCTTCCTGCGAAATCTCTCCTTACGACAGTCAGACCCACGACTTGGGACGTGCGGCCTTGCTCAATACCCAAGGAGGTGCCATCTCTGTCATGTGCGCTTCCCGTTCCGTTTACTCCAACTACAACCGAATTCTGAATATCGCTTACAACAAGCATCTCTTCGACTTCGACAAGAATGGGAAACGGAACACCATGGGTGACGCCCTGCGCCTGACCAAGGTGGAACTGGTCACTCCGAATGAATTCAACGTCGTCAAAGACGGCTCCATCAACAAGTTGAAATATGTTTTGCTGGGCAACCCCGCCATTCCTTTGATTGCTCCAACAGGTAAAGTTCTGGTGGACAGCATCAACGGACAACAGCTGGCTCCTGCTGACAAGATTCAGTTCAAAGCCGGTTCACTGGTTCGTTTCAGCGGTCATGTGAGCGATGCCGACGGTTCTCCTCTCCATGATTTCTCAGGCAGCGTCACCGCCACAATGGCCGACCGCCTGGAAAACATCACTTGCAAGAACAATGACGGCTCTGCCGAAGACCCGATGGTGTTCACCGACCGTACAAAGAAAATATTCGAAGGCAGCGACTCTATCAGAAATGGTAAATTCAGCATCACCTTCCGAATTCCAAGAGATATCAGTTACAGCAACGATGGTGGCAGAATCACTTTCTACGCTGTCAACAACCAGAAAGACATAGAATGCCACGGCGCCAACGAACAGTTCTTCCTCAACGGAACGGATGCCAGCTATGCGCCCGACACTTTGGCACCTAAAGTTTTCCTATATCTCAACGACCCGGAATTCCCTAACGGCGGCATCACTAGTCCCGACCCGGTATTCTTTGCCAAGATCGAAGATGATGCGGGCATCAATGCTACCGGAATAGGTATCGGTCACGATTTGGAACTCGTCATCGACAACGACCAGTCCAATCCGATCAAGCTGAACGAGAACTTCAATTATTCATTTGGCAGCTATCGCGAAGGTATGGTCAGCTTCCCGCTGAACGGTTTGGAATACGGCAAGCATACCCTCTCCTTCCGTGTATGGGATGTCAACGGAAACTCAACGACCCAACGACTGGATTTCCATATCCAGGATCATATGAGCAACGGCTTCGATGTCTATGCCTCTGAAAATCCGGCACGCACGACAACTAATTTTGTCACCACCTTCGATTGCGAAAAAGACGAGACCTATACCGTCAATTTCGAGGTATTCGACCTCAGCGGTCAGAAGATATGGAAGAGCCAGAATATCACGCTCGCGCCAGGTACTGGATATGGCATCTGCCCCTGGAATCTCACCAACGGCGTCGGTGCGCGCATCCCTGCCGGCATTTACCTTTACAAAGCAAACATCAAAAGCGAAAACAATAAAAAAGAAACTAAAGCTAAAAAAATCATTGTGTTGGAACAATAAAACAACCTTTTCGGAGTTATTGAAATATTAACCGGCACAAAGCACCTCTAAGAAAATGAATACGAAGCTTATATATATAGCAGCTTGCTCACTTCTGGCAAGCGTTCCAGCATTGGCTGATGAAAACGACGTACGCGATCAGTTGAATCCTGTCATGACAGCGGTGACACCCTTGACCATTGCCCCTGACGCCCGTTCCGGCGGTATGGGTGATGTCGGTGCGGCAACCGACCCTGACGTACATTCCCAGTACTGGAACCCGGCTAAATATCCATTTACCATCAGCCGTTCGGGACTTTCCATCAACTATACTCCTTGGCTCCGCCAGCTGACCGATGGAATCGCCTTGGCCGACATGACTGGTTATGTCCGCTTGGGCGACTACCAGGCCATCAGTGCTTCCTTGAGATACTTCACCATGGGCGAGGTCATGACAGACGACGCCAACATGACGGTGAAACCTTACGAAATGGCGGTGGATGTGGCTTATTCCCGTATGCTGAGTGAGAAGTTCTCTGCAGCGGTGGCTTTGCGTTACATCTATTCTGACATCAGCGGTCACTACGACGACAATACTTCTGCAGGTTCTGCCTTCGCCGCCGACATTGCGGGCTATTACAACAATTATGTCATGATGGGCAGCCGCGAATGTTTGCTGGGTATTGGTTTCAATATCAACAATATTGGTAGTAAAATCAATTATGGAGAAGACTATTCTTACTTCATTCCAACCAATCTCCGTATCGGTGCCAGCTATATGATTCCGCTGAACGAATACAACCGTGTCTCTTTCAGTGCGGACATCAACAAACTTCTGGTTCCAAGTTTGCCTTTGCAAAAGGAAGACGAGACCAACGAAGACTACCAGGCCCGCCTACAGGAAGAATACTACGACATGTCGGCCATCAAGGGTATGTTCAAGAGTTTCGGTGACTCTGAAAAGGGTTTCAAAGGTGAGATGGAAGAAATTCAATGGAGCATCGGTGCGGAATATGTTTACAACGAGAAATTCACCCTCCGTGCCGGCTACCACCATGAAAGTGCCAGTCAGGGTAACCGTAAGTATTTCACAGCCGGTGCCGGTTTCCGCATGAACGTGCTCAGCATTGATGCCGGTTATGTCATCGCCACTTCTCCGAGCAACCCGCTGGACCAGACACTCCGTGTTTCTCTCGCCTTCGACTTTGACGGCATCCGCGACCTCTTCGGAAGAAGATAAGGAAACAAAAGTCCGACAATATGAATCTATACATTTATAAATACTGATAACGATATACGGATATGAAAATCAGAGTAGGTATGGGCTTCGACGTCCACAAATTGGTAGAAGGAAGAGATTTATGGTTGGGAGGTATCAAAATAGAACATACAATGGGTCTGCTGGGACATAGCGATGCGGACGTGCTGATTCACGCCATCTGCGATGCACTCCTCGGTGCGGCAAACCTGCGCGACATCGGTTACCACTTCCCCGACACCAAAGAAGAATTCAAAGATGTCGACAGCAAGATTCTTTTAAAGAAGACCGTAGAAATATTGAAAGAAAAAGGCTGGAGCATCGGCAATATTGATGCGACCATCTGTGCCGAACGTCCTAAAATCAATCCACACGTTGATGCCATGAAGGCTTGCATGGCACCGTTGATGGGCATCTCCACTGACGACATCAGCATCAAGGCAACCACCACGGAGAAATTAGGTTTCACCGGCAGACAGGAAGGTATGTCAGCATACGCGGTAGCTTTGATTGAAAAATAAGTTTCTGTCAACGGATGGTTTCCTGATAAGAAATACGATGGTTTCCTTGTTAGAAATAGATATCAGGAAGGGGCTCCGGTATCCATCCGGACTGTTTTTACCCTCAAAATAAATAACGGATATTACTTTCGCTCAAATGAAAGTAATATCCGTTATTACGTAAGCACCGACTTCATGATTCAGAGCCTCGGCGAGTTCCTTGCGCCGCATCATCAGATTGGACTTTAATGCCGGCGAACTCAAGCGGACGTACAAAGTCTGGTTGCGGATGAAGGTTTCGGTAGTAAACTTCTGTACCTGCTCGCCCGCCACCTTCCCCCAGGAAGCTAGAATGCGGTATTCGTTCAAAGGGGTTTCGAGACCGGCCTCACGCATGAACCGCCGCAGCACATCGGTCAGTTCTTCAGATTTCCTTCGTTCCATATACGTTATCTACTTTTCCTTCTTTGACGGTAAACAGACGGTAATCGTTGGCAGTAGATGCCAGAATGCAATCCAGATGTTCCCGATTGGTGTCTGTGATAAATATTTGTCCGAACTCATCTCCTGAAACGTAGTCAATGATGCGCCCCACTCTTCCAGCATCGAGTTTGTCGAAGATATCATCCAGCAACAAAATCGGCACCCGACTCTCTCCTTTTCCTTTGAGAAAGACAAACTGCGCCAGCTTCATGGCAATGAAATAAGTTTTCGTCTGCCCCTGTGACCCTTCCTGCTTGATGGAATATCCGTTGAAATTCAACTGCAGGTCGTCCTTATGAATACCGTGCAGGGTATAACCGATAATTCTTTCCCGCTGACGGCCTTCGACCAACTGGGGCTTGAGTTCGCCACGGAAACCATGGGAAACATATTCAATGTCCACCAGTTCGCGGTCCGTATTGCAAAGTGCATTATAGATGCGTTGGAAGATGGGAATAAAATCGCGTACAAAATTCCGGCGCAGCTCAAAGATGAAACCGGCGGTGTCCGACATCATATCTTCCAGAATCTCCACAATGCTCCAGTCGGGCTCGTTTTCTTCTTTCAACAAAGCATTACGCTGCTTCAAGGCTTTATCGTAACGAATCAGGCATTCCAGATATTTCGGTTCGTATTGGGAGATGACCGTATCCATAAACTTTCTGCGCTCCTCACTGCCTCCGGTAACCAACAAGGAATCGGAGGGTGAAATCATAACCAGAGGAATGCGACCCACATGCTCGGAAAAACGTTTGCAGTCTTTGTCGTTACACTTCACCCGTTTGCGCGAACCTCTTTTCACAGCGCAGTTCACACGGTCTACCCCACCGTTGTCACCCCCATAAATGCCCTGGATCATAAAGAAATCCGCATCATGATGAATATTGAAACTATCCGATTGTGAAGAAGAACTTTTACAGAAAGAAAGATAGTAGACAGCATCGAGCAGATTGGTTTTTCCCATACCGTTCATGCCGACAAAACAATTGACATTCGGTGAAAACTCTAATTCTGCCTCTTCGATATTTTTATAATTGATGATAGAAATTCGTTCTAACTGCATGTTTGACTTTTTTATTCGGAAAAGCAAAATTAAGTCTATCCTGAGATTTCACCAACAAAATCTGCGCAAAATTGACACAACTGTAAAAAAAAGACAATTTTGTTTCACCAATCTGCTGAAAAATAGTATTTTTGCGCTGCATTTGGCAAAAACACGACTAAGAAAAATTAGAAAGAACAAATAATTATGAGCAATCAAAACTCTACTAACGAAGTGATGGGTCAACAGCCCGAACAGAAAAGTCTCTTAAAAAGAAACAGTAAATTAATGACCGCTGCAATCATTGTTGCAGTTTTGGCTTTAGGAGCATTTGCTTTCAACTACTTCTACTTGCAGCCCAAGGAAGCAAAGGCACAAGCTGACATGACTCCAGGTATGGCATATCTCGACGAGGCTGCTCAGTACAATTATATGTATGCAAACTCTTTCCAGATGCCAGACTCTTTGAAGAACGACTCTATCAAGAATGCAGCTTTGGAAATCAAGAAGAATGCAGACGCAGCTTACAACAAGGCACTCAATGGCGACGGCAAATATCCTGGCTTCCTCAAAATTGCTCAGGAAAGTATGACTGACGCTGCTAATTTGGCAAAGGCAAACGCAGGTATCTGCTACTTCCACCTCGGCCAGATGGAAAAGGCAGTAGAATTCCTCGAAAGCTACAGCCCAAAGGGTGACAAAACTCTTTCTGCTCAGTATGTAGCAGCTTTGGGTAACAGCTACGCTTCTTTGAAGACTCCTAACTATGACAAGGCAGTTTCTTCACTCAAGGAAGCAGCTAAGATTGCCGACAACGCAACTTTGAGCCCTAACTACTTGCTTGATGCAGCTTTGCTCCTCGAAAAGCAAAACAAGAACGAAGAAGCTCTTCAGGTATATACTCAGATCAAAAACGATTATCCTCTCTGCGAATTGTGCCGCACACTCAACGGTGTTTCTAACGGCAGCCAGATTGACAAATACATCGAACGCGTATCTAAGTAATTTATATCGCACACATATTCTGAAGTGGAGAATGTTATCAATAGGACTGCATTCTCCACTTTATTTTTTTATAATCCATCTCAAACTCATATAACAATATGTCATCAGTACAATTTTCATTTAACGAAAACGTAGGCAACCAGGTACCCGATGCTTCTGATATGCGCTTCGGCATCGTTGTCAGCGAATGGAACAACCATATTACCGACAAACTCCTTGCCGGTGCTGTAGAAACCCTCAAGGCAAATGGTGTCAGCGACAACAACATCATTGTACGTCGTGTGCCAGGCAGTTACGAACTCATTTTCGGTTCTGCTCAGTTGGCAAAATCTGGGTTGGTAGACGGTATCATCTCTATCGGCTGCGTGGTTCGTGGTGACACACCTCACTTCGACTATATCTGTGAGGGAACTACCCAGGGATTGTCCATGTTGAACGCCACAGGACAGGTTCCGGTCATCTTCGGACTCATCACAGTGAACACTATGGAGCAGGCTGAAGAGCGTGCTGGAGGCAAATTAGGCAATAAAGGCAATGAATTTGCAATAACTGCAATAAAAATGATTGATTTTGCTTGGCAGTTACAAAAATAGTTATTATCTTTGCACCCGTTAAGAGATAACAAGGGGGCAAATACCAGAGTGGCCAAATGGGGCAGACTGTAAATCTGCTGGCTTACGCCTTCGGTGGTTCGAATCCATCTTTGCCCACACAACGAGAGAATATCATACGATATTCTCTTTTTTGTTTTTTCAGCCCTTACCTCCTCAAGTATTTCAAGATATCCTAATAACTCAAAGGGAATGACAGTTAAAGTTCCCAAGTGTAGCAACTGCGCTATAATATCAGTAGGCGCTCAAGTATCTTGACAAAATAAATACTGCCTTATGCCATCCGACGCTGGGTTTACCATAAATACTATTCCGCAGCCCAAACATGACCTATCCCCCATCCCCCCTTCATAGCGTCTTCATCTAACAAACTTCCGCATCAACACTGCACGCATCTTCTGTTATTCTTATCGGACGCTGATCAACCTTTAAAAGACAGACTCAAACATGAAAGGACAACAGAATCCCGCACACACATTTTACAATCATATAGAAGAAACTTCTAATAACCTTCTTCGATGAATTTTCCGGATTGCCCCCTTATAATATAGACAAACCATAATAACTGCGATACGAAAAGAGTTCTGCAGGCATCCCCCCCAAGACGGATAGCAAGGAACTCAAATCCTGCACCAAGCAGCATCTTAGTATCGTCATTTGTCGTACTATCTACTCCC
>SAMEA104404106__coassemble_2307_pt1 | contig 12338 bp, 7 predicted proteins | sample SAMEA104404106__metabat2_high_PE_037 | metagenome-assembled genome bin SAMEA104404106 (sample SAMEA104404106) | Balaenoptera acutorostrata
CGTCGGCAGTCGTGTAGCCCGCTACACTCCTTTCTCCTAACTTCCCATCAGACGAAAGATTCGAACAAAAAATTGTCGAACTTATTATTTCACCATTACTTAAACCCGTGCACCTTTTACTTCCAAACTGATTTTTGTAATTCAGTTCCGCCTCGTCCGTCTAAAGATAAGAGGGGGGGGATTGTGGCTTGGAAAAAACAAGGCCGCTCAGATTGTGCTGAGCGGCCCAGGAATCAAGTTCTCTTTGGTCATAGAGAGATTATTTGACATATACCTTCTTGCCATTGATGATATAAAGTCCCTTGAGCGCCTTCATCACTTTGCGTCCACTCAAGTCGTAGATAGTCTGTTGCTGCTGACCGGGGGTGGTGATCAGTGTCTCTTCAATGGCACTCCATTCTCCCATTGGTTTCAGACGCCAGTAATTATTGTAGTTGCCGTCTTGTGTGTTGTAAGTAGAAATAGTACCCGAAGTAGCCTTACTATCGTGATGGGGGGTTGCACTGAGGGTAATGATGGAAGGGCCATAATTGTGGATAAAGAAGTATGAGGCCGGTGTGTCTGCATTCTTTTTGATGGTGAATGGAGCCGGATGTCCTGCCTTAACCTTGTTCTCCTCTATGCTGAGATCGCCCCATTCCACACATTTAGCGGAATCTCCGAAGCGGAAACCGCCAATAGGCAGCTGATTGGCCGCAGAAACAATGTAGAAGGTGGTATCGGAAGCTGTATTGAAGCCAAACTGGAATGCCTTTTCGGTTTCGTCCAGAGCCTTCCATACCAAAGAACTGTCGGCTTCCACTGCCATGGCGTATTCCTTGCCCGGTTGGGAAGCGATGAATTCTTGGTAAGCACTGATCAAAGCATAAGTCTTGTTCTTGTCAAAGGCGATGGTGTCGGCCTGTGCCAAATTTTCAACGGCGGTGCGGCAAGCTGTAGTGTCTCTTTGCTCGTAGGCCTTTCTCAAATCGGCCAAGTCGGCCGTACTCCAACCTCCTACGCAATTTTCCGCCTGCAGATAGGAGATAAATTCACCGTAGGCAAGGGCATGTGCTAGTTCGGGAGTATATTCCGTGAAGGTGAAGCGAGAACCGTCGCCCTTGTGTGCATTGGCGTGCGACCAAATTTTGAGAATACCCATACCGCCAAAATCGTTGAGATAGGACTGGGCAGACTCATGGAGTTTCCAGGAGAAACCGTTGCCATTGAAGTTGATATCGAAAGTGTTGGGAGCCAAAGCCTCTTCGGTAGGCGTCATGAAAACTTGAGTCTTGTTGTCGCCATTAGATGCCCACAAAATAAGTTTTGCACCAGCAGCTTTATTATATATCTGAAAGCCGTCGTTGAGATTGCCGGCAAAGGCCCAAAGATTGGCGTCATTATAGAGTGTGACTTCACCGCAAGCAACGCCCATGGTCTCCTTGTCGAATGTAAGTACCTTGTTGCCGTTGATTTTCAATAAATACCACTTTGTGCCGGCAGCAAAATCTCCGTTTTCCAAAGTTGTGGAGGCAAAAGGAAGGGTTTTCTCGTCTTTACGGTATTCCAAGTTGATATATTCGTCTTGGGTGATGGTGTAGTCATCGTAACCTTCAGTAACCAAAGCATAACCGATGCCAATCTTATCTTGTCCCGGTGCGACGAACTTGGTACCTTTCTCTATATAGCGCTGATAGCTGTAGATTTCTTCGCCGGTATCAGCATCGGAGCAAGTGACAGTGACTAAAGGCCAAATTTCGTAGTTTAAATAGAAGGAGCGCTCTTCTTCCTGAATGATATAAGGAAATGTCACCGGAACTTCGGTGTACAAATCCATTGCGTTAAGATAAGTATGGTTTTCCCATTCAGGAACGTCGAGCGTATCTCCTAACAGTTTTTCGGTATTGATTTCGCGTTCTTCGATATCGTCATTCAGAATCATGGTAATCTGGGCCGTGTTCTTTTCTTCCACCCTCGGGATGAAAATCTTGTACAAAGAGTTGCTGCCTATTTGGTTCCAGCCTACAAAAAGGGACTTCTGGTTGGGAGAATTGTCAATGATACTCTGACCATTGAAGTAAATACCGTTTTCATCCATCAAATAGAAGAGAGAATCGGCTACTTCTGAATACATGATGGTGTAGATGGCGGCATCACCATCCTCGGGAGCAACGGTTCTGCCTGGCCATTTAGGTTTCTTGTCCTTGAAATAGGGGAAAGCAGGCAAGTTGTTGCCACGTGGACTTTTCAACGAAATCAGATGGCTGGTTTCATCGCCTTCCACTGCCTCGTAGGAAATTACGGTCCAGATGAAATCGTTACTGCTGTAGGAATCCTCAATCAAGTCCCTGCTCATGTACAATTTGTTCTCGTCGCCTTCACGGACATAGGCCATACGCTGCCCGTATTCTTTGTCCGATGGGTCGACAGGACCGTTGCAGAAGAATAAAAGTTTGTCTCCTACTTTGATTTGGGAGAGACTGTTGACCATCTCTCCAATTTCTTTGACTACTTCTCGTGCTTGTGCCGGGATGCCGAACAGGCAGCCTGCCAACATGATTAGAAAAAGATAGATTCTTTTCATTGTATTTATGTTAAGATGTTAGTATGTAGACGATTATATGTTCTATAATGATGTTGAAGAAAAGAACTTCCGTTTATTTGGGCAATGTTACTTTGAAAAGCGGACTGGGCACGTGTTCTTTCAAAATGATTTTCTTCATTTTCTTCACGATCTTCGGATACTGTAGGGACACGTCGTGATCTTCGTGGACATCCTTGCTCAAATCGTAGAGGAAACATTTCCCACGTTTCACGAGCAGTTTCCAATTGTCCATTCTGACCCCAATCATGTCTGTTTCATGAAACTCCCAATACAGGTAGTCGTGTCGGCGCTGTTTCCCCTTGCCCAAAAGTGTGGGGGCTATAGAGATACCATCGAAATAGTCGTTTTCTACGTTGTGGTTCTTATATCTTTTTTCGTAGTTGTCAATATGAGCCAAATCGCAGAAAGTGGCCATCAGATCATAGAAGGCGAAGGGATGGTCGTTGGTGGTGTTCGCCTTAACCTTACCCGGCCAGCGAACAATAAAGGGGATACGTATACCTCCCTCGTGAATGCTGCGTTTGGTGCCGCGGAGTATACCATCGTGGTTGAAGAACTTAGGGTCGGCCCCGCCTTCTTCGTGAGGGCCATTGTCGGACGTGAAGATGACGATGGTATTTTCGTCGAGTCCCTTCTCCTTAAGTTTGGCAAGGATTTGTCCGACCTGAGTATCCAAACGTGTAATCATGGCGGCGAATTGAGTATGTCCCTCTTGAGTAGGATTGTATCTTGATCCTCTGCTGCCACGGAAGGTGCGTTCCGGATTTAGTTTTCCGCGGTAGCTCCAAACAATGGAGTCCTCGGGTTGTACCAATTCGGCATGGGGGAGTGTATAGGTGAAGATACCGAAGAAAGGCTGGTCCTTGCTCTGACTATCCAACCATTCGAGCGCTTTTTGGTGGATGAGATCGGCAGAATATTGGGTACGTTGTTCATATCCAGGCCCATACATCGGATGTTGGATGTTGTCCTCAAGAATCACTCTCCGCATCCCCTCATCTCCAGCCTTTCGGCTGTAGGCATTGAGAAAGTTGGGGTAGTATAGGTGAGCCTGGAATTGGCAGATAAAACCGAAATATTCATCGATACCCCGCTTATCGGGAGTAGAGGAAGAACCTTCGTAACCTCCTGCCCATTTCCCGAACATTCCGGTGGTGTAACCGTTGTCCTTCATTATCTCGGGAATAATAATGCGTCGGGAATCATAAGGTTCCTGACCTACTACACAGAAATCAGTGTTTTCTCCGTATTTCATTGTCGGACTGTTCCTCCAGTATTCTTTGTTGCCACGTACATAGGTGTGTCCTGTATGCTGACCGGTCATGAAAGCGGCTCGGGAAGGAGCCGAAACCGGGGAGCCGCTGTATGCCTGGGTGAAGAGCATGCCTTCTGCTGCCATATTGTCAATGCAGGGAGTGGAGATATATTTCTGACCGTAGCATGCTAAATCTCCATACCCCATGTCGTCGCACATGATGTAGATGATGTTGGGCTTTTCCTGTGCTGCCATATGAATGGCAGTAAGTGCACAGATACTGAATAAATATAGTTTGCTGTTCATTTTTTATTTTTTAATAAAACGCCTTCTCTCTGTTTATCGTGAATATTTACATTCCTCCTTTTGATGGGTATATATAATTCCATTTAAATAGGAAGCGTCGTCGTTGTTTCTTGTATAAAGGAGTAGGACTTTCTTTTGAAATGGAGAAATCCCTATGAAAATCCTTAGAAATGGTGAAATAATAAGTTCGGCAATTTTTTGTTCGAATCTTGCGTCTGATGGGAAGTTAGGAGAAAGGAGTGTAGCGGGCTACACGACTGCCGACGCGCTTCCAAGCAGAACAAGAGACGGATAAAAAATGGCGAGAGAAAGGAAGATAAATATTTTAAAACTGTATGAAGTTATTTTTTTACTATTACTTAGAAGGTCAGTTTCTCCAATATCCATGAGAGATGGATTGGTGCAGACTTCTTTAAGTGTGAGGTTTTTGGCTGTTAAGAGTCGGTACTTCAAACTTTCAGCATGATAAATGGCAAAGTATCGCTTTTCTTTAGAAGATTTTTACGATTTATGGAGACAAGTGATTTTGAAAGGACTATGACAACTACAATCAAGATAGTTGTCATAGTCTTTATTCTTTGATGGTGGTAGACAGGAATCGTAGACTTCAAAGTTTGAAATCAACGAATCCTTTTTGTTTTGTTACATTATTTATGAGTTCCTGGAAGGCCTTTACCTGCTTAGGATGTTTTTCTGCAACGTTATCCGTTTCATTTTCAGATTGGTTCATGTCAAAGAGCTGGGGATTCTTGCAATTACCTGTTTCAACCTTTGGTCCCCAAGTAATCATCGGACCTCCATTGCTCGGCTCGATGTATTTCCATTTTCCTGCACGTGCCACAAGTGTGTGGTTGGCCGACATTTTGATAGCAAAAGGACAAGATTTCTTACTCTTTCCCAACCATGTGTTTAATTGGTTGCGGCTGTCGGCACCAGCTCCTTCGGGCAACTCGGTACCTACAAGATGAGCTAAAGAAGCTAGGTTGTCGATTTGAGAAACCAAGGCTTTGCTTACTTTTCCCTCCGGAACAATACCTGGGCAGCTGACGATGAAAGGAACAACGCTACCGGCCTCGAAAGAACTGTACTTGGCACCACGGAAAGGACCGCCTGGCTTATGGTCGCCTGCGAGTTCTTCTGCATGGTCTTGATAACCATCGTCGAGAATAGGACCATTGTCGCTTGTGATAATGAGTATGGTGTTTTTGTCCAATCCATTCTTACGCAGTGCTTCGGTGACCTGCTTCACAGTCCAGTCGAACTGTAGAATTGCTTCGCCACGAAGTCCCATAGGGCTCTTACCGCGGAATCGTTCGTGTGGATAGCGGGGAACGTGGACGTCGTTGGTACAGAGGTAGAGGAAGAAGGGGTTGTTGGCGTTGCTTTCTATGAATTTGACAGCTCTGTCGGCTATTGAATCTGCTATGTTTTCATCCTTCCAAAGCGCCTTGCCGCCACCTTTCATGAAACCTATACGACCGATGCCGTTGACAATACTCATGTCATGCCCATGGCTATGCTTGAGCTTGGTCAGCAGTTCTGGATTTTTTGCTCCAGTAGGTTCACCTTCAAAATTCTTGCGATAGCTTACGTAAATCGGAGCTGTGGAATCGTAATTGGATACCTTTCCGTTTTCAATGAAAACACAGGGAACACGATCCGCTGTAGCCGCCATCATGTAGTGGTAGTCGAAGCCTAGGTCAGAGAGGTCTTGGTCTAATTCACCATTCCAATCCTGCTGAGCGGTTTTGCTACCCAGTCCCAAATGCCATTTTCCGATAGCTCCTGTTGTGTAGCCTGCAGCTTTGAAGGCATCGGCTACGGTATATTGGTCGGGAGAAATAATCATTCCGGCATTTCCAGCAGCGACATCGGTTCCCCTTTTGCGGAAAGGATACTCGCCTGTGAGTAGTGAATATCTTGAGGGAGTACTGGTGGAAGCGCAAGCGTGTGCATTGGTGAAGAGTGTACCTTTTTGAGCAACTTCGTCTACGTTAGGAGTGGAAACACGTGTAGCTCCATAACATGAGAGGTCACCGTAACCTAAGTCGTCGGCTACAAGGAGGATTACGTTTGGACGTTCTTGAGTTTGGGCGTTTAATGTAGCTGAGGCAAATCCTGCAGCACCCATTAAAAATAAAGTTTTTTTCATATGTGTGATTTCTTGAAAGTCTAAAAAGCAAGTGAAAGTAGGCCACTTATCATTTGTTTCAAGTAAAGTTGATGTAACAAAAGTAGGTAAAAAAAATAGGTCTATTTAATTTTATATCGTTAAAATGAGGCTGCTAAAGGGAATAAGATGTTTAAGAACACTTAAAAGGTTGTATAGGATATTCCCATCTTAGGGCTTTAGTAATGGTGAAATAATAAGTTCGGCAATTTTTTGTTCGAATCTTGCGTCTGATGGGAAGTTAGGAGAAAGGAGTGTAGCGGGCTACACGACTGCCGACGCGCTTCCAAGCAGAACAAGAGACGGATAAAAAATGGCGAGAGAAAGGATGAAAAATATCTTAAAACTGTATGAAGTTATTTTTTTACCATTACTTAGGTTTACTCGACGTATTTTTTGAATTTGGAGTTTCAAAGGTCTTTGTCTTAATAGGATAAGATACAGGCTAAAATGTCAGTAATAAGCATTTGCTTTTTGCTTTCGAAGTGCATTCCCTTTTTGCTGAGGTGTATGTTTTCCTATTTTAAGACGTGTTCAGAGGGAATATGAAAAAACGCACTTCTTTTTAGGAGTGCGTTTTTTTTTAATGGTAAAACGTTTTTATTGTACGCTGTCAGCCAATTCTGCGCCAGCCTTGAACTTGATGACCTTCTTTGCAGCGATTTCAATCTTTTCCTTTGTTGCAGGATTGATACCAGTGCGTGCGGGACGTTCTGATACTGCGAAAGTACCAAAGCCAAGAAGAGCGACCTTGTCACCTTCCTTAAGTGCATTTGCAATTGCATCAAGAGCAGCGTCAAGTGCTTTCTTTGAATCAGCCTTGCTTAATTCAGAAACTTCAGAAATAGCATTAACGAGTTCTGTTTTGTTCATAATTATTCTATTTTAAAAAGTGATAATATACTATTTTTCAAGCTTTTTGCTTCGCAAATATAGATTAACTTGCAGACTCGTCAAAATATTTTATCGTTTTTTTTGCATGAAGCCCTAAAAATGAGGCAAAAATGGGCACTTTGTCCGAAAATGAATGAGATAGGGGCTTCCTACCCTTCTTTTCTTTCTAAATGACTGCAATTTTTGCAGCTATCCCTTTATTGCCGTCGGCTGTAGAAATCATGAAATAATAGATGCCTGGAGCAACACGGGCACCATCTCTTCCACGGACATCCCATACGAAGGTTCCGCCTGTGGAGATACCGCTGCCTACCACTTCTCCGTTGGTCGTAACGACTTTGATTTCGGCATTTTCTGTCAGACCGGTCACTTTGACCGTACCGTTGTATTCGGGACGTACCGGGTTGGGGAATACCTTGATGTTATTCTTGTTCAGAGAAGTTTCTGATGAGGTAGCCGCGCTTTGGTAAGAACAGAGTCCCTTGTCTGTGCCAATCATGATTTCTCCGGTCTTCAGGTTAGGAGCGATGGAGTAGATATAGTTGGAAAGCAAAGGAGTATTGGAACTCTCAAAATGATTGAGAATCTTCGTGCCGTCTGCACTGACCATATACAAACCGTTTGACTCGGTGCCAATCCATTTTCTTCCAGCACCATCGATGGCAATGGCTGAGATTGGAATCTCACTCAATAAATAATCTGCCAGATTGGTGCCGTCGTTGCGAGGCACCTTAATTTGGGTGACACGGAAATCAGCCTTGTGCCAGTCTTCCGGATGGGTGATAACGAAGAGCCCGGCCTTGGTTCCAACCCAGATGGAACCATCCTTATCTTCTACCATGCAGTAGACACCTTTAAGCAAGTAAGAGCGTCCGTCCTGGTTGACAAAGGTAGAGCGATAGGTTGAAACGTCATCTTTCTCGTTGCTGACGGTTTTGTTATAGTCCAAACAGAGCAATCCCGCATCATGGTTCGGTTTGGAAACCGAACGTCTGGAGGCAACCCAAAGTCGGCCTTTCTGGTCGATAAGGGTCTTCTCACATGTTGGAGCAAAAGCGATGCCTTTGGCATAAACACCTTTCCAGGTTCCGTCGGGCAATATTGCGTGTAATACGGTATCGGCTGAGTTGTTCACCATCCACAGGTTTCCTGCCTCGTCATAAGTCAGGCCATCCATGCGGACATAATTGACGTGGTCTGGATATTTGCTGTCCAACACGCTCACCAACGGACTGTTGTGATCGCTGTAGTGTCTGATGATTTTCAAATCATCGTATTCGTAGACACCCGAACTACTGGAGGTAGCAAAGTAATGTTTGGGATTTTTCGGATCTCTGACGACAGAGGTGATATCGCGATAGCGTACGCGAGGATTTTCAGATACAAATTGTTCCTGAAAATACTCCCATTTGTTATTCTCATAACGCATGAGGGTGGCTGGATAATGTATACGGTCGTATGGGTCGAGGCGGCCGCCGGCAATGAGTAGCTGGTCACCATCATATTTCATATAATAACAAAGGTCGCGGCGGGGACCATAGTTTCCTATGGCTTCGCCTTTTTCCTTCACACTATCCTTGTCAACCACATAAGGCTGCAATCCTGAATAACCGTTGCTGGCCCATATTGTTCCGTCGGAAGAGTAGCTCAGATGAAACCATGCATTATTATTCTTTACAATCTTTTCTGGAGTTTCCGGTTGCTCGTCGTTGAAGAACATGAACTGGAGGGGAGACATGACAAGTAACTTGCCGTTACGGGAGAAAAGACTGGGATAAACAGCGTCTGTAATACGGTGGAAAGTCTTTCCATCTTCCCCCATTATCCAAAGTCCGGTTGTCAGACCATTATTGATATTTTGGTTTGTGACACCATATAAGTGGTTCCCGTTGGCAGTAAACCGGCAGAATGCGGAATTCTGAATAGATTTCCATTCATTGTTATCCAAAGGGTTACCCTCTGTTGAGCAAGCCAAAAGTAGGCCCGGTGTGCCAGCATAGAGCACTCCGTTGAAGAGGGCTGCTGCTTTGACGTCCTTATTGAGCTTGTAGTAACCGGTAATCTCTTGATTTTTCAAGTTGATTTGAATGACGCCATTGCTTACCGCCAAGATGGCGTCCTCGTTGCGTACATACAAATGATTGAATTTAAGGTCGTCGATACCTGCGTTTTTTATCTGAGGAAGACTGACAATACCCCCGTCTCCCGGATAAAGCAAGTCTATTTGGAAATCATCGTAAATGAGTACCAGACACTTTTCTGATTCAGAGTATCCCATTTCGATGATATTGCGACCGTTTAATCCGTTGAGTTTGGAAATTTGTCGCACCTCGTTGTCTTCGGGATGGTAGACCAACAAGTTCCCGTCGAAGTTCGCATAGATTTCATCACCTACCGGCTGGCTGCTTACCGCTTTATGATAAGCCAGATAGAGTTTCCAATCTCCCACGTTGCCAGCTTGAGCTACCAACGAGATAGTGAGGGTCAAAAGCAGACCTACAAATGTTCTCATAAATTAAAATAATGGATTCTTTTCGAGATAATTGCACAATTGTTCAACGGCACGGGCGCGGTGGCTGATTTGGTTTTTCACTTCTACTCCCAGTTCGGCAAAAGTCTGTCCCATTTCTTCGGGGATGAATACGGGATCGTAGCCGAACCCCTTGGTTCCGCGCTTGGCTGTCGGTATTTCGCCTTCTACGATGCCTTCGAAAACCTTTTCCTTTCCATTGATAATCAGAGCTATGGCGGTACGGAATCGAGCTCTCCGGTTGACGCAGCCTTTCAGTTCAGCCAGGAGCTTCTGTGTATTTGCTTCCGGGTCATTATGGTCCTCATAGGCATAGCGTGCGGTATGTACACCCGGGGCGCCGTCCAGGGCTTCCACTTCGAGACCGGTGTCATCGGCAAAACAGTTGAGGCCATAATTCTGGTAGACGAATTTAGCTTTGATCAAAGCGTTTCCTTCGAGCGTGTCAGCTGTTTCAGGGATATCGCCATAGCAGTCGATATCCGCCAGGCTGAGGATTTCTATTTTTGAGCCTACAATATCACGGATTTCTTCCAGTTTGTGGGCATTGTTTGTAGCAAATACAAGTTTGGGCTTATTCATAATAGAAGTTAATAGCAGTTATATTGATATGGACAAAGATAGGAATAAAATTTGGAGCAATCCGAGAATTGCTCCAAATTATGGGATTCACACTTAATATTTAAAGGTACTACCTCCCAGGAACTCACGTAGGAGTGAAGTCGGGGGAAGTCCGTCGAGCGAAATCGGATTGAGGTATCCTAAGAATTTACGCAGACGATAAGCTTCGGAATATTCCGGGGCGCTTTCGGGAACTTGTTCCAAAAGAGGCAGTGCCTGAACTCGTAAGGCGGCCAGTTCAAAGAGCAAGGCGGTGTTGACCATCTCGTCAGCTTGTTCCTGGTAGGGGAATATCCATTTTTCCTCGCCTTCGCGTACCATTGGCCATCGGCGGATGGTTTCTTCGGCAGAATAACCACGGTACTTGTAGTCACGCACAATACGTCGTAGCAAACGGTTGTCCGTTGTTGGTATGTAGTTGTGATCGTCCAGCAGGATGGTGGTGAGGGCTGAAGCGTAGATTTTGAACTTGTTCTGACTCGGAATCTTGGCTGTCAGCATAGGATTGAGTGCATGGATACCTTCCAAAACTAAAAGCATCCCCGGATTGAGCTGCAAGATTTCACCACTTTTCTCACTTTTTCCTGTCTGGAAGTTGTAGCGGGGCAATTCTACCGGCTCTCCATTGAGCAAAGCATTGATTTGCTGGTTGAAAAGCGGAATGTTCATCGCTTCTACGTTCTCATAGTCGAAATCGCCGTTGGGCAGACGGGGTGTATCTTCGCGGTTGACGAAGTAATCGTCCATGGAAATGGGTACCGGGCGTAGTCCGCAGGCCATGAGCTGTACGGAAAGACGTTTGGAGAAAGTTGTCTTGCCGCTGGAGGAAGGACCGGCTATCAAGATGACCTTGTATTCATTATTTTCTGCTATGCGGTCGGCGAGACGGCTGATTTTCTTTTCCTGCAAAGCTTCGCTTACATTGATCAGATTGTAGGTGTTGCCGTTGGTGCAGGCCTGGTTGAACTCGCCGATGGTTGACACTCCCAAAATCTTTTGCCAACGATGCTGTTCACGGAAAACGTCGAACATTTTGGGCTGGTCGCGCATGGGACGCAGTTGTCCGGGATGTTCCGGGTCTGGTAAACGGAGCAGCAATCCGTCGCCATAGGGGATGGCATCGAATATTTTCAGTTGTCGGGTCTGTACGAGCAGGGAACCGTAGAAATAGTCGGCAGTGTCTCCCAATGTATAATAGGTGGTATACAGTTCTCCAATGCTTTCCAACAGTTTGACCTTGTCGGTCAGTCCGTTGGCTTTGAAAAGTGCGATGGCCTCCTCTGTCGGGCAAGTGATGCGGTGGAAGGGCAGATCGTCGGCAACAATTTTCTCCATACGTCGCTTGATGGCAGCCACCTTCTCCGGGGTACATACAGAATGTGTCTTCTGAGATGTTTCAGAGGCTTCCTTCTCGTCCGAATCCTCCTCGATTGTGCAATAGTAACCGTTGGAGACCGGGGTGTCTATGCGGAGCCTTGCCTTTGGGTACAAATCACGGACCGCTTTATAGAGAACGAAGAACAAGGAACGGGTATAGGTGCGCATGCCCGAAGGATTGGATATATCTAAAAATTCAATGTCTTTATCATTGAACAGCATGTAGTGCAAGCCTTCCACCTTATTGTTGACTTTGGCACTGGTGACGCCGAGAGGCATATCGATTTCGAGCATTTCGTAGACATCTTCCAAGTTGAATCCCATTGGAATCTTATGTGTCTTTCCGGTATTCCGGCATCGGATATTTACTGTCTTTCCCATAAGTATTCGGTTTTAAAATATTAACTCCCAGGAGTTATAGTCGTATAACGCAAATATAACGTTTTATTGTGGATAAAGGAGCGTTCTTTTATCTTAATTAGGAGTTGCCCCGGAATAAATAAATTATATTAAGTAATGGTAAAAAAATAACTTCATACAGTTTTAAAATATTTTTCTTCCTTTCTCTCGCCATTTTTTATCCGTCTCTTGTTCTGCTAGG
>SAMEA104404106__coassemble_2337_pt1 | contig 12180 bp, 10 predicted proteins | sample SAMEA104404106__metabat2_high_PE_037 | metagenome-assembled genome bin SAMEA104404106 (sample SAMEA104404106) | Balaenoptera acutorostrata
GACGCAAGATTCGAACAAAAAATTGCCGAACTTATTATTTCACCATTACTAAGTCATAGAAAATCATGAAGAAAATTTTATTGTTAACGGTCTGTCTGCTGACCTTTGGAATGCAGGCCAGTGTAGCCCGTAGTGTTGAAAAATCTCCAGTGCAGGAAGTGGTAACCGACGAATATGCCGAACTCGTGAAACAGTATATGACCCTGGGACATGCCCACGAGAATATGTGCGCCATGATGACAGCCACTTATGTCCAGATGAAAGAAAATCTGGGACTGGGAGAAGCCCAGTGCAAGGAGATGGCCCATGGCATCACCGATTTGATTTATGACGATTTGGTGAAAGCCAGTGTTGATATTTACAAGAAATACTTCATGCTGGAAGATATGAAGACCCTCTGTGAGTTTATGAGTACTCCTGTGGGACAGAAATTTGCTAAAAGTAATGGGGCAGTTTCCACAGAGGTCATGGCAGCCGTAGGTCCGATGCAGGGAAAAATTCAGAAATATGTGATGGAATATCTGTCCAAGCAAAGATAGTATCATCCCACTCGTTCCGATCACCCAAAGAGAAGAATTTTTTCAGTAGCCCTCTCCCCGGCGGCAGGGAACTGTCGTGAAGGCGGAAGCGGCAAAAGTGCTCAAATGAAAATATTCCTTTTCAGTAAGGAACCCTATCTACCAAAAATCGTTGCTTCACAACTGTGAGGCAACGATTTTTTTCAATATGTTTTGTGAATCCCTGTAGTGGTTCACACCACGGCACAGACTTTCTCCAGCACCTCGCAGTAGGTGGGCATCGCCTTCTGTCGTGCCAGCATCCCCTCATCTCCGTGCAAGTCGCCCAGTACAGGCGCACAGAGCGAAAGCGTAGGGAAGCGCACACTGTCGTAGTCCCACGATTCGTCAGGTTCAGCCTGGTGTACATAAGAGAAAAGATAAGGACTGAGCGTCTCCACCAAATTATGCGCTGTGAAGAGGTCGATGCCCAGGTCGTTTTCAATGGAGAAGGGCGCACCCGCTTCCCACCCCTCATTCGTCACGTCGGTGACCAGGGCAAAGCGCACGATACAGTCCGTCTGGTTGATGAGATAATTGATGACCTCCAGAGCTCCTCCGCTATCCTTCTCCTCGTCGCCTGTGAAAGCCACCACCACATGGTCGCCGAACCGGTTGTGCAGCATATTGTAGACTACGGCGGTGTTCGTCAGACTGTTGTCGAAGGTGCCCTTATAAAAGTCCCCCTCCTCCTCGCAGAAGCAGGACGTATACACGCAGTCTATGTGGGTGGATACAAGTACGATTTCCTCTCCCGCCAAGGGACGTTTGCCATAAATGGCCGAGAGTTTTCCCTCCCGCAGGAGAGAATAATCAGATTTCTCGAGCAGTCCTTTGAGGGCGTCGAGCCGGTCGGTAAGGATGAATTTCTCGCCGTCATCCTTATTGTCTACGGTGACGGTTTTCAATAAACTGGAAAAAGAATAATCTTTCATGGGTTTGCGCCAATTCTTATTTATATGAGTTCAAAAATAAGAAAAAAGGAGGAGATGGCGAAATTCCTGTGTTTCTCCCTTTTCATCTCCTCCTTTTCATCTCCTCTCGATTATCATGAAATCTTGATAATCGAGAGGAGTTAGGAGGGAGGAAAGAGGAGTTGGATACTTCCGAACCGCTGGCTAGCATCCATTGACAGAGTTACATGCTGACCAACTCCTCCCTCCTCACTAATCTCAACTCCTCACTCCTATTTATGTTTGATGTTTCATTTTCCTTAAGCCATTTCAGTGCTCTTATATCGGTAAACGAAAAAAATAATCATTGAAGAAAGTTTGTAGTACGCAAACCGACAAATGAAATATTGCATGATGCTGCTGGGAAATGTACCGTCCCTTAACGAAGTACAGGTCAATAAAGACACCCAACTAACGGGTTTCGGGTATTTTATGTTTCAATATTCTCTCTCGTACCTATTCAACGCTATTCCAGATACCAGAAGAAACCAAACAAGTCTAGAGACAGTTTTCGCAAATTGAAGAGGAAACTATCTCTAGACTTGTCTTATATCAGTACAGAATACTTCTTCTGCCTACATACCACTTAGAAAAGCTATCACTTTTCCTACGCGTCCTTCCTTATGACAACGCATCCACTTATAAATAAGCCAAGGCAGATAAACTCCGGTAAAAAAAGCGAGCACACTGCCCACCCAACGGGGCGATCCCGTAAGGGAAACGAAGACTTGCTGTGAGGCGGTCTGCGGAAACCAGGAGAAAAGATAGATGGCGTAGGAAGCACCAAAGAGGAAGTCGAGAAAATGCCTGTCGCGCTGTACATACAGCAGACAGAGCTGCACACTCATGATGATGCCGTTGACGGCCGCTAAAATGTCCCATACCCTTTCTCCGATATCCCCTAAACCGTCGGGTTTGGCGACGACCATCGCCACGGATACGGCAAAAGTCAGCAGGACTTTCAGTCCAACCTGGGAGGCATTCTCCCGTATCAGGTGCCAAGCACGGACGTAGTACCCCAAAGCGAAGTAGAAAAGATGGGTGACGGCACCGCTCATATTGAAAACGCTGAATACGTAGTCGTTCAGCTCCAACAAAGGATTATAGAGGCTCAGCAGGAAGGCGAAGGGCAAGAGGAGGTAATACAACCAAGACATGCGTTTTGCGCCGGCACAACGGCCTGCCGCCATCACCAGGGCGAAGACCACGAAGAGGGTGGGGAGAAACCAGAAGAAGCCGATGACGTTTTGCACGGGGTAGGCCAACATTTCGAGGTAGGCGTTCCATGAGAGGTCGACGGGACGCAGGGCGTAACGGCTCATCAGCACTTTGGGCAGATAGGCGAAGGTGCTGATGACGAGGTAGGGGACAAGGAGACGTTTCGTCTTCTTCCATATCCAACCTTGTGTGCCCCACCAGGGTTGGGCACCGACACCACAGCCTTTCTTCTCATTCGTGAGTTTCAGCAGATAGCCGGAGATGAAGAAGAACAGGGGCATGTGGAAACTATAAATCCAGTCGTACCACAAAGGTTTGGGACTGACACCACTTTGACAATGGCCGAGCACCACCAGCAGGATGCCAAAGACCTGGAGTACGGATATCAATTTGTTTCTTTCCATATTTCTGAATCTATCGATTGCCGTCGTGCCCTTCAGAGATACCGACTCCTCTATAGGCCAGGATAAGAACGGACAGAGCCGAAAGGAGGTGGTCGCAAGATATCAGGATGAAAGACCGACGAATAAAAAAATACGCCCCGCAAGAATAAACTTACGAGGCGTTGTGCTTTTGTAAATTTTGCAATAAATTGCAGAATTACTTACGAAGACCGAGAGCCTTAACGATTGCACGGTAACGGTTGATATCGCGTTCCTTCAAATACTTGAGGAGAGCACGACGCTTACCTACCAATTTAACGAGAGCACGTTCAGTAGTATGGTCTTTACGGTTTGCTCTCATGTGTTCCGTCAAATGGGCAATACGGTAAGAAAACAAAGCCACCTGGCTCTCTGCAGAACCAGTGTCCGAATTAGACTGTCCGTACTTGCCAAAGATCTCTTGCTTCTTTTCAGAATCTAAGTACATTGTGTAAAAATTTAATTAGTTAATGCTTAATAGCGGGTGCAAAGATACGCACTTTCTTTATGTCCGCAAAATTTTATCTCACTTTTTTCCTTTAAAATCACCGAATTAGAGGGAGTTGCCTCCCAACCGGCGGTTGGTCCTGAAGATGGATTTCTGCCAAAAGAATGCCCTGCAGCGCAGGCACAGGGACAAGAAAAAGTCCGGTGGAAAGCTGATAGAAAGCGTCCGCCGGACTTCACACGTGTATTATTAAGGGAAATGAAAGTTCATGAAGACTGTGTCATAAAGAGACACGACTTCCTGCCCGGTGGATTGCTCAGAGTGCAGGCGAATCGATGCTCTCTCCCAGGATATGGAGATCTTCTACGCCGGTCACCTCGGTAGAGCATTCACCAATCCAGCCATTTTCCTGGTTGACCCCACTGTATATCTTGATGAAGTCGATACCTGGAAGATGGACTTTGCGTCCGTCGGAGGTCATGGCCCAGTCGATGTCGATGGTCGAACCATCGGAAGTATTCAGGTCGTTGTCCGCATAACCGAAACCAAACCGGAAACAAACAAAACAGGTACCCTCACCACTCTCGTCAATTCCATTCTGGGGCAAACAAGTGCCCTTGAAAGTCAGCTGGTCTTCCTTCACCCACAAGGGGTAATAAGGCTGGTTGTGGTAAGCGTTCTTTGCCTTGAATCCTTGGTTCCCCTGATTATCTTCCCAACGTATATATTCGGCATAATCGCCTTCCTTGGGCTCTACTTCCGGACGATGGTAGGTAATCTCGTAATTTCGATAAAGATTGACATCATTGCCTGCTGCCTGGGCCTTGGCTATCCAAGGTTCCTGGCTGGCGTCACGATGAGCGCTGCCAGCAATCTCATACCAGGCGTCGTCCGCCTTTCCGTTTTTGTTCTCATCGTAGGACACCATGATGACACCTGGCTCGGAACTGCCTGCCGACGCATCGGCAGCAGCATCAAAGGCGTTGCCCAGCACACGGAAGTCACGCTTGCCTGCGACATTGCGAATGGTATGGTCAAAACCGACAATCACATATCCGCCAAAACCTCCCAAAGAGATGATACCAAGATTGTTGTGGCCGATAGCGTCAAGTGCCTTGCGGTTCATGTCCTCCTGAGTATCGCCTTTTACATATTTCGGAAGTTCGTTGGTAAACTGTCCCACTGCAGGAAGGTATTCCAAGACCTTGGTGATATAAGGAGACTGATGCTCAAGCGGCTCGTCCTTGCCTTTCACATTCACGACTACGTTATAATCGTAACTGACACTTCCTTGCGCCACGCGAAGTTTTAACGTGTATTGCCCCGCAGTTTTGAAAGTGTATTCCAAATTTTTAGACTGGGATATCACCGTGTTTCCCTGCAGCCACTGATAAGTGACGCCCTCATCAGATACGCTGTTCACTTTGAGCCGGAACACCTTGCCGACCTCAGCCACATAGCCCCCTTCGGGCGCTACTACCGTAATATCAGCACGCTGCAATACATAGCCGTCATTATCGTCATCGCAGGCGGTAAAGGCAAGAGTGAACGCCAACAAGAGATAACAAATTCTTCTCATGGATTTCACCTAGGATTTTAGAAACTTTCGGTAAAGAACACACCTGCCGGGAAAGAAGTGTGGTTCTGATAATTGGCTACAGGCACCTTCTGCTTGTCAAAGTTGAATACGGTGATGTTGTTCATCTTGTAGTCGTTGCCATAGCCTTTGATGGTAGTCATGTAGACATCGCCATTTTCAGGATCGACACCGATATTGTTATAAAGCATCTTGGCGTCTTCGATATAATCTGCAGTATTTACCATCTTTTCTGTCTTCTTCTGGCCGAAAATGTGACGGTAGATAGTAGTAGTATTATTGCTGAAATAGAGTGTGTCACCCTTTGCACCGATAGAAGGAGTAGCTCCCCAACCAGCATTCAAGCCATATTCGCTTTCGAGGACATTGGTGCTGAGAACGCTGCCTGTCTTACCGTCCATCTTTACGATTTCTGCTGGTTTCTTGTCCAAAGCCACCCAAAGAACATCGTTGTCGCCGGCTACGATACCTGAAATCTTACCGCCCATAGAGATGGAACGGGCAACTTTACCATTATTCAAAGACAAGAGATGGTCGTTGGAAATGACATAAATATTGTCTTCAACTTCAGCCATACGGTTCTTTGCCATGTTACCTTCCTCTACCAACTTCAATTCTTTGGTGTCGAGATTGAAGGTGTGTACGCCGCGATTGTCACGGATATAAGCCAGACGGTCTTCTACCAGTACGTGGGTAGGATTGCTCAAACTTGCCAACTCCTGAGTATAAGCTGCTTCCTTCACCAGAGTTTCTGCGTTGACAACTACAAGAATACCATCACCGTTCAGTTTGTTGTCCTGGCTGATGATGTACATCTTGCCGTCTTCGATACAAAGGTCCTGAGTGGAATGACCGAGGAAGGAACCGTTCACCTTAAAATAAGCACTGTCGGTCACTACGCCCTTGGGACTGATAAAGGTCAGCTTGCCATTCTGGTCTGAGAAATTGCCTTCGCTCAATACAAAAGTACCCTTCTTGTACTTGCCATAAACTTCAACTTCGAATTCCTTGACAGCCACTCCCCCATCGACACTGGTAGCCTTGAGAGTAACTTTGAATTCACCGACTTTGTTGGAAACAAACTTATAAGTAGGACCTTCAGATACTTTTTCGCCATTTACATACCAATGCAAGAGAGTGATAGGGCTGTTGATATCCTTTGCTTTGAAAACCAGTGTGTCACCAGTTGCCACTTCGACATCACCATCGGCTTCCAAACCTGGAACCTCAACGCTCAATGCGGGGATAGTCACATCATCATCGTCACAAGAGACGAAAGTAACAGTCATTGCCATCATCAGCAATAACGGATAGAAAAACTTTTTCATTTGATTTTAGTTTTAAATAATTATTTATGGATGGGTTGTAATTTTTTTGTTGTAAACGCAAAATGCCCCGGAATATCACCGGTTGTCACGGACCACTGATAATTTCCTTGTTTGTCAAAACAGAAGAGTTTGCCTGGTGTGACATAATCCTTCGCATCGGTCATGAACATTTCCTTTGTTTCGGGATTAATGGCAATACCGTAGGGAACTTCGATATTCAAGGCGGAACCGTCTACGAGCATGGTATTCACTACTTGCTGGCGGACAACGTCGTAGATAGCGGAAGTCATGGTTTTCCTGCTATAATCATAACTGTAGAGATAAAGAGAGTCTCCATCCAGAGTCATTTCTGTATTTTGCAGTTTCAAATCCTTCACCACCTCGTCTGTGCGGGTGTCGATGACATAAGTATTGGAAGGTATATTTTTGTGGTCGCCCCGGGAGGTCACATAAAGATTTCCGTAACGGTCGGTTTCCAGACGATGGAGATTGATAGCCACATCGATTTTCTTGATTTCCTTAAAAGTATCAAGATTGACCACGGAAACGGTATGGTCGTAATTCGGGACACGGTATCCCCCGGAATTGGCAACATAAAGTTTGTTGCCGACAATTTCCATTTCTTCGGGCTGGTAACCTACCACACAGGTATCTACCACAGCCATCGTGGCCGTATCGACTTTAGCAATATATCCCAACCGGGCATTCGGATCGATGGCTACGGGACCGGCATAGGAACTTACATAGGCATAACCCTCCTTGAAGGTGATGTACCGGCAGTTGGGGATGGAAATCTGCGTGATATGTCTGGCGGTATTGACGTCCATCACTTCGACGAAATGAGAACAGTTGATTACGGCATAGAGTTTGTCACCATAGATTTGAAGGTCATTGCCCACATCGCCCATTTCCTTCACCACACCCGGGTTGCGCTCAGCATAGATGTTTTTGGTATAGACACCCGTCTCATAATCGTAATAATCGAGGGTCGCTTTGTTATTTCCCATATTCCCTTCGTTCAAAAGGAAGAAACCTTTGATACGGGCATGCGCATTGCCGCCCGACACTTCAGAATCGGTAGAGGAAACAATGTCATCCTCCTCACGACAAGCTACCAGACTGACCAAGGCCATTAATAATAGGAGATATCTGAATTTCATAACTCAAAATTAACTTTGATTTTAAAATTTGTTCCCGGCATGGGGTAGCATTGCACCACCTCATACTGTTGGTTGAATATATTGTTCACTTCTGCGGTGACACGGAGAGAACAGCGGTTCCAGTCAAACGACTTGCTCAAGCTGCAATCGTGGGTATACCAGGGCTGAGCATAATTTTCGGGAATGTTGGCTATGGCTTCATAACGTTCGCCCGTATAAATGAAACTATAATTCCACGCCCAACTCTTATAAGCGCCGCTCACGATGGCTGTAGCACTGTGCCAGGGGATATACGGCACTTGTCCTCCATACCATTCACTCTTTTTGTTGGTGAAATCCTGCGCCTTCTGATAAGTGTAACTCAATCGGGGAGAAAGCATCCAGTCGCCGAACTGCAACTGGCATTGTGCAGACACGTCGATGCCCTTGATTTCCACATACCCTAAGTTGAGCATAGTCCAGCGAAACTGGTTGGAGGTGGGCATTGCTATAATCTTATCGTCTATCTGGTTGAAATATCCGTCTGCCTGCAATTCGATTCGTTTCAATCGGCTTTGATGGAAATTCTTCGCATAGGTGAATCCTAAATCATATTGATTGGTATATTCCGGATTCAAGTCCTTATTTCCGATAAAAGTATAATAAAGGTCGTTGAGGGTCGGCATTCGGAACACCCGCTTATAAAAAGCGCGGACGTTGAATTCTTCATTGGCAAAAGGTTTCCAGGATGCGATGGCGGAAGGGGTGAACACACTGCGGTCACCGGCAGCCCCATCGGCCGTCTTGGTTTTCTCATGCACATAGGTATGCAGCACACTTCCCTGGAGTTTGAAGCGGTTGAAAGTCAATGATGCGGCGAAGGCATTCAGTAAAGAATAACGTTTCGGATAAACGAAATCCACCAGATCGGCTTTCAGCGTGTTCCATTGGAAATCATTCGACAGAGACAAAGAAAGCCAGGCAGACGGAGTGACCAGATGCGCGGCGGACAGGTAGGTCTCCTGCTGTTTGTAACGGTTGTCGACAAACATGGTCGTGACATCCAGACGCGGATCGGAGAGATAGTGGAGATAGTCGTAAGCATATTTTCCATTCACCATCAGCGAGTAACGAGGAAGGAACTGCCGGCGGCAGGTGCCTTGCACAAAGAAATTATCATCCCATTGACGGTCCTGGTGTTTGAACTTTCCCGGTTCCTCACGTACCGACGCGCCGGGATAACCACGTTCTGAATTATAATAATAAGCCTTTGCCTGCCATTCTCCACCATCGAGTTGGCCAAAAAAGGCAGCTTCAGCGCGAAACATCCGGACATCTCCGTTCTTGCGCACCTCGGTTGTGTCGTAACCGTTCTTCTTGGCATAACTGAACTTATATTTTCCGGAAGTATACAGGAATTCGGAACTGAAGGAGGCTGAAACTTTTTCACTGATACGCTGTTCCCAAAGCACAGAAGGATTCACAGTGGCAAACGAACCACCTTTCATACCTATATTCAGATGATAATCTTTCCCCGACAAAAAAACAGGCTTGCGAGTACGCATATAGATGGCACTCGCAGAAGCATAGTCCTTTGCTGTCTGAAAAATACTGCTTTTCTGACCGTTATACATGGAAACAGCTTCCATATTGTCCAAAGAGAAACGGCCCAAATCGACAACACCATTTTGTGCGTTGCCTAATTCCACACCATCATAGAAGACCCCCACATGGTGGCTCCCCATACTGCGGATATTCACCGTTTTCAGGCCGCCGATACCTCCATAGTCCTTCACTTGGACACCGGAGAAATAACGTACCGCATCGGCCACGGAATGTACGCTCAACTTTTTCAAATCCTCTCCCTGCAAAGTTTGTACAGGCACTACCTCCTTATTCAAACGGCTGGCAGTAACCGTAACTTCACGAATATTGTAAAGAGAATCTTCAGGCAACTTCCCGACAGCAGGCCGTTGGGCGGCCACTGGCAGAATGTAGCCCGCAAGGACAGCACAATAAATCTTTCGGAGACTAAATGGACGAATCAAATCTGTTATCTTCATGGATATTGAAAAAAGCCGTACCCCGAAGCAGGATACGGCTATCTGTCTGTCAAAACTTTCGAAGCAAATACAGAAGTATTCTATCAAACCCTATCACAAAGGTCTGACTTCGACGTTTTGATTCCTTTCCATAATCCTGTGGCGGCAAATCGTTAAGTGAGGCAGGTCTTCTGACTTATTCTTGCTATGATGTCTTCCCGATTGTTACAATCAGTGACGGTCGATATGATTATCATAGGGACAACTCTCTTCTCGGACGTCCGGACAATGCCCGATATCCATGGCATGAAGAAAGCGGAATTTACAGCAGCAGGTACTGTTCCAGACTCTCACTGGATTCCCTTTTCAGCTCCAACGATCGTGGAGTCACCTCATCAAGGTGCAAATTTAATAGTTGGTAAAGTTTCTACAAAATCTTTTATATTAAAATAAGTCCAAAAAGATCATCGAGCCTTCTCTGCAACAAATCGTTACACATACCTACTGATGCCTTCATCTGGCTAGTACAACTTCTGTCTCTTGAAAGACCCAAAATTCTGCCTGTACCCACCATCCACCCCCTATAAATGATTAGAAACCACTATATTTTTCATTATTTGTAGGTATTGCGTCTCTAATATGATACCTTTAAATTTGCACAGATAAAGATATTTGTATGGAATAAACTATTCTAATTACGATAATCAAGCAGTATGAATACCAATCCACGCGAAATTCGCCCAATATTTGTTAATTCACGAGCAGATCAGTATATGAGCAACGAAAGGAATGAGGAAAATTCAGTATCTTTGGACTTATTTAATGACCAGGAAGAACCTATGTATAAGACAAAGAAATACTACCCATCGGATAAAATGAGTGACATGATTTGCAGCGACTATGCCTTGCTCCAAGTGATGAGCCGTTTCGGCTTGTCGTTAGGATTTGGTGAAGCTACCATAGAAGAAGTTTGCAAGGCAAATCAAGTAGACTGCAAAACATTCCTTGCTGTCGCCAATTATATGCTGCAGAAAGATGACTATGTATACAACGAACAAGAACAAATCTCTATTCCAACGCTGATGAACTACCTCAAGCAGTCTCATCACTTTTTCTTGGATTTCCAATTACCCAATATTAGAGAGAAACTCTTGGTATACATCAACAAATCGGAAGATCCTGAAATTTCCCAATTGATTCTCAACTTCTTTGACTCTTACGTAGATGAAGTTTTTCATCACATGGGATTTGAAGACACGGAAATTTTCACTTACGTGAACGATTTGTTACATGGCAAACGTAATCCCGAATACAGCATCGACAGTTTCGCCAACAAGCACGGACAAACCGATCAGAAATTGACCGAACTTAAAAATATCATCATCAAATATCTGCCAACAAATGGGGAGACCTATTTGTCGAATGCTTTACTCTTCGAACTATTCAGCTGTATCGAAGACTTGAACACTCACGGTCATATTGAAGATTTTATTTTCGTACCTGTAGTGCGGCGATTAGAACAAGAAACATTACATTAAAGAATGAAGGGTAATAGAAATATAAGTGTCATCGTAGCCGACTCCTCTGCCATTGTACGCAATGGGATTCTGGCGTTATTAAAACGACTACCCAACTTCAACATCCAAGCTGCTGAAATCGTTTCAATGGACGCCCTGCACCATGCCATGCGCAGTCACGACATCGACATTCTCATCGTAAACCCGGCTTTTACCGGCTGGTTCGATTTGAACGAATTCAATACGATGTTCCCGCAGTCGTCTGTCAAGATTGCAGCTATTGTCACGCAACTGACTGATCCTAATTCGCTGAAGGAATATGATGCATGCTTCAACCTTTACGACAGTATCGATTTTTTAGCTGAAACATTGATCAAACTGATGCAACTCGAGGAGGATGACGTTGACAATGAACAAGAATCGCTGAGCCAGCGTGAAAAAGAAATCATTTGCTATGTGGTAAAGGGATTGACCAACAAAGAAATTGCAGAAAATCTCTTTATTTCAGTACACACAGTAATCACGCACCGCCGAAATATCTCGAAAAAATTACAAATTCACTCTCCTGCAGGTCTTACCATCTATGCCATTGTCAATAAACTGGTAGACATCAAGGAAGTAAATTTACAGTAAAAGCGTAAAAACTTTACTTGAAAAAGGAAGCTCTTCCCAGCTTCCTTTTCTTTTTCAGAAAAAATCAGGCCTAAAATACCTAATTATCGATTATCAGACAATAAAATCACCATTTTTAGGGATTGCACAAAAGCTACAGAACCTCTATCTTTGCATCATCCATTTAGAAAGAATGGCAACCACAAATATTTTGATGAATTAAGTTATAAAAACGGTTCCTTCAAGCGAGAAGGAACCTTTTTATTTTTATACCAGTATAGGAGACACGGCATCTATCCTCCATTTCTATATACACAAAAACACAGACTTCCATAACAGGTAAGTTC
>SAMEA104404106__coassemble_2357_pt1 | contig 12115 bp, 12 predicted proteins | sample SAMEA104404106__metabat2_high_PE_037 | metagenome-assembled genome bin SAMEA104404106 (sample SAMEA104404106) | Balaenoptera acutorostrata
GAGGAGTTAGGAGGGTTGTTTTAATTTCGTTCCTTATATTAGGCGATGTACAATAAGAATTCGTTATCTTTGCCTTATCGTTATTGTACGAGATAAGTATCAATGATTCTGACTAATATATTTATATGTCTCAACTTCCCGAATCTTTCATTCAACAGATGAGTGAACTGCTGCCGGAGGAGGAATGCCGCAATTTGTGTGCGGCATTGCAAACTGAACCTCCCGTGAGCGTGCGCTCCAACCCGATAAAACGTTGTGATTTGCCCGAGGGGGCGAGTCGTGTGCCTTGGACTTCGGAAGGGTATTACTTGCCTTCACGTCCTCAATTTACTTTCGATCCTTTGTTCCATGCGGGGTGCTACTATGTGCAAGAGGCTTCTTCCATGTTCGTGGAACAGGCTTTCCGACAGATGGAGGGGACACCGCAGCGTGTTCTCGACCTTTGCGCGGCTCCGGGTGGCAAGAGTACTTTGTGGCGGTCGCTGCTGCCCGACGGGGTGCTCCTCGTCGCCAACGAACCGATGCGACAGCGTGCGCAGATATTGGCAGAGAATATCGCCAAATGGGGACACCCGGATGTGGCAGTGACGAATGCTTTTCCGGCTGAGTTCTCTTCGTTGACTGGCTTCTTTGATATTGTCGCAGCGGATGTTCCTTGCTCCGGGGAGGGGATGTTCCGTAAGGACGAGGTGGCGATAGAGGAATGGTCGCCTGCCAATGTGGTGCAGTGTGCCGACCGTCAGTGGCAGATTATCAACGATATCTGGCCGACCTTGCGCGAAGGCGGGTATCTGGTGTACAGCACGTGTACGTACAACCGGATGGAGGATGAGGACAATGTGTACCGCATCTGCCATGAACTGGGTGCCGAACTGGTGGAAATACCTTGCCCGGAAGAATGGGGCATACAAGGAGACACTACCGGACGCGGGCTGCCGGTTTATCATTTCTTCCCCCACCATACCCAGGGAGAGGGTTTCTTCCTGGCTTTGATGCGCAAGACTGCCGAGGCTCCGATCTTTAAGGAAAAGAAGAAGAAACGGGGTGCAAAGGAACTGCCTGTTGCCGGTGGCGCCGCAGTCAGCAAATGGCTGGCGGACGATAAGGAATATAAATTGTTCCGTCCGGACGAAACGCATATCGCTGCGGTACGGCAGTCGCTCGCCGATGATTTCCGGCGTATCCGTGAAACGGTGCGCACCCTTTCTGCAGGGATCCTGCTCGGAGAGGAAAAGGGAAAGAAGATGATTCCCCAGCACGAACTGGCACTTTCCATCGCCCGTGCTGAGACGGCCTTCCCCACGGTGGAACTTCCCTACGACCAGGCCATCGCCTATCTCCGCCGCGAAGCCATCACCCTCGCTGCGGATGCTCCGCGCGGTTATGTCGTCGCTACTTATCAGGGCCGTTCCCTGGGATTCTTAAACAATTTGGGCAATCGTGCGAATAATCTGTATCCGAACGAATGGCGCATCCGCTCTGCCGCCCCCCAGACTGTAGAAACAAAAAGCGTAGAGACAAAAGAAGAATAAGAATACATATATATACACACCCCCTATCAGAGGGCGGGGACGTGGAATGATGAGATGCCTGTCGGGCAGGGGCGCACCCTCCCGTTTTTCTCATCCTTTCCTGAGTTCCGACTCCCGATAGTTAATATCCAACCTCATGAAGTATTTAGAATTTACCTTTACCACCCGTCCTTCCAACGAAGCCGTGCAGGATATCCTGGCGGCCGTGCTGGCAGAAGTCGGGTTTGATAGTTTTGTACACACCGACTCTCTCGACCTCCACGCCAAGAAACAAACCGACAATCCGGAAAAACCTATCTTCGAGGAGCAGGCCGACGTGGACCAGTTCAAAGCCTACATCCAGAAGGACCTCTACGAGGAGGACGCCTTGAAGGAGGCGGTTGCCAACTTCCCGCTGCCCGACGTGGAAATCTATTATGAGAAGGTCGATGCCGAGGACAAAAACTGGAACGAGGAATGGGAGAAAAATTATTTCCAGCCTCTGAATGTGGAGGGACGCTGCGTCATTGCCAGCACCTTCCATAAGGATGTGCCTAAGGCCGAATACAATATCACCATCGACCCCCGGATGTCCTTCGGTACGGGGCACCATGCCACCACCTCTCAGATGATCAGCCGTATACTCCACGACGACATGACCGGCAAGGAAGTGCTCGACATGGGATGCGGCACCAGCATCCTCGCCATTCTCGCCCGTATGCGCGGCGCTGCCCATTGTGTGGCTGTGGACATTGACGAATGGTGCGTCAACAATTCGTTGGAAAATATCTCCCTCAACCATCTCGACGGCATCGATGTCTATCAGGGCGACGCCGCCTCTCTCGCTGACAAGGGTCCCTTCGACCTCGTCATCGCCAACATCAACCGCAACATCCTCTTGAACGACCTCCGCTACTACGTGCCCCGCATGAAGCAGGGAGCTGCCATCTTCATGAGCGGTTTCTATGTGGAAGACATCCCCGTGCTGCAGAAAGAATGCGAACGCCTCGGACTCGAATTTGTCGACGCCCACGACATGGACCGCTGGGCTTGTATCAAATTCGTCCGTAAATAGCAGACGGCAACACTATAGTTCATCACCTTAGCAACGAGGCCGCTGAGCCCGTTGCTTTTATTTTTTTAATGACCTATGATACAAAAGTTGTTTGGATACAATCCGAAGACCATGTCGGTGAAGACGGAGGTGACCGCCGGAATCACCACCTTCCTGACCATGGCATATATTCTCGCCGTGCATCCCGGCATGCTCTCTGAAATAGGAATGGACAAAGGGGCCCTGTTCACCACCACGGCGGTCTCCGCGGCCTTTGCCACCCTGCTGATGGCGGTCATCGCCAAACTGCCCTTCACGATGGCGCCCGGCATGGGGATGAATGCCCTCTTCACCTATACGGTCTGCCTGATAATGGGCTATTCCTGGCAGTTCGCCCTGACCGCTGTCTTTCTCGAAGGCATCCTCTTCCTCCTCCTCACGGTGCTCAATCTGTGGGATAAAATTGTCAATGCCATCCCCGCGACCTTGAAGATATCCATCGCCTCGGGCATCGGCCTGTATATCGCCTTCATCGGACTCAAGAACGCCGGAGTCGTGGCCTACAGTCCCTCCACCCTGGTGACCTTGGGCGACCTGAAGACAGCCTCCCCTTTGCTGGCACTGACCGGACTCGTTCTGACCGCCGCACTGTACATCCGCCAAGTGCCCGGCGCCCTGCTGCTGGGTATCCTGCTGACCACCCTGATCGGCATCCCCATGGGAGTGACCCATCTGGAAGGAGTCGTCAGCACGCCTCCGAGCATGGCCCCCATATTCTGGCAGTTTGAATGGGAAAGCATTTTCACTACCGACATGCTCTTTGTGGTGGTCACCCTGCTCTTTGTCGATTTGTTCGGCACCGTCGGCACCCTGGTTGGTCTGATCACGCAAATTACCAGTAAGGGACAGATGGCAGCCCCTCCCTTGCGCCGGGTCTTCCTGGTGAGCTCCCTCTCCGTCATGTCCGGTGCCGCCATGGGTACCAGCACCGTCACCACCTTTATAGAATGCGCCACGGGCATCAATGCCGGCGGTCGCAGCGGACTCACCTCCGTTGTCACCTCCTTCTGCTTCCTGCTGTCCCTGTTTCTCGCCCCCTTCTTCCTTGCGGTGCCCAGTGCCGCCACCGCTCCCGTGCTGGTCATCGTCGGCTTGATGATGATGAGCAATATCGCCAAAGTCAATTTTGACGATTTTTCCGAAGCCCTTCCCGCATTCGTGTGTGTGCTGATGATGCCGCTGAGTTACAGTATTGCCGACGGCATGATCCTGGGACATCTCACTTATGTCGTTGTCAACCTCCTTTGTGGAAATTACAAGAAACTCACCCTGGGCATGTATCTCCTCGCCCTCGTCTTTTCTTTCAAATATATGATGTGACGGGACGTTTGATACGGGGCAGCCTGTAGTGAAATCTCGTGCCAGCGAAGGCAGAGGCTCAAGCTTGCTCGAAGGCTCTGCTGAGTGCCGCCGAGATTATGAAAAGGACCAACCCCCTTCAGCCCAGGTGAAACGCGTATTAACTCCGCGAAGCGACCAAAAAATAAATGCGGCACCTCGTTCGGCGATGATATATCATTTCACTACAAGGTGACTTATTATGATCTATGAGTGGCAAATAAAAATCTCCCGTTATTGCTCGCGAAAGCTATAACGGGAGATTGCGTAATTATCAGAGGATATCTTGTACGTAAACAGGGGTATCATGCTAGTGCGGCGAGGATTCCTATAATAAAGGAGGAATAGAAGATGCTGAAATATCCCATGCTGATCAGGGCGGTCACCGTGATGCTGGCTATGCACCAGTTGACAGACGATTCGTAAGCCTTGAGCGCTCTTTCGTAATCGCCCGCCTTGTAATGGCGCTCCACCCGGGTGGATTTGTACACCGCCACGAGACCGAGGGGGAGGCAGCATAGGACCGTTGTCAGAATGGCCCATACCAAATTGGTAGGCGGGCAGGGAGGAAGTACGTCGTTGCCGGGACCAGTGGTATCTTCCTGGTAATCGACCGGTATTTCGGGCGGTTCGCATCCTGCCGCAGGTCCTGCCGGAACGGCGGGCGGTTCGGGTGTCGCACTCTTTTCCTGGTATTCGATATAGTCCGGGGGCGTGGCTCCTGTTCCTTCTTGCGCCTGGGCCGGGGCACCGTCCGGTTTTTCCTCGAGGCCTTCCGGCGCACTGCCGGCAGCGGAGGCTGTCTGCTCCGACAGCTGCTCTCCGTCTTTTTGTTCCGTCGGGGTTATCACCTCCTCAGTGCGGCTTTCCACCTTTTCCTCGTTATCTTGTATCTTGTTATCTTCGTTGTCTTTGTTATCTTCATTATCTTCCATCTCAGCTTCTTCCTTTTCAAAAACCTCCGGTTGCGGTGTGGCTGCCGGCGCATTTTCTGCCGTTTTGTCCTCAGGGACGTTGGTGAGGAGGGTGGGCGGACAGCAAGCCGGTGGAGTCTCCATATTTTCGGGGACGGGCGGCACCTGTGTGGAAGCTGTCAGAAGTGTCGCCACTTCGGGGACCGCTTCCGCCCTTGTCCATTTGGTGAGTCCGCTTCTCCAAACGTAAGTGCGGAGACTGATATTTTCTTTCAGCAGATCTTTCAGAGTGAAAGGTCCGGTCTGTTTCTTTTCCGGGGTCAGATAATAGTATTTTTCCATGAGGTCTGTATGCTTTTTAAGAGATGTGGCGGATACTGTGTGGATGAAAGTGAGGAACCGCCGTGTAGAATTTTAAATGTGGAGGAGGTTTCTGACGACCCACCATACCATAAATAGCACAATATATGTATAGATGAGGTAACGGTGTTCCAGCAGACGGAGCACGCTTGTCTTCCATCGTAGCGGGAGGAACCAGTGCGCGGCAATGAGTCCGATGCAATAGGGCAGGGAGAACACCAGGAACCAGTTGTAGCCGACAGCCGCGCGGAAGTCGCCATGGAGCACGGCATAGAAAGCCCGTTGTATCCCGCAGCCCGGACAACTCCAGCCGGTGAGTGTCTTGAACGGACATTTGGGCATTAACGCATATTGGGAAGGATCCAGCTGGTACAGCGCTATCCCTCCCAATATGATAATGGTTAGTATGATGTATTTAAGCTTCATAGTAGCTTCATGGGCGTGTCCCGCCTTCATTAAAAGGCTGACACCGCTATCACGAAGAAGAAGTAGAGAATACCAAAGATAAAGGATGCCACGGCACTGATGATGCTCCAGTTTCGGGCAGCGTCAGAGGCTTTCTTTGCCTCCTCATATCTGCCGGCATAAAAGTGACGTTCCACCTGGGAAGCTTTGACAATGGCTACGACGCCCAGAGGGAGACAGCACAAGACGGTGGAGAGGATGGCCCATACCAAGTTGGTGGGCGGGCAGATGGCATTCTGATTGTAGTAACCTCCGCCGTTGTTATAGTTGGTGCCGTTGTTGTTATAGTTGGTGCCGTTGTTGTAGCCGTTGTTGTAGCCTCCTGCGTTTCCCATATTTTGTTGCGCGTTGTTGGGAGGTGTCTGTGGCGGCACGCTGACCATCAGGAGCGGAGCCAGTTCGGGAAGGCTGCTTGCCTTCACCCAGTTGGCGAGTCCAGACTTCCACACCAGTGTGTTGGCATTTATATTTTTTGCGGCCAATTCTTCGATAGAGAGCGGCCCTATGCGGTTTTTATTCGCGTCGAGGTAATAATATTCTTTCATCGTATGTGTTATTTATAGTTTTCTTTACTGTTACAAAGCTATGATTTTTTTAAGAATGAATAGACGAAAACATCAAAAAAAATCTCTTTTTTAGTAGAAAGGGCTGTATTTCGAAGAAAAATCTTTGTGTGTGTTTGTTTTTCGTTCTTTTTAAGAGGGGAGAGGCGGACCGTACCGGAGGCGTGAGCGAGCGTAGGGAGGCGGAGAAAATAAAAACGGCAACAGATCAGGAAAATCTGACTGCCGCCGTTCATATCTTATTTAATTTTAATAGCTTAACTCTGTGTTAGAGTACAAATTCTGTAACGCTTACAGTGATTTTGTAAATATAAAATTTACTTAGCTTCGTTGCAGTGCTTGCCTTCAGCGCAGTGCTTGCCTTCAGCGCAGTGCTTGCCTTCAGCGCAATGCTGTTCTGCAGGGCATTCCTTGCAGTCAGCCTGGTTGCACTGCTGACCTTCCGCACACTGCTGGCCTTCCGGGCACTGCTTGCAATCGCCCTGAGCTACGCAGTCCTTGCAGTTCTTGCCGTCCTGGCAGTCCTCGCAAGCGCAATCCTTGCATTCGCACTTTTCAGTCTTTACACCTTCCTTCTGATCGGCTTTCTTTTCAGACGAACAACTTACACTCATGCTAACGCAGAAAACGGCAGTAGCTGCCAATACTATTAACTTTTTCATAATTTATAAGATTGATATTTAATAATAAACTCAGCGGCAAAAATACATAAAATATTGAATATTCGTACTATTCCTTGTTTTATTTTTCTTTTTGCTATATTTTTTCTGTATTTTTTACAAATCCGCGTGCTGAACTTCTGTATACCATAAGGTTATAAAAAATAAGAATATGCACAAATATATGTTGTGTGTGTAATATTTTTTTTAACTTTGCGCTGTCTAACTTCCTCTAATTGTGGAAAGGGGGGAGGGTGCCGTCATCGGGGGCCTGCCACTGGTGGGATTCTTTCCGTATCAGGCACTCCAAAGTTTGTAAAACCAATAAAAATCATTTATACAAATGAGTGAACAATTGAAAAAAGTCAAACAACTCGTAGAGCTCCGCGAGAAAGCACGTCTCGGCGGTGGCGAGGTGGCCATTGAGAAACAACACGCAAAAGGTAAAGCAACTGCACGCGAACGTATTGATTTGCTCCTTGACAAAGGCTCTTTCGAGGAGATGGATATGTTCAAACTTCATCGTTGCCACGATTTTGGCATGGAGAAGAAACAATTTCTTGGTGACGGCGTGGTAGCCGGTAGCGGTACTATCAACGGTCGCCTGGTTTATGTCTTCGCTCAGGACTTTACCGTAAACGGTGGTTCTTTGTCTGAAACAATGGCAGAGAAAATTTGCAAAGTGATGGACCAGTCCATGAAAATGGGTGCTCCTTGTATCGGCTTGAACGATTCAGGTGGTGCGCGTATTCAGGAAGGTGTCAACGCTTTGGCCGGTTTCGGTAATATTTTCCAGCGCAATATCGAGGCTTCAGGTGTTGTTCCTCAGATTTCCGGTATCTGCGGCCCTTGTGCCGGTGGTGCGGTATATTCTCCTGCATTGACCGACTTCGTCGTTATGCTCGAAGGCATCAGCTACATGTTCCTGACCGGTCCTGCCGTTGTCAAGACTGTGACGGGTGAGGTTGTCTCCCAGGAAGACCTGGGTGGTGCCAGCGTACACTCCAAGAAGAGCGGTGTCTGCCACTTCGTTGCCAAGACAGAAGAAGAATTTGCCGGTCTTATCCGTAGATTGCTGAGCTACCTGCCACAGAACAATATGGAACGTGCTCCACGTACTGTCTGCACCGACCCTATCGACCGCAAGGAAGACAGCTTGAACGAAATCATTCCTGACAACCCTAACATGGCATACGACATGTACAAGGTGATCAGCGCCGTTGTCGACAATGGTGAGTTCATGGAAGTGCAGCGTGATTTCGCCCGCAACATCATCATCGGTTTCGCCCGTTTCAACGGTCAGAGTGTCGGTGTCGTTGCCAACCAGCCTAGCGTATACGCCGGTGTACTGGATTGCAATGCCAGCCGCAAGGCCGCTCGTTTCGTACGTTTCTGCGACTGCTTCAATATTCCTATTGTCAGCTTGGTGGACGTTCCGGGCTTCCTCCCAGGTACGGGTCAGGAATACAATGCTGTCATCAGCCACGGTGCGAAGTTGCTGTATGCTTACGGCGAAGCTACTGTGCCTAAGGTGACTGTCACTTTGCGTAAGAGCTATGGTGGTTCTCACATCGTCATGGGCTGCAAGCAGTTGAAGGCCGACTTGAACTATGCATGGCCATCTGCAGAAATCGCCGTGATGGGTGCCAGCGGTGCTGTTGCCATCCTGAACAGCAAGCAGGCCAAGACTCAGGCCGATCCAAAGGCTTTCCTCGCTCAGAAGGAAAAGGAATACAACGATTTGTTCACCAACCCTTACAAGGCTGCCGAATACGGTTATGTGGATGACGTAATCGAACCACGCAACACTCGTTTCCGCATCTGCCGCGCTTTGGCGCAGTTGGAAAACAAGCGCGAAACCCGTCCAGCCAAGAAGCACGGTAACAATCCATTATAATTGGAAGTTGGAGAGGGAAGGAAAATGACAGAGCGTCAGTGGCATCCCTTCGGCAGTACGCCGAGTCCGCTGACTAAACAATCTTGATTTTTCTAGACGGAGAGTCCGTCAAGTCTTTCCTCTCTAATTTCTCTTTACAAATTTCTAATCAGAATTGTAGTGAAGACATTCAAATATACTATTAACGGTCAGGAGTTGGTCATCCGTCTCGATGAGAAGCAAGGCACCATTTCAGATGTCTTGGTGGATGGCGAACATCCAGCAGTATCCGAGGCGGACATGCCGGCTTATGCTGCAGCCATCGCTTTGGCACTTATTGCATACGAAGTGGAAGTGGTGCATGATGAGGAACCTGGGGTTATCACCCTGGCTCCTACCAACACTTCTTGGGCAGCACCATCGGCTTTGATGAACTCACTTTAATTTTAAGTGTTCAGATTTTAATCTGAGGAATCGCAGTCGTGATTTCTGACATCTTTAAACTTCAAAAAACAAAAATGAAACAGTATAAGTATAAAATTAACGGAACACAGTTTGACGTAACGATCGACAGCATCGCTGGTGATGTTGCCAAGGTGGAAGTGAACGGTATTCCTTTTGAAGTAGAAATGCAAGGTTCTTCTTTGGTTGAAGAAGACCTCCCAACTCAGGTAGCTTCTGAGGAAGCTCCAGCCGCTGCAGCTCCAGCTGCTGCTCCTAAGGCTGAAGCTCCTGCTGCTCCAGCAACAAAGGCTGCAGGTGCGGGCACTCCGGTGAAGGCTCCACTTCCTGGTGTAGTAACCAAGGTACTGGTTGCTGCCGGCCAGAGCGTGAAGAAGGGCGAAACCGTTCTCGTATTGGAAGCTATGAAGATGGAAAACAACATTACTGCTGAGGCTGACGGTAACGTAACAGGTATTTGCGTTGCTGCTGGTGACAGTGTGATGGAAGGTACCGTTTTGCTGACTATCGGCTAATCGGATTTCATATTTCCCCAATATAAAATCTATAGGGTGGCTTTGGTATATCCAAGGTCACCTTATTTTTTTGTGACCGGCGGCCGCATTTTGTCTTTTAAGGGTTCGTTGCAGCTGCCAACTTTATATATTATAAGATGTCCGGCTTTATTCTTGGCAGCACCGGCATATATATAAATGTGTATAGGTAAGTAAATGGTAGGAATACGTCTTCGGTAGAAGGTAATATAAAAAAAGATGTAAAATCAATATTGACTACCGACTTATTAGACGAGCCTTATATATCCCCTCTACGTTTATCGCATAACGGACCGTCTCCTACGGCTCTTCGTTTTCATTTAATCATTCTCTATCTGTTCGCATTTATCCATTCTCTATTTGTTCATTCTCTATTTATTCTCTATCCCATTCTCTATCCTGTTCTCTATTTATTCTATATTTACTTGCCAGCTTGTTCGGATGGGCTTATCGCAGTCTGTGGTTGGGATTCTTCACCCGTTTCAAAGAATATAAAAATCCGGTTCGGACGTCCTTTGTTAGGTACATCCGAACCGGATTTTTTGACAGGGGCTTTCCCTTTATTCTATTCTTTCCAAAATCTCAGCACACGATGGCTTTTGCCCTTTTTGCTCAGTGTCCGGACTTCGTAATATCCTGGAGCCAGACGGGAAACGTCAATTTTCGATGCATAGGGAGTCGTGAAGACATGGCGTTCGGTTATATCCGTGACGAGGAGAAATTCCGCTCCTTCCACTTCGGGAATGGCAAGAATGTTGTCCTCACCGCTGGAGGCAATTGTCGCCGCGATCTGAGTGTATGCAGAGACCGCCTTGCCACTGCTCTCGTTCCCATAGGCATCGCTGGCCGTGACTGCGTAATATCCTCTGAGACGCGCGGGGAGGGCGGGCGTCAGCACATAAGTCGTATCCTGAATGCCATAGGCAAGCAGTTCGGACTGACGGACATCCAAACTATCGTTCGGGCAATAATATACGTTGTAGGTGACAGGTGTGGCCGGAGCATTGTCTCTAGCAGCCCGCCAATGCAAATATAAGTTGTGGCGCTGCACCTCAATCTGTGCGGCGGGCCCTGTCGGTGCGATGCTGTCCTCCCAGGTCATCGCCGGCGTGCGCACCTTCTGTCGATAGAAGTCGCCGGCAGCAAAATCGTACAAGCCTTTGACATTGTCAGTGAAAAATTTGGAGCGGAATTGCGCCTGTCCCGCAGCACCTATCTGGCGGCTGAAGAACATCTGGCGGCGGATGATGTCCAAATCCCAATCCTTCTGACGCTCGTGCAGGAAGTAGATGCCGAGACCAGGAACGATCCACCGCCCATGAGCATTGTCCTGCCAGTCGGCAGCAAAAGGATAAAAATGTTTCCCGTCAAAATACATCATGGGGAAAAGAATGTCCATCAGTCCGTCGCGCAACCAGGCCTGTGCATCCTGATAAACGGCATTGCGTGCGTTCCATCCATAACTGCTCTGCTGTCGCAAGTCTGCGTGCTTGCCTACCGGCGAACAACTGATTTTCACCCAGGGCCGCACCCCTTTTACCGCATCGTGAATTTTTTGTACTACGCGGGTCACATTCTCCCTTCTCCATTCCGCTTTGTTCTTTCCCTTTCCGTATTTACGGTAGGTGCGGTTGTCGTTGAAAGGAATGCCTTGTTCCGGATAACGTATATAATCGAGGTGGATGCCGTCCACCTGATAGTTCTTCACAATCTCCTCACAGATGCCCGCGATATAATCCGCTGTGCCAGGAACACCAGGATCCATCATCCATTGGTCCCCGCAGCGCTGGCAAAGTTCGGGATGGAGCGAAGGCAATGACTTTCTGCCCAACGCCTTCTGTACATTTGTCTTGCAGATGGGGAAGGCCACCACCCAGGCATGGAGTTCCATCTGGCGTTTGTGGCATTCGTCCAAGGCAAACTGCAGCGGATCGTAGAGCGGCGCCTTGCCCGGTGTGTCGGTATAGACCGCATCCCATGGTTCGATAGCGGAGGGGTAGGAGGTCGTGGAACGTATGCGGGTCTGGAACAAAACCGTATTGATGCCCGCTGCTTGCAGTTGGTCGAGGATTTGGCAGAGCGTCTGCTTTTGCACTTCTGTTTCTGCCGGTGTGCGGGCTGCCTTGTACGGCCAGTCCAACCCCTGCAGGGTAGTGAGCCACATGGCGCGCACTTCCCTTTGGGGGCTCTGGTAATCGGGAGCCAGGGTAAAGAGCGTCTGTGCCCGCATGCTGGTCAGCGAAAGGATGGCCAGTGAAAGGAATATCCCTAATTTCTTCATAATCGTCATTTGTATAGTTGATAAGTAATGGTAAAAAAA
>SAMEA104404106__coassemble_2438_pt1 | contig 11766 bp, 9 predicted proteins | sample SAMEA104404106__metabat2_high_PE_037 | metagenome-assembled genome bin SAMEA104404106 (sample SAMEA104404106) | Balaenoptera acutorostrata
AAAGGAAGAAAAATATCTTAAAACTGTATGAAGTTATTTTTTTACCATTACTAAATATAACATTAGATTCAATCCTTTTATTTCAAATCATGGGAGGACGTAGGGTTTTCCGGCACATTGGTTCGTAAAAAAGTTAAACATGGGAATACGTGACATTTATATACGTATAATTGATTTTTATGAGAGAGGACTATGGGAACCACATAATGGAAAAATTTCCCATTTCTTCTTTTCAATAGTTCGCAGGCTGGTGATAACTACAAGGCATTTTCATCGTGAACGCATGATGTACCGGGCTTCGGCGCTTACTTATTCTACATTGTTTTCAACGGTGCCTCTTCTAGCCGTGCTTTTCGCTATAGCAAACGGGTTTGGTTTGCAAGGATTGTTGGAACAATGGATTCGTGAAAGTTTTATCGCCCAACCCGAAGTGCTGGATACGTTGTTGGGATTTGTTGATTCTTATCTTTCCCGTTCAACCGGTGGACTCTTCCTCGGATTTGGTTTGGTGTTGTTATTGTGGACACTTCTCAATCTGACAAGTACGATAGAAAGTGCTTTCAATCAGATTTGGCAGGTGCAACGTTCCCGTTCTCTTTTCCGTAAGGTGACCGATTATACGGCTGTCTTTTTCTTGTTCCCGATTTCCGTTGTTGTCACAGTGGGTTTTTCCATCTATGTCTATTCTTTTGTCGGGAGTCTGCCCCCAGACCAACAAGTACTTCGTCCTGCTGTCCTTTTGATAGTGAAAATTCTTCCCAGTCTAGTATTGTGGCTCTTCTTTGCAGGTATGTTTATGTTCATGCCCAATACGCGAGTAGTATTTTGCAGTGCTGCTAAGGCTGCGATACCCGCGAGTATAGCGTTTCAATTGTTGCAATTTGGTTATTTGCATTCTCAGGTATGGCTGACTTCCTATAATGCTATTTACGGTTCTTTTGCCGCCTTGCCTTTATTCATGCTTATGTGTCAATTTGCCTGGATGATAGCTCTTTATTGCTCAACCTTTGCTTATGTAGACCAAAATATGCATAGTTTCTACAATGGTAAGGATTACTTAAATATAAGTCGCCGATACCATGATTATTTGTGTGTCTTGATGGCAAGTTCCGTATGTCGGAGATATGCGGGAGGAAAGGAGCCCGGTTCTGCTGACAATCTGGCCCGCGAACATTTGATTCATATCCGGCTGGTGAATGATGTATTGTATGAATTGTGTTGTGCGAAAGTCTTGATTGAGGTGGCTAATAATGAAAAAGATGATGTTGCAGTTTTTGTTCCTGCCTATGATATAAATCAGATGACACTGAAAAGTGTACTGGACGCTGTTGATAAAATAGGAGAGGAGTTAGATTTCGGAAAAAACGAAATCGTCTGGAATAATTATTGTGCCCGTCGAACTGAAATCCTCGATTCGGAATATTGGAATACGCCTTTGCATTTGCTAAAAATTGATTTTACAAAATAGAATAATATGAGATATACATTGACTGCGGATAGTGGCAGCACAAAAACAGATTGGGTCGTTTCTTGTGGTAAAGACCGGGTAAAGGCCATACAGACTCAAGGTATTAATCCTTCCATATTGTCGGAAGAAAGAATTCAAACTATATTGCATGAGGAGTTGCTGCCTCATTTAGAATGTATTGAAATCTCTTCAGTCCGCTTTTATGGTGCGGGATGCCGGGGCGAACAATGCGAACTTGTTGCCGGATGTCTGCGTCGTCTGCTTCATGTTGACGATGTTTTTGTCGGTTCTGATATGTTAGGTGCGGCCAAAATCATGTGTGCGCATGAAGAAGGTATCGTCTGCATTCTAGGAACTGGATCGAACAGCTGTCTTTTCGATGGAAATGACATAGTGGCTAATGTTTCACCTCTAGGATTTATATTGGGTGATGAGGGCAGTGGGGCAGTCTTGGGTAGAAGGCTGATAGGAGATATTATGAAAAAGCAAATGCCCAAAGACATTTGTGATGATTTCTCTCTGACCTACCACTTGTCTGTAGATGATATCATCAAAGCGGTGTACAAAGAGGCCTGTCCCAATCGCTTCTTGGCAGGTTTTGCTCCGTTTTTATACAAACATAAAGATGACGAACCTATTCGTTTATTGATAACGGACGAGTTCGCGCGTTTCTTCCAAAGAAATGTTTGTAGCTATGGAAGAAAAGACGTCCCCGTTCATTTTGTGGGAAGTATCGCTTATTATTTTCAAGAAGAGTTAAAAGAAGTGGCAGAACGTCTTGGCTACCTTTTGGGAAAAGTAAAAAAATCGCCTTTAGGTGAATTTTGATTCGGACTCTCTTGAGTATAAGCTATTTTGATAGAGTGATAAGAATAAATATACTGAAATTAGGATACAGATAAAGTTAACAAAATACGGAATTCTTTAACTAGTAAGTTTGTTATATCATATAAAAAGAGTATTTTTGCGAAAGAATTTAGAAACTCAAATATTTTTGATTTTATTATGGAAAAAAGCGCTTTACAAATTGCACGTGCCGCTTATCAGCCAAAATTACCATTAGGCTTGCGCGGAAATGTAAGTATCAAAGAAGGTGAACCTACTCAGAGTGTAGGTGACCAGGAAGAAATCAAGGCTCTCTTCCCTAACACATACGGTATGCCACTCGTAGAGTTCGTTCCTGCTACTGAAAAGAAGGAATATTCTGCTACTAATATTGGTGTCATCCTTTCTGGCGGCCAGGCTCCTGGTGGTCACAACGTCATTTGTGGTTTGTTTGACGAATTGAAGCGTCAGAACCCAGGTAGCAAACTTTATGGTTTCTTGATGGGTCCTGGTGGCTTGGTTGATCACAAGTATGTTGAATTGACAGCTGACGTTATCGACGAATATCGTAATACAGGTGGTTTCGATATGATCGGTTCTGGCCGTACAAAGCTTGAACTCGAATCTCAGTTTGAAAGCGGTTTGGAAATTATTCGTGAATTGGGTATCAAGGCTGTCGTTATTATCGGTGGTGACGACTCTAACACTAACGCATGTGTATTGGCTGAATATTATGCAGCTAAGAACTATGGCGTTCAGGTAATCGGTTGCCCTAAGACTATTGACGGTGACTTGAAGAATGACCAGATTGAAACAAGCTTCGGTTTCGATACAGCTTGTAAGACTTATGCAGAAGTTATCGGTAACATTCAGCGTGACGCTAACTCAGCTCGTAAGTACTGGCACTTCATCAAGTTGATGGGTCGTTCAGCTAGCCATATCGCTTTGGAATGTGCACTTCAGTGCCAGCCAAACGTATGTATCGTAAGTGAGGAAGTTGAAGAAAAGAACATGACTCTTGACGATATCGTAACTTACATCGCTGGTGTAGTTGCTAAGCGTGCTGCTGCAGGCAATAACTTCGGTACAGTTCTTATCCCTGAAGGTTTAATCGAGTTCATCCCAGCTATGAAGAAATTGATTGCTGAACTCAACGACCTCCTCGCTACTCCAGAAGCTGCTAATGTTGCTGCTGAAGAACAGCGTGCTTGGATTCTTGGCAAGCTTTCTGCTGTTAATGCAGCTATCTACGAAAGCCTCCCAGAAGGTGTTGCTAAGCAGCTCACTATGGAACGTGACCCTCACGGAAACGTACAGGTATCTTTGATCGAAACTGAAAAGTTGCTTTCTGAAATGGTAGCTAAGAAGTTGGCTGCTTGGAAGGCTGAAGGCAAGTTCAATGGCAAGTTCGCAGCTCAGCACCACTTCTTCGGTTACGAAGGTCGTTGCGCAGCTCCATCTAACTACGATGCCGACTATTGCTATGCTCTTGGTACAAGTGCTGCACAGCTCGTTGCTAATGGCAAGACTGGTTACATGGCTATCGTGAAGAACACAACTGCTCCAGCTGAACAGTGGATTGCTGGTGGTGTGCCTATCACAATGATGATGAACATGGAACGTCGTAATGGCGAAATGAAGCCAGTTATCAAGAAGGCTCTTGTTCGTTTGGATGGTGCTCCATTCAAGGAATTTGCTGCTCATCGTGAAGAATGGGCTGAAAAGACTGCATTCGTATATCCTGGTCCTATCCAGTACTTCGGCCCAACTGAAGTATGCGACCAGTGTACTGTCACTATGAAGTTGGAACAGGGTAAATAATAAATCTGACTTTTAAACATAAAGAATGGAGAATGAGAAAAACTGATAGTTTTAGCTCGTTTTCCATTCTTTTTGGATTTTTTCTTGTCCCGTTGCGGGGGATACAAGAAAGGAAACATTTTCTCTACAAGTATTTATGAAGAAGTCAACAGGCAGAAAGATAACGAAGAGAAAGAAGGTGCGTAAGCCCTCTTCTTCATGGAGATGGCTGGTGGAGAAAGGGTACACCCGTTGGCGTTGGATTGGTGGAGTGCTTACTGGTGTTTTGTATATTTATTTGTTCTATACGTTTTTAGTCGCTCCCTTTTCATTGCGGTGGCGTGGCGTTTTTGGTGACATCGATTATCCGGAAGGCTATTCCATTCGTGGAATAGATATCAGTCATCACCAGGGACGTGTCAATTGGGATAAAATGCGATGGGCAAAGATTGGAGATGAACCGCTTTCTTTTATTTTCATGAAAGCGACAGAAGGTCAATCGTTAGTAGACCGTCAGTTTGAGTGTAATTTTTCACAGGCAAAAGATTTTGGCTTTATCAGAGGTGCCTATCATTTTTTCGTACCCGGCATTTCTCCGGAATTGCAAGCCAGACATTTTATGAACATCGTCAAGTTGGAAGCAGGGGATTTGCCTCCAGTGCTGGATATCGAGACTCGGGGAAATCTGTCTCCCGAAGAGTTGAGACGTGACGCATTGGCTTGGTTGCATTTTGTGGAAAAGCACTATCAGATAGTTCCCATACTCTATACTAATTATGGTTTTAAAAAAGAATACCTCAATACTCCCGACTTTGACAAATATCCTTATTGGATAGCTCATTATTATGTAAAAGAACTTAAATATCATGGCGAATGGAGATTTTGGCAACATACAGATAAGGGACATCTTTCCGGCATACGTGGTGATGTCGATTTGAATATATTCAATGGTTCCATGTATAATTTGAAAATGCTGACTATTCCCGGCGATTCGTTGTCGGACGAGAAATAAGTGTCAACGCTCGTTATTGTGTTACGCAGAAGAAAATAGTAGGATAATTTTGTTTTTCTGATAAATAAACTTTATATTTGCAATAACATATAAAGATGATACTATGACAAAAAGAATACTTCAATTTTTCCTCTGTTCTCTGTTGGCTTTTGTTCCGGTAGGTAGCTGGGCAAATGGCTTGGAAAGTGAAACGAATGTTTCAAGTGAATCTACAGTCGAAAATATTAGACTGACCATTAAGGGGAACAATTTACGTGTGCAGCAAGCTCAAGGAAAGGTCTTGGAAATTTTTAGTGTGACAGGAGCAAAAGTGGTCGGGATGAGAATTGACAACTCAGACCAGTCTGTGCAATTGAATTTGAAACGTGGTTGTTATATCGTCAGAGTGGGAGATGTAACACGTAAAATCTCGATATTGTAGAATTATTAAGTAATGGTAAAAAAATAACTTCCTACAGTTTTAAGATATTTTTCTTCCTTTCTCTCGCCATTTTTTATCCGTCTCTTGTTCTGCTTGGAAGCGCGTCGGCAGTCGTGTAGTCCGCTACACTCCTTTCTCCTAACTTCCCATCAAACGCAAGATTCGAACAAAAAATTGCCAAACTTATTATTTCACCATTACTAAAGTCTATATAGTATTCATCCGAAACACGGTGACTTGTATAAAGTCAAATGAATAAAAGTGAGCGGTAATGTTACTGCTCACTTTTGTTTTTTACTTTTATCCGTATCCTTGGCATTCGTCCGCGATTCTAAAGTCTGTCACTATTTTCAGGCGTATTGGAAATGTTAGTATTGATTGTTTTGCCAAAAATCAAATAATAACGACATTTCTATTATTCCTTTTGTTTTTTTATTCAATGAATATAAGAATGGCACACATTTTGCATAGGTATTAAGTAAACTTTAAATATAAAAATATCATGCAAAAAGGTACTATTGGTATAACCACCGAAAACATATTTCCGGTAATTAAGAAATTCTTGTATAGCGATCATGAAATTTTCCTTCGCGAAATTGTAGCCAATGCAGTGGATGCAACTCAGAAGTTGAAGACTTTCTCTTCGAAGGGAGAGTTTAAGGGGGAAATGGGTGATTTGACCATTCAGATTCGTTTGGACAAAGAAGCCGGAACTTTGACAGTCAGTGATAAGGGTATAGGTATGACGGCTGAGGAAATTGATAAGTATATCAATCAGATAGCCTTCTCTGGCGCTAATGAATTCTTGGAAAAATATAAGGATGACGCCAATGCCATTATCGGTCATTTCGGTTTGGGTTTCTATTCTTCATTTATGGTTTCCAAGAAGGTGGAAATTATCACACGCAGTTATCGTGAGAATGCACAGCCAGTTTGCTGGAGCTGTGACGGATCTCCTTCATTTGAAATCAATGAATGCGAAAAGGCTGAGCGCGGTACGGATATCGTTTTGCATATTGACGACGATTGCAAGGAATTCTTGGAGCAGAACAAGATTTCAGATTTGCTGAATAAATATTGTAGATTCTTGCCAGTTCCAGTAGCTTTGGGTAAAAAGACAGAGTGGAAGGATGGCAAGCAAGTTGAAACAGCCGAAGATAACGTCATCAACGATACAAACCCACTTTGGACCAAGACTCCATCAACCTTAAAGGACGAAGATTATAAGAAGTTCTATCGTGATCTCTATCCAATGAGCGATGAACCTTTGTTCTGGATTCATTTGAATGTAGATTATCCATTTAATCTGACAGGTGTTCTTTACTTCCCGAAGATTAAGAATAATATCGAGATTCATCGTAACAAAATCCAACTTTATTGTAACCAAGTATTTGTTACTGACCAAGTTGAGAACATTGTACCTGATTTCTTGACGTTGCTCCATGGTGTCATTGACTCACCGGATATCCCATTGAATGTCAGCCGTAGCTATTTACAGAGTGATGCTAATGTTAAGAAGATTTCCACTTATATCACCAAGAAGGTAAGTGACCGTTTGGCTGCTATCTTCAAGAACGATCGTAAGCAATTTGAGGAAAAGTGGGATGACTTGAAGTTGTTTATCCATTACGGTATGCTCTCTCAGCCTGATTTCTATGACAAGGCAAACAAATTCTCTTTGTTAAAGGATGAAGCTGGCAAGTATTTTACTTACGACGAGTATAAAGAATTCATCAAGGCTAATCAGACAGATAAGGATGGTAACCTTGTATATCTTTATGCAACCGACCACGAAGCACAATTCGCTTATATTGAAGCTGCTAAGGCAAAGGGATATAGCGTGTTGATGATGGACGGTCAGTTGGACAGCCCGTTGGTTGGCATGTTGGAGCAGAAGTTCGAGAAGACCCGTTTCAGCCGTGTTGATGGTGATACCCTTGACAGATTGATTCAGAAGGAAGATGCTCCTAAGAACGTTCTGAACGAAACAGAAAAGACTAGTTTGTCAGAAGTCTTCATGTCTAGAATGCCAAAGATGGACAAGGCTGAATTCCATGTTGAGGCAGAGAGCATGGGTGAGAATGCATCTCCGGTATTGATTACTCAGAGCGAATATATGCGCCGTATGAAGGAAATGAGTCAGTTCCAGGCTGGCATGTCTTTCTATGGTGAGATGCCTGATATGTACAGCGTTATCTTGAATGCCGATCATCGTCTGGTAAAGAGCGTGTTGGAAGATGCCACACAGCACACTGCTGAACAGTTGCAGCCGATCGAAGCTGAATTGAGAGGCTTGAATGCACGCCGTCAGGCTATCGAAATGTCTCAGAAAGACAAAAAGCAGGAGGATATCACCGAAGAGGAACGCAATGAATTGAACAAGTGCAATGATGATATTACTGCTCAGGAAAACAAGCGCAAGGAAGTGTATGCAGCTTATGCAAAGACCAATGCCATTGTTCCACAATTGATTGATTTGGCTTTGTTGCAGAATGGATTGTTGAAGGGTGAAGCTTTGAACAATTTCGTTAAGCGTAGCGTAGAATTGATTAAGTAAGTTTGATTCATTTCAATGATATAAGATCTCCGCAGATTTCTGTGGGGATCTTTTTTTGATTGTAGGTCTGCTATTTTATATTTATGTGTAACTTTATGACCTTTAATAATATGATTATGCCTTCTATGCTATGTTCAGTTATTTTGAAAGTCTCAAGAGTCATATATTCTTAAATGCAATAAAATGCGGGTTGTCAGTGGCAGTTTTTTGTTTCTGCATGTCCGGTTATGGTCGCCCACAGAATGGGGGAGACAGGGCAAGTTGGAATCGAATGGATATTCCATTATCGGAAATTGTTTACACTTCTGCCGATTCCGCACAGATTGTTAGTTGGTTGTCCGAATCTTTTACAGGAAATGATGTCCTGCACTATGCCCGCAAATTCATAGACCGTCCCTATGTCGGGAAGACTTTGGAATGCGCCGACCCTGAGAAATTGATCGTGAATTTGAGAGAATTGGATTGCACCACTTTGGTGGAGACAGTTTGTGCCTTGGCGCTGACAAAACGACAGAAGTCTGACAAATTTGCAGATTATTGTAAGAATTTGGAGTTTCTCCGGTATTGGGGTGGAAAACGGGACTCCTATTGTTCACGCTTACATTATTTTACCTGGTGGATGCATGACAACGTGCATAAAAATATTTTCGAGGAAGTGACAGACTCTACAGTTTGTACTTCTTCGATGGTGGTGCGGAATTCTTATATGAGTCAGTTTCCCGAACGTTATCCTATGCTGAAAAATCATCCGGAAAGAGTCAAAATAATTTTGGACTTGGAAAGAAAATACAATGGGCATGATGGATATTATCTGCCAGAGCAGAAAGCAGGTTGGGGAAAGAGTCGTCTGGGCTTCATCCAGGATGGAGATGTTATAGCCATTGTGACGAAGAAGCCAGGTCTCGATTATTCCCACTTGGGATTTGCCGTTTGGGGAAAAGATGGAAAGCTTCATTTATTGAATGCTTCATCGTTGAAGAAAAAAGTCATAGAAGATAGTATGACTTTGAGAGATTACCTTGTCAGGCAGAAGTCGGCTCTAGGCATACGTCTGTTGAGGTTGAAATAAAATAGAAGGGGGCGTTCCAATTTGGAACGCCCCCTTCTGTTTTTTTAGATTTTGCCGTATCAGGTACGGACCCATCTTTATTTCTGGCTTGCAGCGTTTGCAGCGTTAATCATATCCTTACTTGGAAGGATGAACACTTCTACACGGCGATTCTGTTCCTGACCAGCTGCAGTTGCGTTGGATGCTACAGGATTTTCTTCACCATAACCGTTTACAGAAATGATACGTGAAGCTGGGTAGCCGCTCATTACAATCTGAGACTGTACAGCGGCAGCACGCTGTTGTGACAACTGCTGATTCTTAGCCCGGCTCTGTGCAGCGGTGCTGTTTCTCCAGCCCTGGTTGTCAGTGTAACCATTGATGACGATATCATAAGTAGTATCTTCGTACTTCAAATTGGTAACGAAGTTCTTGATATCCTGTGCAGCGGTGTAGCTTAAGGTAGACTTTCCTGTCTGGAACAACAAACCTGAAGCAAAAGTAGCTTTCACATATTGTGTACCATCTTGGTCGGTGATGATTTCAGCTTCAGCGTTAGCCAGTTCAGCAGCTTTTTTCGCCTTGTCCATCTTGTTACCAATCAGCACACCGGCACCGGCACCTACAGCAGTGCCGACTGCTGCACCGATAGCAGCGCCTTTGCCGCCACCAGCCAACTGACCGATCAAAGCACCGAGGGCGCCACCGCCACCGCCACCAATCAATCCGCCTTTAGCTGTATTGGTCATGTTGCAACTTGTGAACAACAAAGCTGCGCTTAAGGCTATTGCAGAGATTTTAAATCCTTTCATGTTTGTAAATGTTTGAACAATTAATGATAAATGTTGGATATTTATTGCGCAAAGGTACGAATTAATTTGTAATTTTGTATCCGCAATAATTAATTAAGTATGGCTAAAGAACTAAAAAACCTTACTAAAAGAAGTGAGGATTACTCAAAATGGTATAACGAATTGGTGGTAAAAGCCGATTTGGCTGAGCAGGCAGATGTACGTGGCTGTATGGTTATCAAACCTTATGGTTACGCTATTTGGGAACGCATTCAGCAGTCCTTGGACGAACGCTTCAAGGAAACAGGTGTTGATAATGTTTATTTCCCATTGCTTATTCCGAAGTCTTTCCTTTCTAAGGAAGCTGAACACGTAGAAGGATTTGCTAAGGAATGTGCGGTTGTCACTCACTATCGTTTGAAAGCAAATGAGACAGGTGATGGCGTTGTTGTCGACCCTGCTGCAAAATTGGAAGAAGAGTTGATCATTCGTCCTACTTCCGAAACAACTATTTGGAATACTTATCGTAAATGGATTCATTCTTGGCGTGATCTGCCTTTGTGCTGCAACCAGTGGTGTAATGTGATGCGTTGGGAAATGCGTACCCGTCTTTTCCTCCGTACCAGTGAGTTCCTCTGGCAGGAAGGCCACACCGCACATGCCACTCGTGAAGAAGCAGAGGCAAGAGCTAAGCAGATGTTGGAAGTATATGCAGATTTCGCTCGTGACATCCTGGCTATCCCTGTTATGCGCGGTGTGAAGAGTGCGACAGAACGTTTTGCCGGTGCTTTGGATACTTATACAATTGAGGCTCTGATGCAGGATGGTAAGGCTTTGCAGAGTGGTACCAGTCATTTCTTGGGCCAGAACTTTGGTAAGGCTTTCAATGTTCAGTTTGTTGACAAGAACAACAAGATGGATTATGCTTGGGCTACCAGCTGGGGTGTAAGTACTCGTCTGATGGGTGCTTTGATTATGACTCACTCTGATGACAACGGTTTGGTATTGCCTCCACATTTGGCACCAATCCAGGTTGTTATCGTTCCTATCTACAAGGGCGACGAAGAACTCGAGGCTTTGAACGAAAAGTTGGGCGGTTTGGCTAAGCGTCTCCGCAGCATGGGTATCCGTGTGAAGTACGACAATGCTGACAACAAGCGTCCTGGTTTCAAGTTTGCAGACTATGAATTGAAGGGTGTGCCTGTACGTATCGTTATGGGTGCTCGTGATATGGCGAATGGCACTGTCGAGTTGATGCGCCGTGATACTTTGGAAAAGGAAACTGTTTCCTTCGAAGGCATTGAAGATTATGTAAAGAACTTGCTTGAAGAAGTTCAGAACAACATCTACAACAAGGCGAAGACCTATTTGGATTCTCATATCTATCCTTGCGACAACTATGATGAGTTCAAGGAACGTATCCAGAATGGTGGTTTCTTCCTTTGCCCATGGGATGGTACTGAAGAGACTGAGGCTCAGATCAAGGCTGATACTCAGGCAACAATCCGTTGCGTGCCTTACGATTTCCCACAGGATAACCTCGGTGTGGATATGGTCAGCGGTAAGCCTGCTGTATGCCGTGTATTGGTAGCTCGCAGCTACTAATTTGATTTCACAGATTGAAATATTTTATATAATAGAAAGACGAAGTTGGGATCTAAAGTCCCGGCTTCGTCTTTTTTTACGTACTCACGCTTCGTTTTGTCTCAGACTAAGGTCTATTCAATAAGACTTGGTTGGAACAACTTCAGACTTTGGTGACTTTTCATCGTGACAAAAGAAACGTACCATCGTGGTGGTACAATTGTACCATCGTGGTGGTACGTTTGTACCATCGTGGTGGT
>SAMEA104404106__coassemble_2470_pt1 | contig 11614 bp, 9 predicted proteins | sample SAMEA104404106__metabat2_high_PE_037 | metagenome-assembled genome bin SAMEA104404106 (sample SAMEA104404106) | Balaenoptera acutorostrata
TGGCATCAGCTTTCATCAACGCATTCTGCAACGTGAAGTTGGATGACCTCGCTATCAAGAGCTGGCAGGAATATTAATTCTGACCTCAATAGAATTTCTAAATAATGAATCCCCGGTATCTTCGGATATCCGGGGATTTTTCTGTATCTGTCGGTGGGATACACCGTAGGGAGGTCATATCTGATGCAAGAGCCGCGATTCAACGTTGGGTCGCGGTTCTTGTACGTTTTAGCGCAAAGAAGGGAAGTTTCCGGGTGAGATGCCAAAAGCTAAATGAACAATCGTTTCCAGACGGAATCCCAACGGACTTCATTTGGAAACGATGTGCAGACAGGTCTGTCAAGGTATAGTAGTATGTTTACGGCTAACCACTAACGAATGGTGGTGGTCCATTTGAACTCGCTGCCTTTTTTCAGAACGATATAAGTGCTTTTTGGATTCTCATTTTCAAACAACAGCATATCTTTAGTCACCTGGATAGTCATGGTTTCAGTATTGCCGGCCTTGTCGAAACGATGTTTCAGTGACTTGATATGAACATCGCAACCGCCATCAATCAAGTTGAACACAAAATCTTTCCCTTTCCAATGTAAGGTGAGACCGTCAGCCAGATTGTATACAGTGTACACCATATTCAACTTGTCGCTCTCCATTTTATACTGCTTGTAACTGCAATCATAGACTTCATTCTCATCCTCAGTGATTTGGACCGCACCAACACAAGCATCATCGCTAATCATCTCAATATTCTTGCCCAGACCATTGAGCTTTATCTTGTATGATACTGATGAAGAATATCGTTTGGTCCCGCATTTCTCATAAAAGGCCGAGTTGGTGAAATCCGGTGACGCACAGTATTCCATTTGCGATTTATAAATGGAATCAATCTGGATAGAATTGTAGGACTGCCCCTTTCCTGTCACGGGAAGCAAAAAAAGAGAAGAGAACAATGGTGCCAATAATACATTAGTGAAACTTGTTCTGTGAACTGCTGCTTTCATATTGCTAAATTTAAAATCAACAGTACGAAGATAAGCAATAAACTAATACCTCCGCACAATCTGAACGGATATTCACCAAAAAAGAATTTACTATCTCCCTTCCTCAAGGAGTTGGTCAGGACAAGGACCAAGGTATCGGCGCCAGGCGGGGATTATTCTATCTATCGGTGAGATACGCCGTAGGGAGGTCATATCTGATTTCCTTACCCCATTTTCTATTCCATTCTTCCTTATTTGTTTATCTTTGCAAGCATAATTTGTATCTCGCATAAAAATCTACCAGCATATGAAAAAGTTAAGTATGAGGATAGCTCTGGCTGTCGTCCTGTTCTCGTCTTCATTGGCTACCTTGTTTGCCCGTGAAGTCAATCCCGCAGCGATTTCTGCTCTGCTCGACCGTATTGGCGGACCGGGAGCGGCTGAATCGTTCGTCACCGTTTTGGATGAGAAGTTGTCGGAAGAAGGGAAGGAAATGTTTGTCATCACTTCCGAGAATGGTAAGCCCTGCATCCAGGGTTCCACACTCTCTGCCGTCACTACCGGTATCAACTGGTATCTCAACCATTATGCCCACATCAACCTGACGTGGAATCAGTTGACCACCGACCTGAGTCAGCACAAGCTCCCCGTGCCTGCCGAGGCAGAAAAGCACGAATCGTCCGCTGACTACCGTTATTATCTCAACTATTGTACTTTCTCCTATTCCATGTCCGTCTGGACTTGGGATCGCTGGCAGAAAGAAATCGACTGGATGGCTTTGCACGGCATCAATATGCCTTTGCAGATAGTCGGTCTTGATGCCGTATGGTACAAACTCCTCACCGAGAAATACGGTTACACCCACGACGAAGCCAACAAGTTCGTTGCTGGTCCCTGCTTCCAGGCATGGTGGGGCATGAACAACCTCGAAGGCTGGGGCGGACCGAACCCCAAATGGTGGTACGAGCGTCAGGAAAAGCTGGCGATGAATATCTGCAACCGTATGCGCGAACTCGGAATGCAGCCCGTATTGCCCGGTTACAGTGGGATGGTGCCCAGTGATTTTGTCAAGAAAACCGGCAAGGCCGCCAATAATCAAGGTAACTGGTGCGCCTTTGTCCGTCCTTATATCTTCGACCCCAACAGTCAGGCCTTTGGCGAGATGGCGAAGGAATATTATAAAATCCTCCATCAGGTGATGGGCACCACCATGTATTACAGTATGGACCCCTTCCACGAAGGCGCCAATACTCGCGGCATCGACGTGCCTTCCGCTTATGAGAAGATTGCCGGTGCCATGTTGCAGAGCAATCCCCGTGCCAAGTGGGTCATCCAGTCCTGGCAGTGGAGTGGGGCGCAGTATCATGTGCTCGATAAGGTGGAAAAGGGAAAGTTGATTATCCTCGACCTCTTCTCCGATGCCCATACTCACTTTCAGGCTTATAAGGGGCACGATGCCGTCTATTGTATGTTGCCCAACTTCGGTGGCCGTACCGGATTCTTCGGCCGTTTCGACAAGGTGATTGAAGGCTTCTTCCATTTCCAGAAAGAATATCCGAGCATCAAGGGTATCGGTGCTACCCCCGAGGCGATCGAGTCCGTACCCGTGGTGTATGACATCCTCTTCGAACTCCCTTGGCACGCTACCCAGCCCGATGGCAAACTTTGGATGAAAAATTATGTGCAGAGCCGTTACGGTCAGTCCAATGCGGCTGCCGAACAGGCGTGGGACAAGTTGCGCCTCTCCGCTTTGCATTGCGAAACCGCCTTGCAAGGTCCTCACGAAGCCGTACTCTGTGCCCGCCCGAGTCTCACCGTCAACCGTGTTTCCAGTTGGGGCGGTACCGATGTGTTCTACAACAAACAGGATGTAGTAGATGCCGCTTATCTCTTGTTGCAGGCCAAATTGAAAGGCGAAAACTACAGTTACGATGTCACCGACATCTGCCGTCAGGCTTTGACCGACTATGGTCATTCCCTCCTGCAATCCGTCAATGCCGCCTATGTAGCCGGCGACAGTGTGGCTTTCTGTCAGCGCCGTGACACCTTCCTCCAGCTCATCCTCGATATGGACCGCCTCTTGTGCACCAATAAGGACTTCATGTTGGGACGTTGGACGAATCTCGCCCGGGGTATTGCCGACGAAATGCCGAATACGACGAAGGCCGACCGTGACTGGTTGGAACTCGATAATGCCCGCACCCTCATTACGACCTGGGGACCGCGCAATTCCAGTGAATACGGCGGACTCCGTGACTATTCTTATCGCGAGTGGGGCGGTATGATGAAAGATTTCTACTATCCCCGTTGGAAAGCCTTCTTCGACGATATGAAAGGCGCGCACGACTGGTTTGCTATGGAATGGGCATGGGCGCACAATGCCGACTTGCACTATTCCGACCAACCCGTAGGCAATACCGCAACGGTGGCACGCGAACTTTTCTCCACCTATTTCTTGCCGATGGGCAGCGGCACCTATATCTATAGGGGCATGTCCAGCGACGCTCCCGAGGACTTTGCCGCTGTGGCTTATCGTGGCAGCAAATACAAGATGCCAGCAGGCAAATTGCCCCGTGGTCTCAAGGCACAGTTGAGCATCGACCTCAACAATGACGGCAGCTTCGGTCCCGACGAGACCGTCGACGGACTCCGCTTCGCCATTCCGCGCCGTGCGATGACCGGAGAGGTGAAAGCCCAGTTGAAGTTGTCTGACGGCACTTCCTGGAATTTCTCCTTGCTCCTCAAGGACCAGATGACGGTGAACCGCGAAGTGACCGTGAAATCTGCTGATGCCGCACAAGGTAAAGTTCTCATCAATGGTAAGGAAACCAACAGCATATTGAACAAAGAAGAAATCGAACTCACTGCTGTTGCTGCCTCTGGTTACGATTTCGATTATTGGGAAAATTCAGTAGGTGAGAAGGTGAGTGCCAATGCCGTGTTCACTTATTATGGTAAGGATGCGGAAGGCTTCACCGCCCATTTCATCGTGAACAAGTGGGGCACACCGAAGGAAGACCGTGCCGATTTGGGTGACATCAGCAGTTACCGTCAGTACGTTTCTCAGATTACAGCCTCACAGTCCGGCAAGACCCAGGTAGTTTATCAGACCGCCGCTTGTCCGAAGTCCCTCTTCAACGTAGCTCCCAACCGCATCACCGCCGCCCGGGGCAGTAGTCTCACCTTGGACTGGAAGGATGCCGGAGGTATGGCCTATACCTATCTCACTGCCTATATGGACCTCAACAACGATGGCAAATTCGATGGCAAGGACGAACTCGTAGCCGTACGCGGTCGTCACAACGGTCCTTCCAACGAAGTGGCACAAGGTCCGCTGACCGTTCTCTTGCCCTACGATATGCCTTTGGGCATCACCCATCTCCGTCTCCGTTTCGACGGTGCCTGGAAGACTGGCTTCGATGCTCAGACCGGTGCCTTCCCGGCCACAGAGACCTTGAACCGTATGTGTTACGACATGGTTGTAGAAGTAGTCGACCATGCCCCTTACGCCTGTGAAGTCGGTGTGAAATCTGCCGATACTTCTTGTGGTACGGTCGATGCCAATGGTCAGCCCGAAGTCTACACCTACCGCATTGGTGAGCCTGTCATTCTCCGTGCTTATCCTGCCGACGGTTATCGTCTCGACCATTGGGAAGATGCCTATGGCCGTGTAGCACCGAAGGCTTGGATGGAAGGCAACAACCTCAAGTTCCAGGCTTGTGAGAACGGTGTCTTCACCGCTGTGTTCAGTAAGAATTGAAAATAAATTATTTGATATTTCCAGTATGGTCCGTATTCCCGATGAGGAGTGCGGACCCTGCGTTTTTTAGAGGGTAGGGATGAAGGATAATCGTAGCGTTTGCCATTTGCATCCATTTTTCATCGGTTGCAAGGAATGTCGCTATATACTTTGTAAATTCATTTATGCTTAAGATAGCCTGTAATACATGTTGTTATTTTCAAAAATAAGTTGTAATTTCGCAGATGCAAATTAAATAACACATAATATATATGTATCGTACACAAACATGTGGAGAATTGCGCTTGGCTAATGTAGGCCAGACCGTCACTTTGGCAGGTTGGGTGCAGCGTCTCCGTAAGATGGGAGGTATGACTTTCGTTGACCTCCGCGATCGTTATGGCATCACTCAGTTGGTGTTTAACGAAGAAACTGATGCTGAACTTTGTGCTCGCGCCAATAAGTTGGGTCGCGAATATGTAGTGCAGGTAACCGGCGTCGTTAATGAGCGTTATGCAAAGAACGACAAGATGGATACCGGTGATATTGAAATTATCGTGAACGAACTCAATGTGCTCAATGCCAGTGCAGTTCCTCCATTCACAATCGAAGAAAATACCGACGGTGGCGATGACCTCCGTATGAAGTACCGTTACCTCGACCTCCGTCGTTCCAACGTACGTGCCAACCTCGAATTGCGTCACAAATTCTGCCTCGCAGTACGTCACTACCTCGATGCAAAGGGCTTCCTCGAAATCGAAACTCCTGTGCTCGTAGGTTCTACTCCTGAAGGTGCCCGCGACTTCATCGTACCTTCACGTATGAATCCAGGTCAGTTCTACGCATTGCCACAGAGCCCTCAGACCTTGAAGCAGCTCTTGATGGTAGCCGGTATGGACCGTTATTTCCAGATTGTAAAGTGTTTCCGTGACGAAGACCTCCGTGCCGACCGTCAGCCTGAGTTCACTCAGATTGACTGCGAAATGAGCTTCGTTTCTCAGGACGACATCATCAACCTCTTCGAAGGTATGGCCAAGCACCTCTTTAAGGAAGTACGCGGTTACGACCTCGGCGAAGCTCCATTCCTCCGCCTCTCCTGGCACGAAGCTATGAAGCGTTTCGGTTCCGACAAACCAGATATGCGTTTCGGTATGGAATTCGTTGAATTGATGGACGTATTGAAGGGTACAGGCGAATTCGGCGTATTCAACGACGCTGCTTATATCGGCGGTATCTGCGCTGAAGGTTGTGCGAAGTACACCCGCAAGCAGATTGACGAACTCACCAACTTCGTGAAGAGCCAGCAGATCGGTGCCAAGGGTATGGTATATGCCCGCGTCAACGAAGATGGCAGCGTGAAGAGCTCCGTAGACAAGTTCTACACTCCTGAAGTACTCAACAACATGAAGGAAGCTATGGGCGCTAAGGCTGGTGACCTCATCCTCATCCTCAGCGGTGACGATGCGATGAAGGTACGCCGTCAGCTCTGCGAACTCCGTTTGGAAATGGGTAGCCGTCTCGGTCTCCGCGACAAGAACAAGTTTGCCCTCTTGTGGGTGGTAGACTTCCCGATGTTCGAATGGAGCGACGAAGAAAACCGTTTGATGGCAATGCACCATCCGTTCACTTCTCCAAAACCATGCGATATTCCTAAGTTGGATACCGACCCAGCCAACGTGCTCGCTGACGCATACGACATGGTATGCAACGGTGTGGAAGTAGGTGGTGGTTCCATCCGTATCCACGATGCAGAACTCCAGGCTAAAATCTTCAAGGTGCTCGGTTTCACTCCCGAACAGGCACAGGCTCAGTTCGGCTTCTTGATGAACGCCTTCAAGTACGGTGCACCTCCTCACGGTGGTCTGGCATACGGTCTCGACCGTTGGGTAAGCCTCTTCGCCGGTCTCGACAGCATCCGCGACTGCATCGCCTTCCCTAAGAACAATTCAGGTCGTGACGTCATGCTTGACGCACCTTCTGCAGTAGATCAGAAGCAGTTGGACGAACTCATGCTCGATCTTCGTCCTATCAAGCAGTAAGATATTAGACGACAGTAACATAACAATTGGAAGTCTCCATATACCTTCGGGTGTGTGGGGACTTTTTTTAGTATGCTCATCCAGGCAGCGTCCCACGGGACGTACGGCCATAAAAAACGGGCCATAAGAGGAAACTTATGGTCCGTATCGGATGGCCGGGTCAGCGTACCGCTTTACAATTCTCCTTTAGATTGAGGAGTCTCGGCTGCAGGAGGCGTGAGGCAAGCCACTTTGATGCCGTCGGCACCGATGGAGATGGCCTTTCGGAGTGCGGCAGCCGGAACAAACCGGATGCTGAGTTTCTTGATGTTGGCAGAAGTGAAATCCTTCTGGAGATCCGTGCCATCAGAGTGCATTGTCACACGGAAACTGCCCACATCGTTGAGGCGTACGCTCTTGCCTTCCTGTAAGGCATTGATGAGTTGTTCCTGGAAAGCAGAGAGACAAGCCACAATGTCGTGGCGGGTCAAGGTACAGTTCTGAGCGATACGCTTGGAGAGTGCCTCGATGTCGAGAGGTTCTGGACTAGCAATCTGGGCATAATACTTTACCTCACTGGACATAGGGTTTTTACGGCTGATAATAGAATAACGTAACATAATAAAAACATTTAATGAGTTAAACAATCATTCGGGCTCTGGCGCCTTCTTGCCCTTCTTGTACTACAAAGATACGACACCCCCGGAGGTGTCTGTCCGTTGTTTGTCCGATAAGGATATATCTATGAAAGAAAGATTGAAAAAAATGTATTTAGATGGTTTCTGAGTACAAAAAACTCCGGACAGGCACCAGTTATCGGGCTAGTCCGGAGTTGTTGGTTAATGCTTAATCTCTCTTCCTTCTCTTTAAGGAATTTCTCAGGGAAGAACCTTCCTATGCAACATCCTTTTCCAACTTTTTTACTTCTTGATAGAGTCCTTCATATTTTTTTCCATCCATTTGTTGTTGGAAATCTTTGTGACAGGCAGCGCTAGTGCATTTCACAGATTTGCAAACATCTTCGCGCCAGTTTCTTGGTTTGTCAACGTAGGTCCTTTTATAAATGATTTCTATGGTCGTATGGCAGCAGCTTTGATTGTAGAACCCTTTCTTAATCGTAGAAAAATCTCCATTTTCTACTGCCGAAATGAACGCTTCATTTGTAAAACCATTCAGTATTATGATTCTTCTGTCTACGAGTATGTGGTATAAATTCTCTAATATTTTGATATTTAATATGTTGTAACGTTTTGTAGAGTATTTCGTACTCTTTGTCTCTTCCTGTTGTGTCCCCAAATGGTCGTCCTTTCCATTTTGTATCAGTTGCGTCAGCCATTCACTGAATCTCTGATACTTTTCTTTGAAAAGACCGATATCTTCTGCCTCTTCGATTGATTCCAGATACCGGATATATTTAATGTTTTCTTTTGACAATATCAATTGATATAGTTGGTTCAGATAAGCTTTTTTGTCTGACGATTGCCTGTAATTGATTTCGGAAGCACTATTATGTTTCCAAAATAAAATGACGGTTGTTGTCAGATACAGGTTGAACAAGTATTCGTCTGTTATATCTTCTGTTTGGTATTGATTTTTGAATTCGTCAAAGCTGATGAACTTATTTGAGGTAAGTTCATCTCTCAGAACGGATCCATGTTTTTTAATGAGTCCGATAAAGCCAAATCTTTCAATAATCTCAGCAATCTCTGGCTTTTTGATGATTGCTTTCCCTATCGTCTGCAAACGTGCAGAGAGTAAACTTTTTGAAATTTCAAATTTCATAAGTATGTATTGTATTAAGCAAATCAAAGTTACATATTATTATTCGCTATATACAAATTTTATACTTCAAAAAAAAATCGGAAATATTCTTTTTACATAGCCAAATTTATTGGACAGAAAGTTATTCGTAAAACAAATTCCGAAAGAATTGTATATTTAAGTAGAACAAGGTAAGACGATGGTATTCAGATTTTTATTGAGGCGAATAATAAACGATTTTCTGATGGAACATGATCTTTTTCGGATAAAGTGCGGAGTTTTATGTGAAAAATATGAATTCTTGTCTGATAAAAATCCGTTTACGTGCTTTTAATTCTAGAATAACCTAAAAACACCTATTTTTTTGTCGGGCCAAAAACGGGAAATGCCCTTGTAAGTTACATAGAATCAGTTGAAAGGCAGCAAGCATCCACGCAATCTCTTAGAAATACACTCAAAACTAAAATCACCTGAAATGACCTATCTTGTCCGTTTACCTTTGCAGTATCAGATTTCTCCTCTGTGGAGACGTCCGACACCCACCTTGCGCAAGAGGGTATTGTTGAACTAAAAATTAATGAAATGACCAAAGAATCATCCTTACAAGCCAGTAAATCCATGTTGGTTTACGAAACATTTATCAGTGCCATAGACATGATTGACTGTACTGCCGAAGAAAAATTGGAGTATTACGAAGCCATCTTCAAGTACGGCATGAACGGCGAGATGCCCAGGTTTTCCAATCCTTCCATTGCTGCCATTTTTATCGCTATCAAACCCAATATCGATACCAACACCCGGAAGAGAAAACGTTTTTTGAAGTGTGTGGAGAATGGTAAAAAAGGTGGTGCGCCAAAGAAGAACCAAAATGCTAGGAAACAGAAAGTTAGCGCGAAAAAAACAACCATAGATGTAGATGTTGATGTAGATGCTGATGTAGATGTAGATGAAGATATTTTTTTTTATGGGAAAAAAGAAAAAACTCTTTTAGAGCGTAACCATGATTTTTACAACAGTTTGAGAGATTATGTGGAGCAATATGGCGTAGACACCATCCAGTCCTTTTATGAGTATTGGAAGGAGACCACACCCGACGGCAAGTATATGCGTTTCGAACTGGAGAAAACCTGGAACACCAGTTACCGGCTTGAACTCTGGGTAGCAAAACGTCAGAGTCTGAATTTATAACCTTTAAAAAGAATTTCGTATGTTAGATAAGAATACAAAAAAAGAACAGCGTCAACCCATGTTTGCCGACACTCTCTACGACCTCTCTTGTGAACGGGCCGTCATCGGTACACTCATCAAGTACAATTGGGCCTATACCTTGGAATCCACCCAGTTGACAGACGATTTGTTTGGCGATCCCTTGTGCAAGGCTTGTATGAAGGCTTTGCGGGTGCTGAACGAAACCAAAAAGGATTTCAGTGAAATGGAACTCATGTGGCAGATGAATGCGGACGGGCAGACTGTCAATTTAGTTGACCTCTTGCAGCTCATCGGACTGGCCCTGTGCTCATCGGAGCAATATTCCATCCATGTAGGGCATCTGGTCGACCTCAACACTCGCCGCAATCTTGTGAGTCTCGGTGTGGAACTGGGAGAGAAGGGCAACAATGTCGCTACCGATTTGGATGAAATCCTCGGCGTCTTCAAGTCAAAGATGGACCGGATACTTTGTTCCGGCATACCCTCCGGCACTTCTACCTTGACCGATGCCCTGGAAGAGTTGCAGCACCTGGTGGCCAATCGTCAGGAAGGCATAGTTGCGCAAAGAGGGACGCTGGTAGGATTTCCCGAATTGGATGACGACGGCGGACTGATGCCCGGGCAGTTGATGATTGTGGCCGGTGCCACCTCCCATGGCAAGTCGGCCCTCGCGCTCTCCTTTGTCAAGGAAATCCTCAAACAGAAAATCCCCATTGCTTATTTCTCCCTGGAGATGGGCAGCCTGGAGTTGGCTTCCCGACTGGTATCCATGGAGAGCGGGGTTGCTTCATCCAAGCAGATTCATCCTTCCCGCTCTTTGGAGGAGAGCGAATACATAGAGGTGGCGCAGGCTCTGGGCACCTTGGAAAGGACCAGCGACTATCTGCATTTCGACGACAAGTTTACGGCGAACATAGACCAGATATGCGGTGCCATCCGTAGCATGCACCATCGTTTTGCCATCCGGGGTGTGTTTATCGATTACCTGCAGATACTCAATTCCACACAGAATGTCACCAACCGGGAACAGTTCATGGGTGAGGTGGCCCGCCGACTGAAAAATCTGGCCGTAGAGTTGGGGATCTGGGTGGTCACGCTCTCCCAGTTCAACCGCAGCGAAATCACTGAGGAACCCACTTTGAACCGGCTACGCGACAGTGGACAGATTGCCGAGGCAGCCGACCGGGTGATGCTTATCCATCGTCCGGAGGCAAATGGGAGAGGGTATTACGGCGAACCTTTCAAACTTGTCAGCACCCATCGTACCGCCTTGTTGAATCTTGCGAAGAACAGAAACGGCAGTACCTCTCGCTTCATTGTGGATTTCATCCCCGAACGTACACTCTTTGTGCATCACGAAGGCGGATATCCTCAGATATTTTCAGATGGAACCCAGCCGGAGAAGTCTTTAACCTTCAAAAAATAAGGGATATAAATATATTTAAATCGTATATAAACAATAATATCAAGTATATGAATAGTTTTACAAGCCATATAGATTCAGTGCGTTCCTGCACATTGAAAGTACCTGTCTCCCGTCGCCGTTTGGCCATGCATTATTTTCCAAGTCCCACCGTTTCCAGTTCGGTTCGCCGTATGTCCCGTTGGTTGGCCGACGATGTGAATTTGCTTCACGACCTGGAGGCAGCCGGATATTATCCCCGCAAGCGTTGGTTCACCAAGAAAGAAGTCGACGTTTTCATCAAGTACTTTGGTGAATGACCTTCCCTGCCACGTTCCTCATTGGAGCGTGGCTTTGTTGTAATTGATTTTTTGGGTTGGTTGTAGGGAACGTGGCCATGCCCGTTCCGCCATGCGTGTGGAGATAAAATACCGATGCGTGAAGCATGCGAAATCTTGAAATCAGTTTGTTGCATACAGGTTGATTGATGTCCGTGTATGGTGGT
>SAMEA104404106__coassemble_2504_pt1 | contig 11481 bp, 9 predicted proteins | sample SAMEA104404106__metabat2_high_PE_037 | metagenome-assembled genome bin SAMEA104404106 (sample SAMEA104404106) | Balaenoptera acutorostrata
ATTCTTTATTAAAAGTGAGGTCCGTTTTTCTCATACAGGATAGAGATGATTGTATCCACAAAGAGTACTTACAACTCTCTGTGCTATTTGTGATGTCTGCCTTGACTTATTGCTTTTCTGACAAAATGTTTCCATTACTTTTTTCTCTCTGATTTCGTGTTGTGACAAGGCGGATTTTGCTGTTGTTTTGGTCAATTATCACGTTTTCCAAAATAACTCTTTTATCCGTTTTTTTGTTTTAAAACGAGCTAGTAATTCCGTTTAAAAGTTTCGAATCAGATAACCTTTTAACAATTTGCTAAATAGCAGTAAATCAGTTTAATATATGCCTTTTGTGCTCTTTTATACTTTAAGGTATAAAAAAAGGTGTGGAAGAGTGGGGAATTGTGGGTAAAAATCCATAATTTTGTATACTATTTCATATCTATGAGATTTACTGGTACGTTAGAAGCAAAATTGGATGCCAAGGGGCGCGTTTTCTTCCCTGCAACTTTCCGCAAGACTATGTCAGAAGGTTGTGGCGAATTTGTGTTGCGCAAAGACGTTTATCAGCCTTGTCTCGTAGTCTATCCTCAGCTTGTTTGGGAAAGGACGGTAGAAACCTTACGCCAGCGGTTGAATGTCTGGAATCCTAAAGAGGCCATGGTTTTGCGTCAGTTTCTTGCTGAAGCTGAAAGTGTGAGCTTGGATGCCTCCGGACGTTTCATTTTGTCGAAACGGATGCAGAAGATAGCGGGCATAGACAAAGCACTGGTGTTTGTCGGGATGGACGACCGCATAGAAATATGGAGTAAATCGAACGTGGAGGAACCTTTCCTCTCCAATGAAGAATTCGGTGCAGCCTTGGAAAATATAATGGCGGCCGATAATGATTAATAATTTAAATCCTTTAAAGAAAGAAATATGACGACCGCTTCAACTTATCATGTGCCTGTACTTCTCGGTGAGAGTGTAGACGGACTCAATATTCGTCCTGGGGGCGTCTATGTAGATGTTACTTTTGGAGGCGGAGGCCATAGTCGTGAAATACTTTCACGCTTGGATGCTTCTGCCCATCTGTATAGCTTTGATCAGGATGCGGACGCCGAACGCAATATTCCTGACGCCGACGAACGGTTTACCTTTGTGCGCAGTAATTTCCGCTATTTGCGTAATTGGTTACGCTATTACGGCGAGGAGGGTATTGATGGCCTTCTGGCTGACCTGGGAGTTTCTAGTCATCATTTCGATGATGAGGAACGTGGTTTCTCTTTCCGTTTTGACGCACGTTTGGATATGCGTATGAATGGACGTGGCGGAATGACGGCAGCGGATGTTGTCAATCGTTATGATGAAGAAAAACTGGCTAAGTTATTCTATCTTTATGGTGAGATGAAAAATGGTAAAAAACTGGCAGCAGCTATCGTAAAAGCGCGTGCGACACAAACTTTGGAAACGGTGCAGCATCTGGTAGATGTGGTACGTCCCTTGTTGGGTCGCGAACGCGAGAAGAAAGACATGGCTAAAGTTTTCCAGGCTTTACGTATTGAGGTGAACCACGAAATGGAAGCTTTGGAGGAAATGTTGACTTCGGCTATTGCTGCTTTACGTCCGGGTGGACGTCTGGTTGTATTGACTTATCATTCTCTGGAAGACCGTATGGTGAAGAATTTTATGCGGTCGGGGAATATTGAGGGGAAAGTAGAACAGGATTTCTTTGGTAACCGTCTTTCTCCCTTGCGATTGGTAAATAATAAAGTGATTATTCCTGATGCGGAGGAGCAAGAGCGTAATCCGCGTAGCCGCAGTGCCAAGTTGAGAATTGCTGAAAAATTACCTGATTTGAAAAAATAGAACGACGATATGAATGATGAAGAAAACAAGATGGACGATGGCTTGAAAGAACTTTTGAACCGCGTCCAAGGCAATTCTGAAAAAACAGACGAAAGTGTAGAAGCAGAAGAGAAAACTGAAAAGGAGACTAAAAAGAAATTTGTCGTGAAGAACCTGTTTGGCAAGAAAAAGTCTCGTAAGAAAGACGAATCGGACGAAAAAGCCCATAAGGCTTTCAAACAGCTGACCGACTTGAATGATGATAAAACAGTCACCGTAAATCTACGGACTATTATCGGTGGTGATGTCCTCGCCGGACAGTGGTTCAGACGTCAAGTTCGATTTCTCTTGTTCTTGGTTGTCCTGGCTATTCTGTATGTGACCAATCGTTATGCTTATCAGCAAGAAATTATCGAAAATAAAAAATTGACCCTCCGATTGGAGGACCGCCGGTTGCGTGCTGTTGTGGCGACTAGTAATCTGACGGACTATACTCGTCGTGGACGAATTGTTGAAAACCTTTCCGATACGACTTTAAAATCTAGTAAAGTTCCTTTTTATTACTTGCAGACTGACTGATTATGAATTTCCTAAGTAAAAAAATTATGCCCCGCTATTCGCTGGTAACCATGATTATGGTTTTTGTCGCGCTCAGTGTTGTGGGACGTTCCATTTATATCATGACCGTGCAGCGCGAATTCTGGATTGCCCAGAAAGAAAAACTGACACGTGATAGCTTGGTTCTCCAACCTAAACGTGGAGATATATTGGCTTGTGATGGACGTATTCTGGCGACTTCTCTTTCAGAATATGTACTCAATATTGATTTTATGTCTTCTGAGAAGGACTCCGTCATGCGGGCAAAGGACCAAAAACGTAGGGATACTGTCTTCTATAACAATATTGATAGTATAGCTACGGGAATGCATAACTTGTTTCCTGATATTGATGTTAAAAAATATAAGGAGCACTTGTTGAAGGGACGTGAGAAAAAAAGTCGTTGTTGGGCGGTGTATCCCCCTACTGTTACTTCTCTGAAGTTGGGCCCGACAGAAAGAAGAAACCATCAGCTGACCTATCTGGAGTTGATGGAAATCAAAAAGTTGCCATTATACAATCTTCGTTCCTCTTTGAATGTGACTCCGGTCAAGATGCGTAAGAATCCTTACGGAAAAATAGCAAATCGTACTATAGGTACTTTTGTTGATACGGCGCGTTATGGGTTGGAAAAAAGTTTCGACACCCTTCTTGCAGGAAAACCGGGCTATTATCATCGTGAAAAAGTATTGAATTCATGGATTAAAGTAATTGACCAGCCTGCAATTGATGGTTCCGATTTGGTTACTACCCTCGATATCGACATGCAGGATGTTGTGGAGTCGGCCATTCATGATGGCTTGACAGATTTGAAAGCTGAATCTGGCTCCTGTATTCTCATGGATGTCGCAACTGGTGACGTAAAGGCTATTGTCGGTATGGAAAGTAATGGGCAGGGAGGATATGAAGAACTGGATGCCCGTGCCATCAGTACGTTTTATGAACCAGGTTCGGTTTTCAAACCGATGTCGTTCCTGGTTGCAATGGATGATGGTAAGGTTACAATGAATGACCAAGTCGAAATAAATGGCGGTATCTGGCGTTTTGGTAACCGTACAATGAAAGACGCCAACTATCGAAGTGGTGGAGATGTGGGCTTGCACAATGCCAAGTTCATAATCCAGAAATCTTCTAATGTCGGAACCTCTCGTATGATAGACCAGGCATACAATACAGACCCGCAGAAATTTGTGGACGGATTATATCGTATTGGAGCGGGGGAGAATTTAAAGATACCGCTCGAAGATTATGTACCACCTCATTTCTGTAGCCCAAAGGATACGAAACGATACTGGTCACGTACCGATTTGCCATGGATGAGCATTGGATACGTATCGCAGATGGCTCCTATCAATATTCTTAATTTTTATAATGGAATAGCAAACAATGGCAAATTGCTCTGTCCTCGTTTTGTGAAGGCAATACAGAAGGATGGAAAAATAGTTCATGAGTTTCCTGTTGAAGTGCTGCGTGAACAAATGGCAAAACCTGAGGCTGTTAAAAATATTCAGGAGTGTCTGCGAGCCGTAGTGCAGATGGGTACTGGTAAGAAAGCTGGCTCTAAATATTTCCCGATTTCAGGTAAAACGGGAACGGCACAAATTTGGACCGCACAGGGTAATACACGTAAATATTCTATTTCATTTGTGGGGTTCTTCCCTTCAGACAATCCGCGTTATAGTTGTATTGTCAACATACAGAAAGGAGCGCCTGCCTATGGATGGATGTGCGGTTTGGTATTCAAGCGTGTGGCTGAACAAGTGATGGCCAAGCACAATGAAGGCAACTATCGTTCTGCCCGTGATACTACGCAATGCACTTCTCCGATTCTGCTTGCCGGTAATATGGCACCAGCGGCCCGGGTTTTGGATAGCTTGAATATTTCTTATCATTCGGACATGCCCTTCACAGGGAATAATACTCCTATGTGGGGGCACATTGATGATGAAAATTCTTTGTCATTCGTCAAAACCCAACTGCCGGAAAAAACGGTTCCAAATGTTATCGGTTATGGGTTACGAGATGCTGTTTACTTATTGGAAAATATGGGGTTGAACGTCCGTTCTCACGGTGTCGGATCCGTAGTAGGTCAGAGTTTAAGCTATGGTACCCATTTCAAGCCGGGTGAAACCATCACACTGACTTTGGATGATCGTTCTTCTAAAAAGAAAAAAACGGTTTACCATCCTAAACCGGTAGTACAGGAGGAGAATGAAGAAAATAAGGAAAAGTCCAAGACAAACGAAAATGCAGATAAGAAAAAATCAGCATCCGATACAAAGAAAGGATTGAAGACTGTTCCTCAAGGGGATAAGTCGAAAAAACATAAAGGTTGATTGAATTTAGAAACAATAAATATTGGCAGTAGTTATGAAATTGTCAGACGTTTTAAAGAAAACCGTCCCAGTAGAAATCAAAGGTGACGTAAATGTAGAAATTACTGGGGTGAATATAGATTCTCGTAAGGTGAAAACTGGTGACTTGTTTATCGCCGTCAAGGGTACGCAGACCGATGGACATGCTTATATATCCAAGGCTTTGGCATTAGGTGCTGTTGCAGTTTTGGTATGCAACCCTATTCCTGACGAGGTGCCTGCTGGGGTGACTTATGTCCGTGTACAAGATACCGAAGATGCGGCCGGTAAGGTGGCTACTCAATTTTATGGGGATCCTACTTCCCGTCTTAAATTGGTGGGCGTGACAGGTACCAATGGTAAAACGACGATAGCGACCTTGCTGTATCATTTGTTCAGAGGGTTTGGTTATAAGTGCGGTTTATGTTCCACTGTTTGCAATTATATTGACGGTGAGGCAATTCCGACAGAACACACAACGCCCGACCCTATTGTCTTAAATCAGTTACTTGGTCGTATGGCTGATGAAGGTTGTGAATATGCCTTTATGGAGTGTAGCTCGCATGCTATTCATCAAAAACGTATAGGTGGCTTGAATTTCGTCGGAGGAATTTTTACCAACCTGACGCGCGACCATTTGGATTATCACAAGACATTCGACAACTATCGTGATGCCAAGAAAGCCTTCTTCGACGGTTTATCCAAAGATGCTTTTGCTATTACCAATGCAGATGATAAGAATGGAAATATCATGGTGCAGAACACAAAGGCTCAGATACGCACCTATTCTACACGTACAGCTGCTGACTTTAAAGGACGTATTGTCGAGGAGTCTATAGAAGGTATGCTGTTGGATATAGATAGACGTGAAGTCAGTGTACGCTTTGTCGGACGCTTTAATGTTTCCAACCTTTTGGCTGTGTATGGTGCGGCTGTCATGCTTGGACATGAACCGATGGAAGTACTTAGCGTTTTATCCTCCTTGCATCCTGTGAACGGACGTTTTGAAACCATTCGTTCTCCTAAGGGATTTAGTGCAGTTATTGATTATGCTCATACACCCGATGCTTTGGAAAATGTATTGAATTCCATTCGTGAAATCTTACATGACAATGGACATATCTTGACCGTTTGTGGAGCTGGGGGGAATCGTGACAAAGGCAAACGCCCCTTAATGGCACAAGCAGCTGCTAATTTGAGTGACCGAGTTATTATTACGAGTGACAATCCGCGCTTTGAAGAACCTCAGGCTATCATCGATGACATGCTTGCTGGCTTGGATGAGCAGCAGAATCAAAAGGTTCTGAGTATCGTAGATAGAAGAGAAGCTATCAAAGCTGCTACAATGATGGCCCAACCGGGAGATGTCATTCTGGTAGCAGGTAAGGGACATGAACCTTATCAGGATGTACAGGGTGTCAAACATCATTTTGACGATCACGAAGAAATTCGTGCCGCCTTTCATTTGAATTAGGAAAATGGGATAGAGAGTCTATCGGATTGGCAGTGATTCATTCCATTTCCATACTCTCTCTGTCATCCATTGGTATTGGAAAACAATCATTATTATGTTATATTATCTCTTTAGATTTTTAGAGCAGTTTGGTGTCCCAGGTTCCGGTATGTGGAGTTATATCTCGTTCCGCTCCTTGTTGGCATTGATGTTGGCTCTATTGATTTCTGCATGGTTTGGCGAGCGTTTCATTAAATGGATGAAGCGTCGCAATATTTCTGAAACCCAGCGTGACGCTTCCATTGATCCTTTTGGTGTAAAAAAAATCAATGTGCCGTCTATGGGAGGTGTCATCATCATCGTTGCTATTTTGGTGCCTTGCTTATTGTTAGGACGTTTGCGCAACATTTATATGTTGTTGATGATTTTTTCTACTTTGTGGTTGGGTGCTATTGGTTTCCTGGACGATTACATCAAAGTTATTAAGAAAAATAAAGAAGGCCTGGCTGGCCGATTTAAGATCATCGGTCAGGTTGGTTTGGGATTGATAGTAGGTCTTACGCTGTATTTCAGCCCGGATGCTGTAGTGCGCGAAAACGTGGAAGTGCAGCGTTCTGGTTTTGCTACCGAGGTCGTTCATAAAAGTGAAGCCGAGAAATCCACAAAAACAACCATTCCTTTTGTAAAGAATAATAATCTGGATTATACCGAACTTGTTTCTTTCTTTGGTGATTACAAAGAAACTGCAGGTTGGATTCTTTTTGTTTTAGTTACTATCTTGGTAATCACTTCGGTATCCAACGGTGCTAATCTGAATGATGGCATGGATGGCATGGCGGCGGGTAATTCTGCGATTATCTGTGTCGCGCTCGGGGTGTTGGCGTATGTGTCGAGTCATATTGAATATGCCAGCTACCTGAACATCATGTACATACCGCAGTCAGAGGAGTTGGTTATTTTTATAAGTGCGATGGTGGGTGCTCTTATAGGCTTTCTTTGGTATAATGCTTATCCGGCACAAATATTTATGGGTGATACAGGCTCGCTCACTATTGGCGGTATCATAGCTGTCCTGGCCATTATTATTCACAAAGAATTGTTGATACCAATACTTTGCGGTGTCTTTTTGTTGGAAAGTCTGAGTGTTATCTTGCAGGTGGAATATTTCAAGTTCTGGAAGAGAAAAGGACAAAAACGCCGTATCTTCAAGCGTACGCCGATTCATGACACTTTCCGTACACTTCCTGAACAATTGGTACCCGATACCAAATATCTTTTAGGAAATTGGCCTCAAGGATCTTGGCACGAAGCGAAGATTACCGTTCGTTTTTGGATTGTTACCATTCTTTTGGCAGCAGCCACAATTATAACATTGAAAATTAGATAAGCAGAGAATGGCGGTTGGGTCCGCCGGCAAATTAAAATCACAGAAAATGAAACGTATTGTCATTTTAGGTGCCGCAGAGAGCGGAGTAGGCGCTGCTGTCTTGGCGCAGCAAAAAGGTTATGATGTCTTTGTTTCTGATTTCGGACAGATCAAAGACAAATATAAGGCAGAAATGGATCGGTATGGTTTACCTTGGGAAGAAGGCCAGCATACCGCTGATTTGATTCTGAATGCTGATGAGGTAATCAAAAGTCCGGGTATTCCGGAGACAGCCCCTATGATTGCCCGTCTGCGTTCCAAAGGAGTGCCTGTCATCAGTGAAATTGAATTTGCAGCTCGTTATACCGAGGCTAAGATGATATGCATCACGGGAAGTAATGGAAAGACTACAACAACCTCTCTGATTTACCACATATTGAAGAAGGCTGGTTTCAATGTCGGATTGGCAGGTAATATTGGACAAAGTCTGGCTTTTCAGGTTGCCACGCAAAATTTCGATTATTATGTCATTGAGTTGTCTTCTTTTCAATTGGATGGCATGTACGATTTTCGTGCGAACGTCGCAGTCTTGATGAATATTACGCCAGACCATTTGGATCGTTATAATTTCTGTATGCAGAATTATGTAGATTCCAAAATGCGGATTATACACAACCAGCAGGCTGAAGACACCTTTATCTATTGGAATCAGGATGAATATATTGACAAGGAATTGTTGAAGTATACCGTGGATTCCAAAGTTTGTGCTTTTGCCGATTCTCCTAAAAGCGAGGTGCAGGGCTATGTGGACAATGGCGTCATGAAGCTCTTTAAACCTGTCGAATTCTCCATGCGTGTAGATGAAATAGGTATTACTGGCAAACACAATTACCGCAATGCCATGGCTGGTGCAATGGCAGCCTTGGCGGCAGGTGTCCCAGAGGACATCGTACGTGAAGGTTTAGCGGACTTCCCTGGTGTCGAACATCGTTTGGAAAAAGTTTGTGATATAGATGGAGTGCACTATGTGAATGATTCAAAAGCTACGAATGTCGATGCTTGTTTCTGTGCAATGGATAGTATGACCACTCCGGTAGTTCTGATCGTGGGTGGTAAGGATAAGGGAAACGATTATCATCAGCTTTTGTCACTTGTCCGTCAGAAATGTCGTGCCTTGGTTTATTTAGGTGCAGACAATAGCAAATTGCACAATGCTTTCGATGCCTTGGGATTGCCGGTTGCTTCTACCCACAACATGGCGGACTGTGTTGAAGCCTGTGCCCGTTTCGCTGAGAAAGGCGATACTGTTTTGCTGAGTCCTTGTTGTGCAAGTTTCGACTTGTTTAAAAATATGGAGGACCGTGGTGAGCAGTTCAAGGCATTAGTTCGTGCTCGTTTGAAAGCATAGCATTCTGTCCTTTGTTCGTTATTGGGATATTTTGATTCTTTTTATGTGTTACATGCCTAATCCTGTCGATTGAGATGTCTTTGAATACAAATAAATTATTTCAAGGTGACCGTGTTATATGGATAGTCTTCTTTTTCCTATGCATGATATCCTTGGTGGAGGTATATAGCGCTGCGAGTACCTTGTCTTATAAGTCGGGTGATTTTATGGCCCCACTCTTCAAACAGGCGGTTTTCCTGGGATTGGGAACGGTAGTTGTGGTTTTGGTCCATAATATTCCATGCAGGTTCTTTAAATTGGTCCCGATTTTGGGATGGCCGATAATAGTCTTCGTTTTACTTTTTACTTTGGTCTTTGGTGTCAAGGAAAATGGAGGTACGCGTTGGCTCTCGTTCTTTGGCTTTCAATTTCAGCCTTCAGAATTGGCAAAAGGCGTGGTGATTACTAGTGTGGCCCTCATCTTGGGAGCCTTGCACGGAGAGAATGGCGCAGATAAAAAAGCGATGAAATATATTCTGCTGGCTACTGTACCCATTTGTGCCCTGATTGTGACTGAAAATCTCTCTACTACGGCCATTCTTTTTGCCGTGGTTTGCATGATGATGTTTATCGGTCGAGTTCCCATGAAACAATTGTTGGGCCTTTTCGGAGTAATGATTGCTGGTCTAACGTTTTTTATCTTAATTGCTGTTTCCATTCCGAAAGAGGGATTCCTTTACGATAATGTCTTTCACCGTTTCGATACGTGGGAGGCGCGTATCGAAAGTTTCATCACAGGAAAGAACCGTTTGGAAGACAACGATGAAGCTAAGACTGCCAAGTTTGATGAGGCTAATAAGCAGAAAGAAGAGAAGGATAAAGGGAAAACCTTCGATATGAAGAATAATGCTCAGGTAGGGCACGCTTATATTGCTATTGCCACAAGTAATATTATTGGTAAGATGCCGGGGAACTCTGAAGAACGTGATTTTCTCAGTCAGGCATTCTCTGATTTTATTTATGCCATTATCATCGAAGAAATGGGTATTTTCGGTGGTGGGTTTGTCGCCTTTCTTTATATCGTGCTTCTCTTTCGTGCAGGGCGTATTGCTAGTAGGTGTGAGCGGAATTTTCCGGCTTTCCTTACGATGGGCCTGGCGATTTTGCTTGTCTTTCAAGCTTGTATCAATATGATGGTCGCTGTCGGCTTGTTTCCTGTAACAGGGCAACCATTACCTTTGATTAGTCGTGGTGGTTCTTCTACTTTAATTACTTGTGTTTATATAGGCATGATTCTTAGTGTCAGTCGATACGCAAGGAAAAATAAAGAGGAGGACCAGTCAAAAATCTTTGAAGGTAAGAAGGAGGATTCTATCGACGAGGAGGAACAGGAAGATGAAAATTCTGAATTTACAAATAGTAAAGGATTGGTGTAAGTGCTTGGCTAACTAATAGAAATTTAGAAACAGAGGATGTTCTTTTTATAGAATGTCCTTTGTTTTTTATACTTTCGTTTCCATGAATTCAACTCTCCGACAGTAGCACATTTGAAAGTCGGATTTTTCGTGTCTTTATTAGTTTAACTTTGAGAGTGATGAACTATCTCCATAGCCGGCATTTCTTCTGTCTATTTCTTAGATATATGTGGTAAGTCTTGCTTTTTCTCTAAAAGGCCGCTTTTTATGATTATATATGAGTATTTTTGCAGAAATCAAAGGAATTGTATATGAAATCGTTATTTGTTGCTTTATTGGCTTTTTTGCCTGTCTGCTTGTTTTCTCAAGAAGATAACCGCCAGCGTGTACGCCTGGAGACTACAGCTGGAAACATTACTATTGCGTTGTATGATGAGACTCCCTTGCATCGTGATAATTTTGTTAAACTAGCCCGTGCAGGTTTCTATGATAGTCTTCTGTTCCATCGTGTCATAGAGGACTTTATGATTCAAGGTGGAGACCCGGATTCCCGTCATGCGAAACCTGGTCAGTATTTGGGTGAGGGTGGTCCTGGCTATGATTTGCCTGCAGAAATACGTTTCCCAAAATACTATCATTTACGTGGGGCGGTAGCAGCTGCCAGAGAATCGGATGAGGCCAATCCGGAACGCAGAAGTAGTGGTTCGCAATTTTATATCGTGTGGGGTAAAATGGGTACTCAAAAGAACATCGGACGTGCCCGGTATGCGGTAGAGAAAGCCACTGATGGAAAGTGCACTATTTCTGAAGAGATGGAAGAACAGTATATGCTTCATGGCGGTGCTCCACACCTTGACGGTGCTTATACCGTTTTCGGGGAAGTGGTGGAAGGATTAGATGATGTGGTTTACCAAATTCAGATGGCTGTGACCGATGAGAACGACCGTCCTTATGACGATATTCGTATTCTTCGTGCAGTCGTCCTTGAACCTGCAACTGAATAAAGGATATTAGTGAAAAATTACTCAGAGATAGTTGATAGTTTTATAGGGTGTCCAGTTCTACGTTCCTAAAAATGTAGTATGAAACGCCCTTGT
>SAMEA104404106__coassemble_2517_pt1 | contig 11428 bp, 8 predicted proteins | sample SAMEA104404106__metabat2_high_PE_037 | metagenome-assembled genome bin SAMEA104404106 (sample SAMEA104404106) | Balaenoptera acutorostrata
GAAAGGAAGATAAATATTTTAAAACTGTATGAAGTTATTTTTTACCATTACTAAAAAAATGAGTGGCAAAACAGAACACCTTCATTTTTCTCTGTTAATATCTTTAAAATGAGATTTGGTATTTCTCCTATCTCATCGTATATTTGTATAGAAAGAAGCGGAAGATAGGCATCCCCCTATTTTCCGCTTTTTTTTCGGCTTATTTTTCGAAAAAATACCTCTGAGAAAAATTTTTTTTCATCTGAGAAAAAATTTTCTACCTCAGACCTTGTAATTTTTATCTCCCATGTACTGAAAAGTGGAAGCCATCCACAACCTCATCCTTTAATATTTCATAAATCTTTTTCAGGCATTTCAGAACACCAGCTTGCAATAGCTTGAAATACGAAAGGAAAAGACGGCAAATATCAGCTTCAAAATCGATAACGGACCCGCCGTTCGTTCCCTGCCCGGCTCCAATGGCATATTCAGTCCGTCTTCGGTTCCCTACCTTAAATCCGGAACTGTTTATCTGCTACAATGGGAAACGGACTAGCCACATTCGGTCAAAGCAGGACCGGGAAAATCCCCGCAACAGTCCTATTTATAGACAGCCCCAACAAGTTTCGCTCGCGCGCCCCACGGACGGTGAGCTACATTGAACCTGCAAATGGCATATATTACTATAAAAAACACCGGTTGTCCCCTTTTTGTCCCCTTTTTACTTTGATAAATGCAGCAGGCTGCCTTCTCTTCCTTATCATATCAATAAGGTCATCGTCTCAAAATGAGAAGGTTTTTGCGAACAGGGCACGCCGTGCCATTTTTCGTACAATACTATCAATCAGTCACTTAATAAACATATCAGACCAATGGCACGGCACTTGCTCAATATGGGGTGTGAACATAAACGTAATTATAAAACTTAAAGTAAAAAGAAAAAATGGAATTGTTTAGTTTAGGATTTGCAGTCTGCCTGCTACTGGGGCTAGGTTGCTTCTGGTTGTTTATGAAATGTATTGATTGGTTCGAAAAAATTTAAAAAAGTAAAGTTATTATGTATACCGCATTATTCATTATCGGTTTAATCCTCTTCGGATATTTGATGTATGTTTTGGTGAAACCTGAGAAATTCTAAAAATAGGTATTATTATGAATACAGAGATATTAGGTGTAATTGCACAGATTGTTCTTCTGATAGCGCTGAGCTATCCTCTAGGTAAATATATTGCGAAAGTTTATAAAGGCACAAAAGTTTGGAGTGATTTCTTAAAACCAGTAGAAAACCTCATCTTCAAACTCTCCGGTATCAATCCTGAAGAGGAGATGAACTGGAAACAATTTTTGAAAGCCCTCTTGGTGGTCAACTTGTTTTGGTTTGTCTGGGGTATCGTCCTTCTAGTCGTACAAGGTAATCTCCCATTAAACCCTGACGGTAACCTTGGACAAACCGCCCACCAGGCTTTCAATACTTGTATCTCCTTCATGGTGAACTGTAACGAACAGCACTACAGCGGTGAAAGCAATCTGACTTACTTCACTCAGTTGTTCGTCATCATGCTCTTCCAGTTCCTCACCGCCGCAACCGGTATGGCTGCCATGGCAGGTATCATGAAGGCATTGGGCGAAAAGACGACAAAGACCATCGGTAACTTCTGGAAATATCTCGTACTGAGCTGCACCCGTATTCTGTTGCCACTTTCACTCATCGTCGGTTTCATTGTCATCACCCAGGGTACTCCTATGGGCTTCGACGGCAAGATGGAAATCACAACCATGGAAGGCGCCACACAGCAGGTGTCACAGGGTCCCGCAGCAGCGATTGTCCCTATCAAACAGCTGGGTACCAACGGTGGTGGTTATTTCGGTGTGAACTCTTCTCATCCATTGGAAAACCCTACCTATTTCTCCAACATGACCGAATGCTGGTCCATCCTGATTATCCCGATGGCAATGGCTTTTGCTTTTGGTTTCTACATCAAGCGTAAGAAACTGGGCTACTGCATCTACGGTGTCATGCTCGCAGCCTTCCTCACGGGCGTCTGCATCAATGTCAGCCAGGAAATGGGCGGTAACCCGCGTATCGACGCCATGGGCATCGCTCAGGACAATGGTTCGATGGAAGGTAAGGAAATCCGTCTCGGCTCTGCCGCTACCGGTTTATGGAGCATCGTGACCACCGTAACTTCCAATGGTTCGGTCAACGGTATGCACGATTCAACCATGCCGCTTTCCGGTATGATGGAAATGCTCAACATGCAGATCAACACCTGGTTTGGTGGTGTCGGTGTGGGCTGGATGAACTATTTCACCTTTATTATTATAGCAGTCTTTATCAGCGGTTTGATGGTGGGACGTACGCCTGAGTTCCTCGGGCACAAAGTTGAAGCAAAGGAAATGAAGATTGCTTCTATCGTAGCCCTCCTCCATCCGTTTGTCATCTTAGTCGGTACTGCCCTGGCAGCTTATCTCTTTGTCCACGTTCCTTCATTCGTCGAAAGCGAAGGCGGCTGGCTGAACAACCCCGGACCTCACGGACTGGGCGAAATGCTCTACGAATTCACTTCCTGCGCCGCTAACAACGGTTCTGGTTTTGAAGGTCTGGGCGACAACACCTGGTTCTGGAACGTATCCTGCGGTATTGTTTTGATACTTAGCCGTTTCATTCCTATCATCGGACAGGTTGCCATTGCAGGTCTGCTCGCTCAGAAGAAGTTTATCCCCGAAAGCGCAGGTACGCTGAAGACCGATACGGTCACTTTCAGCATCATGACTTTCGCTGTCATCTTCATCGTTGCAGCATTGTCCTTCTTCCCTGTACAGGCATTGAGCACACTCGCTGAACATTTCAGTCTATAAACCAACTCGACAAGAATAAAGATTATGAAAAAGAATAAAAATAATGCTCTCTTTCAGAAAGATCAGGTGAAAGACAGTATAAAAGAGTCATTCAAGAAATTGAACCCGAAGGTGATGATCAAGAACCCGATCATGTTCACCGTAGAAGTTTCTACTCTGTTCATGATATTCGTCACACTCTACTCTACCATGAGTTCAGACCAGGGTACCTTCGGCTATAACCTCCTCGTTTCCATCATCCTCTTCGCGACTTTGCTCTTTGCCAATTTCGCAGAAGCTATCGCAGAGGCACACGGTAAGGCTCAGGCCGACAGCCTCCGCAAGACCCGTGAGGAAACTCCTGCCAAACTGATTGTCAACGGCAAGATAAAGACCGTCAGCAGCTCTCAGTTAAAAAAAGGGGATGTCTTCGAATGCGAAGCGGGAGACGTGATTCCTGCCGACGGTGAAATCATCGAAGGTCTGGCTTCTATCGACGAAAGTGCCATCACCGGTGAGTCTGCTCCGGTTATCCGCGAGGCGGGTGGCGACAAGAGCTCTGTGACCGGTGGTACGAAGGTGCTCTCCGACCGCATCAAGGTGGAGGTGACCACACAGCCGGGCGAAAGCTTCCTGGACAAGATGATTGCCTTGGTAGAAGGTTCAAGCCGTCAGAAGACTCCTAACGAAATCGCATTGACCATTCTGCTCGCCGTCTTCACTCTCGTGTTCCTGGTGGTTTGCATTACCTTGAAACCGGTGGCTGACTACTCCAACACAGTCATCACCATCGCTGCTTTCATCTCTTTGTTTGTCTGCCTGATTCCTACCACCATCGGCGGTCTGCTTTCTGCCATCGGTATCGCAGGTATGGACCGTGCGTTGCGTGCCAACGTTATCACCAAATCAGGAAAGGCGGTTGAAACTGCCGGCGACATCGACACTCTGCTGCTCGACAAGACGGGTACCATCACTATCGGTAACCGTAAGGCTACTGAGTTCTATCCGGTAGAAGCTATCGACAAGAAGAAGTTTATCGAAGCATGTCTGCTCTCTTCTTCTTCCGACGAAACTCCTGAAGGAAAGTCAATTATCGAACTGGCTACCGACCAGGGGGTACGCATGAGCAAGGCCAAGACCGAAGGTGCTCACCAAATCAAATTTACTGCCGAAACCAAGTGCTCAGGTATCGACCTGGCTGACGGAACCCAGATTCGCAAGGGTGCGTTCGACGCCATCCGTAAGATTGTGAAGGAGGCAGGCAACGAATTTCCTAAGGTGATCGAAAACATCATCGAAACCATTTCCAGCAAGGGTGGTACACCACTCGTAGTATGCATCAACAAGGAAGTGGCTGGTGTCATCGAATTGCAGGATATCATCAAACCGGGTATCGAGGAACGTTTCCAGCGTCTCCGCAAGATGGGTGTAAAAACCGTGATGGTGACTGGTGACAACCCGTTGACTGCTAAATATATCGCAGAAAAGGCAGGTGTTGACGACTTCATCGCAGAAGCCAAGCCGGAAGACAAGATGAACTACATCAAGAAGGAACAGGCAGCTGGTAAGCTGGTTGCCATGATGGGTGACGGTACCAACGACGCGCCTGCCCTGGCACAAGCTAATGTCGGCGTGGCAATGAACAGCGGTACACAGGCTGCCAAGGAAGCTGGCAATATGGTGGACTTGGACAACGACCCTACGAAGTTGATCGAAATTGTAGAAATCGGAAAGCAGTTGCTCATGACCCGTGGTACATTGACCACTTTCTCCATCGCAAACGACGTGGCAAAATACTTCGCCATCATCCCGGCGTTGTTCATGATTTCTGTTCCACAGTTGGGCGCCTTGAACATCATGGGCTTGCATAGTCCTGAAAGTGCCATTCTCTCTGCCATCATCTTTAACGCCATCATCATTCCTATTTTGATTCCTTTGGCATTGAGAGGTGTCGCTTACAAACCTATCGGAGCGAGCGCATTGCTCCGCCGCAACCTCTTGATCTACGGTATCGGTGGTATCATCGCACCTTTCGTAGGTATCAAACTCATTGACATGGTTGTCGGTTTATTTTTCTAATCCTTTGATGAATTAAAATAAGAACAGTAATGAAAAATTTAGTAAGATCTTTACGAATCACCATAGTTTTCTGCGTTTTCTTCTCCTTGGCTTACATCCTCGTACTCTGGATTTTCGCCCAGTTCGCAGCACCCGGAGAGAATGGTAATGCCGAAACCGTCACCTTGAACGGCAAGGTGGTCGGCGCTGCCAATGTCGGACAGCAGTTCACCGAACCTATCTACTTCTGGGGCCGCCCTTCCTGTGCCGGCGACGGCTATGACGGTACCAGCTCTGCAGGCAGCAACAAGGGTGTGACCAATCCTGAATACCTCGACGAGGTGGAAGGACGCATCGACCAGTTCCTGAAGGACCACCCTTACTTGAAGCGTGAGGAGGTTCCTGCTGAAATGGTCACTGCCAGCGCTTCTGGTCTCGACCCGAACATCACCCCCGAATGTGCTTACGTGCAGGTGAAGCGCGTGGCTGATGCCCGTGGTCTGAGCGAGAACGACGTAAAGACAGTTGTGGACGAAAGCATCGAAAGTCCCTTCCTGGGCATGTTCGGTCCTGAAAAGGTCAACGTATTGAAACTCAACGTCGCTTTGGAAGAAAAATTCCCATCTAAGAAATAATCACAAAAATATCTCACAAGGCATTTGCCTGAAAACCTCCTTACCTCTGACTCATTGCTGCCGGCATACTTTTGTCACGGTCCACATACCGGGACAAAGGTGGCCGGGAGGTAGGAACGGGAACGGACACGGCAAGACACGGTCGCAAGGAGACCGGCTCCGCAGTCTTCCAGGCATTGACCCTATCAAAAATCAACCAACACAATAAATAATAGTTCTACAATATATGAAAATGATGAAAAAAACCATAGCAGCTGCAGTATTGGCTGCCATGACGCTGCCAGGCAGCACTTACGCTCAGAACGAATTCACAGTAAACGGTAAAGCTGACTTTGTTTCCGACTATGTATGGAGAGGCGCTTACCAGGGTTCCGGAGTTTCTGTACAGCCTTCTTTGACCTTAGGTTATGCCGGTCTGAGTTTGAACGCCTGGGGCAGCCAGAGTCTGACAAAGGATGCAAAGGAATTTGACATCAACCTGAGCTATACCCTCAAAAACTTCTGCCTGACCGTTTCCGACTACTGGTGGAGCGGCGCTGACCAGCCTTATGGTCACTACGACAACCATCACTTCTTCGAAGCGACTGCGGCTTACACCATTTCTGAAAAATTCCCTTTGACACTCTCCTGGAGCACCATGTTTGCCGGCGGCGACAAGGATGCTGAAGGCGATTTGCAAGCTTCCACTTATATTTCAGCAGCTTACCCCATCGGATTGCCTGCTGACATCACCCTGACCCCGGCCATCGGTTTCACTCCCTGGGAAGGTATGTACCACGACAAGGCTGGCGTCACAGACGTAAGTTTGAAAGCGAGCAAAGACATCAAGGTAACAGACAGTTTTGCCATTCCGGTATTCGTTCAGGCGCTCGTCTCTCCTATCTACGACCGCACTTATCTGGTAGCAGGTCTGAGTGTCGGTTTCTAAACACGATATCCGGCCGTCCCGACAGTATTTCATAAAGACAGTGGCATTTCTGCTGCCGGCGGACGGACATGAGGAAAGGACCTCATACAAGGGGGACGGACACTCCGCCTGTCTCCCTTGCTCTTCGGGAGAAGGGCAAAACAGAGTTAAACTTTTAGACAAAACAGAAAGGTACACCTTTCGGACTCCTCTCATTTTGAAAATTCACCTTCTCAAAATGAGAGGGTTTTTAAAATAAAAAGAGTCTTCACAAAATAAATATTATTCTGATATTCTGACACTTATATGATTCTTTAAAGAATGGCATACTACTTGTTACATTTATATTATCAAAACGAGTATGCACTATGAGAGAATTTTATGAACAGATCAAATGGAATCACCAACGAAGCAAGAGCAATCTCATCAACTTCAAACTGATTTCCTACGTGCTGGGTATCCTGCTCCTCGTGGAAGGGGGCATGTTTCTGATTTGCGCAGGCATATCCCTCTGCTATAACGAGCCGGACTATATCTACTTCATTTATACGCTCGGCATCAACGTAGCCGTAGGTAGCATTCTGCTCCTATACGGCAGAAACGCGAAGACACAGACCAACCGGCGCGACGGTTTCTTCATCGTCAGCACCACCTGGCTGCTGTTCACGCTCTTCGGAATGCTGCCTTTCTATATCAGCGGACACATTCCTTCTATCACAGATGCTTTCTTCGAGACTATGTCGGGTTTTACCACCACCGGCGCCACCATTCTCGACAATATTGAATCGCTGCCCAACGGCATGCTCTTCTGGCGAAGTTTCACACAATGGATTGGCGGTCTGGGTATTGTCATCTTTACCATCGCCTTTCTCCCTATCTTCAGCGGTAGCAGCCAGACGCTGTTCTTATCTGAAGCTACAGGGGTGACCCACGACAAGATCCAGCCACGTATCCAGGTCATGGCGAGGTATATATGGATTGTCTATATCATTCTGACTCTGGTAGAAACAATCTTGCTGATGTTGGGCGGCATGAACATCCTGGATGCTGTCTGCCACTCATTCTCGACGACTGCCACAGGTGGTTTCTCTACCAAACAGGCGAGCGTGGAATTCTACAACTCTCCTTATATAGAATATGTCATCGCCGTATTCATGATTCTGTCGGGTATCAACTTCGCACTCTACTATTGGGCGGTGAAGGGAAAGGTCAAACCGATTTTTCAAGATGCGGAGGTACACTGGTTTCTGAAATCCATCGGTATACTGACACTCATCATTACAGTGGCTCTGGTCATCTGCAATGATTACGGTGTGGAGGAAGCTTTCAGAAAGGCGCTCTTCCAGGTAGCGACCGCCCATACATCCTGTGGTTTCGCAACAGCCGATTACAATCTTTGGCCGCAATTCACGTGGATGTTGCTGATATTCGCCATGCTATCGGGCGGATGCACCGGTTCCACAAGTGGTGGTATCAAAAGTATGCGCTTGATTATCGCAGCAAAAAACATCTGCAACCAGTTCAAACAAATGCTCCACCCACGTGCGGTGCTGCCTCTGCGTGTCAACAAAATGAACATTACCTCACAGACTTCAGCCACAGTATTCACCTTCATCTTCACTTATCTCGTCTGCATATTCATCGGATGGACGGTGCTGATGGCCTTAGGGGTAGGAATGACAGAGTCAATGGGTACCGTCATCTCAGCCATCGGTAACGTGGGACCGGGTCTCGGTTCCTTTGGCCCGGCTTTCTCCTGGGCTGCCCTGCCGGATGCGGCAAAATGGGTGCTTTCTGCCTTGATGTTCCTGGGACGTCTGGAAATATTCGGAATATTGGTCCTCTTCTATAGAGGTTTTTGGAAAGACTATTAATTGATTGTTATGGAGATTAAACGAAAAGATTCACAACACTTCCTGAACCTGATAAAGCGTTCGCAACGAGGAGTTTTCAAAATCTATATCGGTATGATTGCCGGTGTGGGAAAGACTTACCGTATGCTGCAGGAGGCTCACGAGATGCTGAAGAACAACATCGACGTGCAAATCGGTTATGTGGAGACACACGGAAGAAAAGATACGGACGCCCAGCTGGTGGGACTGCCTGTCATTCCACGGAAGAAAATCTTCTACAAGGGAAAGGAACTGGAGGAAATGGATATCGATGCCATTCTGCAACTCCACCCGGAACTGGTCATCGTGGACGAACTGGCACATACCAACGTGAAGGGAAGCCGCAACGAGAAACGATGGCAGGACGTCATGGAACTCCTCGACGCGGGTATCAACGTCATTACAGCCATCAATATCCAGCACATTGAAAGTCTGAACGATGAGATAAAAGATATCGCGGACATCACCGTCAAGGAGAGAGTCCCTGACAAGGTGCTGGAGGAGGCGGACGAGGTGGTGAACATCGACTTGACGGCAGAAGAACTGATAGACCGGCTCAAAGCTGGCAAAATATACCATCAGGAGAAGATCCAGACAGCACTCAACAATTTCTTCAAAACGGAAAACATCTTGCAATTGCGCGAACTGGCGCTCAAAGAGGTGGCTTTCAGAGTGGAGAAGAAAGTGGAAACTGAAATTCTGACGGCTTCTCCTTCGCGGACAGAAAGAATTCTGGCTTGTGTGAGCAGTAACAAACAGACGCCGCGACATGTCATCCGTAAGGCGTACAAACTGGCGTCGAGATACAATACATCGTTCACAGCACTCTTCGTACAAACTGAAAACGAGAAGTCGGACACCATCGAACTGGCTTCACAAAGACACCTGTTAAAACACTTCGAACTAGTTACGGAACTGGGGGGAGAGGTGGTGCAAGTCGCCAACGACCATGTGACGGAAGCCATTATAGAAATCTGTAAAGAAAGAAAAATCACAACCATTTGCATGGGACAACCTGCATTTAAAATGCCAAAATCCTTGTTCCAAATTGGCAGATATAGAAAATTCCTACAGGAACTTGCAGTTATGAAAATTGATTTGATTATAATTGCATCCTAATATATTAACGATGTATCAAAGATTTCTACTATGAATATTAAGACGAAACTTACACTGGCTATAGGGGTACTCGTAGCTATGATTATATTGGTCGTTGCCTTGTCCATCACCAACTTACAGATTCTGACGGCCACTGAGCCTAACAGTCCGGCGGCAGAACCGGGATTGAACCGCGCACTGATCTGGGTGTCCATCACGGGAGGTATCTGTATCCTTATCGGACTGGGAATGCTCTACCGCCTGCCTAAGTCTATCAATGAGCCGATCAAGGAGCTCTCTGACAAAATTTTGGAAATTGCCAACCACAATTATAATGTCAATCTGAGTCTCAACGGCAGTCAGGAACTGGAAGCTACAAGCAAAAACTTCAACCGTATGGCTAAACGCCTGCAGGACTATCACAACAGCTCTATCTCGGACTTGATGACTTCCAAAAGGTATCTGGAAACCATTATCAATGCGATAACCGAACCTATCATCGGATTGAACAACGATATGAAAATCATCTTCATCAACGATACGGCCTTGAATATCTTGAATCTGGAAAGAGAAAGCATCAAAGATAAGTCGGCTCAGGAAATAGCCATGCGCAACGACTTGCTGAGACGCTTGCTCTGCGGTTCTGATGATGCTGAAAATACTGAAAACAAAAAAGGCAAGAAAACACCAATCAAAATCTACGCCAACGATAAAGAGAGCTATTTCCAGGTAAAATACATGGATATCTCCATGAAAGGCAATGATGGAGAGACTATCGAGAAGAAAGGACAGGTAATCTTATTGAAAAATATTACCGAATTCCACGAATTGGATACGGCTAAAACAACCTTCATCTCTACAATTTCTCATGAACTCAAGACTCCGATCTCGGCTATTTTGATGAGCCAGCAATTGTTGGAGGACAGACGTATTGGACAGTTGAACGCGGAACAGACGGAATTGTCGGAGAGTATCAAGGAAAATAGCGAACGCTTGCTGAGTATCACGGGCGAACTGCTGAACATGACTCAGGTGGAAAGCGGAAAATTGCAGCTGAAACCCAAAATTACCAAACCAATCGAATTGATTGATTATGCCATCAAGGCGACACGAGTGCAGGCTGACAAATTCAATATTCAGATTGAGGTGGACTATGATGAAGAGAAAATCAAAAAGTTATTTGTCGACAGCGAAAAAATAGCCTGGGTACTTACAAACCTTCTGAACAATGCCATCCGCTATTCTGCAGAAAACGGACGCGTCATCATAGGTGCCACGGCCGTAGATGAAAATAAACTCCAAATTTACGTTCGTGACTTCGGAAAAGGAATTGATCCCCGCTATCATGAAAGTATATTCGAACCCTACTTCCGCGTTCCTGGAACAAAAGTACAGGGTAGCGGTTTAGGACTGTCTATATCCAGAGACTTCGTTGAAGCTCACGGAGGCACACTGACAATCGAAAGTGAAATCGGAAAAGGCAGCAAGTTTGTCATCACACTTCCACTTTAAAACAAATCAAAAAGACCCCATAATAAACCAACCACAAATAATTCAAAATTTGGAATCCCTCTGTGTCTTACGGAGGGATTTTTTTTTATAAGGGCCCTAAAATGGCTTTTTCATGACTCATTTTCTTACGATTCAAGCCACCTGGCCACACATACCTTAAAAGTCCGAACTTTTGATTTGACGTAAGAATCCTGCCTGCTAGAGTAGCAACCCTAACTTTTTGGCAAAACACAACATTTCCAAGAAGGGGAATTCACCATATCCGCAATTATCTTTTATAGACACTTAACTGATTTACTGGAAATATTTTGGGACTCACTTCGTATATTACACGTACTTTTATTTCCATCTTTAAACACATTTACTTTTATTATCTGCAGCATCTGAACATCAATATGGATGACGAATAATAAGTAATGGTAAAAAATAACTTCATACAGTTTTAAAATATTTTTCTTCCTTTCTCTCGCCATTTTTTATCCGTCTCTTGTTCTGCTTGGAAGCGCGTC
>SAMEA104404106__coassemble_2527_pt1 | contig 11384 bp, 10 predicted proteins | sample SAMEA104404106__metabat2_high_PE_037 | metagenome-assembled genome bin SAMEA104404106 (sample SAMEA104404106) | Balaenoptera acutorostrata
TCAGACGCAAGATTCGAACAAAAAAATGCCGAACTTATTATTTCACCATTACTTAGTCTTAAAAAATATAGGATATGAAACCTTTGAAATTCCGTGAACTTTTGATGGAGACCATCTGGGGTGGTCAGGACATTGTAGCCATTAAGGGTAAAAAGGACCAGAAACACCATATCGGTGAAAGCTGGGAAATTTCTGGTGTGCCAGGAAAGGAAACTCCAGTAGTGGGCGGTGAATGCGACGGCATGATTTTACCGGAACTGATAGAACGTTACGGAGCGGACCTGGTAGGTGCCGGCAACCTCAAGCGTTATGGAAATACCTTCCCATTGCTGATCAAATTTATTTCTGCTGCCAATCCGTTGAGCATCCAGGTGCATCCCGACGATGCCATGGCTCACCGCATGGGACATCCTTATGGCAAGACCGAGATGTGGTACATCGTCAAGACCGATCCCGACGCCTCTCTCTATTCGGGCTTCAACCACGATTTCTCTGCCGATGCCTACACCCACTGTCTGGAAGACGGCACGCTGACCGACCATCTGGCTCGGCACGACACCCATCCGGGCGACTGCTTCTTCATTCCGGCAGGCCGCATCCATAGTATCGGTGCCGGCAATTTCCTCGTAGAAATCCAGCAGAGCAGCAACGATACTTTCCGCGTTTACGATTTCGACCGTATGGACGATCTTGGCAATAAGCGCGAACTTCACGTGCTCCAGGCTCGTGAGGCTTTGAACTATAAAGCTGAAAAAGAATACCGCACTCATTACGAAGCCAAGAAGGACGAAGTGGTACAGCTCGTTGACTGTCCTGAATTCACCACCCGTCTCCTCCAGCTGGACAAGGAAATCTCGGTAGACTACCGTCAGATCGACTCCTTCGTCATCTACATCGCTTATGAAGGTGCGGCTACTTTGACAGACGCCGAAGGCAACGAAGTACAGCTCAAAGCCGGTCAGTCCGTCATGTTCCCTGCCGTCAACACAGGGGTGACCATCCGTCTGGAAGCAGGCAGCAGCTTCTCTTGTCTTGAAACCTTTGTAAAATAATTTATATGTCTGAGATACCTCAAACTTTTGCCGAGCAGCTCCGGGAAATCAAGAAGGAGCTGCGCGGCGTGATGAATGGCGTTGTCAGTCAGTCCATGCGTGAGAAGGGGCTGAACTACAAAGTCATATTTGGCGTGGAATTGCATCGCCTGCGCGAGATGGCCGAAACCTTGCCCCATTCTCCCGAACTGGCAGGAATGCTGTGGAAGGAAAATATCCGCGAATGCCGTCTGTTGGCAGCGATGATTTATCCACCAGAGAAATTCGGTGACGATTTGGCTGACTTGTGGGTGGAACAAATGAATTTCCCGGAAGAGGCGGAATGTACCGTCATGCACCTTTTCCAGTATTTGCCCTATGCTTCTCAGAAAGCATTCGAATGGGTGGCACGGGAGGAAACCATGTTCCAGCTCTGCGGTTGGTTGCTGATGGGACGCTTGTTCATGCGCGACATGGTGCCTACCGACCGCGATGCCAATGAGTTGCTCGACCAATTGGCTGCAGCCTTGCGCTCTTCTTCCAGCGTAGTACGTCTGGCCGCACATAAAACACTGATGAAGTACATGGATTTGGGTGAGGCAGAAGAGAAGCGGGGAGAAAAAGTCCTGGATGATTTCGAACGTGAGCAGGTTGTCTGCACCCCAACAGAAGAATAAAATAAACTAATGAGTCAACAATTTAAAGGCGTGGCTTGTGCGATAGCCTCCGCCGTCTTTTATGGTATGAATCCATTAGGTGCCAAAGGGTTGGCAGCCGAGGGGATTGGTGCGGGTTCCGCACTGTTTTATCGTTTTTCAATAGCCTGTGTGATATTGGCTGGAATTATGATGATCAAACGTCAGTCGTTCAAGATTATCGGTCAGGAATTTATCTTCCTGTCGTCTTTGGGCGTTATTTTCGCGATATCGTCGCTGACGTTCTACCATAGTTTTTCTTACTTGGATTCAGGGCTGGCGTGCAGTCTGCTCTTTGTCTATCCGGTGATGGTCGCCCTCCTGATGGCCATCTGTTTCCGTGAAAGGCTGAAGGCACCGGCTCTCTTTGCCATGTTGCTCGCCTTGAGCGGCATCGGACTGCTTTACGGAGGCAGCACTCCCGAGCAGGTGACGCCTACCGGTATCGGACTGATTATGGCATCTGCCTTCACCTATGCGGTGTATATTGTCGTAATCAACCGTTATTTGAAGATGTCGGCGGTCAAGATGACCTTCTATGTCCTCTTGTTCTGTGCCATCATCATCGGCGTCTATACCGGGACTGTGGGTGAGGAAGGGCTTCAGCCGCTCGTCACTCCCAAGAGTTATATGTATGCGCTGCTCCTGGCCATCATTCCTACTGTGATGTCGCTGGTCTTCATGGCGACCGCCGTTCATCTGGTTGGTTCCACACCTACCGCAGTAATGGGAGCCATGGAACCGGTCACCGCAGTGATCATTGGCGTTACCGTATTTGGCGAGACACTGACTCCGCGTTCCATCATGGGCACCATTCTTATTATGATTGGTGTCACCATCATTGTCATGGGCAAGAATTTCAGTGTCGGACGTCTTACCTTCGTGGTGGGTCATGCGCGCAGAGTCATGAAACATTGGCGTTGGCATCCTTAATTGAAGAAAAGAATACCATCAAAACAAGCTATAAACGGAAGATCCTTTTGTGGAGTCTTCCGTTTTTTTAATTCTGTAGTTGGAAATACAGCCGTGCTCAGCTCTCCTGTTTTCAGGTTCCCACGGTAGAAATGGAAATGCGGGGGCATTTGGCGTTGGATCCAGGCCGGCGTACAGGCCGCTGTTTAAGTCGCCGTGTAGGGTGGGGTATGCCGCCTCTTCCTGCCGCTCCCCCTTTCTTTTATACTAACATGAATACCAGTCCTTTTCATTCCGACAAAACGACCGGTGCGCCGTTGCTGGGATTCCAGTTTGTGCGCACCGGTCGTTGTATGTCTGTCCCTTCGGGTGAGGGATACCGTTGTATTATTTAAATATTGCAGTGAAAGCCTTGGGCCATGGTGTCTCAAACTGCATCAGCTCATTGGTGATGGGGTGATAGAAGTGGAGACGGAAGGCATGGAGGGCGAGGCGGCCGATGGGGTTGTCACCGTTGCCATATTTGATGTCGCCGCAAACCGGATGGTTCAAATCCTGCATGTGCACGCGGATCTGGTTCTTTCTACCCGTTTCCAATTTCAATTCCACCAAAGTATGTTCCCCATTGCTCTTGAGTTTGCGATAGTGGGTGAGGGCATATTTGCCGCCATTGTCAACAGGAGAAGAATAAGTGAAGAACGCCTTGTTGTCTTTCAGCCAGTTTTCCACCGAACCGCTTTCCTGTTCCAGTTCACCGGAGACGACAGCCAGATAACGGCGGTCGGTCACAATCTCCCGCCAGTTGTGTTCCAGAATCTGTTCAGCCTCGATGGTCTTGGCATATACCAGCAGACCGGAAGTGTCGCGGTCGAGACGATGCACCACGTGCGCCGTGCACTTTTGGTGCGATTTACGGAAATAGTCGTCCAGCACACTCTTCACGCTGAAAGCATGGTGAGAGGAAGCCATTGACAAAATGCCGATATTTTTTTCAACGACAACGAGGTAAGGATCTTCGTATACAATTTTCACAAATTTGTTTTCCAATTGGTTGGCAGGCTTTTTCTTGCTGATTTCCACCTTGTCACCGTTTTTCAACAAGAAGTCGTGCTGGCGTTGTATTTTCTGGTTAACCAGGATACCGCCGTTGCTGAGTATCGCTTTCGCCTTATTACGGCTGATGCCGTTGAGCGCCTTCATCACATACTGAAGCAGCTCCACAGGTTCATTTTCTTTAACAACAAAGGCTGTGAAGCGGGGATTTGAGTTGCGTTGCATATTTGTCTATAAGAAATTATCGAGAATCAAACTATATGTGGAAAAATCTATGCCGGAGCCAGTATCCATAGGGCCGCCGGCAGAAGGAAACCGCCGCTTTTCCGACGGGCATGCCCTGAGACAAATCTGAGACAATACAAAGTCTTCCAGGCATTTTGCTTCCAAATCGTGCCAAAATTACCGCTTTTACTTAATATACACAATGATTTTAATTGTGTTTTTCATTCTCTCCTTATCTAATTGCGTGTTGTTAAGTTTGTTTAACATTTACACAAGTGGCCCTCTGATGATAGAATTGTATTTTTGCATACAAATAGGACAAGGGAGAACATTTCTTGCAGACATATCAAGTACGTAGTCAAAAAAATATTGGTAATCTGTCGGCATTTCATGGAGAAAGATTGAACTTATAAGACAGTAACTTGCAGGCTAAGTGACTGAGGCATAAGGTGCAAAAGTGCTTGAGAATATCCCGGTGGAAACCTGGTGGAAAACAGAATATGAAATTATTTTTGATTGCTTGCGCATACGAATAAATTACAAAAATTATAATACTAACGCAATGAAACATTCATTATTTATTGGTTTGACTTTGTGTGCAGCCGTTGTGCTCACAGGTTGTAAGTCAAAGGAAAGCGCTTACCGTCAGGCTTACGAAAAGGCAAAGGCTCAGGAAATGGCAGGTGCAAACGGTTCACAGACCGTAACTCCAGTTGAAGAACAGGGACAAGTGGTTGTCACTCCAGTGACTCCTCCACCAGCACGTGAGACTACTCCTGTTGTTGATCATAGTGATGTCCGTACTATTGCCGGTGGTATCACCGTTGTCAACGGCAGTCCGTTGAAGGCATATAGCGTTGTAGTTGGTAGCTTCCTTACTCAGGCAAATGCTGAAGGTTTGATGTCAACTCTTCAGAACCAGGGTTATGCATCACGCGTTGTAAAGACCAATGAAACCATCAACGGCCACACAGGCTGGTTCCGTGTTATCGCTTCTTCTTACGATGATAAGGCTTCTGCAGTACAGTCTCGTAATCAGTTGAAGGCTAATTACAGCGGTGCTTGGTTGCTTTACACTAAGTAAATAAGACTGTCATGTGCCCGTGTGCTCATGATCCGATATGCCAATCGTCACGTAGGTGTTCCCTTCGTGACGATTGGCATTTTGTGTTTATGTTGCGCCGGTGGGCGGTCGTACTCCTTTTATTATTCGGTGCAGGCTGCGCTGCCAGTGCCCGGCAGGACATAGAGGTGGACAGCGTGATGGAACGGGTCTACACCTATGTGGAACGTTCCGGACTTGAGAATGTCGGATTCTCTTCGGACGTCTATGTGCAGCATTATCTCCGCACCAAGCGCAAGGGCATTGTCATGCGCTATCTTCCCGGAGCCCTGCATCTGGAAAAAGGCGAGCACGAATATTTTGGCGAGAGCATGTCGAGCTACCAGTTTCTCCCTCCCGCCCAGGTTGACAAGAAAGATATCGCCGCCTACAGCACGATGCCCTATGTGCGGCGTCCCCGCGACCGGTGGATCGGGCGTTACAGCATGTCCATCTACGAACCTAATTTGTTCACCGACCGCATTCTGTCGCCCTTCAACGCCTACAACCGCCGTTTCTATAAATACAAATTCCAATATACCTTCCAGTCCGAAGGAAAACTCATTGCCCACATCGATATCATCCCCCGGGTATGGAACTCACAAATGGTGAGAGGCGACGCCGATATAGAAGTCTCAACCGGTGAGGTACGGCTTTTCTCCCTTCAGTTTTTCTATGGCTGGGCGCGTCTCCATGTGACGGGAGAGATGGGGAAGGACGGCAGGGCCTCCCTGTTGCCGCAGAAGGTATCCCTCGTCTCACGTCTCAAAATGTTGGGCAACAATTTGGAAGAACGCTTTGACGCCACTGCCAGTTACAAGTTCAAAAACGAGGCCGATACCGTCGAAAGGCGGAGAAACTTCCGTGACCGCAGCCGTTTTGACCGCACCGAACTCTGTCAGCTGCGTGTGGACACCACGGCCATGCGCCGCGACCTGGCTTTCTTCGAAGAAAACCGGCCGGTGCATCTCATGCCTTTTCAAAAACAGATTTATCAGGACGCGCGTCAGCGCAGACAGGAAACTGCCGATTCGCTCGCTGAACTTTCCGAAAGGGACAAGAGCGAGCGGGCGGAAGAAATACTGCTCGACAGTCATACCCTTGACATGGGAGAGAAAGGTACCCTCTATGTGCCGCCGCTCATCACCCCCTCCATGGTGGAATGGTCAAAGAGCGACGGTTTCTCACTCCGTACCCGATTCTCCTTCGATTTCCGTATTACCCGCTTCCAGCATCTGCAGTTCAAGCCACGGGTAGGTTATAACTTCAAGCAGCAACAGGTTTATTGGGAATGTCCTTTGGAATATCGCTTTTTACCCAAGTATAGCGGATTCCTCAAGGTGGAGGCATCGGGTGGTGACCACATCTATAGCAGCAAACAGGCCGACGAAGTGCGGGAGAATCTCAAAGGGGTCACACATTATGACTCCCTCGTCAAAGTCTTCGACGGTTACAATTTTCATTATTACCGCGACAACCGTTTTCTCACCGAATTCGGTTTGCAGCCCTGGGTGGGATTTCAGATGAGTGTGGGACTTCGTTTCCACCAGCGCAGGATGATCCACTGGAACCGGCTCTCAGCTCTGGCATCCATGCAGCGCACTCTGACCGGCTTTGCCCCGCGTCTTCATTTGGAATGGACCCCCGCATTGTATTATTATAAAGAGAATCTGCGTCCTGTGCCTCTGCACTCCAAGTGGCCGACTTTCATGCTCGATTACGAGCGCAGTTTCCGGTCCATCGATCCGAACACCCGTTATGAACGTTTCGAGTTCGATGCCTCTTACCGGTTGAAGCTCTATGCCCTCCGGGCGTTGTATCTGCGTATGGGGGGAGGTTTCTACACGTTACGTGGAGAAAACTGTTTTTTGGATTACGACAATTTCCGTAACAACTATATGCCCTCGGTGACCAAGAATGAGTTTATCGGGCAGTTCCAGCTTCTCGACAACCATTGGTACAATGAGTCCGATTACTATCTTCGTATGTCGGCCACCTATGAGAGTCCGATGATGCTCTTCTCGCGCATCAAGCATTTCACCCGCATCGTAGAGAAGGAATATCTTTTCTGCAATCTGCTGACGGTCAGATCCTTGCCCATATATACCGAATTTGGATATGGCATCTCCATGCCTCTCCTGCATTTGGCGGCTTTCGGAGCCATCGCAGGCAAGGGACAGAGTTCCTTCGGATGTAAGGTCGCAATACATTTGGGAGAATTCTACTAAAAGTTTATTCTGATTTTTGTTGAGTGAGGAGTTTGGAGTTGGGTTTAGTTAGGGGTGAGAGATTAGGTCACCATGTAGGGACATGAAATTTCATGTCCGCTGGCTAGAAACGCGTATTAACTCCACGAAGTGACCAAAAGAATACCGCACCCGGTTCGGCCATGATATATCATGCCGCAAAAAATCTGCGTTTTCAATGGATGCTAGCCAGCGGGTCGGAAGTATCCGACCCCTCTCTCCTCCCTTCTCACTCCTCACTCAACAAATGTCCTGCGGAGCGGGGCAAATCACACGGGTAGCGCTCCTCCTTTTTTTGTCAGCAAATACTATTGCTCCAAGACTGGGACAGACGGACACGGAACGTGGCAGCCGGGGTGAAACTAAAAAAACTTCTGTAGGGAAATCGTTATAAAAATAAAAAAGAAACGTCCGTTCCGGTTCGATATGAACAGCTGGAACGGACGTTTGCTATATTGGTTTCTGATGGAGACGGTGCTCTTTTTCTCTGACAGGAGGAGGGACGGTCTTCATCTTGTATATATGAATGAGATTAGCGGATGAAGAGCAATTCCCGGTACTTAGGCAAAGGCCAGATTTCATCTTCCACGATGAGTTCGAGGCGGTCGATGTGGTGGCGGATTTCGTCCAGGTACGGATTGACAAAGTCATGGTAGGCAATAGCCTTTTCGCGGATGGACTCGATGCGGTTTACTTCCTTTCGTTTCTCGACCATGGCATCCACATTCTCTGCGATGAAGCAGGTGTGCTTGTTGATTTTCTCGATCAGGTCGATGTTGTAAGTCGTCAGTGCCTTGACACGTTCTGGATCGTCGAATGCCATCTTGATTTTGTTGACATTGTCCGCCAGTTCACTCTGGTATTTGGTAGCGACGGGAATGATATGGTTCATGCAGAGGTCGCCAAGTACGCGGCTCTCAATCTGAATTTTCTTGAAATAAGTCTCCCATTTGATTTCGTTGCGTGCCTCGAGTTCGTGACGGTTCATTACATGCATGCTCTCGAACATGCGGATGGTGGCGTCGTCGAGATAACGGTCGAAGACGAGCGGGCTGGATGTCTCGCAGTCCAGTCCCCGGCGTCGTGCTTCCTCCTTCCATTCGTCGCTGTATCCGTTGCCGTCGAAATGGATGGGCGCACAAGTCTTGATGTCTTCGCGGAGCACGGTAAGGATGGCGGAAACTTTCTTCTCGCCCTTCTCCATCAGTGCGTCGACACGGTTTTTGAAGTCGGTGAGGGCTTCTGCCACTGCCGTATTCAGGGCAATGAGCGAACTGGCACAATTGGCACTGGAACCTACCGCACGGAATTCGAAGCGGTTACCGGTGAAGGCGAAAGGAGAGGTACGGTTGCGGTCGGTATTGTCGACCATGAGTTCGGGAATCTGCGGGATTTCGAGGTTCACCCCGTGTTTGCCTTCAAGAGTCAGTTCTTTGTCCGTAGCGGCGCTGACGCGGTCGAGGAGTCCGCTCAACTGACTGCCCAGGAAGCTGGAGATGATGGCTGGAGGTGCTTCGTGGCCTCCCAGACGGTGGGCGTTGGTCGCGCTCATGATGCTTGCCTTCAGCAGACCGTCGTGGCGGTATACGCCCATGAGGGTCTCGACGACGAAGGTGACGAAACGGAGATTCTCTTCCGTATTCTTACCTGGAGCATGGAGGAGCACACCAGTGTCGGTGGTCAGACTCCAGTTGTTGTGCTTGCCCGAACCGTTGATGCCGGCGAAAGGTTTTTCGTGGAGGAGGCAGCGGAAGCCATGCTTGCGGGCAATATTGCGCATGAGGGACATGATGAGCATGTTGTGGTCGACCGCCAGATTGCACTCCTCGAAAATCGGTGCCAGTTCAAACTGGTTGGGCGCCACTTCGTTGTGGCGGGTCTTGCAAGGGATGCCCAGTTCCAGAGCCTGAATTTCCAAGTCGCGCATGAATTCAGCCACGCGTTCCGGGATAGCGCCGAAGTAGTGGTCGTCCATCTGCTGGTTCTTGGATGATTCGTGTCCCATGAGGGTACGGCCGGTCAGCAGCAAGTCGGGGCGGGCAGCATAGAGTCCCTCGTCCACGAGGAAATATTCCTGTTCCCATCCCAGATTGGTGGAAACTTTGGTGACCTTGGGGTCGAAATACTGAGCCACGCCGGTAGCAGCCTTATCGATGGCCGCCAGCGATTTCTTGAGCGGTGCTTTATAGTCGAGAGCCTCCCCCGTATAAGAGATGAATACGGTAGGAATCATCAAGGTGTCGCCGATGATGAAGACCGGTGAGGAAGGGTCCCAGGCTGAATAACCACGGGCCTCAAAGGTAGAGCGGATACCGCCGTTAGGGAAACTGGAAGCATCAGGTTCCTGCTGCACCAATTCCTTACCTGAAAAGTTTTCTACCATACCGCCCTTGTGGTCGTGTTCGACAAAAGCATCGTGCTTTTCGGCAGTACCTTCGGTCAGGGGCTGGAACCAGTGAGTACAGTGGGTGACCCCTTTTTCGATGGCCCATTGCTTCATACCTTTGGCTACCTCGTCAGCCACGTCCATGGTGAGGGGAGTTCCCTGCTCGATGGCTTCGCGCAGTTTCTGGTAAGTGTCAAGGGGAAGATACTGGAACATCTTCTGTTTGTTGAACACATACTTTGCGAAATAATCCGAAGGACGTTCGGCGGGGGCTTTCACTTCGACGGGACGCTTTTTGAAGGCTTCCTCTACTACTTTGAATCTCAGATTGCTCATATTCTTATCTGTACAGGTGAAATATTGTATTCTGGAACGCAAAGATACGCCAAATCTGCGTGAAAAAGGGCGTAGATTGCAACAAAATGTAATGAAGGGGCGGATTTAAGCAGCAGGTGGACACATTGCGAAATGCTCTCCCAAGGCCGGGGCGGGAAAATAAAGGAGGCACTGTCCGCCTGGTCCATACCGCCTGCCCGGATCCTCCTCCCTTATAAAATGCCATTTCCTGTCTTGCTATAACTCCTTCCGGTCTCTGCTGGCTAAGATTTTTTATCGAAAAACAAATAGGTGTCTGCAGGGGGCTGGCCCTCCTGCAAAATCCGTTTATTTTCCCTGCTTGCCGAAGTCAGAAAAAACTTTTCGACCAACATTTCGTATTTTAGACGGAAAATCTGTACATTTGCGTAAATGTTAAAATAACGATATGAAATTAGCGATTGTTGTTCCTTGCTACAATGAAGAGGCCGTGCTGAATGAGACCTCCTCCCGCTTGTTGGCCATCTGCCGGCGTATGAAGGAAATTCACGATAATTTAGAAACTTGTCTGCTTTTTGTAGATGATGGTAGCCGTGACGCTACGTGGAAAATCATATCCGAACTTTCTGCTGCGGAGCCTTCTGTCGGCGGTCTGAAATTCGCCCACAACGAAGGACACCAGCGGGCGCTTTGGGCAGGGCTTGAATGGGCATCGCAAAATGTGGACGCCGCCGTGTCGATTGATGCCGATTTGCAAGACGATGTCGAAGTCATCCCCGAAATGCTGGATAAATTCTGTGCGGGCACCGACATCGTTTTCGGTGTACGGAAGGAACGTACCACGGACACCTTGTTTAAAAAACATACGGCACAATTTTTCTACCGTCTGATGAACGGACTCGGCACCGAGGTGGTATACAACCATGCCGACTTCCGGCTGATGAGCAACCGTGCACTGAAAGCACTGATGCGCTATCCCGAACAAAATCTCTTCTTGCGAGGTATGGTGAAATCGTTGGGCTTCAAGCAGGACCAGGTGTATTACGACCGTGCCGAGCGTTTTGCCGGTGAATCGAAATATCCGATCGGCAAAATGCTGGGGCTGGCGCTCGAAGGCATCACCTCCTTCTCTGTGCGTCCTCTGCGCATCATTGTCTTTCTGGGACTGGCCTTTATTTTCATCTCGCTCCTGGCTATCCTTTATGCCATTCTTTCCTATTTTGAAGGCGATGCCATGCCCGGCTGGACCTCTTTGCTGGTATCTGTCTGGTTTATCGGAGGAGCCATCTTGACAGCAGTCGGTGTGATTGGCGAGTATGTCGGAAAAATATACAGTGAGGTGAAAGCCCGTCCGCGTTATCTGTTGGATGAGGTCATTTCCCCGTATCAGGAAGATAGCGATGAGGAAAACAAAAACAA
>SAMEA104404106__coassemble_2555_pt1 | contig 11263 bp, 7 predicted proteins | sample SAMEA104404106__metabat2_high_PE_037 | metagenome-assembled genome bin SAMEA104404106 (sample SAMEA104404106) | Balaenoptera acutorostrata
CCCCTCACTAAATCCCCCTCCTAACTAGAATTATTTTTCTATCTTTGCACTATCAAATACCTAAAATAAATAACAACCATAAAATAAATAGCATGAGAACAAACACAGTGAAAAAGCAGTTCCAGTCGTTTCTGCACGCCTCAGCCGGCAAAATGACCCTTGCCGCACTGCTCTTCAGCCTCTCCGCCTCCGCCGATCAGGGAGACCCACAGGCACGTCTGAAACAGATTATCCCACAGCCGGTCAGCATGGAAGCCAACGAAGGCAAAGCCTTCTTGCTCAATGCCAAGACCCCGATCTATTTCACAGAAGATGTACAGGCACAGGCTGCCTATCTCCAGGAAGTCCTCGCCGGTTCCACCGGTTACGACCTCGTCCTCAAAGAAGGCACCAGCAAGAAGGGCATCAGCCTCAGCATCGACCAGAACCTCGTCCCTAAAGCCGAGGGCTACCGCCTGACTGTCAGCAACAAGGGAGTCAGCATTGTCGGTCACGACGCTGCCGGTACCTTCTACGGCATCCAGACTCTCCTCCAGCTCTTCCCCGCCGAAATATACAGTGAGGTGCGCCAGAAGGATATCGAATGGGCAGCTGCCCCTGTCACTGTCGAAGACGCCCCCAACCGTCCATGGCGTGGTATGATGATTGACGTTGCCCGCTATTTCTACGACAAGGATTTTGTCAAGAAATACATCGACATGATGGCCATGTACAAACTCAACAAACTCCAGTTCCATTTCATCGATGACTCTGGCTGGCGTCTGGAAATCAAGAAATATCCCCGCCTTACAGAAGTCGGTGCCTGGGCAGGTCCCGATACCGAACGTCTCGGCGGTTATTATACCCAGGAGGATATCAAGGAAATCGTGAAGTATGCCGCTGTCCGTGGTGTGGAAGTCATCCCTGAAATCGAATTCCCTGCCCACATGCTCTCTGCCGTCGTTGCCTACCCTTGGTTGAGCTGTACCGGTCTGCAGCATGAGGTTCCTACCCAGCACTTCATCAGCCGCGACCTCCTCTGCGTGGGTAAGGAAACTTCCATCCAGTTCCTCCGCGATGTCCTCGACGAAACCGTCGCTCTCTTCCCTTCCAAATATATCAACATCGGTGGTGACGAGGCTCGTTACGACCGTTGGGCGGAATGTCCCAAATGCCAGGCTGTCATGAAGCGCGAAGGTCTCAAGAAGCCTGCCGAACTCCAGGGCTACCTCACCAATGTGGTGGCTGAGATGATGAAGGAAAAGGGAAAGACCGTCACCGGATGGCAGGAAATCATCCAGCGCGGTAAGATCAACACTCCGGTGGTGAGTGTGGTATGGTTGAATGCCCGCGACACCATCCAGGCACGCGACCTGGGTCACAAGGCCATTCTGACTCCTTGTACTCATACCTATTATGACTTCCCGGAATCCAACATCCCGGGTGAGGTGAAGGCTGCCACCTGGATGCCACCCGTATCTCTGGAGAAGACTTATTCCACTCCTTTGAGCGACTATTCTGAAAATTCTGTCATCCTGGGTGTACAGGGCTGCTACTGGAGCGACCAGTTCATCCACGGCACCGTATTGCAGGAAATTCCTTACCTCAACGAGAACCGTTCTGAGAACTATGCGGAATATCTCAACTTCCCTCGTCTTCTCGCCCTCTCCGAAGTGGCTTGGGACAAGGAGTCTGCCCGCAACTTCCCTTCTTTCCAGGAGCGCATCAGCTACCACTATCCACGTCTCGACCAGAAGGAATGCCACTACCGTGTGCCACAGCCTATCGTCAAGAGTGTGAAGAAGGAAGCCGACGGCACCTTCACTTACGAACTGGCATCTCCGGTTCAGGGTGCGAAGATTGTTTACACCACCAACGGAGTTTATCCGAACATCCACTCTGCTGAATATACGGCTCCGGTGAATGTGAAGAACAAGAACGATTTCCGTGCCATGACCGTTGTCAATTCACGTCACTACTCTCTGCCGCTCTATACGGCTCCGGACTATTCTGCATACAAGCAGTTCGGTGTCTTTGCAGCCGCTTGGAAACCACTTCAGATTCAGACCCAGCCTGCTACCTGGCGCTTCGAATGCACAGGTAAGATTTCCGGCAACGGTCATTACGTGGTGACTTTCATCAAGACGAACGGCGCCAACGACTTGAACCTCGGCACTTTGAAGTTGTTCAAGCGCGAGGAACAGTTGGCTGAAGTGAAACTCCAGGGCAAGGCGAGCGAGGGCAACCACGTCACCTACGAGTTCACTGTCGACCAGTTCGAAGCAGGTACTCCATTCTTCATCGAAGTGGAAGCTTATGGTGAAGGTGGCAATGATACTGCCGGTCTCGTCTTCGTCAATAAGAAATAAGGAAAAGATAAGAAAGGCGAATGCCTGTCCCCCCCAAAAAAACTCTCCGGTTCGTATTGAACCGGAGAGTTTTTTTTGAGTTAGGAGAGAGGAGGGAGGAGTTGGAGTTAGCATGTTTCCGGTACAATGTCCTGCGGAGCGGGGCAAATCACACGGAGTGTGACGGTAACCGAGGGACGAGGAGGACGCAATGCAATGAAGTCCGACGAGCCCCTCGGCATACTAAATGGTTAGTTTGTTTTCTACAAAGGTAGACAAATGAGGGCGAAATCCGATGCGAAAAAGATAGAGGGACGTCATCACGACGTCCCTCTGATAAAAATTAAAGAGACTTAGAACTCCCTAAAATTCCAAGTTCTTTAATACCGGCTGTCAGCAAACAGCCTTTTTTTCTATGTGCTATGTTCTTAGCTGTTTGCAAATATAACAAATCGTATGGAATGGAGAAAAGAAAACGTATTTTTAACCATTATTCATGAAATATGGAAAAGAGTGGAGGGATTGTAATGAGAAATTAGGTTTGATGAGAAATGAGGGATGAGAGATGAAGTCAGCCTGTAGGGACATGAAATTTCATGTCCGCTGGCTAGAAACACGTATTAACTCCACGAAGTGACCAAAAGAATTTTCAATGGATGCTAGCCAGCAGGGCGGAAGTATCCGACTCCTAACTCCTAACTCAACTTCGTAGTCCTAGTGGACCGGAACAAATCACCTCACTCCGTCGACTTCGTCGCCACCTCTCCCCTCCAGGGAAGAGGGATAGTATTTGCTGATCAAGAGCATTACCGCAGGGCTCACTTCGTTCGTCCTGCGGTTACCCTCCAGCATAGCTGGATTTGCCCCGCTCCGCAGGACATTGTACATAAGTCGGGCGCGGGATTCTTCAATGGATGCTAGCCAGCGGGGCGGAAGTGTCCAACTCCTACATCATCCCTCCTAACCCCTCACTAATCCCAACTCCTCACTAATCCCAACTCCTCCCTCCTAACTCCTAACCCCTCACTAATCTCAACTCCTCACTCAACAAACATGTTCCAATATCTTTCCCAAGTGGTATTCTACGACCCCATCTTTATAAGTAATATCCTTCACTTCCACCAGAGCGCTTTCCCTATTCTTTTGGTAACCTACATACAAATGCAATAAGTCGTACCATCGCAGATAACGTTTACCATCTGCTTCGTCAATATAAGTGTATTTATTGAGCGTAGTCTGTTTCAGTTCCCGATATTCTGTGTCCTTCTCCCCCTTCATGATTTCATCAAAAAAGACCTTCTTGATGTTTAGAGCCAGCACCTTCAGCCCCTGTGTATTGAAAGTGGATTCAGCTTTCTTGACTACTTTTTCCAAACACTGAACGGAGGGATTATAAGTGTACTTGGTAATAGTGCCATCCAGAATCTTGAAAATAATTGAGTCTATGACCTGAAGTGGAGCCACATACCATTCCTTGGGGTGATGTTCGTTTCCTTCTTGGTCATAAACCGTGAAAATCATCTGCACCGCATCCAGCACCTGATGTACCAGGGTCTCGAATTTGTGAGAATTTAAATTTACGATCTTATACGTTGCTTCAATCTTCACTGGAGCCATCAGGTAGGTGGGTTCATTGGCAGCATTAACAACGCGCTCTTCCACTGAGTTTACCGTGAATCCAATCTTATACAAGTCTTTCTGTGCAGCAATTTCAGGATCCTGCGAGAGCGAACTTAGGACGTAGATATACCCCGTACATTGATCTTTGTCCGTTAAACCAGCATTCATGAACCCCATGTTGATTTCATTCTCGGTTTCCGTGATACCATACCCATTACTGACCACATTCTTACGGAGCGTCTGCAAGAGTATATCCGTTTCCGTACCATTTTCCAACACACACCGGGTTCTGCCATTAGGCAAACCATTTCCCTTGTCCTTATAGGTATTCCCCACTTTTTCAAGAAAGAGCAACACCCCTTCCACCAGATAGAAACGTCCTGGCTGTAAATTGTCAGTCTTCGAAACTTTCACGATGCTTCGCTTCCCCTTTTTCAAATCCGCATGCACCTGTTCAAACAATGACCGATAATCTTCAAAATTGGCACAGGGGCTATACTGTGCTACATAATCGGCTTTCTTTCTATGCTGCATCGCCAACTGCATATCAGCAGGGATATCAAAGAGCGCAGCTTCCTTGGGCGTGATGGCAAGTAGCGGGTCCTCAAATAAGGTTTCAAGTTCTTTATCTATATCCATAACCTATTCTAATATATGCAACTCATCATAAGCCTGTAGCCCGTCCGCATTCTTTTGGAGTGCTTTCAAGGAACGGTACAGCAGTTTCTCGTTGAAGTCACCTGTTTTACTTGGAAGATGCCCATTCGTCCTCACCCATTCAGTAATTTCCTGTAAGGTCTTTACTAAACGGTCATTAGCGGTAAGTCTGGCCGCTTTTGGTTTTACATCAGCTAAAATAGGATCTTCAAAAAGTTCCAATAATTCTTCTGGCCATTCCATAATTATTCTTTACTATCGGGTTCATATTCCAATCCCATCATCTTACGAATTTTCAAGTTCTTGATAATGGTATAAGCCTGAGCCAACTCTTTGGCTTTCGGATCAGGCGACTCCAGTGAAGGAAGATGTCCTTCGTGAGCAGCTATCCATTCTTTCAAAGGTCCCTTGAAGAGTTTGATGGCTAATTCCAGAGGCATATCAAATTTCTGTTCAGCAATGGTGTCCTGGATAATCTTTAAAGTAGGAGCATCTACTGTTTTAGATATTACTTCATAAGCCCGTTGGAAAGGATTGATGGTATTGATCAGATTGATATTCAACTTGTCAATATTGATAAATCGGTTGGTCAGTTTTAACAGTCGGTTTCCCTCGCTCTCCAAATCCCTGACATCCGCAGGAATATCCTTTTCATTGATCGCTTCCCGGTCTACGATATCATTGCCCTTTATAATCATATCCAGCAACACACGCTGACGGACTTCTTCCACCTCTCCATCCGACAATTCCGGATATCTCTCACGGATCACCTTCGGAATCAGATGTTCATTAATCGTTTCAGCCGTTGTACTGCCACTAATAGCCTTGACCACCATTTCATCTTGAAGAATAGCCGCCTTCAAGTCGTCCAATTGCGATTCAGTAATTTGCTTGGTCTTTATACTGGACAGCGGTTTGAGTCCTTCTACATAAATCGTATTGATATTTTCATCAATGGTTTCTTCCTTCGTGGTCTTAAAATTCCAACTTGGCGCCATCACCTGCTCCATCAACAAAGAAGCGGTAATCGCCTTCAGAAAATCATTGACCGCCACCTTCACATTTGGATGTTCTGCGTCGGGCATCGCAATCATGTTGATGAACCGGGCGGTATCTTTGCCTTCGCAGTCACGGGTGCAGCGTCCAATGATCTGTACAATTTCAGTAAGGGAACCACGCACACCGATGGTACAGCAACAGTCACACCATTCCCAGTCAAAACCTTCTTTTGCCGTACCCAATGCGATGATAATGTCCATATCATCGGCATGCTTCATATTCTGCAGATAAGCCTGAGTTTTTTCCCGCGTCTGAGGATTATCTTCCACCAAATCGGCCACCTTCAGGAGTCTTCCGTCAGGAGTCTTGAGCTGATAGATGCAGGTATTGTAATCATAGCCTACCTCTGTACCGATGAGTTTCATGATTTCTGCCACCTCTGAGTATTTAGTAAGGCTGGTAGAAGCTCGGCTGTTTACTGAAGGAATATGTATGATGGTCTTTCTCCGGGTATCTAAGACTTCAGCCAGGTGGTCCAAATAAATGCCTTTGTAGAAATGATAGCCCAAAATCAGATTTTTAAGATAGCGGTAGCCATTGAGCTGCTGGTAGTAATTATAAGTGACAGGATAAAAACGGGCTTCATCCTCAGCTCTAAGCACAGGAATACCGTCACCTCTGAAATAGCTGCCTGTCATCGCTACAATGTGCCCGGTGGAGTTATTCATCACTCTCCGCACGACATCACCGAGTCCACTGCCTTCTTCCGCACTAGTATGGTGGAATTCATCAATCGCCAGCAGACAGTTGTTCCAGTCCTCATCGTTCAATTGCTTCATGGCATTGCGAAGCGTGGCATGCGCACATACCAATATTTGCGACTTGCCGTCTTTCATAAATTCGCAGAAACGTCCGGCCTTGTCGCTCTCATTTCCTCCGGCTGCACAAAGATCATAGTAAGGAGCCACTCTCCAGTCGGCAAAGAAACCGAATTTCTTCAAGTCGGTATTCCGGAAAGAACGTCCGATACTCTTTTCAGGAACCGCCACAACCACCTTCTTCAGTCCTTGATGCACTAGCTTATCCAGAGCAATGAACATTAAGGCACGGCTTTTTCCACTGGCAGGAGGCGCCTTGATCAGCAGGAACCGTTGTTCCCGATGTTGATAAGCCATCGCCTGCATCTCGCGCATACCCAATTCATTGGTAGCACTTGATTTGCCATTCTGCTGATAGTGAATATCAACAAACGTTTTCTTATTTTGTGTATCTATCATAGTATATCTTTCTAAATCATTTCCCTTTCAATCTACGTATTTCTTCATCAAAGTCGGAAACATATTCCTCGTCTTGTCTGAGTCGGAAGACATCATATTCCCGCTCTGCCTTCAGTTTGGCTTCCAGCGCTGAGATACTCCCCGCTCCTTCCAATAAGGGGCGCCCCGCTACTGTCAGAAAAGCATCCAGCAATTTACTCCATTCCTGCATGGAAGTCGGTATTTCCTGTTCCGCACGGTCTTCTGCCAAATCCAGATAAGCAGAGACTAAGCGGTTGATGGCTTTCATGTGTTTCTCGTCCAGATAATTTTTGGCTATGCTCACATCCGATTTCATAATTTTTCCATCAGGAGCCTTGCGCCAGGTAGTCAGTCCCATGTGCGGTTTTTCGGCATCAGCGGTATTGTAAACAATTTCCGCAGCCGTCTGTCCCGAAATAGCCCAATGCAATTTATTCTGCACGGAGGCAAAGAACTGTTTGGTTTCGGGTGCGTTCTTGTCATAGTCTATCGCCAGGGCATAGATATCCGTAATCTTCTGATAGAAGCGGCGCTCACTGGCACGGATTTCGCGGATGTCTTCCAGCAAATCCTTAAAATAGTCATGACCAAACTTCGGTCCTTGTTCCAACCGTTTTTTGTCCAGCACATATCCTTTTGTGATAAATTCATTCAAGGTGCGAGTGGCCCATTGCCTGAATTGTATGGCTTGTGCAGAATTGACGCGATAACCTACAGCAATGATGGCATCCAAATGATAGAATGTGACCTCTCGGTTCACTTCTCGTTGACCTTCATGTTGAACTATCCGGATTTTCCGGATAGTTCGTTCTTCCTGAATTTCAGCGCTTTGATAGAGTTTCTTCAGATGTTCGTTGATTGTTCGAACATTCACTCCAAACAATTCCGCCATACGTTTCTGTGTCAACCAGAAGGTACCATCTTCATACTGCACCTGAATGCTGACTTCTCCGTTATTGCTCGTATATAATAGGATATTACTTTCCATCACCTCAATGTTTTATTTCTTAGCGGTCATCTTCTCATACATTTTGAAAAGACATTCCAATCGGGCTTCATCATTAGCAAATGGATAGCCGGGATAACAACTCTCTACGATATCATCCAAAGTCTGATGTGCTTCAAGAAGGGGTGCGGGCATGGAATCTGGATCATATAATTCTGCCAAAGTCTTTTCGGGATAATCAGCACGAGTTAGCAAGACTTCTTCTGCTGCATCACTGATTTCTTGTTTCTTTTCTTCGCTGATGGTTGGGAATGGGAATGAGTTATACACTAAGGAAGTATAGCGATAACGAGCTTCCAATTTTCCTCCAATTGCAGATGCCCATACAACATTTAAATGAGAACTTAATATCCCCCAAATAAATATATCAGCATTATAAATGACTTGAGCCGTGTTGGCTATAATAGTATCATTATTAAAAATCCCAATTGGAATATACTTCCTTTTTTCTGAAGAAACGCCTGGGACCAAAATTGATGTTGTTTCCTTATGAGCACGTTGTTTAAATAGATAAGGTCTGTCTGCATAGAGTACTGTACTTTCTGCTTTACTCTTTAACCTAAAATCTCTAACAGCATCCAACCGTTGTTTTATAATAGGAATTTTGTAAGCGAAATCAACTTGATCTTTTGATATCCATAAGCAAAATCTTTCAGTTCCATTGATAAAGCTTTCTGCACCTTGATATTTCCGAATTATTGGGGCCGCTTGTGGACATTCTTTTAATAGTTCTTCTTTTTCAAAAGGATCCAATATTAAATATCCGTTATCTGTAGGCTTATTCCCAAATACCATTTCTGGAAAATCAGAAATGGATTTAGGACATCTAGTTATAACTAAATCAGGAGCATTTAAAAGATAAGCATTTATATTCGTACATCGTACACATAAATTTTGTTTATCATATAAAAACTTCTCACTATTAGACTTTTTTTGTAATCCAATAATAACAACATTAACTGTTGCATTATATTTGGCATTATTACTCCACTTAAAAGATTGATAAGCAAAGCCTATTTCATTTTTTTGTTCGAAAATATTTGGCCATAATAAAGCCACAGAATCACCTTGACAAATAGAATTTGTTGTAACAAATGCACATCTTGCAACTGAATCTTGTATATAGCTTGAACCTAAATAAAACCAATTAGCAATGTAGTCTAAATTCTTGTAGTTTTTGAAATGTCCACAAACGTACGTTAAATCGTCCTTTTGACTTTCATCTTGCATACTACTCCCCAAATAAGGTGGATTACCAAATACAAAAACCTCTTCATCTTCCTTATGAGGGCAGACGGTATTCCAATCTAAGCGGCAAGCATTACCACAAACTATTTGCGTGATGGTATGTAGAGGAAGCGCACGAGGATTCACACCAAAGTTTTCATGAAATTTCTTATTCATTTGATGTTCTGCCAACCACAAGGAAAGCATTGCAATCTCGTGGGGAAAGTCCAACAATTCAATGCCGTAGAATTGAGAGAGCATAATACATGAACCATCTACAAAATCCAACCGCTGGTCTATCTGTTGCTGCAAACGAATGATATCCATTTCCAACAGACGGAGCATCTTATATGTAATGATCAGGAAATTACCACTACCACAGGCCGGGTCGAAGAATTTCATCTTCGACATGCGGAGCAGAAGTTTTGTACAACCGTTATAGATGGGTTTGCTATCTGTCAAGAATTTGCTGTGAGTAATCGAACCGGCTTCATACTTATTCTTCAGTTCTTCAAACTTGGTGCGGAGTTGGTTGTATTCCTCACGAAGCTCATCCATAAAAAGAGGATTGATAACCTTCAGAATATTAGGTACAGAGGTGTAGTGCATCCCTTGATTGGCACGCACATCGGGATTAACAACCGCCTGGATCATAGAACCGAAAATATCAGGATTGATATCTTGCCAGTTCAATTCACCACATTCAATGATAATCTGACGGGACTTATACCCCATATTCGGTATATGGATATTCCGGGAAAAGAGTCCGCCATTTACGTAGGGGAACTGACTGATGATATGCAACGTATTTTCCCCACGTTCCTTCTGGTCCATAATCCTAAAGGCTTCGTCCAGATATTCCGCCAGGTCACTACCGTCTTCTTTGGTGTAACGGACAATAGACCCGGTAAATAATTGTGGCTCGAAAATACCAGTATCTTCAGCAAAGAAACAAAACAACAGACGGGCAATGAATATATTCAAATCATGAAGATCACTGTCTGTGCTGAACTCATTGTAAGCACGGAGTTCATCATGCAGCTTAGCCAATTTCTCAGCAGCCTTGACATCAGCAGGATTTTCTTCTACTGGATGGAAACGCTCGACACCAGCTAATGGATAAAAGAAGGCAAAGTCACAATAGAGACGGTTCAAAGGATTTTCATAGGTTTCGCCTTCACGCATATCATAGGCCAATATAACACAACCATCACTCACGCAAACTATTTTTGGCATAGCCTTGATAACTTGCGGATCTTTCTTCAGTTCTTCCAATACCGAAGTAAGTTGGGTGGAGTCGGAATGATGATAACCCACCAATCCCTTGATCAGCAAATCCCATTTTGACTTCAACACTCCTTTTCCGTCTTTGTATCGACGAATATCGGCATCTGTTTTACCAAATGCCTTCAGTAAGTTAAAACCCACCTCTTCCGGTTGTATGGTTTGCTCTTTAAAGATGCGCAACGTGTTCTCTATATCGTGGTAGCTTAGACTTAATTTCTTTGCCATATTTAATGTCCGAATAACTGTTGTAATGTATTTACTTACAAAGTTATATTTTATGTTGGAAATCTCTCTAAGAACAGAAGAAAAATTAACGCACATCACATTTTCGTATTAGAAAATTTGTTTCAGCCTGTAGGGACATGAAATTTCATGTCCGCTGGCTAGAAGCACGTATTAACGCCACGAAGTGAGCAAAAGAATACCGCACCCGGTTCGGCAATGATATATCATGCCGCAAAACATTCTGCGTTTTCAATGGATGCCAGCCAGCGGGTCGGATGTATCCGCCCCCTACATCATCACCGTATTCATTAGCCATTTTGGGTACCATGAACCGCTCCGCAGGACATGGTACCGGAAATGACTAACGAAGGTGCCCATAGGCAATCAGTGAGAGAATCAGTTAGAGAATCAGTGGTCGCGCAGCCCGTTATGGAGGAGCCGTAACGAAGATTTTTTTGAATTACAACGTTCTAAATACCTATTCCAGGACTTCTATTTTAAGACTTTCAAAAATTCCAGATTATTGATTGCTCGGAAGAATAAAATAAATGCCAGAAATCGCCTGAAAAGCACCTTAAATCAAATCATTCAATTGTGCGTGCCCGTCCATTGACGTG
>SAMEA104404106__coassemble_2568_pt1 | contig 11206 bp, 10 predicted proteins | sample SAMEA104404106__metabat2_high_PE_037 | metagenome-assembled genome bin SAMEA104404106 (sample SAMEA104404106) | Balaenoptera acutorostrata
GTGTAGCGGGCTACACGACTGCCGACGCGCTTCCAAGCAGAACAAGAGACGGATTAAAAATGGTGTGAGAGAGAAAGGAAGATAAATATTTTAAAACTGTATGAAGTTATTTTTTAAGTAAGTGGTCGAAATTAATCAACATTATATCGGAGATTTATAGAGAGGTTTTTTGTCCTTATAAGAAAGGAGCTTAGCGGGCTAAGTAACTGACGCATAAGGGAAAATCACCTGTGAAAAAAAATCGATAGAAGTTGAATATAAGAAAAACTATATGTAAAATTAATTTTGACTACTTACCATTACTAAATATCCACGGAACACTCTTGTGAGCCCAAAGTTCGGCTCAATGGATAATTAGCGGGAGATAAACGGTTCCGAAGGGAAAATACGGGAAACAGATATAAAAAAATCCGGCTTCAGTAGTATGAAACCGGATTTTACTAGATATTGCCAAGGATGATTTTACTTTGAAAAGCATTTACATATAAGCGAACTGGACTCAAAACGGAGGTAGGTTGGAAACTGGGAGAATATTTTTCGGGACTCTTCCCCACTGCCATCGGAGGAAGGAAACAACTTCCGCAGCAGCCCCTACCTGGGCAAGTGGATGCCCAATTGCGCTGGAGAACTTTGCCGGAAGACACCGGAAGGATGAAAATCCGGCAAAGATTTAGGATTGTATCATAAACAGAAAAGGATTACTTGCAGTAAATCTTCACACCACCTACGATATAAAGACCACGGGGCAATCCCTTGACAGCTTCTGCGGCTCGAACATCGTTACGCAACAATTTGCCGTCGAGGCTGTATACATCTACTCTACCCTCTTCCATCTCGACATACTCGATATGGTCGACTACCGACTCCTTGAACAAAGATACGGCAAACTGACCGGCAGCATAAGCGGCGAAACGGGGTGCATCGGCATTGTAACGGATGCAACGGTCGGTGTATTTGCCATTGTTAATCAGGGCGCCTTCACCGGTAAAGGTGACCGTCCAACGGGCTTCTTCACCACTCACTTCCTTCACGCTGTGGAGTTTGTTCTTGTCTGCTGTCAACGCGAGATAAGTCTGGGTGGCAGCATCGTAGAAGGTGTATTGGTCAGCGCCACCGCCCAAAGTCAGTTCATAAGGATAACCTTCAGCAGAGACATCGGTATGAATGCCGTCGGCAGAGAGAATCACTTCGACACTGCTGCGCACATCGTTCTTCATGATGCCGGAGAGCGCAGTATTCTTTTCTTCACAGACAATCAGATACTTGTGGTTCAATTCCAACTCTTTGTCCTGACTGATCTTCACATAGACACCGCTGCCTTCCGAAGGTTCCTTGGACAAGGTATACAAGGCCTTGACAGTCTCGCTGCGCTGCTCGCCCAACTGGGCATAAGCCACAATTTCTGTATTTTCATTGAGGGTCAAGGTGATGGCTGTAGCCTGTGACTGCCAGTCACTGCCATTGACAGTATAATAGATAACGGCATCGGCTGTCGGACAAGTGATGGTCAGCACGCTTCCCTTGGCAACTTCACCAGAAGGCAAGGAGAAGACGGGATTGGCGACTTCTTTTTGGTCGGGCTGTGGGTGGACTTCTGTATCGAAATATTCAGGATCGAAGGCTTCGTTCTTCTTGGAACCCCAGACATATTGTTCCAGACCCGGGAAATCGATGAACGGGTTACGGTTCTTCTGAATACCATAAACGGCTTCGTTACGGGCCTTTTCTTTCGGACTGACCGGATCTTCCTGTGCCCAGCGGAGCAACATATTCAAAGCCCATTCGGCATAAGCGGGATAAGCGTCACCGGAAAGCATCGGACTCTTCCAACCGGCAATCTCGTTTTCATAGCAAGTCGCCATATAGAAATAACTGCGGGCAAAATCGCCTTTGTACTCATCGTTAGGTTCAAATACGGTACCTGAATAACCGGGAACGGAAGAAGGACCGAGCTTGGACCAGCCGCCATTCGATTCCCAGGTTGGACGTTCCGTCTCTCCAAAAGGATAGTTGCTGCGCCGGTTGTTCACATAGCCGTCGGTAGGATAAAGGTGGAACAAGTCGGTATACATCGGCTTGCCATCGTGGAACCAGCTCTTCGGAAAAGAGTGTTCGCGGTTGTAAGCATCGCCTTCCTTGGAATAGTTGGCGCCCTGAGCGGGTTTGCCAAAGGAATAATGGGTGGTGCTGGAGTACATGTCCCATACTTTTCCGTCTTCGCGGCAGTCGGTCGTGCGGAAATCGGTCCAGAGGTTGTCATAAGTGCGGGCCACATGCGACTGGATGACCTTGTGCATGGCGGTTTTCAAATTTTTACCACTGGCTCCCTTGGTCGTATCATAATATCCCACAGGATATTGGGCGGCTACCCACTGAGCCACCAGAAGGAACACTAAGAATGAAGTTATTCTTCTTACCATATATTTAAAATGAATTAATGATTTTTCCCGGACGGGAAATTAAGGGATAGCAAAGGAAACCATTTTTTAGGAAACAAAGAGAAGAATAAATTAAAAAGTTCGTTAACAAACCGCTGTCACCCCCTCGTTCTCCTCAAAATTTGTATAAATCGCTGTCAGGGGCAAACGATGGAGGGCCGTCCATCGAAAAAAGTGGGGATAAATTGATGATTTTGTGGGCGGTTTGTATTATCTTTGCACAGAGTAGTAACACCTCATACACAACTTATATATACGCGCGAAAGGAACTATCCATCTACAATCAAAGAAAGGTAAAAAATATGAATCTTCTCAAGCGTTTCGCTTTATTATTTATCACACTCCTCTTTCTGCTTCCAGCAGCCCTGAAAGCAGAGATCTGGACGGCCGAAACCTTGCCCATGGTTCATCTGCAAGATCGTTCCCAGTTCGTCTGCAACCCGGATGGAGTGTTGACGCCTGCCACGGTCGATTCCGCCAATGTCATCCTGGGGAACCTGAAGAAGGTGAAGGGCGTAGAAGCCATTGTCGTGGTGGTCAAACGGGTCAAAGGCAAGGATCTCTACCAGTTTGGTATGGACTTGTCCCGCAAATATGGCATCGGCGATAAGAAAGAGAACACAGGTCTCCTCATTCTGCTGAGTACCGAGGACCGCAAATACCAGATTCTCACCGGAATCGGTATGGAGGGCACACTTCCCGACGGTCTCTGTTATAAAATCCAACAAAAGGCGATGGTGCCGGCTCTCAAAGCACAGCAGTGGGACAACGCGATTTACGAAACAGTCAAGGCGGTGAACGGCGTCATCATGAAGGATGAAACCATCGTCAAGGCTTACGAAGAGGAGGAAGGCGGAGACGGCGCCCTCATCGGTGTCGTCCTGGTCATCACCATCGTCGTGTTCTTCTTGGTCTTCCAGTCGTCCAACAAGAAGGCGCACCGGTGCCCGCAATGTAAGAAACAAGGCAGTTATAATCTGGTCAACAAACGCCGCATCCGCAAAAACGGCAGATGGTATACGGAATATACCTGGAAATGCAATGCCTGCGGCTACACGTTCAGCCGGGAATACGACGACAGCGACAGCGATGACTTCAGCAGCGGCTCGGGCATGTTCGTACCTCCGATATTCATGAGCAGCGGACGCCATCACAGTGGTGGCGGTTGGGGCGGAGGCTTCGGTGGTGGCGGCAGTTTCGGTGGTGGCAGCTTCGGCGGCGGCGGTGCCGGTGGAGATTTCTAGACGGCAGAACCATACTATCCTACAACAATAAATCAAAATCAATACCTAAATCATTAATTAAGAAAATATGGCAAACGGAAAATTATCAACCGGTAAAATTGTTTTAATAGTTATTGCAATCGCTCTCCTTTCCCTCTTCGGAATGGTATACAGCACCTATAACAGCTTGGTTACAGAAGATGAAAAGACAACTACTGCTTGGAGCGACATCCAGTCACAGTACAAGCGTCGTAGCGACCTCATCCCTAACTTGGTCAACACCGTAAAGGGTTATGCCAAGCACGAGAGCAGCACTTTCGAGAATCTCGTAGCTGCACGTTCCAAGGCTACACAAATCACCGTCGACGCTGACGACCTGACTCCGGAAAAGATGAAGCAGTTCCAGCAGGCACAGGGCGAATTGTCTACAGCTTTGGGCAAATTGCTCGCTATCACTGAAAACTACCCTGAACTGAAGGCAAACGAAAACTTCAAGATGCTCCAGGTGCAGTTGGAAGGTACTGAAAACCGTATCAACGAAGCTCGCTTGAACTACAATAAAATTATTCAGGACTACAACACCACCGTACGTAAGTTCCCTAAGAACATCATCGCCGGTATGTTTGGTTTTGAAAGAAAGAGCAAATTCGAAGCTACCGAAAAGGAAATGGAAAATCCTACCGTCAGCTTTGAATAATCTCCATCCACAGCATCTCAATAAACAATAATCTCTATATAACATGGACAGTAAACAACGATACATGATGCGCGGCGTGAGCGCAATGAAAGAAGACGTGCACAACGCCATCAAAAATATAGACAAGGGTATTTTCCCACAGGCTTTCTGCAAGATCATCCCGGATATCCTCGGCGGTGACCCTGAGTATTGCAACATCATGCATGCAGACGGTGCAGGTACAAAGTCTAGCTTGGCCTATATGTATTGGAAAGAAACTGGCGACTTGAGCGTATGGAAAGGTATCGCACAAGATGCGCTGATTATGAACACTGACGACTTGCTCTGCGTGGGAGCGGTCGACAATATTTTGGTAAGCTCCACCATCGGACGTAACAAAATGTTGATTCCGGGAGAAGTGATTTCTGCCATCATCAATGGTACGGACGAACTCTTGGCGCAAATGCGCGAAATGGGTGTGGGCATCTATGCAACCGGTGGTGAGACTGCCGATGTCGGCGACTTGGTACGCACCATCATCGTAGACAGCACCGTGACTTGCCGCATGAAGCGCAGCGACGTCATCAACAATGCCAACATCCGTCCGGGAGATGTCATCGTAGGTCTCTCTTCCAGCGGTCAGGCTACTTACGAAAAGTCATACAACGGCGGTATGGGCTCCAACGGTCTGACTTCTGCCCGCCACGACGTCTTTGCAAAATATCTCGCAGAGAAATATCCTGAAAGCTACGACAAGGCTGTGCCTGAAGAACTGGTTTACAGCGGAAGCTACAAACTGACCGACGCAGTCGAAGGGGCTCCGGTAGACGCAGGTCACCTGGTACTTTCTCCTACTCGTACTTATGCACCAGTCGTGAAGCGCTTGCTCGACGAACTCCGTCCACAGATTCACGGTATGGTACACTGCACTGGTGGCGCACAGACCAAGGTGCTTCATTTCGTCGGCGACAACTGCCGTGTCATCAAGGACAATATGTTCCCGGTTCCTCCTCTCTTCAAGGCCATCGCTAAGGAAAGCGGTACCGACTGGGCTGAAATGTACAAGGTCTTCAACATGGGCCACCGCCTCGAAGTTTATCTCGCTCCAGAATATGCTGAAAAGGTCATCGAAATCTCTAAGTCATTCAATATCGACGCACAGATTGTCGGCCACATCGAAGAAGGTCCTCGTTCATTGACCATCAAGAGTGAATTCGGCGAATTCAACTATTAATCAAGAAAATTTTACATTTTCATAACCATGTAAAAGCTGAAAGGAAATCCCTTACTCTTTGGTGTAGGGGATTTCCCTCTGCTTTTAAATGCCAGACCCAGTCTATTGATATAGAACGTTCAATAGAAAATGCAAGCGAACGTGTGCAGCGACCACAAGTCTGAATTAGAATTGTAATAGATAAATAGAAATGAGAAATATAATCTACTTTTTGTTGTGTGTGATATGTATTGTCATCGTTGCATACATGGGATACGAAGGCTGGAATAGGATTGAACAATACGGCTGGACCCTCCATAACATCGCTTGGCTGTTCGGTACATTCGGCTGGCTGCTCATCACTTATAAAATCGTCATGAAGTCCTACTCATGGACTCGTAAACTTTGTAAATAAAAGGATAGCGACGCGGTTACTACCAATTTTACGCGTCATATAAATAATAACAAATGGCAGAAAACAATACATTATTAGAGAAACTCGAAGGTCTGCAATCTCGCTTCGAGGAAGTTTCCACCCTCATTACCGATCCAAACGTCATCGGCGACCAGCAACGCTACGTCCGCCTGACCAAGGAATACAAAGATTTGGAAGATCTGATGGAGGCTCGCAAGGAATATGCCAACCTCTTGGGCAACTTGGAGGAAAGCAAGAATATCCTGCTCAACGAAGACGACCCTGAAATGAAGGAGATGGCTCGTGAAGAACTGGCACATTGCGAAGAGCGCATTCCTGAATTGGAAGAATCCATCAAACTGATGTTGGTGCCAAAGGATCCGGAAGACTCTAAAAATGCAATTTTGGAAATCCGTGGAGGTACGGGCGGTGACGAGGCGGCCATCTTTGCCGGTGACTTGTTCCGCATGTACACCAAATATTGTGAGACAAAAGGTTGGAAGCTGGAAGTTTCCAGTGCCAACGAAGGGGCAGCGGGCGGTTTCAAGGAAATCGTTTGCTCTGTGACGGGCGCCGATGTCTATGGTACCTTGAAGTACGAGAGTGGCGTCCACCGTGTGCAGCGTGTGCCTGCTACCGAAACCCAGGGCCGTGTGCATACTTCTGCCGCTACCGTAGCGGTGCTCCCTGAAGCAGAGGCTTTTGATGTGGTCATCAATGAAGGGGAAATCAAATGGGATACTTTCCGTTCATCAGGTGCGGGTGGTCAGAATGTCAACAAGGTGGAATCGGGTGTGCGCTTGCGTTACAACTGGAAGAATCCGATTACGGGCGAAGTAGAAGAAATTCTGATTGAATGTACCGAAACCCGTGACCAGCCAAAGAATAAGGAACGTGCGTTGGCACGTCTGCGTACCTTCATCTACGACAAGGAACATCAGAAGTATGTGGACGATATCGCCAACCGTCGTAAGACCTTGGTGTCTACTGGCGACCGCTCCGCTAAAATCCGTACTTACAACTACCCTCAGGGACGTATCACGGACCACCGTATCAACTATACCATCTACAATCTGGCGGCTTTCATGGATGGCGACATTCAGGATTGCATCGACCACCTCATTGTAGCTGAAAACGCTGAACGTCTGAAGGAAAGCGAACTCTAACCGCTCTCCTTCCCTCTCCTACGGGAGTGCCCGCAAATGCCCGCACTCCTATTATATATAGTATTTCCGTTCCGCAAACAAAACTCAACCTATGGCGTTAAAGACTGACAAAGATTTAAAATTGTACTACTCCATCAGTGAGGTAGCCCAGATATTTGACGTAAACGAAACCCTCCTCCGCTTTTGGGAAAAGGAATTTCCTCAAATTACTCCCAAGAAGAGTGGACGTAATGTGCGTCAGTATACCAAGGAGAACATCGAACAGATCCGTACGATCTACAACTTGGTGAAAGTCCGCGGACTCAAAATTTCTGCAGCCCGCGAAGCGCTCCGCAAGAACAAGGAGGGAACGGTGCAGACGGTGGAAGTCATCGAACGTTTACGGACCATCAGAGCGGAATTACTCGAAATTAAAAAGGAACTGGCAGGATTGGAATAAATGTACTTCTATTCAACGAAATCATGAATATTCTGGAGGTAAGGGAAGTTTCCCGACTCCCCCAACATTCTGCCCACTTCATCAATAACATCATAAATAAGGCCCGTTCTATTTACCCTGTCGGAAATGGAAGGGGTCTTTTTGGCAAAAGGCAATGGCAGCAAAAGAAAAAACGGTATACGTATGCTCCAACTGCGGACAGGAGTCGCCCAAGTGGATAGGCAAATGTCCTTCGTGCAACCAATGGAATACGTATAAAGAAATGCACATCCGTCCGGCAGCTTCGACCCCGCTCAGGGCACAACGGGCTTTGGGCGATCTGAGTCAGCCGGGACATGGTCCGATACAATTGCGGAACGTCACAGCGACGGAGGAAATCCGCTTCGACATGCACGACGACGAACTCAACCGGGTGCTTGGCGGCGGTATGGTACCGGGATCGCTGACGCTTCTGGGTGGCGAACCGGGCATCGGTAAGTCTACCCTGCTGCTGCAGACGGTGCTCCAGCTGAAGGACCGCCGGGTGCTCTATGTGAGCGGAGAAGAGAGTGAGAGACAAATCAAATTGCGGGCGGACCGACTCATGGCGCCCGAAAAGCAGTCGGAAGAGTGTCTTCTGCTCTGCGAAACCAATTTGGAAAACATCTTCACGCATATCAAGAATGTACAACCGGATGTGGTCGTCATCGACTCCATACAGACGCTTTCCATGGAGAACATTGATTCCTCACCGGGATCGATCACACAGATCCGTGAATGTGCGGCGGCCTTACTGAAATATGCCAAGGAGAACAGTGTGCCGGTGATTTTAATCGGTCACATCACCAAGGAAGGCAGCATCGCCGGTCCGAAGGTTTTGGAACATATCGTGGACACGGTCTTGCAGTTTGAAGGTGACAATCATTATTTCTACCGCATCCTCCGCAGCATCAAGAACCGTTTCGGCTCCACTTCCGAACTCGGCATTTACGAGATGCGGGCCAATGGTCTCCGTCCGGTGGACAATCCGTCGGAACTTTTACTGACCCAGGGCAACGATGCCCTCAGCGGGGTGGCGATTGCAGCTGCCATCGAGGGGGTACGGCCTTTCCTGATTGAAACCCAGGCCCTGGTTTCTACAGCGGCTTATGGTACGCCTCAACGTTCGGCAACGGGTTTCGACCTGCGCCGCCTCAACATGTTGCTGGCGGTACTGGAGAAACGCGTAGGCTTCAAACTGGCACAGAAGGATGTGTTCTTGAACATCGCCGGCGGCATCCGCGTCACGGACCCTGCCATCGACTTGTCCGTCATCGCGGCAGTACTTTCGAGCAATGTGGACACCGCCATCGAACGCAATGTCTGCATGGCGGGGGAAGTGGGACTGAGCGGTGAGATCCGTCCGGTCACACGTATCGCCCAACGCATTGCGGAGGCTCAGAAACTGGGCTTTTCCCGAATCATCGTCCCGGAGGCAAATCTGAAGGGATTGAATGTGAAGGATTATCATATCGAACTGGTACCGGTGACACGGGTAGAACGGGCGCTCAGCGAACTCTTTGGCTAAGGCTCTTCCACAACGTCTCTCCTCGGGACTCTTCTCTATTTTCCGGAGGTGTGGCAATAGATGCTGCGCCGAAGGATAGCTAAATTCGAAGTAAGTGATGGAAAACATTTGGCATCGCTTGCTGACTATTCCTATATATTTCTCTTATGTTGAAACAAATTAATATCCGCGTCACTCCGGACATCGCTTATGTCCCCGACCGTTTGCAAAGCTATGTGGCCCGCGAACTCGACTGTGACGCTCGAACCATTCATTCGGTTCGCCTGCGCAAACGGAGCATCGACGCCCGCCAGCGCACCGTATATGTCAATCTTTCACTCGACATCTATATCAACGAAGAACCGCCACAGCTGAGTTACGAACGGGTGGACTATCAGGATGTCTCCCGCGCTCCGCAGGTGATTGTAGTCGGTGCGGGTCCCGGTGGTCTCTTCGCCGCACTCCGTCTCATCGAACTGGGTGCCCGCCCCATCGTTCTCGAACGGGGTAAGGACGTACACGAACGCCGCAAGGACATCGCACGGATTTCGCGCGAGCACAAGGTGGATGCCGAAAGCAACTATTCCTTTGGGGAAGGCGGTGCCGGTGCTTACTCGGACGGCAAACTCTACACTCGTTCGAAAAAACGTGGCAACGTAGAAAAGATTCTCCGCGTCTTCTGTCAGCATGGGGCTTCCACGGATATCCTTTGCGACGCGCATCCTCATATCGGTACGGACCGCTTGCCCCGCATCATCGAAGCGATGCGCGAACAAATCCGCCATTCTGGTGGTGAGGTGTTCTTCGAGACACGGGTCGACGAACTCTTGATACGGAACAATGAAGTGGTAGGTGTTCAGTGCAACAACGGCCGTGAATATCATGGTCCGGTCATTCTGGCTACCGGTCACTCTGCCCGCGATGTCTACCGCTATCTCCGTCGTGCGGGTATCACCATCGAAGCCAAGGGCATCGCCGTCGGTGTGCGTCTGGAACATCCTTCCCAGCTCATCGACTCCATCCAATATCACAACCGCAACGGCCGTGGCAAATATCTGCCGGCTGCCGAATATAGTTATGTGGCTCAGTCCAAGGGCCGTGGCGTCTACAGTTTCTGTATGTGTCCGGGTGGTATCGTCGTTCCGGCTGCCAGTGGTCCGGGACAGATTGTAGTGAATGGTATGAGTCCGAGCAAACGTTCTTCTGCTTGGAGCAACTCCGGAATGGTGGTGGAAACCCAGTTGGAGGACTTGGAAGGTGAATTGCTGCCTTTCATGCAGGAAGCGATGAAGGACGAGGAATTCGCTACCGGCCACGAGGACTTCCGTGAGGAGAACAATCCTTTGCGCATGATGTATTTTCAGGAGGCGGTGGAACGGGCTTGCTGGATTCAAGGCAACCGTCGTCAGACAGCTCCTTCACAGCGTATGGCTGACTTCGTAAACCATCGTCTGAGTTATGATTTGCCGAAAACGAGTTATTCTCCAGGCATCATCTCTTCTCCGCTTCATTTCTGGATGCCGAAATTTATCACCGACCGTTTGGTGGATGGCTTCAACCAGTTTGGCAAGAAGAGCCACGGTTTCCTGACCAACGAGGCTTGTGTCATCGCTGCCGAGACACGTACCTCTGCTCCTGTACGTATCCTCCGTGATGCCGCGACCTTGCAACATGTACAGATCGAAGGTCTCTACCCTTGTGGCGAAGGTGCGGGATATGCCGGAGGCATCGTCTCTGCCGCCATCGACGGTGAACGCTGTGCGGAAGCGGCTGCAGGAAAACTGGGCGTTGTTTTATAAAATAGCATACACCTTATTAGATAAGTAAGTGGTCGAAAATATTCGATATACTATCGAATATTTTCAAAAAGGAATTCTTTCCTTATAAGGAAGGGACTTAGCGGGCTAAGTAACTGACACATAAGGGGAAAATCACCTGTAAAAGTTTCGATAGAAATTGAAAATCAAAAAACAAAATATAAAATGATTTTGGACTACTTACTGATAAATTTATTTTTGACTACTGATAACACGAAGGATACGTATTTTGGAAACGACTCCGAAGCGGAGAAGTGAAATAGGTATCCTTCGTTTTTAAATCTATACGCATGA
>SAMEA104404106__coassemble_2569_pt1 | contig 11200 bp, 10 predicted proteins | sample SAMEA104404106__metabat2_high_PE_037 | metagenome-assembled genome bin SAMEA104404106 (sample SAMEA104404106) | Balaenoptera acutorostrata
GAGCATCTGCCTTACAAGCAGAGGGTCGGCGGTTCGAATCCGTCAACGCCCACAAATTCAATTATTAATACAACATGAGGGCGTTTAGCTCAGCTGGTTCAGAGCATCTGCCTTACAAGCAGAGGGTCGGCGGTTCGAATCCGTCAACGCCCACATCAATGAAGTCATACTTTGTATGACTTTTTTTATTTTGTCTGAGAATGTGAAAGCGGATAAAATTAATCTGCCGGATCAGTCCAAAATCTTCTTACTGACGCTTATTTCCCCAAAAAACGGTTTTGTACTTCGTTTCAGGCGTTTTCCTGCGGTTTATAGCGAAAACTGATATTTTTTTTGATAAATCAGAAAATATTTAGTGGATATGTTTGCTAGGTCAGAGGAAATTGGTACTTTTGCACGCCGATTATTATCTGGCAGAGTTAAAATACTGCCAAACTGCTTGTTAATAGTTCCGCCCATTGGCCGGACGGAGCGGTTAGGTAAACAGGCAGATGATAAACAATTAGTAGTTACATTTTAAAAACAAAAAAAGAGTGGACACTTTAAGTTACAAGACCATTTCTGTAAACAAAGAGACAGCAACAAAAGAATGGGTCGTAGTAGATGCTACAGACCAGGTTCTCGGTCGTCTTTGTACAAAGGTTGCCAAGTTATTGCGTGGTAAGTATAAACCAAACTTTACTCCTCACGTAGATTGTGGTGACAACGTGATTATTATTAATGCCGATAAGGTGAAACTTACTGGTAACAAGTGGACAGACCGTATCTATTACACTTATACTGGTTATCCTGGTGGTCAGCGCGAACACACACCTGCTAGCATTATGGCTAAGCCAAATGGTGCAGACAAATTGATGCGTCGCGTAGTTAAGGGCATGTTGCCTAAGAACCGTCTTGGTGCTAAACTTCTGAGCAATATGTACGTATACGAAGGTAGCGAACACAAGCATGAAGCACAGAGCCCTAAGGCTATTGATATTAACCTCTATAAATAATGCAAGCAGATATGGAAATGATTAACGCATTAGGTCGTCGTAAGAGCGCTATCGCTCGTATCTACGTGACTGAAGGTACAGGTAAGATTACCATTAATAAGAGAGATCTCACTGAATACTTCCCATCTTCAATCTTGCAGTTTGTGGTTAAGCAGCCACTTAACCTCTTGGATGCTGCTGAGAAGTATGATATCAAGGTAAACCTCAATGGTGGCGGTTATACAGGTCAGAGCCAGGCTCTTCGTCTTGCTATCGCTCGTGCTTTGGTGAAGATCAATGCTGATGACAAGAAGGCTCTCCGTGCTGAAGGCTTCATGACTCGCGATTCTCGTGAGGTTGAACGTAAAAAGCCGGGTCGTCCAAAGGCACGTCGTCGCTTCCAGTTCAGCAAACGTTAATATTCGGCCGTTGCTGCTGGATTTACGTTTAGTATCTAAACTATCAAGACTTTTCTTTATAGAAAACTACTTGGTAGCTGGTTGAACTAACAACTAAAAAAGAAAGTAAACGAACAAAACAAAACAAAATGTCTAGAACAAATTTTGAAACCCTTTTAGAGGCTGGCTGTCACTTTGGTCACCTCAAACGTAAGTGGAATCCTGCTATGGCTCCTTATATCTTCATGGAGCGTAATGGCATCCACATCATCGACCTCCACAAGACTGTAGCTAAGATTGACGAAGCTGCTGAAGCTTTGAAGCAAATCGCTAAGTCTGGTCGTCGTGTTCTTTTCGTAGCTACTAAGAAACAAGCAAAGCAGGTGGTAGCCGATAAGGCTTCATCAATCAATATGCCTTATGTTACTGAACGTTGGCCGGGTGGTATGCTTACTAACTTCCCAACAATTCGTAAGGCTGTCAAGAAAATGGCCAATATTGACAAGTTGACAAACGACGGTACTTATTCTAACCTCTCAAAGCGTGAAATCCTTCAGATTTCTCGTCAGCGTGCTAAGTTGGAAAAGAACCTTGGTTCTATCGCTGACCTTACTAAGTTGCCTGCAGCATTGTTCGTAATCGATGTTTGCAAGGAACATATCGCAGTTAAGGAAGCACAGCGCCTCGGTATTCCAGTATTCGGTATCGTAGATACTAACTCTGATCCTAACAGCGTTGACTATGTAATCCCAGCTAACGATGACGCAAACAAGAGCATCGAAGTTATCCTCGACGCATGTTGTGGTGCTATCGCTGAAGGCGTAGAAGAACGTAAGGCTGAACGAGTAGATGCTGAAGCTGCAGGTGAAGGCGAAAAGGCTCCACGCAAGCGTAGCGCTAAGGCTCGTGTTGAGAAAACAGAAGAAGTTGCTGAAGCTAAGGCTGAAGCTGCTGAATAATAACCCGTTAAAAACTGAACAATTATGGCAGTTGGAATGGAAGAAATCAAGAAGTTGCGCGTAATGACTGGCGCAGGTCTTGCTGATTGTAAGAAAGCTATCACTGAAGCTAATGGCGATATCGAAGCAGCTATCGAAATCATTCGTAAGAAGGGTCAGGCTGTTGCTGCTAAGCGTTCAGATCGTGAAGCTGCAGAAGGTTGTGTACTTGTAAAGGCTGAAAATGGCTTCGGTGCTATCATCGCTTTGAAGTGCGAAACTGACTTCGTTGCTAAGAATGCTGATTTCATTAAGTTGGCTCAGGATATTCTTGATGCAGCTGTTGCTAACAAGTGTCAGAATTTGGAAGAAGTAAAGGCTCTCCCTATGGGTGCTAATACTGTTGCTGATGCTGTTACTGATCGCAGTGGTATCACTGGTGAGAAGATGGAACTCGATGGCTATTTGGTTATCGAAAGTGACCACATCGCTTGCTACGACCACCAGAACAAGCACATGTTGTGTACTATGGTTGCTCTCAACAAGGAAGTTGAAGCTACTTATGGTCACGCTGTAGCTATGCAGGTTGCTGCTATGAATCCTATCTCTCTTTGCGAGAACGACGTTCCTGAAAACATCAAGAAGGAAGAATTCGAAATCGCTGCAGATAAGGCTCGTCAGGAAGGTAAGCCAGAAAATATGATTGAAAAGATCGCTATGGGTCGTATGAATAAGTTCTACAAGGAAGCTTGTCTTCTTAACCAGGAATTCATTCAGGACAACAAGTTGACAATCTCTTCATATTTGAAGCAGGCTGATAAGGATTGTACTGTTACTGCATTCAAGCGTTTCACTTTGCGTGCTGAATAATATTTACAGTCTACAATAATAAAAAGTACCAATGTCATTTTGATATTGGTACTTTTCTTTTTTATGCGTTATATGTGCTTTCGCCAATTTTACTAAAAACGCATTTCTGGCCGCTTTCATTTGCTGGCTGTTTCTGTTGGTTCAACCTCCAATTTTAACCTCGTTATCTTTCCTTGTAGAGTATTTCTTTCATTTTCTATTCCATTCTCTTGATTTATTTATATTTTCAACGATTTTATATGGTTTATTAATGTCAGTTCAGTTTATAACTAACGGAAATTGCTGTCTTTATATTCTATGAAATACTGGAAAATGCCGAATTTTACTCTTATTACATCAATGAAAGTTGTCAATGAATTTTACTTTTTTAGTGGCCGGTAATAATCGTTTATATTTAGATTGTGTCTTTTCTCTAGGGTAGGGAGTAGTTGAGTTTTTGCTTTTAAGGCCATTTATTTGTGACTACGATATTCTTGTAGAGCACGTATTGTTTTGTATCGTTTTCTATTGTTTTGCAAGGTTTTTTTTGCATTCCTTGAGGATACCTTCTATTCTCAATTTACTTCTTTTAGCATCTTATATTGGATTCTCCCCATTTGTTCCTTCTTTTATTAATCCGTTGCCGTGCTTCCTTTATAATTGTTTATTGCGATTTATAGGATTGTATAATTCCTATGGATTGAAAGAATAGTTGTTTTTGAATTGGTTGGGCAACGAATTTTATCAATTTCTCCGTTTTTAAAAACATATCTATCGTTTTAATTCATCTATTTTTTTTCTAGTGCTTTAGGACTTGGCGTGTTCTGACAATGGATGCAATATAGTTTTATGACAAATATTTAGTTTTTACCGAAGTCTATTTTAAAGGTAAATCAACGATAGAAGGAATTACTCATCTTATAATTCGCATGATTGCGGTACAAAATTTGTTGAAGTTGTCGTTATGCAAGAAATATACTGATGTTTCTACTTGTTATGTATAATATCAGTTTGGATATTACAAGAACAGTCTTGTCTACCTATTTATTTTTCCATCTTCTTATCAACTGCTCTAGAACTGAGTCAAGACTATTGTTCCCACAACAGTCTTCTTGACCTTTCGCCAATCTGATTACTTGTTTGCTCTATTTATTCTTCCGCCCGTTATCCAACGTTCTGCCCAGTAACTATTATCCAAGTAATCCATTCTCACCCCTTTGGATGACGATGCGTGAATGAATTTTCCCTCTTTCAAGTAAATCCCTACGTGATTAATGCGTTTTCTAGAACGTTTATTGCTGAAAAAGACCAAGTCTCCTTGTTTAAGTTTGCCCTTTTTTACTTTAGTATCTACGTCGTTGTCTAATTGCGCCTGGCTATTACGCGAAAGTTTGATGTTGTAGACATTTCTGTAAATATTACAGCTTAATCCTGAGCAATCAATGCCATTGAATGATGTACCTCCGTAACGATAGGGCGTACCCAACCACCTAGCGGATTCTATCATTAATTTGTAATTGTCATTCTTTTCTATATCAATTCCTAGTTTGATGCTTGCTCGGGCAAGTTCTCTATAATAAGTATTTTCTAAGTTTTTGTGGCTACTACATGAACTCAGTGTAATAGCTAGTGTCATTAAAAAACAAAATCCCCAACTTTTAAGCCTTACAAATGAATTCTTTTCTGAATTGAATTTCTGTTTCATGACACTTGTAATAATTAAAAGTTGGGGGATGTTTTTATAACTTATTTTCTGACAAATATTTTTCTGCTTCCATAGCTGCCTTGCAACCGCTAGCAGCAGCGGTAATGGCTTGTCTGTAGTGTGGATCTGCTACATCGCCTGCAGCAAAGACACCTGGAACATTGGTTCTTGGTGTAGCGCCCTCTGTTACGATATAGCCAATTTCATCTGTATCAACCCATGGCTTGAACAAGTCACTGTTAGGCTTATGACCGATAGCGAGGAAGAAACCATCTATTGCGACGTCGTGAATCGTTTCTTCTGGTGTGCCCTTCTTGTATACAAGTTTCGCACCTTCTACGCCATTTTCACCAAACAATCCCAAGGTGTTAGTTTCAAAAAGAACCTCGATTTTAGGATTTTCAAAAACTCTTTCCTGCATTGCTTTTGAAGCACGGAGGAATGGTTTTCGAACAATCAGATAAACCTTAGAAGCTAATCCTGCCAAGTAAGTTGCTTCTTCACAAGCAGTGTCTCCACCACCTACTACTGCAACCACTTTCTTACGGTAGAAGAAACCATCACAAGTAGCGCAAGCGCTGACACCCTGGCCACGATACTTTTCTTCATCGGGAAGACCGAGATATTTTGCTGACGCACCGGTTGCAATAATCAAAGAATGACAAGCAACGACTGTGTTGTCGTCAAAGGTTAATTCGTAAGGAGTCTTGCTAAGGTCAACCTTTGTGCAAATTGATGAACGGATGTCGGCACCAAAACGTAATGCCTGTTTACGGATATCTTCCATCATCTCATTGGCATCAATACCTTCTGGGTAACCTGGGAAATTATCAATATCTGTAGTGGTAGTCAACTGTCCACCTGGCTGCAACCCTTCATATACAACTGGAGTAAGACCGGCACGGCCTGCATAAATTGCAGCTGTATAGCCGGCAGGACCTGAACCTAAAATTAAGCAACGTATAGTTTCCATATTTATTAATGTATTTGGTTTAATTATAATTGCAAAGATACAAGATTATTTGTTTTATAAGGTGTTTGTCTTGTATTTTCAATAACATATTCTAATGGTTGTTTTACATATTCTTTTAAAAGGCCATGTTCTTTCTATACTTTATTAATCTCTCTTGGATAAATCCTATTCGATTTTAAGAGCAAGGCTTGTTTATACATACTTCGGAATTATTGTTAAGTATGAATTTGGCCCATGGTTTTCTATCATCGCCCAAGTCATTGTTCGGAATAAATCAACCATAAAATCGATAGATGTCGAAAATTAAACAAAAATTAATTCTGCCTACTTACTTATAATTTATTTTGGAATAGCACGATTCTAAGGTGTATCTTCAAACTGATCAGGGCGTGATTCTTTTTATACAGGTTGGCCGTTGTATGTAGCTAAAGAATTCAACAGATGCGACCTCTATCACTTTCTAGTTTAAGTACTTTGAAATAACTAGAGGAAATCTAGAATATTTGAAATGTCAGTAGGGTAGGGGAGGGACGCTATACCTAACATCTATCTAACTGTTGAAGACGGAATATGAATTCAGGTTGTAGAGGTACAGTCAATAGATAATTGTTTGTAGGTAAAAGGAATAAATGATACAAACATTGCTGAATACTAAAAAATAGTCCCCGAAAGTTAGGTAAGCTAACAATCGGGGACTGTCTGTTGGTTTCTCTATTGTAGAGAATCATGTAGTCAGAGATATTTTATCTTAAATCGATGACTTCTATGTTTGGATAGTTTTTTGCATTGAATTTGAAGAAACTATCGTTCCATTTGTTATGAACTTTAATGTTACTGATATTTACGTGGAACCAGTCATTCATTTGTTTCAAACGCACAGAATAGGGATAATAGGTCTTTTTGTCTACTATGATGTACATTTCCTTAAGAGCCTTTCTGCTATTTTGTGCCACCAGTTTGATTTCGTAACAAGCTTTATTCTTATATGTTTTAGAAACGAAACTTGCCTTATAACCATTTTTGTACAAATTGATAAAGGTATAAGGATTGATGCTCTGCAATTCCTCAGGTGTCGGATTTGTGACATTTACCTCGTCGCTGTTGGCATATAATGACCATTGGGTTTTGCCGTCGAACCAAATGTTACCATTAGGGCTTACAATCTTGAATTGTTGTCCTTTTACGTAAATAGTTCCTTGTACAGAGCCCTGGGGAGTGTTTCCTTTGTATGTGGCAGCAGAGAAAGTGGCTTGAATACCACCACTTGCCTTGAACATGTTGGCTGTCTTGTCCAAAATACTGTTTGCTGTTTGGGCTGACATTGAAAGACTTACTATAAGTAAAGTCAATATTGAAATGATTTTCTCTTTCATGTTAGTGGGTTTATAAATTATTTAACTTCAAATCTAAATCGTTTTCGTCAGTACAAAGCACTTCTCTTGGTTTAGCTCCTCTTGTCGGACCGACAATACCAACCTTTTCCAATTGATCCATGATACGTCCAGCTCTGTTGTATCCGATGGCAAATTTTCTTTGTATGAGCGAAGTGGAACCTTGCTGATGAATGACAATTAATCGGGCAGCTTGTTCGAACAAGGGATCGATGCTGCCGGAGTCCATATCTTCACCACCGCCATTGCTTTCATTTTCAGATAAGACCTCAGGCAATTCGAATGCAATTGGATAACTTTGTTGCTTTGCAATATGATTGTTTATTTGTTCAACTTCCGGCGTATCAACAAAAGCACATTGTACACGTACAGGGTCATTACCAGCCAAGAAAAGTAAGTCACCTTTACCTACCAGTTGATTGGCACCTGTGCGGTCTAATATGGTCTGGCTGTCAATTCTTGACATTACCTTAAAGGCCATACGTGCAGGGAAGTTCGCTTTGATAGTACCCGTGATAATATTGGTGGTTGGTCTTTGGGTTGCAATGACCATGTGCATGCCGACGGCACGGGCGAGCTGTGCGATACGGGCTATTGGGAGTTCTACCTCTTTTCCTGCAGTCATGATCAAATCTCCGAACTCATCAATAATGACCACGATGTAAGGCATGAAGGCATGACCGTGTTCCGGGTTCAATTTGCGTTCTTTGAATTTCGCATTATATTCTTTGATGTTACGTACTTTTGCCTTCTTCAAGAGATCATATCTGTGGTCCATCAGCTGGCAGAGACTCTTAAGTGTCTGTACCACCTTGGTCACATCTGTGATGATAGGGTCTCCGCTATCTGGAATTTTAGCCAGGAAGTGGTTTTCAATAGGAGAATAAATACTGAATTCCACTTTCTTTGGGTCTACCATGACAAATTTAAGTTCAGATGGATGCTTTTTATAAAGCAGGGAAGTAATGATTGCATTAAGACCTACAGATTTACCCTGACCAGTAGCACCCGCAACAAGTAAGTGTGGCATTTTTGCCAAGTCAACCATGAATACTTCGTTGGTTATCGTCTTACCGATTGCGATTGGCAATTCGAAAGTAGACTCCTGGAATTTCTTTGAATTCAAGATACTTTCCATAGAAACGATACGAGGCTTCTTATTCGGTACTTCTATACCGATTGTACCCTTACCAGGGATAGGAGCGATGATACGTATGCCCAAAGCGCTCAAGCTCAGAGCAATATCGTCTTCGAGGTTTCTAATCTTGTTGATACGTACACCTTGCGCAGGAGTAATTTCATAAAGAGTAATAGTAGGACCGATGGTTGCTTTTATACTTGAGATTTCAACCCCAAAGCTTTTTAATACGGTGATGATTCTATCCTTGTTCGCATTTTGTTCAGCCATATCGACGGCAGGTCCTTGGTCGGCATATTTCTTCAACAGATTTAATGACGGGAACTTATAGTGTTCCAAGTCGCGTCGTGGATCGTAAGGTTCCATGGCGGCAGTGTCTTCCACCGTTTTTCCTGTAGCTTGTTCCTCGACAATCTGCTTGTCAATCATCAACTCTGTATTATTGCTTGGTTCGGCTGGAATGGCTTCCTCAACAACAGGAGTGGTCACTTTCTCATCCAGAATGAGGGCTGGTTCCTTTTCGTCACCTTCTTGGTTGCTCAAATCCAAACTCACCGCGATATCGTCAACATACGCATTATCCTTTTCATTGTTGACATTCTCTTCGCTGGCTTCTTCAATCTTTTCGTCTTCAGATTCTGCGGTATTTTCCGTCAGAGTGTCTGTATCCGTCTCTTCATCGTGCTTATGAATGCGGTTCTTGATGAATTCCTGAGGTTTGAGCATCTTTCGGATGACATTGATGGTCTCACTACTCAGATAGGTAAAATAGCAAATCGCTGTAGCTGCTGCCAAGATATAACTTCCGGCAATACCGATAGATCTTGTCAGAAAATTCAGCACATTCGTACCGTGATGGCCGCCCAGACTGAAAGTCTCCTTGCCAATAGGAGCGTTGTTGAACATGGTAGTTTGGATCAGACTTAGTGTCACCGAGCCCCATACCATTAAGATGGCGCAATTGAGGAACCATTTCCATAGTCTGATTTTGTATGCTTTCATCATTTTCAAACTCAATGCAATGAGAAATATTGGAATGAAATAAGCACACACACCAAAACATTGGTTCATGAAATAATTAGACATGTATGATCCCAGAAGGCCGCCATAATTCTGTGGCGTTTCAATGAACCCCGATTCCAGTTCGGTTTGTTCTTCAAATCCTGTTATGAAATGTGATGTGAATGACAGCAGCATCAATAATGCTGTTATCAGACACAGTAGTCCGAAGAGAAATCGCAAGGTGTCACCTTGTACAAATTCTTTCCAACCCGATGGCAAGAGCTTGTCTTTCAGATTGGGTTCCTTGTCATTTTTAGATTTCGCTTTCTTTTTATCGTTCACCTTCTTGCTTGAGATGTCGTTTGTTTTCTTAACCATTTTATCAAGATGTTAAAATCTTTATAATGTCCTATTCTGTATAAAAACGAATAAGGCGTTCTATTGTCCTTTGACAAATTGGGCAGAATTCTTTTGCCTCATTTGTTTTCATGCGGCAGTCCTTACATCCTCTGTATACTCCTTTCGACTGATATCCGCCACCTTCAAAAAGTCCCGGTTCTATGTCCTGTTCCTTGTTTGAATAGTCATAATCTTCTGGGAGTAAATCTTTCCACTTTTTATCAAATTCTTTTAAGGTGGTGATATTCTGTTCCCAGGGTTCGATATCTGGATAGTAATATTCTACAAATTGGTCATCATAATAGTATTCATCTGCCAAGCCGGCAAAACTATGACCGAATTCATGGACGACGACAGGTCGGAAAGTCGAGTGACGTGAGGCTGTCAATGTGTATGAGTTGAATATGCCTCCACCGCCATAATTTTCCGTATTTGCCAGAATAATTATATGTTCGTATGGAATGCCAGCAAGGGCATCATGCAGTTGGCTCAAGTGCAGTGTGGTCAGATAACGGTCTGAGTAAAATGTATCGAAATGCGAATTTAATGCAGTTTCTTTCCAAATATTTTGTGACGGGATACTTACTCCGCTTTCTTGAGAGACAGCACCGACTGCAACGACATTGAAACGGTTCTCATATTTTTTGTATGGCTCGTATGAGAACAGTGCTTCAGTGGCTTCTTCTGCATGTTTGTAAAAATCCGGCATTTCGGCTTCAGTATAGCCTTCTGCTACAATGGCGATGTCAATGGCATTCTTCCCTAAAGGACTTTTTTTCAAATATCGGTGTGGTGCACTCGTTTTCTTGATGGGTCTGATGAGAATGTCTTCAGGAGCTACCATATGATTAAGTTCTGCTATCGTCTGTTGTTTGAAATCCTGGATTTTTATTTCAACGATAGCAGTGTCCTGGGGCATTGGTAGTAAAAAGACATTCTCAAAAGCTTTGCTAGTTTTAGTAGCTTCTTCTGTTCCTAGCCATTCTTGAAACAGGGTAGAGAACGAGTTGCAATATAAAATTTCATGAGTTTTTGCATTTTTCATCGTTATTTGCCCATTTCCTTTCAAAGCTATGGAGTCCATGTGATGGGTTCGTCCTGCCCAACCTTCGTAGGTTATGAGTTCCTTGACCGAAATCTCTTGATGTCGGGCATTACCTGAAAAGATATAGTCAATGCGTAATGTGCTATCTTTCAGTAAAGGACGCTCAGCTTTTAGGGGAAGACCTATTAATAACGGTGAAACTAAGGAAAGTATATATTTAGATTTCATCTTTTTCGTGTTTAATGAACCTTGCAAAAATACAAAAAAATATCTGTTTAGTAGAAATGTATAAATATAAGTTGTACATTTGTAATGTGTCGGGATACGGTTTGTTTACTAAGTAATGGTGAAATAATAAGTTCGGCAATTTTTTGTTCGAATCTTGCGT
>SAMEA104404106__coassemble_2579_pt1 | contig 11154 bp, 9 predicted proteins | sample SAMEA104404106__metabat2_high_PE_037 | metagenome-assembled genome bin SAMEA104404106 (sample SAMEA104404106) | Balaenoptera acutorostrata
ACGACATTCAGAACCACAATCTGACGCTCTAACCAACTGAACTATAGTCACCATCGTTATTGACTTTCGTAAGGTGTTTTCCTTTTCGAAAGCGATGCAAAAATACGGACTTTTATTGTTATGACCAAATTATTTGGGAAGTTTTTTTATTCAAACATGAATTTTTCTTCTTCCGTGTTTTTGCATCGAAAATGATTTTAGTCATAAAATTCGTGCTTCCATGCAGATAAGGTATTGAGCATCAGCATGCAAATCGTCATGGGACCTACGCCGCCGGGAACTGGACTGATATAACTGCATTTCGGGGCGACTTCGTCAAATTTTACGTCACCGCAAAGACGGAAGCCACTTTTACGGGTGGGGTCGGGAACGCGGGTGGTACCGACGTCGATGATAACCGCACCGGGTTTCACCATGTCGGCAGTGACATATTCAGGTTTGCCAATGGCAGCAATCAAAATATCTGCCTGAAGGCATTCTTCCTTGATGTTGCGGCTGTGGCTGTGGCAGACGGTGACGGTAGTGTCTCCATGTTCCTTCTGCATCATGAGTTGGGACATAGGTTTGCCGACAATGTTGGAACGGCCGAGCACCACACATTTCTTTCCGCTCATCTCGATATGGTAACGGCGGAGGAGTTCGAGAATGCCCATCGGAGTGGCTGATATATAACCTGGAAGTCCGATGGCCAGTCGCCCCACATTGATAGGGTGGAAGCCGTCCACATCCTTTCGGTAATCAATCGCTTCGATGATACGCTGTTTGTTGATGTGTTTCGGAAGCGGAAGCTGCACAATGAACCCGTCAATGTCTTTGTCATTGTTCAGACGATTGACGCAGGCTAGCAAATCTTCTTCTGTGATGTCTTCTTCAAAGCGGAGAACGGTGGAGTCGAAGCCACAAGCCTCACAAGCTAGTACCTTGTTGTGTACGTAAGTCTCGCTGCCGCCATCATGACCAATCAGTACGGCGCCAAGATGAGGTCGTTTGCCTCCGGCTTTCACGATACGTTCCACTTCCTCTTTTATTTCTTGTTTTATTTGGGCTGCTGTGCCCTTTCCATCGATGATGGTCATAGAATTTTGTATTTAAGTTGTTCGATAATGATATTGTCCGGCGTTTCTTTTCCTTTAGTTGAACTAGCTTGTCGGTATGGAAAACGGACTAGGCAAATTTACAATTTCTTACGCCGTCAGCAAAAAAAATGTCAGCTTTTAACCTAAGCAAAGGATAAGGCTGGTGTATTTAAATTTATGCGGGTAGGTTTGTGATGGTCGCCGAGGCATTGAGTCAGGCAATTGACCTTTCATGGATGAAGAAAATAGTAAGGGTATGATTCTGTCGTTGATTGTTTCAGTCGTTAAGTTGAGGATGAAAATTTTCAACCCGCCAAGGGACTCAGTATCATTCTGAGGTAAGATTTCATACCAGTCTGAAACGTTTTTTTATTGCAGATAAGCAGAAGCCCATCGCCGTTTACACCTATTATATATAAATAGCCTCTCCGTTTTGTCGGGAGAGGCTATCAGTATATATGGTTTATTTTGGCATCTTAGGCATGCCTGGCAAATTAGGCATGTTTGGCATCTTAGGCATACCGCCTGGCATTTTGGGAAGACCTCCCATCATGCGGCCCATCTTGGAGCCAGTGACCATCTTCATCATCTTACGGGTCTGGTCAAACTGCTTGACAAGGCGGTTCACTTCCTGAATGGTAGTACCTGAACCTTTGGCGATACGGCTTTTACGGCTTTGGTTCAAAATTTCCGGACGTTGGCGTTCCTTTGGAGTCATAGAAAGAATGATGGCTTCAATACCCTTGAACGCATTGTCGTCAATTTCCACATCCTTGAGAGCTTTGCCCACACCAGGAATCATAGCTGCCAAGTCTTTGAGATTACCCATTTTCTTGATCTGCTGGATCTGAGCGAGGAAGTCGTTGAAGTCAAACTGATTCTTCTGAATTTTGCGCTGGAGCTTGCGGGCTTCTTCTTCGTCGAATTGTGCCTGGGCGCGTTCTACCAAACTGACGATATCACCCATGCCGAGGATACGGTCGGCCATACGTTCCGGGTGGAATACGTCGAGCGCTTCCATCTTTTCGCCCGTACCTACGAATTTGATAGGTTTGTCGACCACTGTGCGGATAGAAAGAGCGGCACCACCACGGGTATCACCGTCTAACTTGGTCAGTACGACGCCGTCGAAGTCAAGGCGTTCGTTGAACTCCTTAGCGGTGTTCACTGCATCCTGACCAGTCATGGCATCTACAACGAAGAGTGTTTCGTCTGGTTGGGAAGCCTCCTTGATAGCAGCAATCTCCTTCATCAACTCTTCGTCAACAGCCAGACGGCCGGCGGTATCGATGATGACCGTGTCGTAACCCTTGGCCTTAGCTTCCTTGATACCTTCCAGTGCGATAGCGACAGGATCCTTGGAAACCAAGTTCATATAAATAGGTACTTCAATCTGTTCTGCCAGAACGCGGAGCTGTTCGACAGCAGCAGGACGGTAAACGTCGCAGGCTACGAGCAAAGGTTTGCGGTTCTTCTTCTCCTTCAATAAGAAAGCGAGTTTGCCAGATAAGGTTGTCTTACCGGCACCATTCAAACCTGCCATCAAAATAACAGAAGGGCGGCTCTTCAAATTCAGTTCGGTAGCCGTACCACCCATCAAGGTTGCCAGTTCGTCATGAACAATCTTTACCATCAACTGTCCTGGCTTGACGCTGGTCAATACATTCTGACCAAGAGCTTTCTGCTTTACGGTATCTGTGAAAGTCTTAGCTACTTTGTAGTTCACGTCGGCGTCGAGCAAAGCGCGGCGCACGTCCTTTAAAGTTTCTGCCACGTTGATTTCGGTGATGCGGCCTTCACCCTTCAGTATCTTGAAAGACCGTTCCAGTCTTTCACTAAGATTTTCAAACATATATTCTTGTTATTTTTTTATTTTTGGGGACAAAGATACAACATAAAAATGAGAACTAAGTAACTGAATTCTATTTATTATAGCGGAAGTCCTTACTATTTGTGTGGCTGGAACAGGCGAAAAGGTAACTGTCACGGATTCCTGGTGAGCCATATAATTAGGTATCCGTTGTCTCGTTTCCCCGCATTCGAACTTCAGAAATCCTTTGCAAGTTAGTAACTGTGAATTTTCTTTTTCTCATTTTTAGAAAATATATGTCAAAAAAAATGTGAATAATTTAAGATACGACTTTTAGACATTCTGATAAGAAAAAATGCATTACTTTTGCGCCACTTCCGGAAGCAGACCGGTTCTCCCGTTGGATAAAAAACAGATTCCACAGTATTCGGGTACCGGCAAAGAAAACAACTAGATTTTGTATTAAAAAAATATTTTGACAAACTGATGAAATATCATTTAAAGACAATCTTTGGAAAACTAACCTGGGGATTGCTGTTCAGTGCTATGTTTGTTCCCTCCGCTTATGCGCAAAAGGAAGAGAGCAGACATGAATTGGAAAATATGCATGTCACCATCCAGGCTGCCCAATATAAAAAGGGGCAATTCATTGAGACGGAGGTTATCAACGGAAAAGAATACATTAAGGGAAAGTCCTCCTCCTATAATAAAAAAGGAGAGGCCAACGCCGGTACCTTGCTCCAGCCGGGGGCGGAATATGCTGTGAAGACGAAACTTCCCGGCGGCACCTACAACGTGACGGTTTATTATGCCATCGACAAGGAACAGGTGCCCGATTCCGCTAAAATAAGTATCGGGATGAACACACAAAAAGCGCAGCACATCGCGATAAAAAATAAATTGGTAAACAGTGTGAAGACATCTTTTAAAGTGAATTTTATAAAAGGTAAGCACCACACCGTAAAACTTTGGTTCCCTTCAGCGGGGGTAAAGGTACGAGAAATCCGAATAGCCCGTGCCTTATTGCCAAAGAAAAAGGAGTCTGTCAACCAATAACCAGCTCCGGTTTTTTTATAAATGAATGATGGAGAAGAGGTTTCCGTGAGGAAGCCTCTTTTTGTTTTGGACGCAGATATTTATCCGCTTTTTGTTTTGACAGGAGTGTGAGTAGTACCTATATAATTAACTCACGTTTGATGGTCAGATTTATTTGGTCCATTTCCCGGTTGTTTTATATCTCTAGGCTCATGATTTTCCGAGTTATGCAGTACCTGGAAATGAAATATAGTACACAGAAAGGTCTGGACGATGTCCTGTCATGACGAACGTGGAATCTCCTCAGTCATCAAAAGGCTCATTTTATCTCTCAACGTGTTTCCATCTTCTTTTAACTTCGGAAGAATTAGTTCGTTCGCTTGTTTGTATTTCCAACATTTCCTCTTATTTTTTGTCAGACCGTTTATAAAAATGGAATCACGTCGTGATTTTATAAAATCACGCCGTGGCGTATTAAAATCACGTCGCGATTTTAATAAATCACGACGTGATTCCTTTTTTATATTTGATGTTTCAAATTATGGTGGCTATTTTCATTCTTTTTATCTCAGTAAAAGATAAGAATTAAAGGCATTTTGTTGTATACAGTACGACCCATTTTAATTATAAGATGCTGATTGGCAAAGAATACGAGTGGGGGACCGTCCATGTAGGGTTAAAAGTGAGCGGAATCTGTACCAAACACAGATGAAACTTCAAAAGATGGTTTGTACAGAGACTTGCGTGGATGCCCCTCTTCATCTGATTTATAAAACTTCTTCAGAACCTCTTATTATGCAAAAAGTAGCTGAAAATGTTTAAATGTGAAAAATATCTAATAAAAATAAGCTTAGAGTCCCACTATTTTGGTATATTTGCCTACCAAACCTTGCTAAATTAGATGAAATTATGAAAATCACGATTCTTCAACGTAATATCATCTGGGCAGATCCTACACAAAATGTGCAGCGTGCGGATGCAGCCATTAGTGCGCAGCCGGGTGCTGACGTCTACGTGTTGCCTGAGATGTTTTCCACGGGATTTTGTACCGAACCGAAGGGTATTGCAGAGTCGGCAGAGAGCGACACTTTGCACTGGATGCAGAGGAAAGCTGCTGCTGTCAATGCGGCGATAGCCGGTAGTGTGGCCGTTTCGGAAGATGGAAAATATTTCAACCGCTTTTATTTTGTCAAGCCCGACGGAAGTGTGGCATATTACGACAAGAAACATCTCTTCACCTATGGCGGGGAGCATAAACGGTTTACAGCAGGGAATCGTCGTGTCATCGTTGCATTCCGTGGCGTCCGTTTCTTGTTGCAGGTATGTTACGACCTGCGTTTCCCTTTGTGGGCACGCAACCAGGGCGATTACGATGTACTTCTGTATGTGTCCAGTTGGCCGACCTCCCGCGTTGAAGCCTGGAATACCTTGCTTAGAGCCCGTGCCATTGAGAACCAGTGCTTTGTAGCCGGAGTCAACCGTGTGGGTCAGGACCCTTCATGCGAATATTGTGGCGGCAGTGCCATCATTGATGCCTATGGCAGGACATTGGCTGCATGCGAACGCGACCGGGAATGTGAAGTTTCAGCCTTGCTCGATATGGACAAATTGCAGGCTTTCCGGGAAAAATTCCCCGTGTTGGACGATGCAGATGCTTTTGAGTTGAAATAAGAAAGATATAGATAGAATGAAAAATAGAATATTATTGTTGGGTGACGAGGCGATAGCCTTGGGAGCTATTCATGCCGGTTTGTCCGGTGTCTATGCTTATCCGGGCACTCCGTCCACAGAAATTACCGAGTATATTCAGAACAATGCTCTGGCGAAGGAACGTAACCTCCACAGCCGCTGGTGTACCAATGAAAAAACGGCGATGGAAGCCGCATTAGGTATGTCGTATGCCGGAAAACGTGCGCTTGTCTGCATGAAACATGTGGGTATGAACGTTTGTGCCGACGCCTTTGTCAATTCCGCCATCACTGGGGTGAACGGCGGTTTGGTAGTGCTTGCGGCAGACGACCCCTCCATGCATTCTTCACAGAATGAACAGGATTCGCGCTTTTATGCAAAATTTGCCATGGTGCCGGTATTTGAACCCTCCAACCAACAGGAGGCCTATGATATGATGGAACCCGCTTATCAGTTGTCCGAAGCTTTGAAGTTGCCGGTGCTGATGCGTGTGGTGACTCGTCTTGCCCATTCCCGTGCCGGTGTGGAAGTCAAATCGCCCCATGAGGAAAATACGCTCCGCCCTGATCACGAACGCCAGCATTGGGTGCTACTTCCGGGTATTGCCCGCCGGCAGTATCTGAGTCTGATTGAAAAACAGCCTGAAATGCAGAAAGCCTCTGCAGTTTCTGCCTTCAATACCTATTTGCCTTCCGCAGGCAAATTAGGAATTATCGCTTGCGGTATCGGTTTCAATTATGTGATGGAAAATCAACCGGAGAAAACGGGCGCTTCTGTCTTGAAAGTTTCTCAATATCCTTTGCCGGAACAGAAAATCAAAGAAATGGCGGCAGCTTGCGACCGGATACTCGTGGTAGAAGACGGACAGCCCGTTGTGGAACAGTCGGTGAAGGCTTTGTTGTCTGCCGACTATCCTGTTGTAGGGCGTCTGACTGGTGATTTGCCGCGTACCGGAGAACTCACACCAGACAGTGTGGCTCTTGCCATGGGCCTCACATTGCCAGCGCTCCATGCGGCAGCTCAGCAGGTGGTGCCCCGGCCACCGGCTTTATGCCAGGGATGTGGGCATCGTGACATGTATGCTGCATTGAACCAGGTGGCTGCTGAATATCCCGGAGCTCGTATATTTGGCGATATCGGTTGTTATACTTTGGGAGCATTGCTTCCTTTCCGTGCTATCGACAGCTGCGTGGACATGGGAGCCTCCATCACGATGGCGAAGGGAGCCTCCGATGCCGGTGTCTATCCCGCCATCGCAGTGATTGGCGACTCTACCTTCACCCATTCAGGTATGACGGGATTTCTGGATGCTGTCAATGAAAATGCCAATATCACCGTTGTCATTTCAGACAACTTGACGACAGCGATGACAGGTGGTCAAGATTCTGCCGGTACCAATAAGTTCGAGGCTATCTGTCTCGGATTGGGCGTGCCTGCCGAGCACGTCCATGTAGTGGTGCCTCTTCCTAAAAATATGGAGGAAATCACCCGAATCATCCGTGAAGAAATAGAATACAAAGGTGTGTCCGTCATCATTCCACGTCGGGAATGCATGCAGACGTTAGGCCGTAAGGCACGACAGAAAAGAGCAGAAAAACAATGAAACAAGATATTGTATTAGCAGGTGTGGGAGGACAGGGTATCCTCACCATCGCAACGATTATAGGAGATGCGGCCACAGTTGCCGGATTGAATCTGAAACAGGCGGAAGTACACGGCATGAGCCAGCGGGGAGGAGATGTGCAGTCCAATCTGCGTCTTTCTGATACGACGATTTATTCCGACCTCATACCGATGGCTGGTGCCGATCTCATTATTTCTATGGAACCGATGGAGGCTTTGCGTTATCTGCCTTATCTCCATAAAGAAGGATGGATTGTAACTTCTTCCCATACTTTCAAAAATATTCCCGATTATCCCGACGAAACTACCTTGATGGCAGAACTGGAGGCACAACCTCATGTTGCTGTGTTGGGTATAGAGGATGTGGCGAAGGAAAATCACATGCCGAAATGTGCCAATATCATATTATTGGGACGTGCCGCTAAATATATTAACATTCTTACTCCCGACCAGTTGCGTGAGAGCATAGCGAGAGTATTTGCCGCCAAGGGAGAGAAAATCGTGGAAATGAATCTGAAAGCTTTTGATTTGGGACTGAATGCCTGACGGAATCCGTCCTTTGGAAAAGTTTGTTTAAGAAAAAGTTAAAATTAAAGATGAAAATATTCAGTGAAGCACTTGTGGCGAAAGCTGCGGAAACCTTGCATGTCGCCGATTTGTCACAGGCAACCATCGGTGAGGTGCTGTTGGTGGCGCAATATTTGGAAAAAGAAACGGGGATTCCCTTTATCCGCATGGACCAGGGTTCTCCGGGGCTGCCTGTCAACCAGTTGGGAGTGGAAGCCGAGAAAGCGGCTCTCGACCGCGGTGTCGGTTCGCAATATCCTCCGGCATCGGGCGTTCCCGAACTGAAGACAGCGGCTTCCGAATTTCTGAAAGCTTTCCTCAATGTGGAGGTGTCCCCGCGCTCCTGTGTGCCGACCGTCGGCTCGGTGGCGGGGTCCTATGGTTCCTTCATAGCCTGTACCCAACGCATTCCGGGGAAGAAAAAAGTGCTTTTCATTGATCCGGGTTTCCCGATACAGAAATCCCAATTGCGCATCATTGGCGCAGAATGGGTGCTCTTCGATATCTATGCCTACCGTGGAGAAGCTTTGCGTGGCAAGCTGGAGGAGATGATGGCTCAGGGAGACATTGCCGCCATTGTCTATTCCAATCCTAATAATCCGGCATGGATTTGCCTGGAAGAAGAGGAACTCGCCATTATCGGTGAGATGGCGACCAAATACGATGCGGTTGTCATGGAAGATCTCGCGTACTTCTGTATGGACTACCGCCGTGACTTGGGACATCCTTACGAGGCCCCTTATCCGCCAACGGTGGCACGCTATACCGACAATTACATATTGATGCTTTCATCCTCCAAAATATTCAGCTATGCAGGACAACGTATGGCGATGATAGCCATCAGTGACCGTCTTTTCGACCGTCACTATCCAGCTTTGGCTGAGCGTTATCACGACGCTGGTGTCTTTGGGCAGACTTTGGTGGCCTCCATCCTTTATATGATCACCTCCGGCTGTACCGCTTCTACCCAATATGCTTATGCCGAAATGCTGCGTCTTTCCACCGAAGGTAAAATTAATTTTGTAGAGGATACTCGTGAATATGGCCGCCGTGCGGAGAAGATGAAGAAAATTTTCACGGACAATGGCTTCCATATCGTTTATGACCATGACGTGACGCGCCCCGTAGGTGACGGTTTCTTCTTTACTATCGGTTATGGCAACATGACGGGTGGGGAATTGCTTTGCGAACTTCTCTATTACGGAGTGAGCAGCATCTCCCTGGCAACGACTGGCAGTGAACAGCAAGGTGTGCGTGCCTGTACTTCCCGTATGCGCGATGAACTTTATCCGATTATGGAGGAACGTATGCGGGCTTTCCATGAGGACCATCCATTAGTTTAAAAGAATATTCATGAAAATGTGAACTACGGAGGATTTTACTCCTATTATTATAAATGCAATAAACAGCAATGATTTGGAATTCCAATAAAGAATGTATGAGCAGAGATGAAATGCACGCATTGCAGAGCAAACGCTTGCAGAAGTTGGTGAGTCTCGTCTACCACAACGTTCCATTCTATAGAAATAAAATGCAGGCGCTCGATTTGGCACCTGAAGATATACGTGATATCGATGACATCGTGAAACTGCCTTTCACGACCAAACAGGATCTCCGTGACAACTATCCTTATGGACTGATGGCGGCTCCTTCTTCAGAGGTGGTGCGTGTGCATGCCTCTTCCGGTACTACGGGCAATCCGACTATTGTGGGATACACCCGCAAGGATTTGTCGGTATGGTCCGAGGTGATGGCTCGTGGTCTGACGGCTTTCGGTGTCACTCGCAACGACACTTTCTCTGTCAGTTATGGTTACGGACTCTTCACCGGCGGACTTGGCGCCCACTATGGCGTGGAAAATTTGGGAGCCACGGTCATTCCTGCCTCTACCGGTAATACGGAGAAACATTTGCGTCTGATTCGTGATTTGCAGATTACGGGAATTGCCTGTACTCCTTCCTATGCCCTCTACATGGCTGAGGCCATGGAGCGTATGGGGATAAAGAAAGAGGACATCCATCTGCGTGTGGGAGCACTGGGCGCGGAACCCTGGACCGAAAATATGCGCAAGGAAATCGAGGAGCGTCTGGGCATCAAGGCCTTCAATATTTATGGTTTGAGTGAAATCATGGGACCGGGGGTCTCTTACGAATGTGAATGCCAGAATGGATCGCATATCAATGAGGACCATTTCTATCCCGAAATCATAAATCCAGAAACCTTGGAACAGCTGCCTTATGGTCAGCAGGGCGAACTGGTGTTCACCACATTGACAAAGGAGGGGATGCCGCTTCTGCGTTATCGTACCAAGGACCTGACGACTCTGATGGATGGCAAATGTGCTTGCGGACGTACGAATGTCCGCATGGGCCGTATTGTGGGCCGTAGCGACGATATGCTTATCATTCGCGGTATCAATGTCTTCCCGTCACAAGTGGAGAGTGTTATCCTGGATATGCCAGAATTCGAACCTCAGTATCAGTTGGTGGTGGACCGTGTCAACAATCTCGACACCCTCCAGGTGCAGGTAGAAGTGCGCAAGGACTTCTTCTCCGACGACATGGGACGCATGCTGGCGATGAAGAAAAAACTGGCAGACAAACTCAAAAGTGTTATCACCATCAGCGCAGATGTGCGACTCATGGAGCCGAACAGCATCGAGCGCTCTTTGGGAAAGAGCAAGCATGTGGTTGACAAACGATTGTTGAAATAATAAATCTATCGGATATGAAACAATTATCAGTGTTTTTGGAAAACAAGACCGGAAGAATTAATGAGGTAACTAAAATTTTGGCGAAAAACCATATTAATATGCATGCCTTCAGCATGGCCGAATCTACTGATTTCGGTATCTTGCGTCTGATTGTTTCCGAAGTGGAGCCTGCTGTCGAGGTTTTGCGGGCGGCCAGTTTCGCTGTCATGTTGACTGACGTGGTCTGCATCCACTGTCCCAATGTGGCAGGAGCGCTCTCTGTCATTTTGGAGAAGTTGGCGGCTGAACAGATTTTTATCGAATATATGTACGCCTTCGCACAGGGGGATAAGGCTAATGTGGTGATTCGTCCCACAGATTTGGAAAAATGTCAGGAAGTTTTGAAAAATTGCAATTGCCAAATTTTGGAAAATAAGGATTTCTGAAAAGAATAGAACACTTTAATGTTATTTTTTAGATAAATTTGGAGGGGTGTGCGGGTTATGCTCGTGCACCTCTTTTTTATGGCTGCGTCAGAGAAGTTGGATGCTGGTATTTTGCATCTAGCTGCGCATAAGGGGGCGGTACCCCGTAAAAAATGCTTATATTTGTCATGTATTGATAATGGAATCTCTAAATCATTAAAAAAATAATACTTATGA
>SAMEA104404106__coassemble_2583_pt1 | contig 11139 bp, 6 predicted proteins | sample SAMEA104404106__metabat2_high_PE_037 | metagenome-assembled genome bin SAMEA104404106 (sample SAMEA104404106) | Balaenoptera acutorostrata
CTGACGGAAATCATTTGTGACATGCATTTTGTATTACCTTGCGGAAATTAGGATAAACTAATTATTAACTTTTAAAATTTGTGGTTATGAAAAAGTACAACAAATTTGGCTATGCAGGCGCGCTGCTGCTCGCTGGTCTCGTAAGCTTTTCAGCTTGTTCATCAGACGATGAATTGGCTGACGTTGTCAACCCTAACGTAGAAGGGGAAGCCGTGAAGACGCAGTTTGCGTTGAATATTCCGCGTGCAGGAAAGAGTGGTCGTATGACGGCTGGCAATACTCAGAATACTGCCAATCCAGCAACTGTTGCACAATTTTTGGGCATGCAGAATATTAGAATGTATCCATTTAAGGTGGCTGTATCGGATAAGAATTCAGAAAAAAACAATGAACCAATTGAGGCAGGCTTGCTAGCTCCAATTGATGGTTTAACACCTATATCTTTAGCAAATATTGCAGCTAATACAGTAGGATTAGCGGATATATCCCAAGCTAAGAAGTATGAAAGTGTTTTAGTACCTTTCGGAACAACTTCTTTATTGTTCTATGGTCAGGCTGGTACTTCTCTTGCAAGTAATCCAAATGACTATTTTACTTATGGTAAAATTAATACTTCAATCAAATCAAGTCCGGTTGCAGATAATTTATTAGCTACTACGAAGATTACACAGCCTTCCGATATTTCTTTTCAATTACAGCCAATTACAACTAAAAAATTAACTACTGTAGGAAGCGAGGAAGTCGGCAAAGCTATGTTGGCTTTGTTGAATGGCGTTAAGAATGCTGAACTTACATTGGGTACAGATGGTGTAGATCTTAGTTGGAAAACTTGTGGAACTTATGCAAAACCTGAATATAAAGTCTTAGGTGATTTGTACAATACGTATATAAAGAATACGGCAGGTTCTTCTAACAGTGTATTATATCTAATGGATCATTTGTATAATACATTGGATGTCTATGTGGCAGCGATAAATGAAGAAAGTAATACTTGTCAAAAGTTAGCTAAAAAAATCCAAGCTGCTATTGTTGCAAATTATACTAGTGTACAAATTGCTGCAGGAGATCCTACAGGTAATTCAAGTAAGCCTTACAATTTAAGTTATTCAACAAATCCAGAATTCCCAAGTTCGTTAAATCTTCCTGATGGTGCAATCCAGGTTGCCTCTGATGCAGGAAAAGATTTTGTATTTGTTGCCCAACCTACAAATTCAATGCTGCAGGCTATTGGTGTAGCAGATTTGGATAAGTATGTTTACCCTGCTTCTCTTTATTATATGGCAAATTCTGCAATTGTGACAAGTGCTAATGAGATGCTAAGTAGTTTGTCTCAATCATGGGATAATGTGATTGGACAGGCTGGTTACACAACAGCAGCTGTTGATGCTACAACTAAATCTGTTTCTATGATTAATCCTATAAACTATGCAGTAAGTGTATTAGAGGCAAAAATAAATAATGCTACAGGTACTTTTAATGATAGTTATAACAATGATTTAGGAGAATCTTATGTTCAAAATTTGATTTTGACAGGAGTCTTGATTGGTGGTCAAAATAATGTGGATTGGAAATTCACTGCTACAGGTGCAGCTGATTTAACGGTCTATGATAAAAATGTAGCGGTTGATGTAAAACCAAATGGTACAAATAGTAATTACACTTTGGTAATGCCTACTGAAATAAAACCAGGAGCAGATGCAGATCCAATTTCTGTTGCTTTGGAATTTACAAATGGAAATACACCATTCTATGGAAAGGATAAAGGTTTGATTCCTGCTGGAGGTAAATTTTACTTGGTTGCTCAGTTGAAGCCTACTAGTCAAAATGGTAGAGGTGTTTTTGAAAAAGATAGTAAAACTGTAGCTACTTTTGCTCTAAATGATAATTCATTCAAAAATGCTTACAACGTAATTCCAGACCTTCGTACTGCAAAACTGGAATTTGGCCTATCTGTAGATTTGGAATGGAAGGATGGTCTTAAGTTTGATAACGTACCTCTCGGTCAGTAAGTAATACCTCATACGGTCCCCCCGCAAGCGGGCTACGGTAGCGCGTCGGGAGAACTTCACACAATAGGGCAGCCGTCCGGTGACGGGCGGCTGTTCGCAACTTAAAAAAGCTAGGCACCTACGGAGAAAAGTTAGGCACCTATTTAAAAAAGATAAGCACTTATGAAAGCTAGTAACTTTTTATTCGGAATATGGGCAATGATGACGGGCCTCGGTCTCACCGGATGTGGGAGCGAAGAGGAAGGGATGGACCTTACTCCGGATAAGGGGTATAGCGTCAAAACCCAGCTGGCCATCTCCATACCTTCCGTGGGCAAAACGGGACGTATGTCCGGTGCCATGGTACAGGAAAAACCGGAAAATTTCCGTGGACTCCAAAATCTGACTTTATTCCCCTTTATGGGGAAATATCCCGTTGGCGGAGAGAATTTTGTCACCACCCAGAGCCAGTTTTCCGGTGTGACCCCGCAAATGACAGCCGTCGGCAATACGGGGCTGGACCATGCCAACAGCCTTTGGTATCCCAACGTCTCTCTCCCCTCAGGTGTCAATGCCGTCCTCTTCTATGCGGAGGCCTTGGGTTCGAAAACGCCGGCAGACGAGCATGCCCAGAAGGCAGCGACCGGTGTGTTGACCCTCACCCATCCGCTGTCAGCCTCCAACACCACATTGAAGACCACACACGACATTCATTTCGACCTTTGTCAGATAACAGACCATACTCTGGCTGAATTGCTGAACGGCAAGGCCACGACCCAGGAGGCAAAAGAACAAATCGAAGAACTGCTGCAATTGCTCAACCGAGTCAGAGCCGCACAATTTACGAAAACCGTGGAGGGAACTCCCACAACGGTCAACTGGAGCAGCCTCGTTGCCGCTGAGGGAGCCGACAAATTCTATCTCGAGACCTTGGTCAGCACTTATAAGAAATATGAAGGTACCCAGGCCGGTTCCTCCTGCAATATCCGTCTGCTGATGCAGAGCCTCTACAATGTGGTGCAGCCCATCGTGGGGAAGGTAGCAGGAGGCGATGCCGACCAAATGGCCCAAGCCATTGTCGACGCCATCTTGGGAACCCATTTGGGCACTGCCGACCAACCGGTGTTGAAATTCACCGTGAAGGACGGTACGCAGGCTCCTTTGGCAGAATTGGAATGGGGAGCGAAGGACGCGACAGGCTGTTATGGTCCGGTGGAGAATTTCCCGAATGCGACCTTGCATCTTCCCGATGGCGCCTTGTCCGTGCGCTATCTTGCCGACGAACAACGCTTTGTCTATCTCGCCAATCCGAACAATATGGGCATCCAAGTCCCCAAGTTGACGGACTATGTGTATCCGCCCTCTTTGTGGTACATGGTAAATTCCGATGTCGCCACCGCTCCCGATTTCAAGAAAGACTTGTTGGTGGATGACGACTGGGCCCGTTTCGTTGCAACTAATTACAAGGGAGAATCGGTAGAGACCAGCACCCAGTCCATGGCGGTGAAGCAGACGATAGATTATGGAGTCGGACAGTTGCGGGCTTCGGTAAAACTAAAGGACCAGGATATTCTGGGAGGCGCCGACGGCAATGGCGTAGCCAAGGTGGTCATCCCTCAAAATGAAGTGGCAAGTACCCAGAATATAGAGTGGACAGGAATTTTGCTCGGCGGGCAGAAACAGGTGGACATGAATATGGAAACCGTCGTCACCGCTTCGGAAAAGACCATTTACGACGGAGTGATGAATCGCGATGCCGTCCCCGGAAAGACTTTCTTTGTGCAGACTGGCGGTACCAAAACCAATTATACCCTGGCCCTGGAGACCGCAAACGAAGCCGATGTGAATGTCGCATTGGAATTCAAGAACCACGGACCTGAGTTCGTCGGGAAAAACGGCGCTTTGATACCTTCCGGCGGTTATTTCTATCTCGCCGGTGTGCTGAAGGCTCCCCAACAGGACTACGGCACCGTGCAGCGCCATGTCTTCAAGAAAGACCATTATACCCAGGCGACCTTCTCCATCACTTCCCTCAAGGAAGCGACCAACTATATCCCGGACCTCCGTGTGGCACAGTTGGAAGTGGGAATCTCCGTCAATTTGAGTTGGAAACAAGGCAACAAATTTGATGTGGGCATAGATTGAAAGCAGGAGGATGCCCCTTTTTGGGGAGAGAATCCCAATCATGTAACAAGCGGATGCTTCAGCATTCCAATCAATCAACGAAATAAAAAAGAAATATGAAAAGAAGGAATCGACTAGGATGGATGATGAGTTGGGGACTGGCTGCTGTCAGCTGTTTCTCAGCTTGTTCGTCGGACAATGACGAGGCGGTTCCCTTGGCGGACCGTACGGTGGTGAAGACGCAGTTTGCTTTTTCTTTGCCAGGCAAATACATGCCTTCCCGTATGACCTCCAATATCGTACAGCAGAATGACAACTTCCGGGGAGTCAGCAATATTTATATCTATCCCATCGAGACCACGGCAAAGCTAGGTACGGCACCTGACCAGGAATTTACGGTCGACGTGAATGCCCGACAGACCGGAACCCTCATCAACACTAACAGCCATACCTCTCTTCCAGGCTATGATCAGGATTTCACCCGTACTGGTGTGAACGATGTCTGGTACAATGATATCGAGATACTCTCTGGCACCAACAGTTTCCTCGTGTATGGTGAGGCGACGAAAGTAGCAGGCAAGACCGATGTGGAGACCAACCGCGAAAACGGCGTTCTGAATATGAAACCCGGTTGTGAGGACAATTTCCAGGCGCTGGAGTTCCAACTGCAGCCCATTGTGTCTGACGACGCTACCAAGCAGAACATAACGGCAGATGCCAACCGCTTTCTCAGTATGCTCAACGGCTTGCTGGATGTGAAAGGAAAGGTTGGGACGGTGACCGTTCCGGTGGCGTGGAGAAATGTGTCGCCAGAGATGGATGTCAACCTCTATGTGCTCTATGAACAGTTCATCGGTACTTCCGCAGGATCAGCCCGCAGTCTTCTCGCTGCTATTCAGCGATTGTACAACCAACTGAAAGTACAGCCCGGAGCTACCGCTGACACTGAATCCTTGACCTATCAGCTGATTGATTATATGAAGACGAACGCCTCCGTCAAATTTGACGTCAGTCCTGAGGGAGTCTTGAGTTATCAAACACCGACTGATTTCGAAATTCCTTCCAACTACCATCTCCCTGATGGTGCAATGTCTTTACAGTTCAAGGTGATGAGTGCGGGAGTCGGACAGTTTGTCTATGTGGAAGACGGCACGAACGGCGTCACGCCGCTGAATTTGTTAACTTATCCGGCTTCATTGCGCTATTTCACCAACACCTCGTTGTTTGCCCTGCCGAAAATGCATGAAGATTTGCAGATTACCCCCGGGAACTGGGAGGCGCTGATGACAGCATACGAGAGCGCTCCCGGAGTGCTTGAAGCAGTGGACCGCACCACTCGTTCCATCGTGCTGCGTCACCCTTTGGAATACGGAGTGGGCTTGTTGAAGACTTCGGTACAACTGAAAGAGATGTCACTAAAGGATAACAATCCGAACGGGGCACAAAGTATTTCTATCCCTGCAGAAGGGCTGCCGCTGACAGGTATTATGATTGGCCGGCAAAGAAATGTGGACTGGGCTTTCCATCCGCTCAAGGATATGAATATCTCAGGAAAACAAATCTATACGATGTATGACAATCAAATTCTGACCGACAACAAGGTGGTGAATGGAGTTGCCAAAACAGTGTGCTATACGTTGGTCACTGAATCTATCGGCCCCAAGGAATCTCCAGACAAGATTGCGGAAGAAGTTCCGGTAGTTTTGGAATTTGAGAACACAGCGGCGGATTTCTATGGTGTCAAACATAAATTGATTGCCAAAGGCACCCGGTTCTATTTGTTGGGAAATCTGACCATACATGCCGGTGTAACTGAGGAAAACCGAGTGGAAAGGGTGTTTATGCAAGATTACGAGACCGAGGCGAACTTTACCATCAATGCCTTGCGCAATGCCTACAACGTGATTCCCGATTTGCGTAATCCTGAATTGGAGTTGGGACTGGCGGTGGATATTTCCTGGAACGATGGTCTCGACATAGACGTGGATATGGATGAAAATTAATGAGAATGTTAAATAGCTGTCCTCTGTTAGAGAAAGCAAATAAATAAGAGATTATAGAGGTTTGGATACGAATATTCAATACTCAAGATCAGAGCAATAAATAAGTACAACAATGTTACGGTATAGGGTTCATATCATGATTTGCTGGTTGGCATGCCTTTTGGGCTTGTCAGCCTGCGTCACCGAAGACGAAGTGTTGGAGGTGAACCCTACTTATGACGGTGACAATGTCTTGGTGGACTGCCATCTGATGGTTCCTCCTTCGGATGAGGAGTCTGTGGACAGCCGTATGACCGGACAGCATACCCAAAACAACCAAAACTTCTTGGGCTTAGGAACCATTTATCTTTATCCTTTTCAAAATATCAAGGCAGAATCTTTGCCCGGTGGAGGCAAGCAGCACCAACTGCATGGCTATGAAATTGTCAGCTCCGACCAATGGGTGAAACTGGACGGATTGTTTACTGATCCAAAAGATAACGTGACTGGCGATATTGCCTGGAAGGAACAGGTGCAAATGCCTATCGGTACCAACCATGCTCTGATTTATTCCAAGGCAAAGGGGACACAGGGTTTCGCCCAGGGATGGACAGCAACTAATTTGATGGATGTGTCAAATGATTATGAAATTCCTTTAAAGCCTAGATTGGATGAAATTTACTTTAGACCGAAACTGGTGACGACTCAGACAGTGGTTGAGACTGATGCTGCGGTGAATTGGGCGAAAAATATGTTTAATAAAGTGGCTCAAACCCAGAGTTTTTATTATGAGTGGATAGGATTTTGGGGTTGGGGCGAATATAAACAACATACGGTTGATTGGTTTATGGTAAGGGATAATGACTATAAAAATGAAAAACTTATAGCATTACAAACAGCATATGAAGATTTTGTTCGGCCTAATGCGGATGGATTCTATGGTGGATCTACTCGAGAGATGGTGGCAAGACTGCAAGCGCTTTATGTGAAAGTAAATGCTTTGCCCACCAGTAATGTAGGCAAAGATGGTGATAAGGCAGAGCAGATTGCATATAACATGAAGAAGAATATCTTGACAGTCATAAAGGAGGAAGTGGATGGATACAAATTGACCCAAATAACAAGTGATAGAGTGACTTGGGGACCGAAAGGTGACCCCAACAGTCCCGCTTGTATCAATTTGCCAGATGGTGCCATAAAGCTAAAACCGAACTTGGGAAATTTAGTAAAAATGCAGACCAATTGGGGAGATTATATTTATTCTCGCTATGACAAATTTGCTACAGCCGAATATTCCTACAAGGCCTATATCGATGCTTTGGGTACATCTGTGTGGGACGTTTATGCCTATCCGGCAGAATTGTATTATATGTCGAATTCGTCCATCGGTTGTTCCAAGTCCAAGCGTCAGCAATCTTCTCCAAGTAATTTTGCAGAGTGGGAAGACTTTGTCAATAATACCAAAGATTATTTCGAAGAATCCGAGGTCAGTCCGTTTACCCGTTCGATGGTGGTCAAGAAACCCTTGCAATACGGAGTGGCTTGTATGGCAACAAAAGTAACCTGTGCGAATTCGTTACAAGATAATAAACAGTCAATTCCCGTATCTAATGGAAAATTGAAATTGACCGGTGTTCTCGTGCGTGGGCAACGTGAAGTGGGCTGGGATTTCACCCAAAATACGGGGGGCTTGCAAGGTAAGCCTTATGTGGTCTATGATCGAAATATGAATGGTGGCCAGAATGGTGGTCAGCCTATCACCCTGCCGAACACTACTCCGAATTATACCTTGCTGTATCCTACCGCCGGAGTTGTGGATGTTCCAAGTGAAACCAATTCAGAACAAGTGAAAGTCTGGTTGGAATTTGAAAATAATACCGGTAAAGATATAACCGGTAAGGACAACTGCGTGATTCGTCCAGGAACCCGCTTCTATATTGGTGCTACGCTGGATTTGTGGAAAGCATTGCAATTGGATAAAAACTTGGCGAAGCAAGATCGTCGTCAACTCTTTGAGTCGGACTATAAGACCAATGTCACCTTTACGATAAAAAGTTTAAAGGGAGCAATGGATATTATTCCCGATACGAAAACAGTAGAGCCAGAAGTGGGCGTCAGTGTGGACATCACCTGGGATGACGGTTTCGTGTTCGACGATGTCATCGTAAACGATGGTAAGGAACCTCTGAAATAGCAGGTCGAAATATGGCACTCCATACGGCTCTTCTGAATAGGGGACCGCATCCGTATTCCTGATCATAGACACTGGAATGCGAGGGCTGTAGGGGTCGGATAAATCCGACCCGCTGGCTAGCATCCATTGAAAACGCTGATGTCGTTTGATGAGGTATCGTGGTTGGCGGTCCGAATGTATCCGGACTCCCCTCAATCCCCTCGTCATCGAGGGGCAGGAACCTACAGGCGGCATTGCTAGCCAGCGGTCCGGATGTATCCGGCCCCTACGGGAGGTAAATTTATTTGAACAGATATAAAATGAAGATATTGATGAGACATATAGGTGGAAAGTTGATGGCGGCAGTGATTCTGCTGACATCGTGGACTTCATGTATCAATGAAGACCTTTCCGATTGTGGAAAAGACTATAGTATCCGTTACGACGTGAAGTTGAAAACCAATTTGCAGACCGAATTGGATACGGAACTGGAGACCATCGAAGAGAAGGAGTTGGGACGCCGCTTGAAGGAGGCATTGAAAAATGTCTTCTCCGACCAGGCCCGCGACCTGGACCTGACTTTCTACGGGGCGGACAGTACCTTGAATTACGAGGAGACCCATGTCATCAACTCCAACAAAGCCTCCTATACCATCTATCTGCCGGTACGCGACTATCAGCATCTGGCCCTCGCCAACGATGACCAGGAAAAGAATATTGTTCTGAAGGGACGTGAATATGCTCCCGACATGGTTTGGGAACAAATCCAGGGAGATACCTTGGAAAGTTACGAAAACGGACTCTTCTCCGGACGTATGAAGATGGAGGTGAAGGACCAGGACCAAGTGTTTGAGGTGCAGATGTACATGCAGATTTCTGCTGCGGCGCTGGTGGTCAATCCGAATGGGGTGGCTTACCGCAGCATGCGCGGTGTGCTGACCCATCTGGCCGACGGTTTCACTGTGCGTGACAGTATTTACCATCACCACGACCGCAGTGTCATCCGTGTGAAGAACCTCGGCGATACGGGTTCGGCATTGCGTTGTCTCTATGGCGTGGGATTTCCTTCCCGCGACCTGCCCTATGTCAGTCGTGCGGCTTCCGACGCTGAGAAGGGGGCTTGCTGGGAGTTCCGTGCTTATGTGACGATGCCCGACGGCAAGGTGACGGAGACGATTCTCTATGTGAAGGAACCCCTCAAAGCCGGTAACCTGAAACTCATTAAGACGAATCTCCAACCTGACGGCAGTCTGACGACGGATGCTCCCGAAGTCGGTGCGAGTGTGGAACTCGACTGGAAAGAAGGAGCGGAATTCAACCCGGAACTGTAGAGAGTTAGGAGTTGGATTTAGTTAGGAGTTAGGAATTAGGAGTGAGGAGTTATTTTTAGTGAGGAGTGAGGAGTGAGAGGTGAGGAGTTGGATTTAATTAGAAATTGGGAATGGACTCTACTATTATTCTGATTCGAAGTAGACTCTGCTCTGACATTTAATCTGACTCTGATTCGAATGGAATTTAGCAATTGACTTTACACTACTCTGATTAGCAGATTTTTTGTAACCAGAGGTAGTTGATATAAAAAGAATAAAATGAGAGACCTTGTTATAAAATATAGCATCTACTTATGTGTGCTGATGTTTTCCTTCACGTCGTGTGTGAGTGAGGTGGATCAGCAGGAGGAACCTGGACCGCAGGAACCGGTGGGATATGTGAAGATGAATTTGTCTATCCCAGCTGAGAAGGTGAGTCGTGCTGCTCGTTCTTGGGGGGATCCTGGAGATTCCGGATTGCAAGATGAACTTCCCAGGTACCTTTATCTTTATATCGTGATAGAGAATAACGGAAAGGTGACCCTGCAGAAATATGCGGAAAAGGGGGCTGAGTATATCGAGTGCAAACCGGAAGATTGGACGCAAGGTACACAAGGCGAAGAACAGGTGTGGACTTATAAGGAAATCACGGTTCCGATGTCAACCTTGAATCCGGGTCCGTCGAGCCGGATTTATGCCATCACCTCTTTGCAACCGCTCCAGTTGACAGAACCTACGAACCAGGAAGAATTGGAGAATTTGATTTTTGACCAGAATCTGAATACAATAAATCCATATTTTGTGTATGCCAGTGCCAGTGGTGACCCTGCTAATGGGGCCATCATCAAAAATGGTTCTGCAATGTACACCAATATCGTGTGTAACCATATTGTGGCCCGTGTGGATATCCAATGGAATATCGTGCCGTCGAAACAGAAAGAATATGCGATGCGGGAAATCAAGTTGGAAGGACTTCCGACCCAGTGCTATTTTTTCAAACCGACGGCGTCTATTCCCGGTGAACAATTGGGTACAATGGGTTATCGCTACTTCGATGTAGGTAATCAATGGTATGGCAGAGTGGTAGCTCATGTCTTCGATCGGAAACAGGTGAAATGTACCTATACTTTGGATGCACCAGCTACGACGTATCCGGAATGGCCTGATCCACAGCCTGAAAATACAACAAAGTTTGTATCGCAACCTAAAACCTATAACAACGTGACTCCCCCCAATCAAGGTTCGCCAAGCGATGCCTATACGAGCTGGTACCGCATCAATGTGAAGTTCGGTTATTGATTTGCTGTAGGGGTCGGATACATCCGACCCGCTGGCTGGATCTTATTGAAGGTGTGGCGTTTGATGATTGGCTTGTAGGGGTCGGATACATCCGACCCGCTGGCTGGATCTTATTGAAGGTGTGGTCGTTTTGATGATTGGCTGTAGGGGTCGGATACATCCGACCCGTTGGCAGGATTTTATTGAAAATGCAGCGTGTTGATAGTCAGCATTGCTAGCCAGCGGTCTGGATGTATCCAGCCCCTACGGGAGGTTAGCATTGT
>SAMEA104404106__coassemble_2584_pt1 | contig 11137 bp, 7 predicted proteins | sample SAMEA104404106__metabat2_high_PE_037 | metagenome-assembled genome bin SAMEA104404106 (sample SAMEA104404106) | Balaenoptera acutorostrata
GCCTTGCATGTGTGACCACTCGCATCTCCACATGTATTTATTTTCACTGTTTTTTGCTTAGCATTTCCGGTACAATGTCCTGCGGAGCGGGGCAAATCCAGCTTGCTGGAGGGTAGCCGAGGGACGAGGAGGACGCAATGTAATGGAGTCCGACGAGCCCCTCGGTAAAGCTAATGCTTCGCAAATACTATCCCTCTTCCCTTGAGGGGAGAGGTGGCGACGAAGTCGACGGAGTGAGGTGCCTTTCGTTCACAGGAGTTTATTGGCTAGCATCCATTAGCCTTTTGCGATGAGGTATTGTTCCGTATCAAATTATCTATCAACCCCCGAGCGCGTGCGCTCTGCCCCCAGTATTGGGGGCGATAGTATTTGCGAAGCATTAGTTCTTACCGTAGGACTCACTTCGTTCGCCCCACGGCACACTTCGTGTGATTTGCCCCGCTCCGCAGGACATTTGTTGAGGGAGGAGTTAGGAGGGAGGAGAGATGAGTTGGTCAGCCTGTAGTGCCATGCCTTTCAGCGTTTAGCATCCATTGATAACGCAGAATCTTTTGCGGCATGATATATCATTGCCGAACCGGTGCGGTATTCTTTTGGTCACTTCGTGGAGTTAATACGCGTTTCTAGCCAGCGGACATGAAATTTCATGTCCCTACATACTGACCTAATCTCTCATCTCTCATCGCTAATCAACAAAATTAGCGCCCTACTTATGTACAATGTCCTGCGGAGCGGGGCAAATCCAGCTATGCTGGAGGGTAACACTTTGTGTGATTTGCCCCGCTCCGCAGGACATTTGTTGAGGGAGGAGTTAGGAGGGAGGAGAGAGGAGTTGGTCAGCCTGTAGTGCCAACCCCCTTCGGTTCCTCCGTTATCGGGGGAAAGAAATCCTTTCTCTCACCATCTTTTATCCGTCTCTTGTTCCGCTTGGAAGCGCATCGGCAGTCGTGTAGCCCGCTACACTTCTTTCTCCTAACTTCCCATCAGACGCAAGATTCGAACAAAAAATAGCCGAACTTATTATTTCACTATTACTTAGTCCTGTATTTGTTTGCTAGAATTTTGCGCGTGACTCGTTTGCCAGCTAGCGTCCATTGATTTTCGCTATCTGACTACAGGGGAAAAGAAAACCTCCGCAAGAAGGCTTGCGGAGGTTGGTATTCGTAATTTGGTCACTGCAGGATTATTTCACTAAAATCTTGCGACCATTGACAATATAAATGCCTTTGTGACTGATACATTGCAGATGGCGTCCACTGAGGTCGTAGATATCTTCTGCCGTTTTATCTTGCTGGATGTCTTTGATGCCTACGAGGTCGTTGTCCTCATAGATGACTTTCACTTCCACATTGTCACCCACTGCATTGAGGGCTTCGTCACCTTGTATATTCTTCAATGTATAACCCTCGATTGCTTCTGTCACCAAAGTATAAGTGTCACCTGCCTTTAGAATCGTTTCCATAGTCGGGATGAGCACCTTGCCCTGCGTATCTACCGCTGTGATGCTCACCTTGAAATAAGGCTGTACGAAATATTCGTAGATACGGTAAGGATGTCCCGGATCGTTCCAACCCACCAAAGCACCATTGCCCAGACCATCCCAGCAGACACCGTTGGTACCCTTGATTTTCCAACTGATCCCGTCAGGGTTGAGACTGAAGGTGAAAGCACCACCGTTCTTGTTCAAGGAGGCAGGAGTTGAATTCTTCAATAATGGAACGTAGGATGCATACATCTCGTTCTTCACCTTGTAATTCGTATTGCTCGGTTCCAACAGCCAAGTGTGGCTCGGATCGGTATCTTCAATATGATACGTACGCATAATCTGTCCGTTTTCCTTCGCCTTACGGAAACCCTTACGATCGGCGTCGGCAGGAGAGAGGTCGTAAATCACATAACTGTGTCCTGGTTCGATTCTCGTCACTGGTTTGCCTAAGCATTTCACTCCGTTCAAGGCATTGGAAGTATATTCCACATAGAAGGTACAATCCCTGTGCAAGGTAATCGGTTCTCCCTCAACGAAGGGCGCTTTGTATACCTTATAGTAAGGGAACTCCTTCTCCTTGTAATAGAATCCCTCACTGCTCACTGGCACGCTCTGTGTTTCAGAAGACAGTAATGCCCCATGATCGTCACGGCAAATCAAGGTCACATCGTAGGCCGTACGTGCATAATGATATAGATCTCCTATTTTCATCCAAAAATAGTAATTATGGATATCTGGAGGTAGTAACTGTTCCTCATCACTTCCATGAACAGGCCAGCTCCTTCTATATATACCCAAACCATTTTCTTTCTCATCGCAGCAATGGAAGGTCTCGATACGGCATTCCGTGAGAAGCCATGCCGCTCCCTGAGGACGGATGGCATTGTCTGAACGTGCCTCAGAACCCGCACAGATTATTCCAGAAAGATAATCCGACTTCTCGCTCACCGGATAGATATTTTTGCCATTGATGCTTATGATGAAATCCTGTGTCTCCGGTTGGAAAACGCAGCGGACATCCGCTCCTTGTGCAGAGCAATTCACTGTATATCCGTAATTGCCCGTCGTATTCTGTGACAGCGCACCGACGAATCTTTGTGTCTGCGCATTCTGCAATCGTACCGTCTGTGAGAAGTCCTTATTGATCTGACTCTTCGTCACCTTCCAAGCATTATCTACCCATACGTCGGTGGTATGTTGCAAATGACCGCCTTTTTTATTATCGAAGATAGAGATACTATCGAATGTTGGCACCGCATTTGACAAAGTATAGAGACGGTTCATTTCCAAATAACCGAACGACTGGCGAAAAGCACTGTAAGCCGCTTCGAATTTTGTGGTGAAAGTTGCAAGTTCCTCGGCAGAGAGAGCCGAAATATCCTGACCTACGAGTTGCTGCAAGGTTGCCGTTTCTGCCGCACCGAAATATCCCGGTTGCTTGTCCTCCAGTGCCACATAAGTTCTGACTCTATTCAAATACCTTTTCGCCTCCTTCATCAAGGACTGTACCGAACTCGCATCCGCCATAGGTGCTTTGGGCACAAACGTCCAAAGACCGCCATTGCCATCGTCCGGTTTGGCATAGAGATTGACCGCATAACCTTGGCCGACCAAAGCCGCGTTCAGCCAAAGACCGTTCACCTGGTCGCAGCGGATGGAATAATAATAATAATCCTTACTCGATTTTCCATATCCGTTGTCAGCAAGAATGAAGTTGTAGTGTTTTTTCTGGTTGTCGTAGACCCAGCGACCTGTATTGTTCTTCGCTGTAGGCACAGGGTTGAGCGAACCCTCGGGAAGTGCCTTGCAGACCAAAGCGTAATGTCCTGGTTTTTCCGCATCTTCCTCCAACGCCCAGAACTGATAATCGTAAGCAGCATCGGTTGCGGCAGCCTGTGTATTGGTCCAAAGTCGGCCCACTTCAGCCCCCTTGTTCTGATAAGTGTCGAGGAGGGGCGACTGCGCGTTGAGGAGTTCGATGCACTTGCCGGTGCGTTCGCCACCCGCTTGAGTGACGAGGCGGTACCAGTAGGTCTTCCCCGCTGTTGATACGTTCGGCATCACCTTCTCACCGTTGTCCGCAGACGACTGCATATAATGCTTGCCATAAGAATAGCCCTTATAATTATATAAGGTACTGTCCGCAGTAATTCGTTGGCAGAAGTTTGAGAAATTCATCTTCGATTTCGGTGTCCATCCAGCTTCAGCGATAGCCACCAAGCGAGGGAGCATCAGATATTCCAGATAATTGCCAAACGCCACATATTCGCTCCAGAAAGTAGCCTGCACGCCGGCAAAATATCTAGCGTTATTGGCCGGCACATTTTGTTTGTAGACCACCTCGAGGTTGTCCGAACCGTTTCCGGCACCTACCGGCTCGCCAGGTTCGTTGCTCTGTTTGCGGTTGATGTACCAAGGTATCTGTGGTGTGTAGACATGCGGCAATCCCAAACTCGCAGCTTTCGATACCGCAGCATCCGCACCCGTCCAGCAATAGACGGTGGCACCCGTCTCCTTGATGGTTTTCGTGTCCGCACCGTTGGCAGAGATGGCTTCGTTCCATACGGAAATCTTGCGGCCGTGAGCTTTGAGATGTTCCGCCATATCCTTGATGAAATGAGACTGCAGTTCACGGAAATTCCTCAGTCCCAATTCCTTCTTCTTTGCAATACATTCCGCATTGTTTTCCCACGCAGTCGTAGGGCATTCGTCGCCGCCGATGTGTATATATTCCCCGGGGAAAAGGTCCATGATTTCCGTCAGAATATCTTTTGCAAATTGTACCGCTTTAGGGTTGGCGACGTTCAAGACGTCGGAATAGACACCGCCGATGTTGGATACCACGCGATGAGGTCCATCCGGGTCGCAACTGAATTCCGGGTAGGCCGCCATCGCCGCGCAGAAGTGGCCCGGCATGTCGATTTCCGGTACAATTTCGATATGACGTTCCTGGGCATAAGCCACCACCTCTTTCACGTCCTCTTGGGTATAGAAGAGCGGACCATAAGGACGGTTGAGCCAGAAGTCGCCGTGCATCATATCCACCATATAACTGTTGTCCGAGATACTGCCGTAGCTGGTCAGCCGTGGGTATTTCTTGATTTCCACGCGCCATCCCTGGTCGTCGGTCATGTGCCAGTGGAAGCGGTTCATCTTGTAATAGGACATTACCTCAAGCACCCGTTTCAGTTCCTCGACGCTGAAGAAGTGGCGGGAAGTATCGAGCATGAAACCGCGGTAGCCATAGTTTGGTTCGTCGTTGATTTTGATAATAGGTAAGGCGTAGTGCGTCACCTTCGAGTCCTGAACGCCCGCCATGACATTGGGTGGCAACATTTTCTTAATACTTTGAAAGGCATAATAGAGCCCCAGGGCAGTCGAAGCCTCGATGGTCACGCCCTGTTCCGTAACAGAAATGATATAACCTTCTTCGTCCAATTTTTTTGCGCTCTGTTTGATTTGGAACAGCGCTTCGGACACATTTTCGCTGAGGCTGACGGAAGTCTGGGTGGCGAAGTTGTAAGCCTTGACGAACTTCTTCGCTTCGTTGACCATATCCTCCGGGAGTTGCTGGGTACTCACCACAAATTGTCCTGGTAACACCAGTTCGCCAGTGCTGACGGTCATCGTGCGGGGCAGTGGCGTAAGGTTGACAAAGTTGTCAGCCAGTGCATAACCAGGGAGTAAGAGTACCCAAAATAATAGGGATAGAATTTTGTTTTTCATAAGCAGTTGATGATAGATTACTATAGGGAACAAAGATAAGCAAATACTTCATAACATGCCAGTGCAGAGGCTGATAAGTTTCCTCCGTTTTCAGAATTTGGCGGTCGGACAGAGGGAGGATAAACGGCGGACTCTTTGTGGGGACTGAAATTGGTGTCGTTTGAATTGCCGAACTTATTATTTCACCATTACTTAGCATCTTTTTTACAAGTCAGAATACCCTTCCTCCAATCCGAGAGAAATATTCCATAAACCATAAACAAAGGGTAAAAAAGAATCTCATGGCAACTTCTCCAGAGGGACAAACGTATTATTTGGCGGGAAAGCGGTAACTTTGCATTTACAATGGAAAAAGTAAAAGTAAATTCGGTGCGGGCATGGATTTTAGCCTCCCGTCCCAAAACATTAACGGCAGCGCTGATTCCTGTATTTACCGCTTCAGCGCTTGCTTACGCCCACGGTAAGTTCTCACCGTCGGCAGCAGGACTCTGCGTCGCTTTTGCCGCCCTGATGCAAATTGCGGCCAATTTTATCAACGACCTTTTTGACTTCCTCAAAGGAACAGACCGTGAGGACCGCCTCGGTCCCGAACGCGCCTGCGCCCAAGGATGGATTTCTCCCGATGCGATGAAGGTGGGGATTGCCGTATCTCTGGTTATCGCCTGCAGTGTCGGTCTCGGACTCTTGTGGATGACCGGTACCTGGTGGTTGTTGTTGGTCGGTGTGGCTTGCGTCATCTTCGCCTTCCTCTACACCACCATGCTGAGTTATTGCGGGATGGGCGACCTCCTCGTATGGGTGTTCTTCGGGCTCGTTCCCGTTGCCGGTACCTATTATGTGCAAGCCAAAGAACTGGCTCCTCAGGTGTGGTGGATTGCCGCTGCCTGTGGTTTCCTCATTGACACCCTCCTCGTGCTGAACAACTACCGCGACCGCGACCAGGACCGCATCTCCGGCAAACGTACGCTGATTGTCGCTTTAGGAGAGCATTTCGGTAGTGCCCTCTACCTCGGACAAGGTTTCCTGGCTTATCTCTGTGGTGCCATGCTCGCCTTCGACGGCTTTATCTGGACCGCCATCCTACCGATGTTCTATCTGTTGCCCCACTATCTCACCTGGAGAAAGATGGTGACCATTCACCAGGGGAAAGCATTGAACCGCGTGCTCGGATTCACCTCCCGTAACATGATGACCTTCGGCATCCTCCTCACGATTGCCCTTCTAATCGGACTTTAATCCGTCCGTCACCGAAGTGACCATTTTTTCTCCCAGTATTTCCTCCCGATATACTGGGACTATTTTCACTCCCAATTCATTCGTTAGAAAAAAACTCTCTCCCTGAACTATTATTCTATCACATGACTACAGCACCTAATAAGAAATTTAATGAACTGGAAACAAAAGGGGTAGGGCGTCTGCTTTGGCAGTATGCCCTTCCTGCTATTATGGCAATGACCGCCTCCTCCCTGTACAACATTGTCGACGGTATCTTTATCGGACAAGGAGTGGGAGACGCCGCTATCATGGGTCTTGCCCTCACCACCCCTCTTATGGCCCTGACTGCCGCCTTCGGTACGATGGTCGGTGTGGGTGGTTCCACCCTGATGTCCATTCGTTTGGGACAGCACGACTATTCCACCGCCAAGCACATCCTCGGCAATGTCGTCATCATGAACGGCGTCATCGGTGTGGTACTGGCCGCCCTCCTTTTCCTTTTTCTGGAACCCATCCTCCGTTTCTTCGGAGCAAGTGACAGTACCTTGCCCCATGCCTACGACTTTATGACCATTATCCTCGCCGGCAATGTATTCACCCATCTCTATCTTGGTCTGAATGCCCTGTTGCGTTCCACCGGCCGCCCCCAACAAGCCATGTATGCCACCTTCGGCACCGTAGCCATCAATTTGATATTGGCCCCCATCTTCATCTTCTGGCTCGATATGGGCATCAGAGGTGCCGCGCTGGCTACCATTCTCGCCCAGTTCTTCATGCTCCTGTGGCAAATCAAATTGTTCACCCATCCGGAACAGCTTGTCTGTTTCAGTCGTGAAATCATGCACCTCGAGAAGCGAATTGTCCGTGAGTCCCTGGTCATCGGTCTACCGCAGTTCATCATCAACGTCTGCGCCTGTCTTGTCGCCATAGTCGTAACCCGTTCCATGACCGCTTACGGAGGAGATGTCAGTGTGGGTGCCTTCGGTATCTGCAACCGCCTTATCATGTTCATTATCCTGGTCGTTATCGGTTTGAACCAAGGCATGCAACCCATTGCCGGTTACAACTACGGAGCCCGTCGTAACGACCGTCTGCTCGCGGTCGTGAAACTCACCGCCCTTGTCGCCACTTGTGTGACCACTACCGGTTTCATTATCGGCACCTTCTTCGCCGAACCCTGTGTCACTTTGTTCGCCAAGGATTCCCCCGAACTGATAGCCGAAGCCACCCATGGCCTTCACATCTGCGTTCTCTTCTTCCCCGTTATCGGCGTGCAGATTGTGTCCACCGCTTTCTTCCAAAGTATCGGTCTCGCCAAGCGCAGCATCTTCCTCTCTATGACCCGTCAGATGCTCCTGCTCGTCCCCGCCATCCTCATTCTTCCTCATTTTTTCGAGGATCCGATTGACGGAGTTTGGTATGCGCAACCATTATCTGACATTTTGTCCACGATTCTTTCAGTAATATTATTATATTTGCAAATGAAGAAGTTGAAGAGCACCTTGCCCGAAGGCGGGAAGGTCGCCACAGCTTAATATACACCTCTTAAACTATTCAGATTATGGAAGACAATAAAAAAATAGCAGGCACTGCCGGTTCCCCAGAAGACCGATTTATCATCAACATCGGACGGCAGTTGGGTAGCGGTGGCCGCCAGATAGGCCGTTGGCTGGCAGAAAATCTCGGCATCGCCTATTACGACAAGGAAATCCTGACCCTTGCCGCCAAGGAAAGCGGATTCTGTGAAGAAATATTCCAGAGAAACGATGAGAAGAAAAGTTATTTCGACTCTATGTTCGGTACGATGGTCCCCATCTTCGGCGGTTTGGAAGGCGACTTCTACATCAACCAATACACCAACCAGGTGAGTGATGAGAACCTCTTCCGCATCCAGAGTGACGCCATCCGCAAGGCAGCTTCCGAAGGTTCCAGCATTTTCATCGGCCGTTGTGCCGACTATGTGTTGCGAGACTTCCCCCGTTGTGTGAACGTCTTTATCGCCGCCAACGAAGAAGACCGTATCCGCAGAATCATGGAACTCACCCAGGTCGACGAAAAGCATGCAGAGAAACTCATGCGTCAGGGTGACAGCAAGCGTGCCGACTTTTACAATTTTTACAGTTCGGGAGAATGGGGAGCAGCCGCCACTTATGACCTCTGCATCAATTCCTCTATCCTCGGCATAGAAGGTACGGCGGAATTCATCAAGTCGTTTGTAGAAAAGAAACTCGCCATCAAGGGATGACCCGCATCGGACTCCTATCGGATACCCACAGTTTCTGGGACGAACGTTATGCGGAATATTTTGCCGAATGTGATGAAATCTGGCATGCCGGGGACATTGGCAGCAAGGAACTCGCGTTGAAGTTTGAAGCTTTGGGCAAACCCTTCCGTGCCGTGTGTGGAAACATTGACGGTGCTGAACTCCGGGCGATGTATCCCGAAGTTCTCCGTTTCAAATGCGAGGAAGCAGAGGTGGTGATGAAACACATCGGAGGCTATCCCGGCAATTACGACCGCAGCATTCGTGGACAGCTGTTCATCCATCCGCCCCAGTTGTTCATCTCCGGCCATTCGCACATACTGAAAGTGCTTTACGACAAAACCCTTGGTTGCCTGCACATCAATCCCGGTGCCGCCGGACTGCAAGGCTGGCATAAAGTGCGTACCCTGGTACGTTTTACCATCGAAGGTAAGGACTTCAAGGATTTGGAAGTCATCGAACTGGGGGAGAAGCAAAAGAGAAAATAAAATCCGGAATATTTTGATTCCTGCACCCCTCTTTGGAACAGAAGTCTCAATAATTCCAGTAAGCCCTAAAGAGACGAAGAGAGAAGTCATCCACAGATGATTTCCCTCTTCGTCTCTTTTATACTTTTCTGTACCACGGATGTCTTTGTAGACCTTTCCTGGTCCGAGCAGTTGGGATGTCCAGCAATTACATCTCCTTTTACGAACCCGTCTGTTCTGCTGCTAATAGCATACCGTAGTATCGTACTGTCAGTTTCGAAACAATGGCTTTCTTTTTCCCCCTTATTCCTCTGTCAGCTTCCTGCTTTCATGGATGAGGTTCCACCGTTCCACGCCGCTTCCGTTCACTAATCCCGGTGAGGAGCCTGCAAAGCTGCAAAACAATAAGTGTAAGTATGGACACTTCCATCCTCCAGCGGAATGTCGTGACTTTCCCGTCGTGGCGTTCCCAGTTCGAAGTCCACCGGGTGGTGAAAAATCGGTCCGTCGAAGCAGAAAGTATGGTATTCCCCCTGTTCCCCGTTCGGGTCACAATGTGCAGGCAACTGATCGATAAAATTCCGGTCAATGATTTTTCCGATGGCATCCATTCCCAGTCCGTTCTCCTCCGTCGTGACGATGAGGGTTTTCAGTCCCGTCTGCAGGTAAGCTTCCATCACCTCCTCCGAAGAAGGCCCCCATAAAGGTTCCACCACCTCGATACCAAAAGGTTGCAATTGTTCCTCCCGGTATTTGCGGATGTCATGAAGAAAGATATCCCCGTAGATGAAATGCGTCACCCCCATCTCCTTATATCTTTTTGCCACTGCCGCCATTTGGGCGGAATAATCCTCCATATTCCCTTTGGGACGCAAGCCCACCACCTCCACCGGGATGCCGATGCTCTCGCTCTGCGCCCGGAGCAGTTCCAAGGGAATGTTGTGCATGGTCGACAACTGCGTGTGACTGTTGGTGGTCGTGAGCAATGCCACGATTTCATATTCGTCGCTTTGCAGCACCTTATATAAAGCATGAGCAGAATCTTTTCCTCCGCTCCAATTGAGTACGGCCTTTTTCTTTTCCATGTGTGTCTGTGTAAATGAAGAACAAATCAGCGCAAAAATACAATATTCTTCTAAAAAACACCGGTCCCCCTTTTCCTTTCGTGTGGTACGTTCCGTCCCTTTTCTCCTGTGTTGAATCTATTCTCGAGAAAAAATAGCTTGTGCATGTCAGGAGATTTTATTAATATTGTAGTCGGAAACCAACGGAATTTCTGGCCATTGCGGTAGCCCGTATTTATGGAAAATACCGTTGCCTGACTCCATTAGAATGACAAAAACTCCTTCTGTAATTTGGGAGAGAATGACTGAATAGTTATGAGCGAAAAATTATTATTGAAATGTGATACCAGCATTTATGCCGACGAGATTGTCAGTCTCCTCTTTGCCAACGACATCATCGCCCGTCAACATGACGAGAGCATGGATACCGTAGTAGGCGCTTATGGTGCCGTGACCGGCATCGCCATCTACGTGCTTGCCCATGAATATGATCGTGCCTGGGCCCTAGTCTCCCCAGTGGTGGAAGCACGTACCCACGGTCTTACGATGTGTCCGAAGTGTGGCAGTGAGGAGGTGGAACGCATTCCCACCACGACCACCCGAGGTACCTGGCTGGCGATGTTTGCCCTCTTGCTGATATTTATTTCCGGTGTCTATCTCGTGTATCGCATTCCTCTCGGTTTCTATCTACCTCTCACCGATTCTCTTGCTGTTCTGCTGGTAGTGGTGGCGCTGGTCCTTCTCTATATCGGGAGCCACAGCAACGACAACTGCCGGTGCAAGCATTGCGGGCATCATTTCCATCATCTCTAATGCAGGGCAGGTAGAGATCCAGAGAAAGTGTCTGCCTTCTCCCCGTTCCGGTAGAAATATTCCCTCCGTCCCCGTCCTTCTTTGAAACTTAGTAATGGTGAAA
>SAMEA104404106__coassemble_2658_pt1 | contig 10861 bp, 9 predicted proteins | sample SAMEA104404106__metabat2_high_PE_037 | metagenome-assembled genome bin SAMEA104404106 (sample SAMEA104404106) | Balaenoptera acutorostrata
TGAGGACATAAAAAGCACCATCTTCGATTTCATCCACGCTGACTTCTTCTCCGTCAACTGGACTCCACTGGTGTACCTGCGCTTGAACTGATCCGACAAAGCACATCAAGAACAACGCAATGAAACTGTAAATTTTGTTCATTGAACTACTAGTATTAAATTAAACATAAGAAAATTGTAAACATAATTAGGTGATAGACCGCTGTATTTTAAATCCGGATTTCGTAAACGGGGGTAAAGTTATGGATTAAAAAATAAGTTACAAAAAAAAAGAGTTAATCTTTTATGGATTAACGTGTTTTTTCACATATTTATTGAATTAAGGCAAAATTATCCGTCAACAAAACCCAAAAAGCAGAAGGCAGGATTTGTCTTTTCGTTCCGGGCAAGAGGCTTATATATAACAAAATCTCCATCCGCCCGAAGACGAATGGAGATCAATCAATTTATATAACTGCGGTTATACATTCTATAAGGTGTACCCCTTCGAATGTTACTTGCCGAGTAATTTAGCAGAAAGTTTTTCGAGCATGTCGACAGTCATAGAGTCGAGGTTGAATTTAGGTTTCCAATCCCACTCCTGACGAGCACAGATATCATCAAGACTGTTAGGCCAGCTGTCAGCATTCGCCTGCTTCAAAGGCTCAACCTTATATTCCATCTGGAATTCAGGCTTGTACTTCTTGATAGCAGCCAAGATACCCTCTGGATCGAAGCTCATAGCTGCGATATTGAAACCATTGCGGTGGATCAAGCGTGAAGGATCTGCTTCCATCAAATTAACGCAAGCGTCAAGAGCATCAGGCATATACATCATGTCCATGTAAGTACCTGCAGCAATAGGACAGATGAACTTTTCGCCACGAACTGCGCTATAATAGATGTCTACAGCATAGTCAGTAGTACCACCACCAGGAAGAGTTACGTTAGAAATCAAACCTGGGAAACGAACTGAACGAGTATCTACGCCATATTTCTTGTGATAATAGTCAGAAAGCAACTCTGTAGTCACCTTACTTACACCATAAATAGTGATAGGACGCTGGATAGTATCCTGAGGTGTATTGTCGTGTGGAGTTTCAGGACCGAAAGAACCGATTGAACTAGGAGTGAAAACTGCACAGTTATTCTGACGAGCAACTTCGAGTACATTCCAAAGACCGTCGATACCAATCTTCCAAGCCAACATAGGCTTGCCTTCAGCTACAACGCTTAACAAAGCAGCCAAGTTATAGATGGCATCAACGTTGTGCTTCTTCACTACAGCTTCAATCATAGAAGCGTTAGTAACGTCACAGATTTCTGCGGGACCGCTTTCCAAAAGAATACCTTTAGGTTCTGCTCCAGGGATATAACCTGCAACAACATGGTCGTTGCCGTAAATACCACGCAACTTCATTGTCAACTCAGAGCCAATTTGGCCAGTTGCACCAATTACCAGAATATTTTTCATTGCTGTCGATAAAAATTTATAATGTTTGCAATAGCAATGCAAAGGAACATATTTTTTTTATAATTTCATGATAAACACCTTGATATTTTCAAAAAAAATCAGTTCCTTTGCATAGAATATATAGAAATATGGATTTTATATATACCATATCTCTGAAAGACCTATGGATAACATCCGATTTCGATAATAACCTTTTTAAAAAATATACACACATGTACGGTAAATTTCAACAGCATCTCCAGCAGGAACTGGAAGACATCAAGCAGGCTGGTCTTTACAAGAACGAACGCCTCATCGAAGGCCCACAGCAGGCTGCTATCAATGTAAAAGGTCAGGAAGTACTCAACTTCTGCGCAAACAACTACTTGGGTCTTTCCAATCATCCTCGCCTCGTTCAAGCTGCTAAGGATATGATGGACAAGCGCGGCTACGGTATGTCATCTGTACGTTTTATCTGCGGTACTCAGGATATGCACAAGGAGTTGGAAGCTGCCATCTCTGACTATTTCAAGACAGAAGACACAATTCTCTACGCTGCTTGCTTCGATGCAAACGGCGGTGTATTCGAACCATTGCTCACTGCTGACGACGCTATTATCTCCGATGCATTGAACCACGCTTCTATCATCGACGGTGTACGTCTTTGCAAGGCTAAGCGTTATCGTTATGCAAATGCTGACATGGCAGACCTCGAACGTTGCCTCCAGGAAGCTCAGGAACAGCGTTTCCGTATCATCGTTACAGATGGTGTATTCTCCATGGACGGTAACGTAGCTCCTATGGACAAGATTTGTGACTTGGCAGAAAAATATGACGCACTCGTTATGGTGGACGAAAGCCACTCAGCAGGTGTAGTTGGTGCTACAGGTCACGGCGTTAGCGAATTCTTCAACACTTATGGCCGTGTAGATATCTACACTGGTACATTGGGTAAGGCATTCGGTGGTGCTATGGGTGGTTTCACTACAGGCCGTAAGGAAATCATCGATATGCTCCGTCAGCGCAGCCGTCCTTATTTGTTCTCTAACTCTGTTGCTCCTGCTATCGTTGGTGCTGCTATCGAAACTTTCAATATTTTGAAGGAAAGCAACGCCCTCCACGACAAGCTCGTAGAAAATGTCAACTATTTCCGCGAAAAGATGATTGCTGCAGGTTTTGACATCAAACCTACTCAGTCTGCTATCTGCGCAGTAATGCTCTACGATGCGAAGTTGTCTCAGGTTTACGCACAGAAGATGCAGGAGGAAGGCATCTACGTAACAGGCTTCTACTACCCAGTAGTACCAAAGGATCAGGCTCGTATCCGTGTTCAGATTTCTGCAGGTCACGACCGTGAACACCTTGACAAGTGTATTGCTGCATTCATCAAGGTAGGCAAAGAACTTGGTGTTTTAAAATAATACCTGATTGAAGAAAGAAATCATCAGCAACAAACGTTGCATGTTTTTTAGTATACAATTAACAAATTAAATACTATGACTTCCTCAGCCCCTCTTCACAGAGGGGACGGGGAAGTCTTATTTTTTACAACTATGGCAAAAAAAGCTCTTTTAATGATTCTCGATGGCTGGGGCATTGGTGGTCACGGCAATGGTGATGTAATTTTTAACACCCCAACCCCTTTCCTCGACAGCCTCAACGCTACTTATCCTCACTCTCAGTTGCTCGCTTCAGGCGAAAACGTTGGTTTGCCTGACGGTCAGATGGGTAACTCAGAAGTTGGTCACTTGAATATTGGTGCCGGCCGTATCGTTTACCAGGACTTGGTAAAGATCAACCGTGCTTGTGCTGACGGTTCTATCCTTGAAAACAAGGAAATCGTAAGCGCTTATTCTTACGCAAAGAAGACTGGCAAGAAACTCCACTTGATGGGTTTGACTTCTACCGGTGGCGTTCACTCTTCATTGGACCACGTTTTCAAACTGATTGAAATTGGTAAGGAATATGGTGTTGCTGAAAACACTTACGTACACTGCTTCATGGATGGTCGTGACACTGACCCGAAGAGCGGTAAAGGTTTCATCCAGCAGCTCCAGGGCGTTTGCGATGCCAACGGTGCTCACATCGCCAGCATCATCGGCCGTTTCTACGCAATGGACCGCGACAAGCGCTGGAACCGTGTAAAGGAAGCTTATGACCTCCTCGTTGAAGGCAAGGGTAAGCAGGCTACCGATATGGTTCAGGCTATGCAGGAAAGCTATGATGAAGACAAGACCGACGAATTCGTATTGCCTATCAACAATGCCAGTGTAAACGGCAAGATCGAAGAAGGCGACGTTGTTATCTTCTTCAACTACCGTAACGACCGTGCTAAGGAATTGACTGTTGTATTGACTCAGCAGGATATGCCAGAAGAAGGCATGCACACTATTCCAAACTTGCAGTATTACTGTATGACTCCATACGATGCAAGTTTCCAGGGTGTACACATTCTTTTCCCTAAGGAAAACGTAAACAACACATTGGGCGAATACCTCTCCAGCCAGGGCAAGAAGCAGCTCCATACTGCAGAAACTGAAAAGTACGCTCACGTTACTTTCTTCTTCAACGGTGGCCGTGAAACTCCATACGAAGGTGAAGAACGTATCCTCGTAGCTTCTCCAAAGGTAGCTACCTACGACTTGAAGCCTGAAATGTCTGCTTTCGAAGTAAAAGACAAACTGGTTGCAGCTATCAAGGAAGACAAGTTCGACTTTATCGTTGTAAACTTCGCTAACGGTGATATGGTGGGTCACACAGGTATCTACGAAGCTATCGAAAAGGCTGTCAAGGCTATCGACCAATGCGTGAAGGAAGTGGTTACCGCAGCTAACGAAACTGGTTACGAAACTATTATCATCGCTGACCACGGTAATGCCGACAACGCTATCAACCCTGACGGTACTCCAAACACAGCTCACTCTTTGAACCCAGTTCCATTCATCTATGTAACTGAAAACAAGAATGCAAAAGTTGACAATGGTGTATTGGCAGACGTTGCTCCTTCTATCCTCCACATCATCGGTTTGCCTCAGCCTGCCGAAATGACTGGTAAGGATTTGATCCACGACTAATCTTTTACATCTAGAGAATACGTCTAGAGAATATAAAGGCCCGCCCTTCAACATGAAAGGCGGGCCTTTTTCATATCTGGATACGATATCTGTTCTACAAATTCCCCCGCTACATCAGTTACAATCTTATGCCATGTTTAACGGGTCGCGATGTTCATTCGTTCTTTAGTTTCCATTTCAAATTGTTTGATGACCAAAGGCGACAATTCTGCCTTTTTTCTCCAGGCCTTTTCCCCTACGACCCCCGCTTGGGTATAATCAAAAGGCCGGAAACCTATTTTACGGACATTCTGGCTGTCGGCAATACGAAAATCACCACCTTGGGGATTGACAAACAGCGGATCCGCCCATATAGAAGAACGGTCTCTGCAACGCACCCACTCCTCGAAGGTAATTCCTACTATATCCGGACGACTGCCATCCGCATACCAATATAAATTGTTTTCCATCTTCAGTTGCGCCTGCTGCCAAGGGCCTTCCATCACCTTCCCGACTTTTCCCAATACAATATTGTTCGTAAAGGTAAACGAACGGTGAGCCTCCACTTTAGACAATTGGAGTTGCTGAATTCTAGAAAAAGCAAAAATATTGTTACGGACCATGTTATCCCTGCCATAATGCTGATGGAAGGCCCCACTCTTGCAACGGTACACCAAATTGTTTTCAATAACGATGTCCGAACTGCCCTCGTCGGCATAGATACCCCAGCCTCCGTAGTCGTAAGAACAAATATCATGGATGACATTGTGATGAATATGCGTACCCGGAGACTTTCCTAAAGTATAGATACCGCCCATATCCGACAGGACTCCCCATCCAATATGGTGGATATGGTTATAACCAATCTCATTGTTGACAGCGTGACTATTGCCATATCCCCACGTCCAGCCTACAGACACCGCCGTGTACATCATGTCCGAAAGTTCATTGTGAAGAACTTTATTGTCTGAGGCATGAAAAATAGCCACCCCGACAGCACTGGCAAACACCTTGCCCGTACCCTGGATAATATTATTTGTTATCCGGACATCACGGACTACGTCCTTTTCGCGAGAGGGCCTGTTAGTCTCTCCTATTTTCACCCCGCCGGCTCCCAAATCCGTCAGTAGCGAATGTTCCAAACTACAATGAGAGGACTGACGGCCAAAACTGAGTGCATAATTTCCGGTATGGCGGACCGAACAATTTTGGAAATGAACGTCAGTAGCATTTCTGACCTCTACCGCAGCAGAAATGTCGGCAGCTGCCTGCACCGGTGCATTTCCCGTATTAGGCATACGGTAAGCAGCATGTTCAAAATTCAAATAGCGGAAGGTCAAATGCTGTACGGGGCGATTTTCCTGGCCACGTACAACCAACAGATTTTCCAATGCCGGGGCATACACCTCCAAATTCCGGATGTCTTCGCCCTCACGTGGAATATAAAACAGCGTGCCATCGCTGTCAAGAAACCATTCTCCCGGCATTGTCAAAGCATTTTTATAATTTTCCAAGACCAATCTGGAACCTCGCCCAATAGGATTCCAAGACTCCCAAGGAATGCCGGAAGTATAAATAGAACCCGTTTCGGCAACTGCTTTGGCTACATGACGACGCGTGATACTCCATTTATGATAAAAATTGGCCACCATTCTATTACTGCTTTCATAGCCAATACCTTGCAAGGATTGCAGATCGGTGGGCTGGACATGATAACGTTCCATCGCCAAAGAAGTGGACTTGCCTTTTCCATCAAAATGTTTCCATTCCTCCGCATCGTCCAGCAACAGGCCACCCCGGTCGGGTGTCCGGGCTCTGATTGCCCGTTCGCCATTGACGTACAACTGTTCGAAATTCCATCCATAACGAACGGCTTCTTCCACATAAGCCACCCAACTATTGCCAGGTCCCTTCATCCATCCTTTGATACGCTTTCCCCCACTCAGCACGGTTTTTCCGACTTTATCACCTTCGATGAGAAAAGGCCGTTGCGGAGTCTCGGTCAGCAGAATGGGACGTACCAGTTCATAATGTCCTGCCGAAAGATGGATGGTCAAAGTATCAGTTCCTTTCATACCCAACCCCTTTTGGTAAGCCTTCCGCAACGTGGCATAGGGATGCGTTTTCGTTCCATCCCCATGAACATCATCACCATGGGGAGATACAAAGATGACAGACTGTGCATGAAGACTGCAACAGCATATAAAGAATAGGAAACCTAACAGTTTGTTCATAATATTTCTCCTTTTTAGAATAGCGCCTCACTGATTGCGGGCAAGGTTGGCGAATCCTTCCCCGCGCACAAAGCAATGCCACAAATGTAAGCAACATATCCCACATGCACAAAAGTCTCCCTGCGTTTTCTTCTTATCGCCCTGCAGGTCCTATAAAAATAAAAGGCCACCCACCTGAGCGGACGGCCTTTCATCAATTCACAACAGATTATTTTATCTTTTCAAGATGATTACAGATACAGCGGTGATGATCATAAAAATACCCAGACCTATGAAGAAAGACATTTCTTCATTGAATACCAGAATACCAATAATGACGGCGGTAACCGGCTCCATCGCTCCCAATACGGAAGTGAGTGTAGAACCGATACGCTTGATGGCTTCCACCAAAGTCAGATTGGAAATGACCGTAGGGATAAACGCCAGCAAGAGAAGGTTGGTCCATTCGGAACCATTGTCAATCGTGTCGAGACTGCCGAAGGTGAACATGCCGGCAAGCAGCATAACGGTGCTGAGGAGGAACACGTAGAAAGTAAGTTTCAAACCTTTCACTTCCAGTTTCTTCATCTGACCGATTGCAACGAGATAGGAAGCATAACCCAGGGCAGAAATCAGAACCACAATAACGCCCACCCAGTCAAAGGTTCCACTGCCATCCTTGCGGGAAAGGAAATAGACACCGGCAATTGCAGTCAATACCGCACCAATACGCCAGGCGGACTTCTTTTCGTGGAAGATAAACATCATGATGAGCGTCGTAATGACCGGATACATGAAGTGGATGGTGGTCGCGATGCCACTGGACATAAAGGTATATCCCCAAATGAGAAACAAACTGGAGACGATATAAAATACGGCCAGAAGGGAGAGAGGCAGCAAATCCTTGGCTTTCACGGTGAACGACTGGCGTTTGATGAGCAACAAGGCTGCCAAGAACAATGTGGCAAAGATAAAACGATAGGTCAGCACCGACATGAAGGGCATACCCTCACCGCCGGCCAACAAAGGTACGGTGAACAATGGTATCAAACCAAAGGTCGCGGAAGACACAATGCCGTAGATAAATCCACTTGCACTTTTCATAAAGCTTACAATATTATTCCTTAAGAAACATGTTATTTAAGTCTGGCACTCTCGTCCGACAGCCCGTTGCGGGGAAGTTCGGCAGCCCTCTCTTCAAAAAGGCACCGGCAATCTTTACCGCCGGCAACGACATCGTCCGGAGTGGTCGGCAAAGGTAATATAAAATTTTTTCCACATTTTAAAATCCTGTAAAAAAACACCTCATAACAGGAAGTTTACTTCTCATTTTGAGAATAGCACCTGACAAAATGAATTCATCTCTGCCGGATGAAAACGGACAGCGGATCTCCGTCTCGAACCCAAGAGCCACGAAGCAAAACAGCCGGAGACGAAGCAGCAGCTCCGCACCCCGGCCATTTCCGTATATCTTCCTCACAAAGGAATTTATTTTTCTTAGTATCCACCGATAGAATTGGTAATGATAATCGCCAGCACAATGGCTGTGATGGCTGAATACAACCAGTCGCGTTCCTGCAAAAAATCCAGGAGTGAGAGAACGACGCGCATGATAGGAGTCAGAATCAGCGCAATCACTCCCAATTGGATCCAGCTCTGCGATTTCATATCGATAATGCCTTGCCAAATACCTTCCAGAGTGGTGTAAGTTTCGGGATGAACCTCGTCATAATCGAAATGAGTATAATCCACCATCGGGTCTCCACCATGCTGAAACAAATAGACGATGCCGCCAATAAAAGCGATGAAACAGGCAATGCTCACGCCCCAGCGCAGGGTATTGCCGATGAGCTGCTGTATGTCGTGTTTTTTCTTTTCCATACTGAACCTCCTTGATTAATGGTTTTCAAAACCGCCGGTAAAACCTTGATAAATCATATTCAATGCCACCAGCAAGATGGCTACACAGAATATCTGGCGCAACACGCGGACATCCATCTTTTTCAACAGACGGGCACCGGTCAAAGCACCGAAGAGCACACCAATCATGACCGGACAAGCGATGCCGGGCACGATGTTGCCGCGCTGGATATATACCACGGCCGAAGCACAGGCAGTAACACCCATCATGAAGTTGGAAGTAGTGGTACTCACTTTGAAAGGCACTTTCATGATGCCGTCCATGGCTATCACTTTCAACACCCCGCTGCCGATACCCAGAATACCGGAGAGCAGACCGGCGACAAGCATCACAAAAAAACCGCCCCCCACATTGCGCAGCTGGTAAGCCTGTCGGTTGCCATCTTTCTGCGGCCAAGTGCCGAAGAGCTTCAACTTGCGGGCGGTCTCCGAACCGATGACGCCGACATGGTCACTCTTGCGACGCTGCTGCATCACGGCGGTCAGTATCAATACCGAACCAAATATGATAGCGATGACCGAATTGTTCAACCATATAGCCACAATGGCACCTAAAACGGCACCGATGGTCGTGGCAATCTCCAGGAACATACCCAGACGGATATTCGTAATGCCCTCTTTCACGTAAGCACTGCCCGAACCGCTGGAAGTCGCGATGGAAGCCACCAGGGCACCTCCTACCGCATAATGAAAATCCACACCAAATACCAATGTCAAAAGCGGGATAATGACCACTCCGCCACCCAGTCCCGTCATAGAGCCTAAAAGTCCTGCCAGATAGGCGCCGACCAAAAGGACGAGTGTAAATCCTAATACCGTCATCTTATAATAATCATTTTTACCGGCTGCAAAATTACGCCAAGTTACAATAAGCACAAAAGAAACCTGTGAAATTCTAAAGCAAACAGAAAGTTAAAATATAGCCAGGAACACAGAGGTTTGAACGTTTTTAAAAAAATGATTACCTTTGCAGTGATTTAAACCATAAAGGGACCACATGACGGACGAACCTCCGTCACAGCGTTCCGACATCTCATCCCATCACCCTGCTACGCCTTGCGAAGAGACGCGACATAATACAGCAAGAAATGAAAAAATTCAGCCAATGGTTTGCGAAAAATATCGCAATCATCGTACTCCTCATCAGTTTGGCAGCCCTTTTTATCCCCAAATCCTTCTCTTGGATTCCAACTTCCAGCATCAATCCGCTTTTAGGACTCGTCATGTTCGGCATGGGACTTACCCTCAGCCCGTCGGATTTCAAAGTGGTATTCACCCGGCCGAAGGACATCTGTATCGGAGCTTTGGCACAATTTTCCATCATGCCCTTACTGGCACTCATTCTGTCGAAAGCCTTCCAGCTCCCCGCAGACATTGCCATCGGCGTCATTCTCGTGGGCTGCTGTCCAGGCGGCACCGCTTCCAATGTATATACCTATTTATCTAAAGGGGACATTGCCCTCTCTGTCGGCATGACGGGCATCTCCACCCTGCTGGCCCCCTTCGTCACCCCTGCCCTGGTGCTGCTGCTGGCGGGAAAATCGGTGGACATCCGCCTATTGAGCATGTTCACCAGTATTCTTCAAATTGTCATTCTTCCTTTGATTCTGGGCTTTACCGTCAATCATTATTTAAGGAAATGGGCTGAGAGAATCCTGCCCTTTCTTCCGATGATCTCCACACTCACCATCTCGTTGATTGTGGCCTGCATCATTTCCACAAATGCCGCCAAAATTCTAGAATGCAGTCTGACCTTGATGATGGTCATCATTCTCCACAATGGTTTCGGATTGATATTGGGGTACGCCTTGGGACGTCTATTCCGTCTGCCTCGGCCGAAGCGCAACGCCATCGCCATCGAAGTCGGCATGCAGAACTCGGGCCTCGCCACTTCTCTTGCAGCGACCCATTTTGCCTCCTATCCTCTGGCAACTATTCCGGGAGCCATCTTCAGTGTATGGCACAACATATCGGGTGCCGTCGCAACAGCCATCCTAAAGAAAATGGCGAAAAAGGCAGAAAAAGAAGACGACCAGGAAGCATCACAAAGGGGCGGGAACCGGGATTGAGAAACGGCGAGTGTCCCAAAACTCCCATTTTTGCCAGCTTCATTTTTATAAATTATTAAACATAGAACCGTCTGGGAAGGGATAAGATTCATCTACATCAAAGAAAAAACAAACTAAGTCTGAAGTATTTTCAACTCCATGGGACTTTGTAAAAATTATATCAGAGACATTTTT
>SAMEA104404106__coassemble_2702_pt1 | contig 10682 bp, 6 predicted proteins | sample SAMEA104404106__metabat2_high_PE_037 | metagenome-assembled genome bin SAMEA104404106 (sample SAMEA104404106) | Balaenoptera acutorostrata
ATAAGATGAAAAACAAGAAGACCGAAGAACACATTTTAAAGCTTTATAAATAGAAATTATGAGGAAAATACTATTTTGTACCACTGCGCTGTTTATCAGCACGGCCGGTTATTCACAACGATTAAAGGGATATGTTTACGACAAAGAATCCCATGTCCCACTTCCCGGTGTCAACATCTCCTATCAGAAGTCCGACGGAAAAAAGGTGATGGCTACCAGCCGCTCCGATGGTTCGTATGAGATTCGGCTCATCCCGGGAGAGATCGATGTGGCTTTCTCCTATTTAGGCTATCAGAAAGAACAAATCCGTTTGTCACTCAGCGCTCACGAAGAAAAGAACAAGGACATATATCTTCACACGCAGTCCACACTACTGGACAATGTCGTCATCAGTGCCGGCCGGTACGAACAGAAGCTGAGTGAGGTCACCGTTTCCATGGACGTTGTCAAATCGAATCAAATCACCCAACAAGCGCCCACCGATTTAAGTGCCACGCTCAACACCCTCCCCTCCATCGACATCAACGACAAACAGCCTTCCATTCGAGGCGGCGGTGGATGGACGTATGGCGTGGGAGCCCGTAGTTTGGTGCTGGTCGACGGCATGAGTGCCCTCAGTTCCGGCAACGGCGTTATCAACTGGAACGTGCTGCCGTTGGAAAACATCGCACAGGTGGAGGTCATGAAAGGTGCCTCTTCCGTGCTTTACGGTTCCTCCGCTCTCAATGGCGTTATCAACATCCGCAGCAAACGCCCCGGTATTGATCCACAAACCACCGCCCGCGCCTACCTCGGCATCTATGGCAATCCGCCACAAGCCTCTTATCAGTGGAGCAACAAGAACTTTTGGAAAGAGGGTAAATACGAAGTCGAGCCCTTCCTCCGCAAGAGTCTGCTCACAGGCATCCGTAATCCGATTTACGAAGGAATCGATTTCTCCCACTCCCGCAGGATTGGCAATTTCGATATCTCTGCAGGCATCAATCTTTTCACGGACGAGGGCTACCGCCAGCAGAATTACAACAAGCGATTCCGTATGGGTGGAAATCTGACCTACCACCATCCCCTGAAAAATGAGAAGATTCTGAGATATGGATTCAATTTCAACTTTCTGAGCGACCAATATGGTGACTTCTTCATCTGGCGTTCGCCCGTGGATGTCTATCGGCCCTCAGCCCTGACCAACATGGGCAGAGAAGGCAACACCTTCAATATTGACCCCAACTTGAAATTCATCAATACAGAGAAACAGATGACGCACACCCTCAAGTCGCGGTTTTATTATCGTGGGGACAACATCATGCAAAGTAATTCCCACCCGAAGCCATTGAGCAGCATTCTGACCGACATGGGCGCCGATATGGACAAGGTCAAAGGTTTCGCACAGCAAATCCAGAACAAGAATTTCAATTCTCTGATTCCGGTTCTATTGCCGGTCCTTATCGGTGATTACGAACTGGCAGCGAATAACGCCACCGACCTTTTCAACGGCATGTTCCCCCATGCGACCACAGCCGACTACAGCGATTTGATTTCCTGGCTGATGAAGCACGGTTTACCCCAAGGGGAGAACGGCATGCTGCCGTGGATTTCGGATGTGCTGCATCCTGTGGAAGCCCCTGTACACGTCGACAAGAACTATACCTTCTATCTGGACTATCAGTTCAATAAGAAATGGGACAACGGTGTACAGATCACCACCGGTGCCACCTACGAACACATGAAGAGTTCGTCTGCCACCACCGGCGAGCACAAAAGCGACAACGCCGCAGCTTTCTTCCAGTACGACCAGCGGCTGTTCGACCGCCTCAGTCTCTCTGCCGGCATGCGTTTGGAGTACTTCCGCGTAGACGATTATCTTCGCGAAGCAGATACCAAATTCTTCGGCACCCATATTCCCGTACGCCCCATCTTCCGTGCCGGTATGAACTACCAGTTGGGCGACTATAGTTTTCTGCGCGCAAGTTTCGGACAAGGTTACCGCTACCCTTCCCTCACAGAAAAATATGCCCTCAAGGACATCGGAGGAGTAGGAGTTTATCCTAACCCTGAAGTCAAAGCGGAGAAAGGCATCAATGCGGAAGTGGGGTTCAAACAAGGCTACCAATTTGGAAAACTCAAAGGCTTTGTCGACCTGGCGGCCTTCTATACCCGCTATGACGATATGATTGAATTTCGTTTCGGCTTTTTCAACAACACCCACTACCAGCCCATCAACAGTATGAGCGATGTGATCGGCATGCTCTTGAAGAAAGAGATGCCCGGCATCGGCGCACAATTTTACAACGTCTCCAAAGCCCGCATCTATGGCGCTGAAATCAACACCACCGGTAACCTTGCTTTTAACAAAGAAACTTCTCTCTCCTACAATCTGGGATATATCTTTATCGAACCGGAATATGTGGACTACAAGGACATCAATGCCCGCGAAGAGGCTTATGAGGACCCGTTGCAGATGAAAGAAAAGTCAAACAATTCCAAATACCTGAAGTACCGGCAGAAACATACCGCCAAAGCGGTGTTGGATTTCAACTGGAAAAGATGGAGCATCGGTACCAATATCATCTTCAAGAGCAAGACACTTGCCGTCGATTACCTCATGGTGGACGAACGTCCTAAAGCGAAACCCGATTTGATGGACTATGCGCGCCAGATTTTATTCGGCGATATGGACGGCGTGACTTTGCAAAGCTACTGGGAAGAACACAACAAGGCCTACTGCACCGTCGACTTGCGCACAAGCATGAAAATGACCAAGGCTACCTCTTTACAGTTCTCCGTCAACAATCTCTTCAACAAGGAATACAGCAGTCGCCCCATGGCGGTGGCGGCTCCACGTACCTTTATCGTGCAATTCTATCTGAATCTGTAACGAGGGAGAATCCGCCCGTTTGTAAAGAATGATTTTTATAGAAGAATCATGTGTCCTTATGGCAATAAGAAATATAAGGAAGCATCTGTCTGACGTTTTCTTAAACGATCAGATTAGAGAATTATAGGTTTCAACCGTTGGCGAGTCAACTAGACTTACCAACGGTTGAAATGTATGAGTAAGTTTTCGAAATGAATTTTACATTTTGTAAATCAGCAGTCGGAATGAATCGACATGCTATCAGAGATTCATTCCGGCCACTGATTTCATAAAAGGAGATACCTTGCACCTTCTTTTACAATACCACAAAAAAGACTTGTCAGACGACTGGGACTGTTTAACTGTCACCATACAATACACGATTCTATAAGAGAAGTGATTGATTAATCTTTATAAAAGTAAATTTAAAAATCATTTTGATGACTTACTGAAAGTCTCTCTCATCTCTAAAGCCAACCTACTATCTGAATGTCAACCTGAATACCGTGGCCTTGGCGTCACTACGTTCCAAGTCAAGACTGCCATTATGCAAGCGCATAATCTGACGGGAAATACTCAGTCCGATTCCCGTCCCCTCCTGCTTCGTCGTGTAGAAAGGAACAAATATCTCTTCTTGATTTTGTTCATCAATGGGACGCCCGTTGTTGCTCACCCGTATCACTACCGCTTCGGCAAAATCGATTTCTCCAGTGATTTGGATTTCTGTAGCCCCGGCTTGCAAGGCGTTTTTCACCAGGTTCACTAAAATCTGAACAATCTGACTGGCATCCGCATAGAGCAAAATATCTTCCGACTTCTCTACATACGTCAGTGTTCCTCCCGCATTTTCTATTTGAGAGGAAGTCAGCTGCCGCACTTGCGCCATCAGTTCCCGAAGAAAGAAAGCCGACTTTTGCGGAGTCGATATACGTGTCAGCGTACGATAGTTGTTGACAAACTTGATCAAACCGTCAGAGGATTTGGATATCGTGTCCAAACCCATCTTCAATTCGCTGGTATCCAAATGTCCCTTGGCCTCCTCAGCCAAATTCTCGGACAAAGCGCGACTCAGCGACGCGATAGGAGTCACGGTATTCATAATTTCATGAGTCAACACACGTATCAGTTTGTTCCATGAAATCTCCTCGCTCTGCGCGGCCTCTTCCGTCACATCGTTGAACATCACGATTTTCACCGGCCGGTCTAACAAATGTGTTTCCACCGCCGTCAAGGAAATCGTAATCTTGCCCCGTTCATTATAGAAAGCACAACGTCTTTCCCGCTCTCCCTTCAACTGCGTGAAACAGTTTTCCAAATCCTCGCTGATTGTCCGCAACTGCCTCGTATGACTGAAGGTCGCCAGCCCGAGCAAATTCAAGGCTGCGGGATTGCAATAACGCACACGCCCCTCCCTTCTTTCCGACAAATCGACAACGACCACTGCCGTACGCACCCGTTCCAAGATGTTCCCATAATAATGTTCACGCTCCTTCACTTCCGCTTTCTCTCGTTCAAACAAGTCCCGTATCCGGTTCAAAGTACGATAGTAATTACGGAAAAAGAACTTGTCCTCGTCAAACCGGAAGTTGGTCTCCATATCCTCCAAGGCATCGAGCATATACGCCACCTTGCGGCGCATCTTTCTCGAAAGCCACATCCCAGCAAGCAAAGCTCCGGCAGCCGCCGAACCCAACGCAATTCCTATGACAGCCAGTTCGTCCATCAGATATTATATTTTTTCAATTTGGCATACAAGGTAGGACGGCTGATGTCAAGCGATTTGGCCACTTGGGTCAGATTGCCCTCATACCGTTCCATGGCCGAACGGATGATGCGTTCCTCCGCCATCACCAGCGTCTCTTCTTCGGGCACCTCCTCCATTCTGTCGTAAGCCGAAGTCAAGGGCAATGCCAGGTTTTCCACCTCCAAAGTGTCACCGTCAGCCAGAATCACCGCCTTCTCTATACAATTTTTCAATTCACGGATGTTACCGCTCCAACGGCACTCCTCCATCGCCTTTCGCGCGGCAGCAGAAAAGCCTGTCACCTCCCGGCGATATTGCGAGGCATAGGCGGTAAGGAAACGTTCGGCCAGAGGCACAATCTCATCCTTACGCTGACGCAGAGGCGGAAGTTCCAAGTGCATGGTGTTGATACGATAATAGAGATCTTCACGAAACTCGCCCTTACGCACCATTTCTTCCAAGTTGCGGTTGGTCGCACAAATCAAGCGCACGTCCACATCTATCGAACGACTGTCACCCACCCTGGTCACCTTCCGGTTTTGCAACACACGCAGCAGTTTGGCCTGAAGATGCAAGGGAATGTTTCCTATCTCGTCAAGAAACAAGGTGCCTCCGTCAGCCTGCTCTATCTTGCCTATATGGTCGGCATGAGCATCGGTAAAGGCACCTTTCACATGTCCGAACAATTCGCTTTCAAAGAGACTCTCTGTCAAGGCACCGACGTCCACACAGACCATCGGACACAAGGCGCGTGCTGACATCCGGTGAATTTCGTTCGCCAGCACATCCTTTCCCGTACCATTCTCGCCCGTGATGAGCACACTGGCATCTGTCGGGGCTATTTTCTCCACCATTGTGCGCACCCGCTGCATCTCGGTTCCATGCCCCCAAAACATGGACGGGGGCAACTGACTCTCGTTGCGCTGGTGCTCCTTGCAAGCCGATTTCAAGGTACGGAGCAAACGGTCATTATCCCAAGGTTTGAGGATGAAATCGACAGCGCCCATCTGCATGCCTCTCACGGCCAAATCCACATCGGCATAGGCGGTGATGAACACGACCTTCATCTGCGGGTCCATACGTTTGATTTCGTTGAACCAGAACAGCCCCTCGTTGCCGGTATTGATGGAGGCTTTGAAGTTCATATCGAGCAAGACAACGTCCGGCTTAAACTCCTCCAACTTTTTCAAAATAGAAGTAGGTGTCGCCATCAGTTCCACCGCATCGAAATGCTTGGTCAGCAGCATCTTCAACGCAGCTCTTATCCCATCGTTATCATCTACAACTAAAATTCTTCCCTTGCTCATATTCCTTTACCGTTTTTTCTAAAATTATAAACTCTTCCAAAATTACGAAATCAAAATGGGAAAAACAGACTATTACAGACAAAAAATCAAGAAATTCCAGCTTACTGATCTTCCCGTTGAAGGCAATAAAAACACTTCCGACATAAGAAAAAAAGGACTTTTAGAACATCGTTCTAAAATTTCATAAGTTAATATATATAAACACGAATTTGGAATTTTCCTATTTCTGTTGTATCTTTGTATATAGAGATAAGGAGATAGCCGAAAGGTTGATCTCCTTTATTTTTCACCCTATTTTTTGAAAAAATGTCTCTGATATAATTTTTTTTATCTCTGATGTAAATTTTTTTAGGTCCTATCTAATTTTTTTTAGGCCTAAGATAGATTGTTTTAGTAGTAATTCATAGGAAATCAAACGTTATCCAGAATCCGAAAGATTAAATAAACATAAAAATTCTATTCAGGAAAAGTGTTCTAAAAGTTATATAAAAGCCATTCCAAACAGACGCACCTGCACGGAATGGCACATCAATAGACTGATTGCCAAGATACTTTTTCAACACTCGGACTTCCTCAACGAGAAAAGCCTTGTCCAACTCTCGAGGCACACCCTTGCCCCTGGTTGAATGATACCCGCTATTGGGCCTCATCGGGAACTGGCACCCGTAGACTGATACACATGCCGAATGTATAAAGCAAAGGCGGATAGTTCCTCACTCCCCGCCTTGCTTTTTAGTTATCAGAAAGACACTATCTTCTCGCCTTCTGAATATCCAGTTTCGACATGCCGCTGACATCCTTACTGATATTTCGATAACGTATCTTTCCGGCATCCATCCGGCTCATGCCCGACAACTCAATATCCAGCCGTTCGCCTACCTGGCTGTTCAAGGGCTTCCAGTCACAGTGGCTCATTCCCGACATATCGACATCGGCATACTTCGCAAAGGTTTTCATATCCAGATGGGAAGCACCCGAGAGGTCCACCTTCATATTGACAGTTTCAACAGCGTGCAGGTAACAGTGGGAAGCGCCCGAAACATCCAAATGCAAATCATCGGTAACCAAATCGCTCACCCTTATATTCGAAGCACCCGACAGGTCTACTTTCATCCGACGAGCCTTGAGCGTACCGGCATCAAGACTTGAGGCGCCACTCAGATCCAGTTTCACCTCGTCCAAATGGAAGGCTCCCTTCAAATCTAAGTTTGTGGCACCATAGAGTGTCAGTTTGCGGAAAGAAGGCGCCTTGATGCGCACATACGGGCGATGCTCGGACAGCACTCGCTGCTCTTTCCGACTCATGCGTTCCGTATCAAAAGTCAATATCACTTTTTCATTGACCACTCTGGTCCGAGCAAACGTCATCAGTTGTTCTGGCAAATCTAATACAATCTCATAAGAGTTCGACTTTTCAAAAGTGACGACATAGGTCGCCCCGATTTCCAGTTCGTCGAAAGGAGTCACATGGATTTTCTGTTCCACATAGCCCTCACGGGCAAAAGCTACGGATGCACAGAGGCTCAGACAGAGCAGCATCCAGATTTTTAAAGTTTTCATTATGACTGATATTTAGTTATTCATTTCAACCCCACTTACATGCGTTGACCATTTCAGTGTCTCTTTTTAGGCTGCTTATTTAACTTATAAATGATACGAAGCATACCATAGCGTGGTATGACATTTCTCCAAGTCTCCGTGACTCCCTGCATGTTTACTGAGTAATTCAAATTAGAGATATCACCAAGGATGTCATATCCAACAAGTGCAAAAATGAGGTTACCACGCAAAATACTTTTGGACAATTGGGCATTCCACACAAAATTGTCCGTATTCATGACTGCGTTAGCAAAGCCACGATGCGAGTAGAAATTGAAGTCTGTGGCTAATTGAAAATTCCAAGGTAGACGAACATTGCCGTAAACGCCAGCATCCATATTTACACCATTGATGTTCTGAAAATTCTCACGTTTGCTTCTGGCACTATGCCAAGCCACCTGAAATTTAGAACCCACCCTCATCTTCTTATAGTTATATTCTAAGCTCAGCGGCATAGCCATGTAATTTGTAAAAACCGTGCTGCTTTCCGCTATTGGTGAATCCGTTGCTTGCAAGTCTGTATTTCTATAAAAGTTATTGTCGAAGCCGACGTTGAGCAAAAATCGTTGTTTGGCATCTATGGGGGTGGCGAATTTACTACTGAAAGTAATGCTATAATTTCCATTCACATTCTGAGGACGGAAGGTACGCACACCTGTCGCAGCATCATAAAATTGAGCTGTAGCAACCGCATTTCGATAGAATGTAGCCATGATTTTTCCGGAAAGTCGACGCTGTTTTGCCTTTCCCCATTGGTCTGACGTATAAAACAGTTCGGTTGAGTAAATTTCTGTTCGACTCAGACCTGTATTGCCTTCATTAATGTTGAGCGGATCGCTATCAAAACGCAGTCCCATGAGTGAGAATAAAGAAGGAAGTTGCTGTTTGTAACTGCTCTCCAACCAAATTTGATGCATCATTCCTGGAGTATTGCGTTCGAGCCGTACCATCATGGTAGGAAGTAATTCAAATCGGGAACGATTGGTCTGCTGCTGCCCATCGAAATCAAAGCTTTCCGCATTCATTTCTATACCAGGTGCAAAAGTCAGACGCCAAAGTGCTGTGCGCACATAATCATTATTGCACCGTTCACGCACATCGTAATCGTAGCAGAAGACTGCCGTAGCACGGGTCGTATGGCTATTGTGTGTACTAAGGTAACTGTTGTGACGGTCAAGAGTAGACATCAGAGCTTCGCGCGTAGATGGCAATGTGCCAAAATCGGAATTTTTCATTTCTTCAAGCCAATCTAGTCTATAAAGAGAGTTTTCCTGTTTGGAATGTGCATAATCATAACCAATTGATGGGTTTAGGGTTATGCCATGGAAGCCTTTTTTATAAAGCAGATATCCCCAAGACAGCCCCAAATTGCCTTCAAAGTTGTCTGACGGCATGTCATAGTAACGATTTCGATAGTCACCGTCTTGGTTGTTAGCATAATTTAGGGCATAAAGGTCAAAGCTATGTGCCTTTTTCCTACCGGCACGAAATCCGGAAGTAAATTCCATACGTCGACCGGTAAATGGCATACTGAAATAAAGCTGCGCATTTATTCCCCCGCTAAAATTTTCAGAATTACCGCGTTGGCGTGTACGTACCTTATTGACAAGGATATCTGTTAGTCCTCGACTAGCATCAGGCCCATTGAAAAGATTTTCAAAATCACCTTCGCCAATGGGATTGGCGGAAAACTCTGCAGACATCCTATCCGTGTTGTTTTTGGAATAATTGTAAGTAAACTGTGGTTTCAAATATAGCTGTGTATCGAACTTATCATTCTCAGGACCTAACATAAAACGGAGTTTATGATTGGTACTGATTGAAGTGTTTTGTGTATTTCCTGTCTGAAGCGATCTATTGAACACGGAGCCATTAGTCTGAAATATTTCACGTTGCTGTTTAGTCACGGCATCATTATCTGTGTGTACGGCATTAACACTCCCCTCTACCTCGTAGCGAAAATTTTTGTCATGTATAAGATAGTCGAATCCTGCAGCCTCTGTTGTACTTGTACCATTCCCAATGGCACTTGGAGTCCATTCTCCGTTTCTACCAGGCTTTCGACTTTCATGTGTATTGTTGGCATTTGCATAGAACGCCAAACGCGATTGTGGCGTAAATCGCAACGCAAAAAGTCGACCAAGCCAACGTTCGTGCGTACCAACACCGGCTTCTGCATTTGCCATCCAGCCGATTTGATATTCTCGTTTTAAATTCACATCCATCACAAATCTGCTATCATTCAAATTCATATCCAAGCCCTCACTTCTTTCGCTTGCCTTGTCATAAAATTTGACATGTTTCACGGTATAGCCTGGCAAATTGTCTAACAACACAGTATTGTCGCCTTTGAAAAAATCCTTTCCATTGAGCAAGACGCTCTCCACTTTCTTTCCATTCACCAAAATACGCCCATCGCGTTTCAGTTCCACACCTGGAAGTTGCTCCACCAATGCATCAAGCATTGAGCCCTCTGCCAGATTAAAAGCGTCTGCATTATATACCAGTGTGTCTCCCTTATTGTAAAATTTTATTTTTGTGGCTTTTATTGTTACTTCACCTAGTTCTCGTGTTATAGGTTTACGGCGCATTTTTATTTGACCAATTATATAATTCATGTCCAGTTTCTTAGCTTTTATCTTGAAGCGCTTCGTCACTGTTTGGTATTGTGGATTAGTAAGCCGTATAATATATTCCCCTGAACGAAAGGCTACGGGGATAACGAATCTCGAATTTGGGCGATATCTATCCCAAAATGGCTTGGCAGTAGCAATAACGGTACTATCTAAAGTCATCAATTCAGCTCGTGTACTATCAATGACAGGCTGCATCGTAAAAGCATCACGAGGCCATCCCCATAATGATAAACTATCTTGAGTCTCTGCATAAGCTGTAGAGATGCAAAAGGTCCAAAAAAATACAAGAATGAATCTCATGATACAAGGTCTTATTATTTTATTTTTCATAATGAAGTTTTTTTAATTACTGAAAAGCGTACAACTGAAATCGAATCGAAATCTGCTTCAATGTGACTTCCGAGTTATTCATTTTTAATGGATTCTGCCGGATTCGTGGAAGCCGCCTTATAACAGCAGAGGGTCACGACGGCCACCGTCACCAGGAGCACAGCCAGGAAGGCCAGTGCAAAGACCCACGCATGCAACGGTGCACGATAAGCAAA
>SAMEA104404106__coassemble_2707_pt1 | contig 10648 bp, 10 predicted proteins | sample SAMEA104404106__metabat2_high_PE_037 | metagenome-assembled genome bin SAMEA104404106 (sample SAMEA104404106) | Balaenoptera acutorostrata
CTTTCTTTGAGCCAGATTTCAAAAGGAGGGATATTTTTCCGGTTGAATGACTAGCGGATGGAAATTTTGTTTGGCCGGTCCATAGGCTGGAGCAGGTGTCTGATGTGATGAGCTGTTGGGATTTTTGTATTGTTTCCTAAGGTCGGGTAGGGAGAAACATAAACATACCTTCCTTTGTGGTAAATGCACTGCCGCTCAACTTTTTTGTGTGTCATGAACTTTTGATTTTAAGTTTCAGCATGAAGAGGCGAGTAGGTATCTCTTTCGGTTGCAAATGTAATACCTGCGATTATTCTATTTTATAAAAAGACAAACTTTGATATAAAAGGTGAAAAGTGAAAAATAAGCAGATTGCGAATGTCACACCTATTTATAATATAGGGATCTTTCTACCTCCGTTCCTTTGCTTTTCATCGGATTTCTTTCCATCGTTTTCTTTCTTCTCATGAATTTTCTGCAACGTACTGTTCGTCATCTGTCCTTTTTATATTTATCTTCTCACTATGCAGAATGTCTCTCTATATTTGAAAAGGGAGAAACAGCCCGTAAGGCGACATGCCCGGTTGGGAAACCGCTCCTTTCCTGCTAAGAATGTCGGAGGTTGCTCTGGCTGGGTGATTTGCAGAAGCACTTGACGTTTGTATTTCTTCAGAGCATGATAACTTTACCATTTGTTGAACTTCAGTAATTTTGCTATATTTACAGCGCAGTCTGGGCAAAAGGCAACAAGTGTCTGATACTGTACAGAAAAGTGGTTAATGAGTTCCGCCATTTTTTATGTTAACCATGGGACTCTTTGTATTTATGATTTATAGATTGACAAAGAAACAACTGGAAGACATTTTAGAGGAAATGGAGATTCCTTATGGCGAGGACGACGAAGGCGACTTATATACCGTGATGGAAGCTGATGACGATTTTGCATACGATGTCGTGCTTTGGTTTACACTTAACGAGGAAGGCAATGTGCTGACTTTGATAGCCCGTTGCGTGGGACTGCAACTCGATGACGTTCTGCGCGTCGCCAATCGTTATAATGCCACCCACCATTTCCTGACTTGTATTGCTAATGAAAAAGACAAGACTGTGGGATTTGACCATAGTGTGGATATAGATGGGGTGCCGGAGGAGTATATCACAGGCAATTGTCTGGGCACCATTTCTGACTATGTCTGGGAAGCCTATTGCGATTTGCTGTAACTCTTGATGAGGCTTATCCGTTTTATCTTTTGCAGTGCTTCGCAAATTCTGAAAAGTGTATGTAATTCTCAAGATCCAGGTCTGGATTTTGGGAATTTCTAGAGGATATGGCATTTCCCCAGTGTGTCGGTAGCATTAGTTCGTCTTGCTTGAACGTATTTTTAGCCTATATTTTTAGCTTATTTGTAAAGTCGGCTTTGCATAGTCGGTAGATATCGTTTAACGCTTCGTTTGCTCATTCTTGTTATTTCCGTGCACGATTTTATCTCTTTTTTTACAAAGAACAACGAACCGTTTTATTATGGGATAAATCAAAATTAGATTCTTATACCCCTCTGATAATCAATTTTATAACATGGTAATCGCCTCGCCACTTGTTCCATTGTCCCCGTTGTGGAAAATAGCGTTGGAAAAGTGCCGATTTCAACCGTTTCAAAACGTTAAAGTGGTGATAATTAGGAGGGAAGGTTTGGCCCGACATTGAAAATGTTGTAACTTTGCACCTGCTAATTCCACGAAGGGAATTCTTGAATGGCCATCTTTTCACATTGTGCCGAGGGACCATGATTCGTAGTTTGCGACAAGGATTTCAGAAGTGGATGGCGCAGTTGTTTACTGCCCGTCTGATTCTAAAAACTTCGTGATAAATTAATAGATATGAGATTAAAACAGTTATTTATTTTCGTAGGAATGTTTTTCCTGTTCTTTGGAACTTCAGTATTTGCTCAAAAGGTAAGTACAGGCAAGGCTTCCTATTATGGCAACAGTTTCCATGGCCGTAAAACGAGTGACGGATCAGTTTATCACCGTGATAGTCTGACTTGCGCACACCGGACATTGCCATTCGGAACTATGTTGAAAGTACGTAACGTGTCAAACGGTCGTGAAGTCATCGTCACTGTAAACGACCGTGGTCCTTTTGTCAAAGGACGTATTGTAGACCTTTCTTATGCGGCAGCAGAAGAAATCGGAATGCTGGGCTCAGGAGTAGCCCGTGTAGAAGTGAAAAACTTAGGCCGTGTGCAGAACAATTATGCATCATTGCCTGAATTGAAACTGGCAGATCCCAAGACCGGTGAATTCTTTACTATTTCAGAATGGGCGAAACGCGGTTCGGGAGAACGTCAGGAGGCTGAAAGGTATGCTGCAGGCAAGAACCATGCAGACTTTTTGGCAAAGTACAAGAAACAACCTCGTTGGCAGATATACAACTCAAAACCAACAGCAAAGGCTGAAAGTCGCAAGGAGAGAAGTAGAAGAATGTAATTCTCTACTGTTTTCCTGTGATAAACACTCAAACTATTTCACAAAATGGAAAACAAAAAAAGTCAGGGAACGCTCTGTGTACAAGCTGGCTGGACACCTAAGAAAGGTGAGCCACGTGTACTCCCTATCTATCAGAGCACCACTTTTAAGTATGACGATAGTGAACAAATGGCCCGTCTCTTCGACTTGAAGGACACGGGCTATTTTTATACTCGTTTGCAGAACCCGACCAACGATGCGGTAGCTTCTAAAATCGCGCAGTTGGAAGGTGGCGTAGGAGCCATGCTGACTTCCAGCGGTCAGGCTGCTACCTTTTATGCGGTATTTAATATTTGCGAAGCCGGTGACCATTTCATTTCTTCCAACACCATTTATGGCGGCACTTACAACCTTTTTGGCGTGACGATGAAGAAGATGGGCATTGAATGCACATTTGTCGATCCTTCCATGAGCGATGAGGAAATCCAGGCACTCGTTCGTCCGAATACAAAGTGTTTCTTCGGTGAAACCATCTCTAATCCGGGTGGTAACGTGTTCGATATCGAGCGTTTCGCAAAATTGGCACACAAAAATGGTCTGCCGCTGATTGTGGACAATACCTTTGCCACTCCAATCAACTGCCGTCCTTTTGAATGGGGAGCCGACATTGTGACTCATAGTACCACCAAGTATATGGACGGTCATGCCACAGCTGTAGGCGGCTGTATCGTTGACAGCGGTAATTTTGACTGGATGGCACATGCCGACAAGTTTCCGGGACTCTGTACTCCGGATGAGAGCTATCATGGTCTGACTTATGCTGAAAGTTTCGGCAAGATGGCTTATCTCACCAAAGGTACCGCCCAGCTGATGCGCGACCTGGGATCTATCCAGAGTCCTGAAAATGCTTTCCTCTTGAATCTGGGTTTGGAGACTCTCCATCTTCGTATGAAGCGTCACTGTGAGAATGCTCAGGCTGTTGCCGAATTCCTGGAAAATGATGACCGTGTGAATTGGGTGAATTACGCCGGACTGCCCAGCAGTAAGTTCTATGAATTGGGCAAGAAATATTTGCCAAATGGCGTTTGCGGTGTCATCGCTTTAGGTTTGAAGGGCACCCGTGAGCAAGCTATCAAGTTCATGGACAGTCTGAAAATGATCTGTATCGTGACACATGTGGCCGATGCCCGTACTTGTGTGCTTCATCCCGCCAGCCATACCCATCGCCAGCTTTCTGAAGAACAATTGATCGCAGCAGGTGTGGCTCCCGATTTGATACGTCTTTCCGTAGGTATCGAAGATGTGGAAGATATCATTGCTGATATCCGTCAGGCTCTTGACGCCACCTTCGGAAAATAATCTGATTGATAATACTCCGCCGGTCCTGCGAAGGACTGGCGATCTCCATCCTAAAGGAACACCGGATGTGTGGGTTTCATGGGTCCGGTATCCTTCTATGAATAAAAGATATGAACACAAATGCTAGGACCAGGTAGTTGTCATGGTTGCCTGGAAATGGATTTGTGTTCATATTTTTATGTAAAAATATAAAGCCCTTCCGTGCTGCGTGGAGGGGATGCATGTGAAACAAATCTTACCGAAAAGAAAAATTAAATATTGACAGATGAAGAGTTTGTATAGAAATCTGTTTTTTATCATTGGATGTCTGGCTGTTCTGGCCATGTTGCTGACAATGGATGTGACTTGGGCAGATGTGGAATCTGCGTTGCGTCAGGCCAGCTACCGGTTTCCCGCGTTGGTTGTGCTTTGGCTGGGCATCTATATGATGAACGCCTATGCCTGGTATATCATATTGAACAGCGGTTTTTTGAAAAGTAAGATTAAATACTGGCTGGTTTATAAATTTACCATTACCAGCTTTGCCTTGAATGCGGTGACCCCCATGGGACTTATGGGAGGCGAACCCTACCGCATCATGGAGACCATGCCCTATGTCGGAGTGGAAAAAGCCACCTCAAGTGTCGTGCTGTATGTCATGATGCATATCTTCTCCCATTTCTGTTTCTGGTTGTTTTCCGTTTTCCTCTATCTCATTTTCTATTTCAGCAATCTTAACTTTTATATAGGAGTGGTGCTGGCGATAGCCGTGCTGGTATGTGTCCTGGGCATTTATTTCTTTATGAAGGGTTACAAGAACGGCATGCTTGTCAAATTGTTTAACGGGTTGGGTAAACTGCCTCTTCTGAAGAAAAAAATACGGAATTTCCGGGAGAAGAACGAAGAGAAACTTTTGTCTGCTGATGCGATGATCCGTGATCTGCATGTGAATCACAAACGTGAATTCTACTTGTCCCTGTTTACGGAATTTATGGCACGTATCGTGTCTTGTGCCGAGATATGGATTATTCTCACCATATTTGTTGATTCCGTCAATTATATCGATTGCATTATCGTGTTGGCATTTACCTCTTTGTTTGCCAATGCCATGTTTTTTCTTCCTCTTCAGCTGGGCGCCCGGGAAGGCGGCTTTGCACTGATAGTCAAAGGTCTGTCTTTCTCCTATCAGTATGGAGTGTTCTTGGGACTTGTGATACGTTTGCGTGAGCTGGTCTGCATCTGTATCGGTTTGCTTCTGATGAAAGTCGGGAATGTCAGACAGAAAACTGCATAAAATTCATGGGACAAATGTCGTGCCGCCCTGGTGGCCGTGCATTTGTCCCATATTCTTTTTCTATGGGCAGGTTCTTGTATCCGGTAACAGGTCAGGTGGCCTGTGAAGATCTTTTGGGATATGAGAAAGAAAGATTCCTCCAAGTTAATTCTTCTCCATTTCTAAGTATTCATGAAGGGACTCACGCTGTTCTGTATTTCATGGAGATGAATTTGTAAAAGAATCCAGAGTCTGTATTCTCTCATATATAAGGTAGTATTAGTGTTCTAAATGGCTTTATTTTTTTATAGAAGGTATTTCCTCGGTGTTCTATTTTTCCTTTATCCATAATCGTGCGAAATCAGATAAAATTCCTATTTCTAGTCCATAAAGTACACTATTTTAGTAAAAACTCGTTTTTTGATGCTAAAGTGTGAAAACTTTTTGTACCTTTGGAGTTTTGAAAAGATAACCTATTTATATTTAACATACTTATGAAACCTGCAACAGGAAAATTAGGAGTTATGTGTGTCGGCTTAGGTGCCGTAGCAACAACATTTATGACAGGTGTTTTGATGACCCGCAAGGGCTTGGCAAAACCTGTAGGTTCAATGACTCAGTACGATAAAATTCGTGTGGGTCGTGGTGAAAACAAAAAATATCTTCACTATGGCGAAATCATTTCTCTCGCTAATTTGAATGATATAGAGTTCGGTGCTTGGGATGCTTATCCAGCTAACGCATACGAAAGTGCAGTCAATGCTGAAGTTCTTAAGGAAAAGGATATCAATCCAGTAGCCGATGAATTGAAGCAGATTGTACCCTTGAAGGCCGCTTTTGATAAAAATTATGCCAACCGTATCGATGGTGCCAATGTCAAAACTTGCGCTACTCGTTGGGACATGGTAGAGGAACTCCGTCAGGATATCCGTGACTTCAAGGCTGCTCATCATTGTGACCGTATTGTAGTTATCTGGGCTGCTTCTACTGAAATCTATGTTCCAGTAAACGAGGCTGTTCATGGTACTATGGCTTCTTTGGAAGCTGCTATGAAGGCTGACGACCGTGCAAACATAGCTCCTTCAATGTGCTATGCATACGCAGCATTGGCAGAAGGCTGCCCATTTATCATGGGTGCTCCTAATACCACTGTTGATATCCTAGCTATGTGGGAAATGGCTGAAAAGACCAAGATGCCTATCGCAGGTAAGGACTTCAAGACTGGCCAGACTTTGGTCAAGTCTGGTTTCGCTCCTATCATCGGTACCCGTTGTCTCGGTTTGAATGGTTGGTTCTCAACTAATATCCTTGGTAACCGTGATGGCCTGGTACTCGACGAACCAGCTAACTTCCGTACTAAGGAAGTAAGTAAGCTTTCTACTCTTGAAAGTATTCTCTGTGCCGACAAGCAGCCAGATCTCTATACAGACTATTACCATAAGGTACGTATCAACTATTATCCTCCTCGCAACGATGATAAGGAAGGTTGGGACAACATTGATATCTTTGGCTGGATGGGTTACCCAATGCAGATCAAGATTAACTTCCTCTGCCGTGACTCTATTTTGGCTGCTCCATTGTTGCTCGACCTCGTATTGCTCTCTGATGCTGCTGCCCGTGATGGCCGCTATGGTACTCAGCGTTTCTTGAGTTTCTTCTTGAAGAGCCCGATGCACGACTATACTCAGGACGAAATTCCAGTCAACCACCTCTTCCAACAGTACGTCATGTTGAAGAATGCAATCCGTGAAATGGGTGGCTACGAGGCAGACGAAGAAATTGATTAATTGATTTATTTATTCGATTTGTAAAGACATGCCTTCCTAGAAGACGTTATCTGCAAATCTTTAAGATTATGAAAAGCTTCACAGGCTACATTTTTAGTATGTCTGTGGGGCTTTTTTAGACTATACGCGATGTCTTCTTTGCGTAGTTTCATTATCTTCGCATATTGTAGGGCATCCTATAAAAATCTGGTGAACCTTTCAGGGGTACAAAACATTTTCAATTCACATTACAATGAAAAAGCTAGTCCTTTTCACTTTGGGTCTTTTGATGACGTTGAATGTAATTGCGCAACAAATTACGGGTACGGTCGTCGATGCTAAGACTGGAGAAAAACTACCTTTCGTAAACGTGGTTTATGAGAAGGGTGGGGGTACACAAACCGATGTCAACGGCAGGTTCTCTCTACCTTTTAAAAAAGGTAAGCTGCGCTTTTCTTATATCGGCTACGATACGGAAACAGTGAAAGTCGATCGTCCGCAACGCCTGACTGTCAAATTGAAATCGGGTGATTTCTCTTTTAAAGAGGCTGTGGTAAAGGTACGACGTGGCAAGTATTCCCGTAAGAACAATCCGGCTGTGGAGCTGATGAAGAAGGTCATTGCTGCGAAGAAGAAGCAAGACCTCAAGGTGCACGACTATTATTGTATAGACAAATACAGCAAGATGGTTTTCGCCTTTAACGAGGTGACCGACAACGTTTTTGAAGAAGGCAAGTTTAAAAAATTTCCCTTCTTGAAAGATCATGTCGAGACTTGTAATGAGACCGGAAAACTTATTTTGCCGATTTCAGTAGATGAAACCGTTACCCGCAACATCTATCGTAAAAGTCCGAAATCAGACAAGACCATTATCTTGGGCCAGCGTTCCAACGGCTTGAACGATTTATTCAATACCGGAGATATTATGACAACGATGTTGAAGGATTGTTTTACGGACGTTGATATCTATGACGACGAGGTCCGTCTGCTGCAATATCCCTTTACCAGTCCGATATCTTCCCGTACAGCGATTAATTTCTACCGCTACTTCATCGAAGATACGCTGGCGATAGCTGGCGATAGTTGCATCCGTGTGGATTTTACTCCGAACAACGCTCAGGATTTCGGTTTCTCCGGCACCTTGTATATCGTGAAGGATTCCACTTATCGTGTGAAAAAAGCAGATATCGGTATTCCTGCGCGTTCGGATGTAAATTTCGTGGAGCGCATGCGCATCATCCAGGAATTTGAACAGTTGCCTACCGGAGAGCAGGTACTGGTAAAAGACAATATGCTGGTCCAGCTGAAAATTGTCAATTTCCTGCAGAAATTTCAGGTGAAGCGTACCACCGAATACCGTAACTTCAATTTTGACCCTATACCAGACAAAGCTTTTAAGTTTAAGGGAGACCAGCTGACCGATGCCAACGCACAGATGCGGAATGAGGAGTTTTGGGAAGAACACCGTTCGGAAAACTTGACGCAGAGCGAGGGTAAAATGGATATGCTCATCCGCAAGCTCGAGCAGGTCAAGGGTTTCAAACCTGTATTATGGGTGGCAAAGGCATTTATCGAGAACTTTGTAGAAACGACCGTTGACCCTAAGAAACCTTCCAAAGTGGATATCGGTCCGGTGAACACTACCATCACCCAGAATTTTGTTGACGGATTGCGTCTCAGAGCTTCAGCCCAGACTACGGCGAATTTCAATCCTAATCTGTTCTTGAAAGGTTATGTGGCCTATGGCTTCAAGGATGAAAAATGGAAAGGATTGGGTGAGGTGACTTATTCATTCAATAAGAAAGCTTATTTGCCGCGTGAGTTCCCTGTCAACAATCTGACCTTTACCTATAACCGCGATGTGATGTCGCCGAGTGATAAGTTCATGCCGACAGATAAGGATAATGTGTTTACTTCTTTCAAGTGGACCACGGTCGATCACATGCTCTATTACGAGAATTTCCGTTTGTTATGGGATCGCGAGTGGGCGAACGGTCTGCGTTTCAACGCACAGGTGCGTACGCAGAAAGACGAACCGACCGCGGCTCTTTTCTACCAGTCGCTCGATGGTAGTGGCAAACCTTCCCAAAATCCGTTGACTCACCGCCACCAGTTCCGTACTACTGATTTCAGTCTTGGTCTGACTTACCGTCCTGGTACCACTTGGGTGAACACCAAACAACGTCGTATCGCTTCCAATCACGACGCGCCTATCTTCACTATTAGTCATGATGTCGGTGTGTACGAGCATCAATCAAAAAATTATGTATACAACCTGACGGAAGCTAGCATTTACAAACGAATCTGGCTCGCTTCCTGGGGTAAGATTGATACGCAGTTGAAGGGTGGTGTCCAGTGGAACCGCGTTCCGTTCCCTCTGTTGATAGCTCCGGCTGCCAACTTGTCTTTTATCATGGAGGACAATACGTTCAGTCTTATCGACAATATGGAATTCTTGAACGACCGCTATGCTTCAGCAATGGTTTCCTGGGATTTGAATGGTAAGATTTTGAACCGAATTCCGTTGATTAAAAAACTGAAGTGGCGTGAATATCTGGGTTGCAACGTGCTTTGGGGAACACTGAGCAGCAAGAATAATCCATTCCTGGAAAAGAATAAGAACAATGACCGTTTATATTATTTTCCGGGGCATTTCAATGCTGACGGCTCTTACGAGTACCTGTCGTCTGTTATGGACAAAAAGACTCCTTATGTGGAAGTTATCGCAGGTATTCACAATATATTCAAGTTGTTTCATGTCGAATATGTACGTCGACTGACTTATATTGATAATCCAGATACTCACAAATGGGGTATCCGCTTCATGTTCCGTCTTACTTTCTAGTAGAGATTGGAATTACGATATTTCATAACGCCTTCGGCTATACGTAGTCGAAGGCGTTTGTTGTATGCTCGGCATGAGTATTAACCCAAGTTTGATGGTCTATTGACTGTATTCTTTGCTATTCAGTATTTTACAACTTTCATTTGTTGTTCTGTGTACTACAAACTTTTTTCTATTTTGATTTTTCTAAATGGCATCTTCTTGTACTTTAACTCATATTGCGCAGCTTATAAACCTTAGTAATGGTAAAAAAATATAAATTCATACAGTTTTAAGATATTTTTCTTCCTTTCTCTCGCCATTTTTTATCCGTCTCTTGTTCTGCTTGGAAGCGCGTCGGCAGTCGTGTAGCCCGCTACACTCCTTTCTCCCAACTTCCCATCAGACGCAAGATTCGAACAAAAAAGTGCCGAACTTATTATTTCACCATTACTAAGTAAGTAGCCAGTATTAATTTTACATGTTGGTTTTTATGCTCGGCATGATAGTGGAGATGAATTCCGCCCCCTTACTTCTGATGGGCATCGGGCGTTCAGCTTATTACCCGTTTTCTTCAACTAATTTGTTTTTTACAGACATAATTGGACTTAAAATGGGCAAAAGAATTTGAAACATCAAACATAAATAAGGAATCACGTCGTGATTTTATAAAATCACGGCGTGGCGTTAAAAAATCACGTCGCGATTTTAATAAATCACGACGTGATTTTATTTTTATGAGTAAGTGGTCGAAATTAATCGACATCAAATCGAAGATTTTTAGGGAGGGATTTTACCCTTACAAGGGAGGAACTTAGCGGGCTAAATGACTGACGCATAAGGATAAAATCACCCGTAAAAAAATCGATAGAAGTCGATTGTAAAAACAAAGTAATGGTAATAACTTCCTACAGTTTTAAAATATTTATCTTCCTTTCTCTCGCCATTTTTTTATCCGTCTCTTGTTCTGCTTGGAAGCGCGTCGGCATTCGTGTAGCCCGC
>SAMEA104404106__coassemble_2777_pt1 | contig 10437 bp, 12 predicted proteins | sample SAMEA104404106__metabat2_high_PE_037 | metagenome-assembled genome bin SAMEA104404106 (sample SAMEA104404106) | Balaenoptera acutorostrata
TTATTATCATTTCACATAGAAGACGCGCCCTTCCTTTCGCGGCCGTGCCTTCGGTTCCATATCTGCATATCCCAGTGCCAGATGTCCGATGCCTTCGTATTCGCCATCCACTCCGATTTCTTTCAGCCATTGCTTCCATTCGTCGGTGGCAAATTCTTCACGGGCACGGTTGATCCAGCATGAACCAAGTCCGAAACTGTGGGCGGCCAGCATCATGTTGCCGATGACCAGCGAACCGTCCGATATGTAGGTTGGGGTGGAGGGCTTGGTCAGCACAATGAGGATGACGGGGGCATTGTAGAACGGGTCCTTGACTGGCATGTCAAAGAAGGTGGCGTTGGCGGCGGACAAGCGGTCGCGCACTTCCTTGTTGGTGACGGCGATGATGGCCCAAGGCTGGCGGTCGTGGCCCGATGCCGCGTAAGTACCAGCTTCGACGACCTGGTCGATCAGTTCTTGTGGAACCTCGTCGGATTTAAACTTGCGCACACTGCGGCGCGTTTTCATATTTTCAATAATGGCATTCATGCTTTTCGTGTTTTTTATAGGGTATGACATTTTCTGCAAAGATAGAAAAAACTTATGGAATGAAAGATTTTTGATTTATTCGGGAGAAATTTCTTATTTTTGCACTGCAAATTTAAAAGCTTTCCAAGTGCGGCAGTACCTTTATCGTAAAATCTGTGATCGTTGGAGAGATGATGACTTTCGGAAAACACAATAAAAATATATAAGACATGAATAAGAACAAAAGCACTTTAAGCAATCGTTTCAAGTATCTTCTTTTGGGTGCAGGTCTGATTATCGGCATCAGCAGCGGACTGGTTTCTTGTGGCGGCCAGCAGGTGAAGAAAGAAGTAAAGCCCGATACTGTGATGAGAGTGGATACAGAAACTCCTGAGCAGAAAGCCAAGCGCGAAGCTTTGTTGAAGGATATCGTGGAAAATGGCGAGGCTTTGGTCAAGGCTACTTTCCCTGGTGGCGGTGACGAAGCTTTGAAGGCACAGATTATCAAGAATATCGAATTCAAAGATCCGAAGAAGGCCAAGACTTACAAAGGAGAGATTCCTATCCGTTATATGGTGAAGAAAGACGGTGTGCTGGGACAGTTCACCTTGATGAAAACCATTGACGGCGATTGCGACATGGCCTTGATCAAGGCTATGGGAAAAATCCGTGGTACCAAGTTCACTCCTGCACAGAATAAGGAGGGTCGTATCGTGGCTGCCTGGGATACCATTACCATCCAATTCCCTATTGTAAAGTAATTTTATAAACAGAGAGAACGTTATGGCAGAACACTTGGAAGTCGCTGAGGGCGGCAAGGAAGCTAAATATCGTTTGTTGGCGGAACAAGTTGTAGCCATCGTAGAGGACGAGAGTGACGATATCGCCAATATGGCTAATGTCGCTGCAATGATTCAGGAGACCTTCGGTTTCTGGTGGACCGGTTTCTATCGGGTCATGGAGCGCGAGTTGGTGCTCGGCCCGTTTCAGGGGCCCTTGGCTTGCACCCGCATTCCTTTCGGAAGAGGGGTGTGTGGCACCGCCTGGAAGGAAGCACGTACACTGGTGGTTCCCGATGTGGAAGCTTTTCCGGGACACATCGCTTGCAGTAGTGCCTCACGTAGTGAAATCGTGGTGCCGGTATGGCGTAAAGGCGAAGTTGTCGGTGTGCTCGACATCGATAGTGAGCACTTGTCAACTTTCGATGATATCGACCGTATGTATTTGGAAAAGATTGTCAAAGTTTTTGATGAAGCTTGACAGATCTTATTCTTTTTGATATACCTTATTAATAAGGAGTGGCGGGGCGTCTTCGGACACTCCGCCGCTTTGTTTTTACAATGAGAAAAGAAGCAAAAGGCAGCATTTTTGACGGTGAGACAGCGTAGAGAAGGCTGTTGCGTGTTTGGCGGAGGTCAGGGAGCCTGAAGTTCCCAAAAGTCTGAAAACTATCTAAAATGAAAAACTTGCTTGGTAGTATTCTTAAAAAGCAGTAACTTTGTGTCGCTTTTAAAAAAGCTTGTATTTAGAACTAAAATTAAACAAGATATGAATAATATTCGCTTAGAAATTAACAAGGCTGTCCAGTTCTTGGCAGCTGGAACTGTGGAAGCTTTCGAATCAAAGGTGAAGGCTGCAAACGAAGCACTCGAAAACGGTACTTGTGCAGGTAACGACTTCTTGGGCTGGTTGCATTTGCCATCTTCTATCACTGCTGAACATTTGGCTGACTTGAATCAGACAGCTCAGGTGCTTCGTGAAAACTGCGACACCATTGTGGTTGCTGGTATCGGTGGTAGCTACCTTGGCGCCCGTGCCGTTATCGAAGCTCTCGGCAATACTTTCGAATGGTTGGCTAACGATGGCAAGAATCCTGTGATGCTGTTCGCTGGTAACAACATTGGTGAAGATTACCTCTTCGAACTTTGTGAATATTTGAAGGGCCGCAAGTTTGGTGTCATCAATATCTCCAAGTCTGGTACAACTACTGAGACTGCCCTTGCTTTTCGTTTGCTCAAGAAGCAGTGTGAGGAACAGCGCGGCATTGAAATGGCCCGCAAGGTGATTGTTGCAGTTACTGACGCCAAGAAGGGCGCTGCACGTGTCACTGCTGACAAGGAAGGCTACAAGAGCTTCATCATTCCTGACAATGTCGGCGGCCGTTTCTCTGTATTGACTCCGGTAGGTTTGTTGCCAATCGCTTGTGCAGGTTTCGATATCACCAAGTTGGTGGCTGGTGCTGCTGATATGGAAAAGGCTACTGGCGTAGACGTTCCTTTCGCAGAAAACCCATCTGCTATCTATGCGGCAACCCGTAACGCACTTTACCAGAGCGGTAAGAAAATTGAAATCCTGGCTAACTTCCAGCCAAAACTTCACATGATTAACGAATGGTGGAAGCAGCTTTATGGTGAAAGCGAAGGCAAGGACTTGAAGGGCATCTTCCCTGCAGCAGTCGATTTGACTACCGATTTGCACTCTATGGGCCAGTGGATCCAGGATGGCGAACGCACTATCTTCGAAACTGTGATTTCTGTAGAAGAACCACGTCACACTGTACTCTTCCCACATGATGATGAAAACCTCGACGGTTTGAACTTCTTGGAAGGCCGCCGTGTGGACCAGGTGAACAAGATGGCAGAGCTCGGCACTCAGTTGGCTCACGTAGACGGTGGTGTGCCTAACCTCCGTGTTGTTATGCCTAAGTTGGATGAATACTGCCTCGGCCAGCTCATCTATTTCTTCGAACGTGCTTGTGGTATCTCTGGTCTTTTGTTGGAAGTCAATCCATTCAACCAGCCAGGTGTTGAAGCTTACAAGAAGAATATGTTCGCTTTGTTAGGCAAACCAGGTTACGAAGCAGAAACCGAAGCTATCAAGGCTCGTCTCTAATTGAACAGATAGTATTATCTACTCTATAACTAATGTCCTGTGCTGGAGAAAATCCGGCATAGGCATTAGTCGTTTTAAGAGATACTCCTGAGGGAGTGCCAAGTATATTTATTAAAATTGAATATGTTTTCTCAAGCAATAGAACTTTATTTGAAGAAAAACGGTTTCGACACCTTCCGTCCAAAAGCAGTTTTGTTCGACATGGACGGTGTGCTGTTCGATTCGATGCCACTTCATGCCAAATCCTGGGCGAAGGTGAGTGCTGATTTCGGTTTGCACATGACTCCCGAAGATGTCTATATGTACGAAGGACGTACGGGATTTGCCACCATCAATCTCTTGGCGGAACATTACTGGAAACGTAGTGCCACAGACGAGGAAGTGGAGAAAATTTACGAGGAAAAATGCAGACTGTTCAATGCCTATCCGAAGGCACCGAAAATGGCGGGCGCCGATGACGTGCTGGCGAAGGTGGAGGCTGCCGGATTGCAGGCACTGGTGGTCACCGGTAGTGGTCAGGCTTCCTTGCTGAACCGTCTGGAAACGAATTATCCCGGACATTTCCCCATTGAGCGTGTGGTGTCCAGCAAGGATGTGAAATTTGGTAAGCCGCATCCCGAACCTTATTTGATGGGATTGGAAAAAGCGGGTGTCCAGCCTTGGGAGGCCATCGTCGTCGAAAACGCACCTTTGGGTGTCCGTGCGGGGGTAGCAGCTCAGATTTTCACCGTTGCCGTCAATACAGGCCCCTTGGCCGACGACGTCTTGTTACAGGAAGGTGCCAACTGGTTGTTCCCTTCCATGTCAGCTTTCGCTGAACAGATAGACCAGTTGATCCGATAGCTTCTTGCCTGATTTGCAGGAGGCACATCGTATAAGTTACCATAGAAATTCCCATCCGGGTTTAGAAGCAATCAAGGGTATGAAGGAGAGACTTCATCTCCGTTGGCTGTTGGGGATGCCCAATCCAACTATTGCACTTATTCTGATTGTTTGCTCTTGGCATAGGAAAGGTTTAGTTAGATGATATCCCCCGACAGATAAATTCCATGATGAATTTATCTGTCGGGGGTGTTCCTTTTTATATCTCTGCTCGTTTTTTCTTTTTGGGGGCAGAAAAAAAGACGGGATGGGGCGGACGGAACCGGCTTGCCTTCCCAAACTGTTAAGGATCCTATTTTTTTAGGATTGTGTCTGTTTCCGTTATTGTCTATTTTTGCACAGACATTACATAACATAATCCATGAATAGAATCTATATAGCGCAGACTATTCCGATGACTTTCTTTTCCACTGCTTTGCTGGTGATGATGAGGCTGAACGAATATTCATTGTCTGCCATTGCCTTGCTCCAGGTGGTGAAATTGCCTTGGGTGCTGAAGTTCCTCTGGTCGCCATGGGTGGACCGCCATTGTGTGACAGTCAGCGATTACAAGCGGGTCATCCTTACCACGGAGATGATTTATGCCTTCTTTATATTTTTGTTGGCTTTTCTGCAGATTGATACAGATATCTATTTCGTTATAGCCTTGATATTTCTGTCCTTGGTGGCTTCTGCCACACAGGATATTGCAACCGATGCCCTGGCGGTCTTGTCTTTCAGCCGGAAGGACAAGTGCTTGGTCAACAGTATGCAGTCTATGGGCAGTTTCGGAGGTACGCTGATTGGAGGCGGACTGCTCTTGCTGGTTCTCCAGCAATTCGGCTGGTACCGTGTACTGCCTTTTCTTTGTCTCTTCGTCTTGTTGGCAATGGTTCCCTTGTCATTGAATAAAGGGTTGACTATCACTCCGAAAGAAACTAAAGAACGGGTACGTTGGACCGACTTTGTCTGGTTCTTTACCCGTAAGGCCATTTGGAGACAAATCGGTTTTCTCTATCTCTATTATACCGGCACCATCGGTTTGCTGTCCGTATTGCGTCCTTATTTGGTAGACCATGGGTATGACATGAAGTCGATAGGATGGATGAGTGGAATATTGGGAACGGGAGCGCCTTCTTCGTTTCGTTGGCGGCGGGCTTTTGGGTGCGTCGTGTGGGGTGTTATCGGGCACGGATACTTTTCGCCATCTTCACCCTTTTTACCGTGCTCTACTTTTATGCCGTCAGTCAGATTGATTTCACTACTGAAATGATTGTGCTGGGCATTGTCTTGTTGTGGAGCAGCTATGGAATGTCCACCCTTGTTGTGTATACTTCCGCGATGGAAAATGTACGTCCCGGAAGAGAGGGGACTGATTTTATCATTCAGACAGTGCTGACTCATCTCAGCGGTTTGCTGATGGCTATTTTCTCCGGTAACTTTGCTGACCGCTTGGGATATCGTGCCTTGTTCCTTTTTCTTTCTGCTTTGGCTTTGGGCTCTTTGCTGTATGTTTTGTTAATGTTCCGTCATCAAAAACTTCGCCAGGCATGAATGTTCGTTTACTTCTGACGGCTCCCGCAGATTATTCCTCTCGGTTGCTGAAAGCTTTTGAGGAAACGGGAGGAGGAAAATTTGATTCCATCAGTCGTCCGATGATTCATACCGATATTGATTTGGATTCGTTTGAATTTAAATCCTTCCTTCAGCGTTTGCCGGATTTCGATTATGTGGCCTTTTCAAGCCGGAAGGCGATAGAGGCTTTTGCGGCGGGTTTGTCTCGGGAGCATTTGTCTTTGCCTGAAACTCTCCGTCTTTGTGCCATTGGGAAGGACAATGAATTGATTGGTGAACTTCTACATGTGCCGCCTGCTTTTGTGGCTGAATAGGGCATCGTCCGTCATTTGCAGAAACTTCCCGGTGGGGGTGGGAAAACACATCGCAGTCCTGGCTCCTCGGGTGTGGGCATGGAAGAACTTTCGGTGGTTCCCGATTTTGTCAAGGGACTGACTGCCGTGGGAATGGAATCTTTTCGAGTGAATGTCTACCGCGCCCAGGCTGCTTCAGTGCATGTGCTGGAGGATACTTGTCGGCAGATACTGCATCAGGATTATGATGCGGTGGTGTTTACCAGTGGTACTGAAATCAAGGTGTTCCTGCAAATGATTCCCGCGAAAATGTCGAAAGCGGATTTTTCCAAAAATGTGAAGGTTATTTGCTATGGTCCTTATACGGCACGTTGCGCTGCCGACTATGGAGTGAAAGTGGATTTTACTTCTCCGGCTTTCGGCTCGTTCCAGGAACTGGTTGCACAAATCAGCATTTTTTACGACGGCTGCTTGTAGGAGTAATTGAAATTAATCTTATACATCGTTTTCGTTCAATCGATATTATATCGGTTGGTTACTTGTTTGAATCAGATATATAATTAGAAAAAATGGAAGTTGATATCGCCATAATAGGAGCTGGGCTTACTAGCTTGACAACCGGTTTTCATTTGAGCCGGAGAAATAAAAAGATAGTATTGTTGGAACAATACCATCGTGTCGGAGGTTAGATTCGCACTTTCTCGAAGGAGGGCTTTGTCTTTGAAAGTGGTCCCAATACCGGGGCGTTTTTTATCCTGAAATATTTCGGAATTGTTCCAGGCCCTCGAAGGGAGATGTGAATTGGAAGTCGCTCACGAGTAGGCAAAGCGAAGATTGATATGGAAAGGTGACTGGTTTGACGCTTTGCCCCTTGGGACTTGCCAGTGCCCTCGGCACTCCTTTGTTGAAATGGAAGGACAAGTTCCGTATTCTAGGTGAACCTTTCAGAGCGAAGGGTACTAATCCGGACGAGTCGGTGGGTGAACTGGCTGTCCGCGGCCTGGGCAGGTCTTTCTTGAATTATGCTGTCGACCCTTTTCTTTCCGGAGTTTATGCCGGTGACCCTTTGCAGTTGACCACCCGCTATGCCCTGCCGAAACTTTACAACCTGGAACAGAATTATGGCAGTTTTATTAAAGGAAGTATAGCCAAGGCGAAGCTGCCAAAAACGGAGCGTGACAAACTGGCGACAAAAAAAGCCTTGTCTGTGAAAGGAGGGTTGCAAAATCTGACGCGGGTTTTGGCAGATGCCATTGGGGAAAAACAGATAGTTCTAGGAGCGAAAGAGATTCATGTCAGTCCTGGCACCGATGGCGGATTGTTTATCGTCAGGATGGAGAAGAAAAATAGTAAGGGCGAAAAAGATCGTGACTACGGTGGGGGCTTATGCACTCCCGGAATTGTTGCCTTTTGTGGAGAAAAAAGAAATGGAGAATATCAGTTCGCTGCATTATGCCCCTGTTATCCAGGTAAGTGTGGAAATTCGAAAAGCGGATTTGTCACAGTATCGTGCTTTTGGAGGTTTGGTGCCTTCTTGCGAACATCGGAATATCTTGGGCATTCTTTATCCTTCAGCTTGTTTTGACGGGCGTTCACCAAAGGAAGGCATGCTTTTTTTCTTCTTCATCGGTGGGGTGAGAAAGGCAGAACTGTTGGAAAAGAGTGATGAGGCCATCCGCGCTTTGGTGAAGAGTGATTTTCATGAGATGTTGAACTTCACTCAGCAGGTGGACACCGATCTGATAGAGATTTTCCGACACCAGCGGACCATTCCGCAATATGGCAAGGATAGCGGAGAGCGTCTGGCAGCTGTCGAAAGGTTGCAGAAACGATATCCCAGACTGCTGATTGCTGGAAATCTGAAAGATGGCATCGGTATGGCTGACAGAATTCGCCAGGGAGTGCAGTTGGGTATGACAATTTGATAGAATTTTAAGGAAGAGTCAGTGGTGCCATCCCTGTCTCTTCCTTTTCTTAGGACAGAAGGGCAGTCTATGAGGACTTTTTTATGAAATTCCCGACATTTCTTCAGTCTTTATGCCATTTTGGACAAAATAAGTCTTAAGTCACCCTTTTTTCTGACTTTTTTGGCAGAATCTCTGACACGATTGGATTGAAGTGTTATTTGTGGGTACACCTATTATATATAGAAGTGAAGGAGTGAAATATATATGTAAAAAATATCAAAAGAACTTTGTGATGTACTTGTAAAATATGGCACGGTATTTGCTAATACTGATGTAGAAGCGATTCAATGGCAAAATGAAAAAATAAGAATTTTTCAGGATGTCATACCGATACTGACAAATTGACATGCGAAAATATTTTTTATATGCTTTTGAAAGTTTGGCACGGTAGTTGCTTAATATGGGATGTGCTACTCAAACAGAGTATGTACGATAATAATACATTCAATTAGAAATAAATAAAAAAATATACAATTATGGGAAAGATTATTGGAATTGACTTAGGTACTACAAACTCATGTGTATCTGTATTCGAAGGTAACGAACCAGTAGTTATCACTAACGCTGAAGGTAAGCGTACTACTCCAAGTATCGTTGGTTTCGTAGAAGGTGGCGAACGTAAGGTGGGTGATCCTGCAAAGCGTCAGGCTATTACCAACCCAACACGCACCATTTATTCTATCAAGCGTTTCATGGGTGAAAACTTTGATTCCTTGGCAAAGGAAATCAGCCGCTTGCCTTATAAGGTTGTGAAGGGCGACAACAATACTCCACGTGTTGACATCGACGGTCGTCAGTACACTCCACAGGAAATCTCTGCAATGGTTCTTCAGAAGATGAAGAAGACTGCTGAAGATTACTTGGGTCAGGAAGTTAAGGAAGCTGTCATCACAGTTCCTGCATACTTTAGCGACTCACAGCGTCAGGCTACTAAGGAAGCTGGTCAGATCGCAGGTCTCGAAGTAAAGCGTATCGTTAATGAACCAACAGCTGCTGCTTTGGCTTACGGTATCGATAAGGCTAACAAGGATATGAAGATTGCAGTGTTCGACCTTGGTGGTGGTACTTTCGATATCTCTATCCTCGAATTTGGTGGCGGTGTATTCGAAGTACTTTCAACAAATGGTGATACTCACCTTGGTGGTGATGACTTCGACCACGTAATCATCGACTGGTTGATCCAAGAATTCAAGAATGATGAAGGTGCTGACCTTTCTCAGGATCCTATGGCTATGCAGCGTTTGAAGGAAGCTGCTGAAAAGGCTAAGATTGAATTGTCAAGCTCTACTTCTACAGAAATCAACTTGCCATATATCACATCAGTAGGTGGTGTGCCTAAGCACTTGGTTAAGACTTTGACTCGTGCTAAGTTCGAAGCTTTGGCTCATAGCTTGATCGAAGCTTGTAAGGCTCCATGTCAGGCAGCTCTCCAGGGTGCAGGCATCTCTACTAGCGAAATCGACGAAGTTATCCTCGTAGGTGGTTCTACTCGTATCCCTGCAGTTCAGGAATTGGTACAGAATTTCTTTGGTAAGACTCCTTCTAAGGGTGTTAACCCAGACGAAGTTGTTGCAGTAGGTGCAGCTATCCAGGGTGCTATCTTGAACCAGGAAGAAGGTGTAGGTAACGTAGTATTGCTCGATGTAACTCCATTGTCACTCGGTATCGAAACTCTCGGTGGCGTAATGACTAAGTTGATCGAAGCTAATACAACTATTCCTTGCAACAAGAGTCAGGTATTCTCTACAGCAGAAGATAACCAGCCAGAAGTAACCATCCACGTACTCCAGGGTGAACGTCAGTTTGCTCGCGACAACAAGAGCATCGGTCGTTTCAACCTCGCAGGTATCGCTCCAGCACGTCGTGGTGTTCCACAGATTGAAGTAACTTTCGATATCGATGCCAACGGTATCTTGAATGTATCTGCTAAGGATAAGGCAACTGGTAAGGAACAGGCTATCCGTATCGAAGCTTCATCAGGTTTGAGCAAGGAAGAAATCGACCGTATGAAGGCTGAAGCTGAAGCTAACGCAGAAGCTGATAAGAAGGAACGCGAAAAGATTGACAAGATCAACCAGGCTGACTCAATGATTTTCCAGACAGAAAATCAGTTGAAGGAATTGGGCGACAAGCTACCAGCAGATAAGAAGCCAGCTATCGAAGCTGCTCTTCAGAAGTTGAAGGATGCTCACAAGTCTCAGGACATCGCAGCTATCGATGCAGCCATCGCTGAAATGAACAATGCATGGCAGGCAGCATCTGCTCAGATGTACCAGCAGCCAGGTGCACAGCCAGGTGCCGGTGCAGGTTTCCAGGGCGGTCAGCAGCCAGGTCCTCAGCAG
>SAMEA104404106__coassemble_2911_pt1 | contig 10006 bp, 9 predicted proteins | sample SAMEA104404106__metabat2_high_PE_037 | metagenome-assembled genome bin SAMEA104404106 (sample SAMEA104404106) | Balaenoptera acutorostrata
CTCTGGACCCACTGATTAAGAGTCAGTTGCTCTACCAACTGAGCTAAGAGTGCAGTTATCATTAATGAATTACTTCCAAAAGGAGTAGTACACTCTCAGAGGTTCGAACTCTGGACCCACTGATTAAGAGTCAGTTGCTCTACCAACTGAGCTAAGAGTGCAGGATTTACTTCCGTTTTGCGAGTGCAAAAATACAACATATAAATGGATTGACAAAGCTTCTGCAGCGTTTTTTTACAAAAAATATATCCCCACTTCCGGTTCCGGAGGTGGGGATAGGTTCTAAAATACTGTATTCTAAAGGGATACTCCTTATTTCATCAATTCTACATTTTTTGATTCTTTGAACAAGAATGCGAACAGAACGAGTACAACCAATGCATAAGCGGCAAAGATAAACCAGACGGTTGACCATTCACCCACCTGATAGAAGCCTTCACCGAGCTGCAAAGGCTCTGTATAATGGTTGACAATCCACTGGGCACCCAAGGTTCCGATACTTGCACCCAAACCGTTGGTCATGATCATAAACAATCCCTGTGCACTGCTGCGGATGTCTTTGGAGGTTTCCTGTTCTACATACAAAGCACCGGATACGTTAAAAAAGTCGAATGCGACACCATATACCAGCATAGAAAGTACGAAGAGCCATACGCCGCTGCCTGGATTACCAATTCCAAAGAGTCCGAAACGGAACACCCATGCCAGCATGGCAATCATCATGACGCGTTTGATACCGAAATGCTTCATGAAGAATGGAATCAGCAGGATACAGAAAGTTTCACTCATCTGGGACAAGGAAATCAGAATACCGGTATGGTTCACACCAAAGGTACCAGCATATTCGGGTTCTGTCGCAAAACTGTTGATAAACGGATTGGCATAACCGTTGGTGATCTGCAAAGAAACACCCAGCAACATGGAGAAGATAAAGAAGATCGCCATCTTACGCTCCTTGAAAAGTTTGAAAGCATCCAATCCCAATCCCTCTACCAAAGACTTCTTCTGACCGGCTGCGCTGATCGGACAATGAGGTAAAGACAAAGAATAGACTGCCAATACGAAACTCAGACCTGAGGAAACAAAGAACTGGTTATAGTTTTCCATGAAACCCAGAAGGTCCACAATCCACATGGTGCAGATGAAACCGACGGTACCAAACACACGGATAGGAGGAAAGGCTTTGACGGTGTCCATTCCCGCCTGTGTCAGACCGGTAAAGGCCACAGAATTACTCAAGGCCAAAGTTGGCATATAAAATGCGACACTCAAGGTATAGAGGGTGAAGAAGGTCGACATTTCGACATTTGCTCCCACTTGCATGCCGTAAATTGCAGCAGCCGACAAGAAGAGACCGGCTAAGAAATGGCAGATACTTAACAGGCGCTGAGCTGGAATCCAGCGGTCGGCGATAATGCCAATCAATCCTGGCATAAAGAGAGAGACAATGCCTTGTACGGAATAAAACCAACCGATGTTGGCTCCCAGTCCGACCTGACCCAAGTAACGCCCCATGGAAGTCAGATAAGCTCCCCAAACGGCAAACTCCAAGAAGTTCATCACCGTCAGGCGTAATTTTAAAGTTGAGTTGTTCATTTTACGTTAATTATTTATTTTCTTATTATTCACAATTTTCTCGATGCTCCGTCTGAGTTTCCTTTGTTTCACCTTCTCCACGAAAACCTTTCTCACCACTCCACTCTCATCACAAAGATAGATTCTGGGAATGGTCTTTCGGGCAAACAATTTGAACACGGTCTTGTCTTCCTGGGCGGAATAAGGTAAGGTCAAACCATTTTTCTCCCAAAAAGCGGATACGGAGGACGCTCCTTCTCCCCTACTGATACATAGGATATCAATCTGGTCTGCATAAACATGATAGATTTCTTGTAGAATAGGGAGTTCACGTTTACAATCCCAACATTGAGTATGAAAAAAAACGAGCATACAAGGCTTACCTCGTAATTCGTTGGACGTTATGGTTCTTCCGTCATTAGATTTAATAGAAAAATCCGGTAAGGTATCACCGGAACAAATTTCTTCTCGTTGTCGATTAGCTGCATTGCTCGCGAAAAACACGACGGACAAAAGCAGCAGAACTATTAAGCGTTTCATGCAATGAAAGAATTGTATATCTATGCAAAGATACAAACTCCAAACGTCTTTTTATACCATTTAGCTATAAAAAAGTGTGGTTTTTAACGCAGCAAACTGAAAAAAATGCCCTTATTTACCTTTTTACACCCTCGAGAAGGCCTCTCTTTCCGGCAATGAAAACCATATTTATAAAAATAAGGGAATTCATCTGTGCTCCACCACTCCTATATAACCTCTTCTTTTTCCTATAATAAGCCCCAAAAGCCGCCTATTTGTTAATCAAGAACTTTACCGGGGGGCTCGTCGGACTCCATTCCATTGCGTCCTCCTCGTCCCCCGGCTACCCTCCAGCAAGCAGGATTTGCCCCGCTCCGCAGGACATTGTACCGGAAAAGGCTAATGATATTTGGCAGGAATCCATTGATGTAGGGGTCGGATACATCCGACCCGCTAACTAGCATCCATTGATAGATTTACATACTAACCAGATTCCTAATTAGACCTAACTCATCACCCCTAACTTCTCACTCAACAAAATCAAAAAATCCCGCTCCCCACTTATGTACCATGTCCTGCGGAGCGGGGCAAATCACACGAAGTGTGAGGGTGCCGATGGGCGAACGTAGTGAGTCCATCGGATAATGCTCCTCCTTTTTTGTTAGCAAATACTATCGCCCCAAGACTGGGGCAGACGGACACGGAACGTGGCAGGCGGGGTTGAACACTCATCCTTGACTAAACTCTACATCACTGAAAAGGTCAGTGGTCGCGCAACTCGTTATGGCAAAGCCGTAACCAAAATCCGTTGTAATCCGGTATAATCTGCGATAATCCGTGACAACATTCTGCCCACTAGTGGACCGGAACACATCACCTCACTCCGTCGACTTCGTCGCCACCTCTCCCCTCAAGGGAAGAGGGATAGTATTTGCTAATCAAAGGCGATACCGGGGGGGGCTCGTCGGACTTCATTGCATTGCGTCCTCCTCGTCCCCCGGTTACCGTCACACTCCGTGTGAGGGTAACCGATGGGCGAACGTAGTGAGTCCATCGGATAATGCTCCTCCTTTTTTGTCAGCAAATACTATCGCCCCAAGACTGGGGCAGACGGACACGGAACGTGGCAGGCGGGGTTGAACACTCATCCTTGACTAAACTCTACATCACTGAAAAGGTCAGTGGTCGCGCAACTCGTTATGGCAAAGCCGTAACCAAAATCCGTTGTAATCCGGTATAATCTGCGATAATCCGTGACAACATTCTGCCCACTAGTGGACCGGAACACATCACCTCACTCCGTCGACTTCGTCGCCACCTCTCCCCTCAAGGGAAGAGGGATAGTATTTGCTAATCAAAGGCGATACCGGGGGCTCGTCGGACTTCATTGCATTGCGTCTTCCTCGTCCCCCGGTTACCGTCACACTCCGTGTGATTTGTCCCGCTCCGCAGGACATTGTACCGGAAAAGGCTAATGAAAAGGCCAGTGGTCGCGCAGCCCGTTATGGCGCAGCCGTAACAATAAATCTGCGAAATCTGTGGTCAAAAACAGTGGTTGCGAAGCCGTAACCAAAATTCGTAGTCAAAAATAATCAGTGGTCGCACGCCAGTCTCCACCATGGCCTATAATAGCAAAGGGACCACGCCCTTCAGCGCAGCCCCTTCTCATTTTATTTATTTTTTCGCAACTTGTTGCTCCTGTCGGCCTTTGTCCTCCCATCACATTCTCGAAGTCCAGAAATCCAGATATTGTTGTGCCACCTTCACATGATCATGGTGACGCTGGATATACAATTGACTTTCATGAGAAAGACGAGGAACAGACTGACGATGGAGGACGAGATCCTTCAGCGCCTCATAAACCGACTCCTCATTGGGTTGAACATTGATAATCGGGAAAATCTCGGTTTCGTTGAGAATCTCATAATTCTCCGGCTCTCCTCCTCCCACGACAATCAGACCCTGTGCCATGGCCTCCAGCGCATTCATCGCCGGCGTATAGGAATACAACTGGTCGAGAATGACATCACTGCCCTTCATCAAACGGCGGTATTCCTCAAAAGGCACCGATTCCACCTTCACCATCTCACAATATTCCGGCATTTCCTTCGTCACACGTTCCAAAGCCCGATACATGATATCAGTACCTTTATAAGCACTGCGCGTACGCTGGATACCGATAAAGAAACGCACTTTCTCATTCAGGCCTCGCTGATGGACGTCCTCAATGGCAGAGATTTGGATGGGGAAAGGGATGTAGGTCAGTTTATCTGCATAATAAGGAGCATAACTAGCATAATATTCATACAAGCCCGCTACAATACCGTTGCAATCCTGGGCAACTTTGTGGTTCAACTCTCCCTTGCTTCCCTTCAGCCAATCGGCTATCCAAATGGAATTTTCCTTACTTTCACGAATGGTATTGCCGATATTGAAATCACTATATCTGAAGGTCTTGCAATCCAGGCAGGCCTTGACAAAATAATAGTCCATACCATAAGCTCCCATAAACACGGACTTGTTGTGCTTGCGCAATGCCTGGTAATAAGGCCACATGCGCTCACCTCGCAGACTGAGGAAGACGGGGTTGATAATCTGCACGATATCAAAGCCTTTGAATTTGCGGAAGGTGCGCTTCACCTTCCACAAATAGGCCAAAGTGTCCAGCTTTCCCAAAGAGGAACGGGACAAATCTATATCTCTGGGGTAATTCTTCCAACTGTCTCCGTCGGAAGCCACCACCACTTCATGTCCCAGCTCTCGCAGACCGAGCGCCAGGGTATGATGTACATTACTATATTCTCCTAATAATAAAATTTTCATTTTTTGTTGGCAAGATAGTCAGCAAACAAACGCGCTCCGGTTTCTACCATCTGCGCACAAGGGCGCTTCTTGTAATAAGCTTGTGTACGAGCTTCTGCCTGGGGATCGTGAGCTTCCACTTCTGGTTTCTTCAAACCCAGAAGTTCTGCACAGATCATGGAACCGTTGATTTGCTTGAACTTCTCCGCCAATTCCTGCACGACGGCATAATTGTGGGATTTGCCGGCACGGTCACTGCCTTCTACAGCACCGGTATCCAGACCGGCCAACATGAACATACCGCAAGCAGCGCCACAAGTCTGGCGCATACGACCGATGCCACCACCGAAAGAAGCGGCCATCTTGAAGGCTTGCTCTTCTGTGAAACCATAAAGGTCTGCAAAAGCAGCCACAACAGACTGTGAACAATTGTAACCGCTCTGAAACAATTCAACGGCTCTATTAACTCTATCTTCGTACATAATCTTTTTATTTTCTGAAGGAAGCCCCTTTCAAGAGGTTCCCTTGTTCTGTCTATATCAATGTCATCAGGATGCCGGAACGGAAATGGCCGGATAAAGAATCTCCCTGCCGACGAGGAATTATTCAGAGAATAATTTTTATCTTCGCAGAAAGATTACATTTATCATCATGCGCAAATTCACATTCGCGACACTTCCTGTTATTTTATTTTTGGGGAGTTGTCAGGAAGATTTCGATCATCATTTAAAACGTGAAACCCAGGAATATACCCAGAAGCACTGTCCTTCCCATATTGAGGAAGGCAACCGGCTCGACAGTATGACGTACGACATTCCTTCACGCAATCTGACGCTGTGGTACACCTTCTCAGGGGTGCTGGACACACCGGTGGCCCGGAATGCCGCGCTCAACAATATGGAGCGACTCAGACATCAGTTACTGCTGGAACTCCGGGGAGATACCAAATGGGAAACCTGTAAGGATGAAAACATCACCTTCACCTATTCCTATCGTTCGTCAGCCTTGCAGAAAGAGATTTTCCACATCAGTTTCACGTCCTCCGATTACCAACGTTAATCTTCCATGGACATGGCTTCCTGCAATCCTTTACTGAACTGGTCAGGACAGGAAGTCATTTTGTTTCCGCAACGGATGCCTTGCAGGCGTTGGATGATTTCCTGACAGGGCATGCCCTTCACAAGGGCGGCGATACCCTGCAAATTGCCGTGACATCCACCATAAAACTGGACATCCACCAATTTGCCATCTTCGATGGAGAAATTCATCAGTTTGCAACAAGTACCTTGCGGATGAAATTCAAAATTCTTTTTCATGAATCGTCATTTACTGAAACATGCCCGTCGCCAAGATTTAGGAGCGACGGGCATATTTTTTACAGTATAACTAATTTGCGATAGCAATCTTATTCTTCTGTAGTTTCAGCTGGCTTCATATTTGTGTAAACAGTCTGAACATCGTCAAATTCTTCAAGACGTTCTACCATCTTGTCAAGACTTGCACGTTCTTCGTCAGTAACGTCCTTCAAGTCGTTAGGGATGTAAGTGAATTCAGCACCGATTACTTCGAAACCGTTTTCTTCCAAGTGTGACTGGATCTGACCGAAGCTCTTAGGATCACCGTAGATAGTGATGCTGCCTTCTTCTTCGTCTTCATCGAATTCGTCTTCTACACCGTAGTCAATCAAGTCGAGGATCATTTCGTCCATATCGAGACCTTCCTTCTTCTTGAAAGAGAATACGCACTTGTGGTCGAAAAGGAATGCCAAAGAACCCATTGTACCCAAGTTACCATTGAATTTGTTGAATACAGAACGAACGTCACCTACGGTACGAGTTGGGTTGTCAGTCAAAGTATCTACGAAGATAGCGACACCGTGAGGGCCGTATCCTTCATAAGTCATTGACTTGTAATCGCTCTGGTCCTTACCCATTGCATTCTTGATAGCACGCTCTACATTGTCCTTTGGCATGTTTTCACGCTTAGCAGTAGCAATGATAGCACGGAGTGCCGGGTTGTTTTCTGGTTCTGGACCACCAGCCTTTACAGCTACAGCAATCTGCTTACCAATCTTGGTAAATGTACGGGCCATGTGACCCCATCTCTTCAACTTAGTTGCTTTTCTATATTCAAACGCTCTTCCCATGAGTATAGTTTTTTGTATGTTATTTATTATGTTATTCTATTTGGACGATTATCTCAATTTAGCACCCAGCTGCTTTTCGAGATTGGCAATGATCTTGTTCATCACAGCCTCGGTCTGCTTGTCGTTCATCGTCTTGCTCTCATCCTGTAAAGTGAAGTTCACAGCGTAACTCTTCTTGCCGGCTTCGAGGTTCTTGCCTTCGTAAACGTCGAACAGAGTCACCTTCTTCAAGAGTTTCTTGTCAGAAGCGAAAGCAATCTTTTCAATCTGCTGGAATTCTACAGACTTGTCAACCAGCAAAGCGAGGTCACGGCTGACAGCAGGGAACTTGCTGATTTCAGAGAAGCTGACAGAGTTCTTCTTCACCTTCTTCATCAACAATGTCCAGTTCAGGTCTGCATAATATACTTCGTTATCGATATCCAGTGCAGCAGTGATCTTCTTCTTTACCAGACCGAGTTCGAGGTACAACTTACCGTTGCGGTCGGTGATAGCCAATGACTTGCTGAAGATGTCGTTCTGACCGGCAACGATCAGCATGCCCCCCATATTGAAGCCCATACGCTGGAGAATAGCAGCGACATAGCCCTTCAATTCGTAAACGCTGGAGTCTTCGTCTGCATGTGCCCAGGAACCTTCCACGCGCTTACCAGTCAACCAGATACCCAGGTGGGAATCTTCACTGTAACCGCTCAATACCTTTTCACCGTTCTTCTTTTCTTCATCGAAGAAGTAGCAGTTACCGAATTCGAACATACGCAAGTTGCTGCTCTTACGGTTGGCATTGTGTGAAATGCTTTCCAGACCGCCGAAGAGCAATGTCTGACGCATTACGTTCAAGTCGGAGCTCAAAGGATTGATGACGCGTACCAAATGCTTGGAAGCATAAGTCTGCAAGTCGTTATAATAAGCTTCCTTAGTCAGGGAGTTGTTCAGGATTTCGTTGAAGCCCTGTCCTACCAACTGTTCAGAAACGAGGTTCGCCAATTTGTTGGAACGGTCTACATCGCCCTTGATGGTCAGGCTGGACTTGACAGAAGTTGGGATTTCAACATTATTGTAACCGTAGATACGGAGAATGTCTTCTACCACGTCGCAAGCACGCTGTACGTCTACGCGGTAAGCAGGAACTTCCAACTTCAAACCTTCTGCAGTTTCTTCCAAAATCTTCATTTCCAAAGAAGTGACGATTTCTTTGATGATTTCTACAGGAATGGTCTTACCAATCAAATCGTGAGCGTACTTGTATTCCAAATCTACAGTGAAGGATTTGGCGATAGGCTGAGCCACATCCTTGATATCCATAGAGATGGTACCGCCTGCGAGTTCCTTCACGAGGAGAGCTGCCTGCTTCAATGCGTAAATCTGACCGTCTGGATCGATGCCGCGTTCAAAACGGAAAGAAGCATCGGTGTTCAAACCGTGACGGCGTGCGCTCTTACGGATCCAGGTTGGATGGAAGTAAGCACTTTCCAACAATACGTTGGTAGTGGTTTCGTAAGTACCGGAACCCTTGCCGCCAAATACACCGGCGATACACATGGGTTCGTTGGCATTGCAAATAGCCAGGTCGCGGTCGCTCAACTTATGTTCTTCACCATCCAAAGTTACGAATGGAGTACCTTCTGGCATGGTCTTGACCACAATCTTGTTGCCTTCGATCATATCAGCATCGAAGCAATGCAAAGGCTGGCCATAAGCGAACATGATATAATTGGTGACGTCCACAATATTATTAATAGGACGGACGCCGATAGTCTGCAATTTCTTCTGCAACCATTCTGGAGATTCCTTTACTTCGCAACCCTTAACGGTCACTGCGCAGTAACGAGGACAAGCTTCTGTATTTTCTACTTCTACAGCGATGTCGAGATCGTGGTTGTCAACAGCGAAGGCGTCGTTGTTTGGACGATGCAAAGCAGTCTTATAACCGTTACGGATCAACCAAGCGTACAAGTCACGAGCCACACCATAATGTGAGCAAGCGTCAGAACGGTTCGGAGTGATGTCTACTTCGATGACATATTCACTCTTGATATTATAATAGGTAGCAGCAGGCATACCTACAGGAGTATCTTCTGGCAAAACGATGATACCATCGTGGCTGGTACCCACACCGATTTCGTCTTCAGCGCAAATCATACCGTTGCTTTCTACGCCACGGAGCTTGGAGCGCTTGATAGTGAATTCATTGTCACCGTCATAAAGTTTGGTGCCCAGAGTGGCAACGATGACTTTCTGTCCTGCAGCGACATTGGCAGCGCCACAAACAATCTGTGTAGGTTCGCCCTGTCCCAAATCGACAGAACAGATATGCATGTGGTCAGAATTTGGGTGAACGTCGCAAGTCAGCACATGACCTACTACCAAACCTTCAAGACCACCTTTAATAGCTTGCACTTCTTCCAAACCGTCCACTTCCAGACCAATAGAGGTCAAAGCGTCGGCTACTTCCTGAGCCGTCAAGTCGAAATCAACGTACTCTTTCAGCCAGTTATAAGATATATTCATTTTGTGTACTTTGTATTTTCTATTATTAGCGCCGCAAAATTAATGATTTTTTTGCAGAAAACAAAATAGTTCTTTACAAAGTAAAAAGATAGGAGGTATTCCTGCACATTTCCGGAATAGTTCGCGACAGGAGGAGGATAAAGCGCTTACGAGAGGTTCGGTCGATGCTGGGAGAGTCTTTTATAGTAATGGTGAAATAATAAGTTCGGCAATTTTTTGTTCGAATCTTGCGTCTGATGGGAAGTTAGGAGAAAGGAGTGTAGCGGGCTACACGACTGCCGACGCGCTTCCAAGCAGAACAAGAGACGGATAAAAAATGGCGGGAGAAAGGAAGAAAAATATTTTAAAACTGTAGGAAGTTATTTTTTTAAGTAAGTGGTCGAAATTAATCAACATTATATGGCTCACTAGTAAAATCCTGTGTTTAACCAAAGATCAAAGAGAGTCTGTAGA
>SAMEA104404106__coassemble_2947_pt1 | contig 9908 bp, 8 predicted proteins | sample SAMEA104404106__metabat2_high_PE_037 | metagenome-assembled genome bin SAMEA104404106 (sample SAMEA104404106) | Balaenoptera acutorostrata
GAGGTCGGAAAACGAAAGTAGGAAGAAAACTATTTCGTTTTCCTCCTACTCGATTATCTATGTATATCTCCTGCTGAGATGTTGAACTTACTGAGCCAGGAGTTTCTTTACCATTTCGGAGATAGCTTTTCCGTCAGCTTTACCTGCCAGACGTTTGCTGGCAACTCCCATCACTTTACCCATTTCTTTCGGACTGGTAGCGCCAACTTCGGTAATGATTGCCTTGAGTTCAGCTTCCAATTCTTCTGGGGTGAGAGCTTTGGGCAAGTATTCTTCAATAATCGCAGCCTGGGCAGCTTCTTCTTCAGCAAGGTCCGGGCGATTCTGTTCTGTATAGAGTGCGGCTGTGTCGCGACCTTGCTTAGCGAGCTTTGCGATAATTTTTAATGCAACGTCGTCTGCCAAGGTGTCGTTGGCACCTGGAGCGGTCTTTGCTTCGAGAAAATATTTTTTGATGTTACGCAGTGCTTCGAGACGCACTTTATCCTTTGCTTTCATGGCAGCAATGATATCCTTGCTGACTTTTTCAAAAAGATCCATAATGTTTAGAATTGTTTTGGTTTATGATGTTGCGGAGTTCTTTTCTTTTGCTACGAGTTCTCCGTTTTTATTATTCATAATTTGGTCGAGCATAACTTTCTCACGTTTGTAAGTCGGTGTGCTCTCCACAAGATAGAGTTTTTCCTCATCATCGAGATCCTCTGTTTCAAACAAGAAAATTCGATGGGGTATCACAGTCTTTCCTCCTTCAGTCTTTCCGTATACGTGGTCTCTGCGGAGTACTTTGTTAATATCGTCAGCGGTGAAGACCACTACATTGTCTTTTTTCTCGCGGAAATCTGATAGTCCGAAGCCTGAAGCCAGAATGGTTATCTTCACTTGTTCTCCTAGATTGTCGTCTGTTGAGATTCCATATTTTGTTTCAATATAGCGATCTTCAAAGTTCTCCATGAAAGCATTAATGTCGTTCATTTCGTATACGATGAGCGGTGATGTGGTGCTGGTGGAGATGGAAATCAATATTTTTTTTGACTTGAAGATATCCCGGTTGTTGATGAGAGGGGAGTTGAGCGCGTCTTGAATGGCTTTGGCCACACGGTTTTCTCCTTTGGCATAACCGGTAGACATGATGGCAACGCCACCATCATGGAGGGTTGTGTAGACATCACGGAAGTCGAGTATCATCGTGCCGTGCATGGTGATGATATCAACGATGCTGCGCACGGCGATAGTGAGGGTGTCGTCAGCCTTTTTGAATGCTTCTGTAACAGGGAAATCTTGGTAAATTTCTCGCAGGCGCTCGTTGTTGATGACAAGGATGGCGTCTACGTTTTCGGCCAGTTCTTCAACTCCGTCAAGCGCTTTGTCTATTTTACGGTTGCCTTCAAAACGAAATGGAATGGTGACAATTCCAATGGTCAGAATGCCCTGCTTTTTTGATTCACGTGCAATAACGGGGGCCGCGCCAGTACCGGTACCGCCGCCCATTCCTGCTGTGACGAAGACCATCTTAATGTCATTGTTGAGGTAAGAACGGATTTTGTCGACACTCTCTTCGGCCAGAGTCTTTCCTTTGGTAGGATCTCCTCCGGCTCCGAGTCCGTCGCTGCCGAGCTGCAGTTGCGTAGGGACTGGAGAGGTTTCGAGTGCTTTACTGTCCGTGTTGCATACTAAATAGTTTACGTCACAAATATTACCCTCACGATACATGTGTGCGACAGCATTGTCGCCACCACCGCCCACTCCGATTACTTTTATGATTGAGGGCTTGCTTGCATCTACTAAATCAACTAATAAATCTTCCATCAGTACTTCTTCTTTTTGTATGTGTCTTCTTCGGTGCCGGTTTTCCGCTTCTCTATCGGCAGAGTGGGTTCATAGGTGGCTTGCTTTTCCTTTTTCATGGAAAGTCTGCAGCCGTAATGTGAGAGAATGGCTCGTTGAGGAGAGCGTGTATGAAATGTCCTTCCTTATCATTGTGTCAGCAGAGCAAGGTAACTCTAGTATGGTCTTTTGTATAGCTTTATTTTAAGAGTATATGTCCATTGGCTTGGCAGACAAACAGGAGTCTTTTAGAATTTGTCATTCTTCTTGGCTGTCGTGCTTGTCCCCGGGTTAGAATAAAGATGAAGAGATTTTTTAACGTCTCCATTTTATCGTCCCGGGCTTTTGGACAAAATCAGCTATATAAGGTCATTTTGTCAAGCGAAACTGATGACTGTACCAGCGCCGTTATCATTGTCGGTATCGATTTCGATGGCGATATTGGCTGTTGCCTTATTTTTAATTTCTGCGAGTTGTTCTTTGCTTCTGCGATAAGTCGGTGTCATTTCGATAACAGAGATGACTTCTTCATTGTCGAGATCTTCGAGTCCGAAGAGGTAGGAGCGGGGACGGCGTCGCTGTCCGCCTTTTTTGTCGCCAGAACCATAATATTGTCCGCGGCGGTCTTCATTCTCTTCTTGTTTTTCTGCGTCCTTTAAACGGTTGGATTCTTCTTCCTGTGTCTTCTTGTCTTTCATACCTGGTACGGTCGTGATACCGAATCCTGTGGCAAGGATGGTTATCTTGACACGCTTGTCGAGTGTCGGGTCGGTAGAAAGTCCCCATTTGGTTTCCACGTCATCGTGGAACTTGGACATGAACTCGTGTACTTCGTTCATTTCTTCCATCATGAGGGAATCGCCTTCCTTTTCGGCACAGAAGGAGATAGAGAGTAATACCTTTTTAGAATTAAAGATATCGTTGTTGTTGAGCAATGGAGAGTGGAGAGCATCCTCAATGGCTTTAGTGACACGGTTTTCACCTTCACCAAAACCAGTGGACATAATTGCTACACCACCATCTTTCAATACGGTGCAGACGTCACGGAAGTCGAGGTTGATGATACCATGCATAGTGATGATCTCCGCAATGCTGCGTGCAGCTACCGACAAGGTGTTGTCCGCCTTTTCGAAAGCACTGAGTACATTGAGCTCTGGATAGATTTCTCTCAGTCGTTCGTTGTTGATAACCAGTAAGGCATCGACATGCTTGGAAATTTCTTCGACACCATCGAGTGCCTGGTCTATTTTCTTATTGCCTTCGAAAAGGAAAGGTATAGTGACGATACCAACGGTAAGAATACCCATATTTTTCGCTTCACGTGCGATAACTGGTGCTGCACCGGTACCTGTACCACCACCCATACCGGCAGTGATAAATACCATCTTTGTGCCATCGTCCAGCATACGCTTGATATCTTCCACACTTTCTTCAGCGGCTTCACGGGCACGGGCTGGGCGGTTGCCTGCTCCAAGACCTTCTTTGCCTAATTGGAGCCGGACGGGTACCGGAGAATCGCAGAGGGCTTTTGAGTCCGTGTTGCAAAGTACGAAGTTGACATCATGGATGCCTTCTCTGTACATGTGATTAACGGCATTACCGCCACCACCGCCAACACCGATCACTTTAATGATGGAGGGGGTTGTAGAGGGAACACCCATATCTATTAAAAGGTCATTATTTTCTTCTGACATTGTATTTACGCATTAAAAAGTTCGACTTTATTCCCTGCAATTAATCCTCATTATCCTTGGATGACTTCACATCCTCGTCGGATACGAGCTGGGACAATTTGGCGAAGAACTGTTTGAAGCGGCTTGGCTTCTTGGGTTTCTTTGGCTCCGGCTTTGGTTCGGGCTTGGGTTCTGGTTCGTTCGGAGTCTCAATGACTGCTTTCTCCACATTCCCTGTTCCGATTGCTCCGCCCTGAACAATTGTATCGTTGTCTTCTATATCTTCTGGGTCGTTGCCGAATGGAAGTTGGGGTTCTTCCACCTTGTTGCTGCAGCAGTTGATGTTTTCGTTGAACTTTTCATCGATGATGGCGATGGCTGCATTGCAAGATCCGTTCTTGTTGAAGTCGTTGGAGTTAGCACGGACTTGAATGTTGTTGACTGCCTTTGTTATGAAACGGATTTTTTCGAACTTGGTATGTTCTTCTAATGCCTTTTCGATATTCTTGATATTGGCTGCGCCACCGGTAACAACAAGCCCGCCAATCAGCTGACTTTTATCATATTTGGAAAGTTTTATCTGGTGGTCGATATTGAGTATGATTTCTTCCATACGCGCTTCAACCAATCCTGCAAAATCTTCAAATTTGATATTACGAGAATCTTTGAGCTTGATTGGACTCTTTTCTTCCAAATTTTCTTCGTAACGTGCTGAACCGAACTGCAGTTTCAAACTTTCGGCTTCGCTATCTTCGATTTGTAAAGAAGCAATGTCACGGTTGACGTTGGCTCCGCCCAAAGGAATGACAGCAAAGTGACGGAGGAGATTGTTTTTGTATACAGCTACAGAAGTTGTTTCAGAACCCATATCGATGAAGACACAGCCGGAACGTTTTTCTGATTCAGAAAGAATGACGTTGGAGAGAGTCAGTACACTAATGGGAGTACCGGCAATTTTTAAACCGCCAGCTTTGAAGCAGCTTTCAATGTCTTCAGCGATGGAACCATTGGCTACAATGTTTAGATAGCGGCCTTCCACACAATCGGTAGGAATACCTACAGGGTCAATTTGTGTTTGTGTTCCAATCTTGAATTCTTGAGGAACAACTTCGAAAATTTCTCGGTCGGGCGTGGCAGTAGATTGATTGTCTCTCAACATGTCGTCTACCATTTCTTTTGAGATGATTTTTTTTTCGTCAAAATGGCGTACGACTGTGTTTGCTACAGTGTGCATGCCCATGCCTCCTATGCCTACATAAGTATAGTTGATGGTCTTGTTGAGACTATTTTCTAAATTCTCTTTTAGATTGATGATACATTGTTTCATCTTGGTCACATTATTGATGCGGCCCTTTCGGATGAATGTACCAGAGGGTTCCTGTGCATAAGCCTGTACGCGGATGACACCATCCGGTTGCTTAGTGCCCGCTACGGCGGTTATTTGTGATGAACCAAGCACGATAGCTACGATTATGTTCTCTTCTGCTGCCATGTTATCTTGTTGTTTTATTATCTAAAATACGAATGTTCCCCCTTAGGTCGTGGGGAGAGAAGCCTTTATCTTCTTTTGCATACAATCTGGTTGTTGTATTCCAAATTGATGCTCTGATAAGTGTTCCAACCCACTTCGGGGAGAACCTTGTCATAGAAGGCTTTCAGTTTGTTGAATTTTTGCGGGATGCTGTCAGTGGTCCCTAGATGGATCAGAAGGTTGCTTCCCACGCGGGTCACCAAATCAATCTCTTTGTTCTCATTGACATTGATTTGGGTAATCTGGTCGTTCCAAAAAGGATTGACCTCGAGAAAATAAGCCAGTCTTACCAAATGGTTCTTGGTGAAGGCGGTGTCGATCTTTCCTGTAGCTACAGGAAGGTCTATATTATAGTTTAGTGGTTCCAGCTTTCTTCCAAGCTCATCAATGTAGTAACTGTTCCCAGTCTCTGGCATGATGCGCATGACTGGAAGATGCTGTTGAATGATGACATTCGATTTCCCTCCATGCGATTTGTAGAACGTCGCTTCTTTCACAAAAGGATTTTCCTTGAGGAGGTTCTCTATGTCTGAGCCACTGATGGAATCCATGGGTTGTCCGACGGGATAGAGATGGGCTCTTTTCAGCAGGCGTTCAACTTCTGCAGGGGTAATCAGCCCTGTCTGTGCTGTGTCGGCAATGACAATGTCAAATTCAGAACATACAGAACAATCTTCCTCGTTGCCCATACGTATGAAGGCAAATATGAGATAACCTGTCAGTAGAAAAAGAAGCAGTATCTTGAAGAAATTCTTCATTTCAGCGGTCTCATTTTGTTGAATGGATACAATGTTGAAGCGTTGAGGCTTTCAGCTTATGCTCTTGACTTCAGAATTTCTGTGAGTTGTGGAGCATAGTTATCCAAATCGCCAGCACCGAGGATGACTAAAACGTCAAAATCTCCGTTCTCTATAATAGATGGAGCATCTGTCTTATTACAGAGATGCTTCTTCATGTCAGCACGCAGTTCGTTGTAAATCAGTTCACTCGTCACACCCGGCATTGGAAGTTCACGGGCAGGATAAATTTCAGTGATATATACCTCGTCGAGCAAAGACAGACTATCTGCGAAATCTTTGTAGAAATCGTGAGTCCTGCTGTATAAGTGTGGTTGGAATATAGCTGTCAGTTTACGTCCGTTGAAAACCTCGCGCAAAGAAAGGATACTTTGGCGAATTTCTGCCGGATGGTGGGCATAGTCGCTCAGAAATACCAACTTGTCAGTTTTGATTTTGAAGTCGAAACGACGGTCTACTCCTCCAAAAGATAACATTGCTTTTCGGATTTCCCCAGCGGTGGCACCAGCTATTTGTGCCAAAGCCATGGCTGCGATACCGTTTTCTATGTTGATACTTACGGGAACTCCCAATTCCACATCTTTGATGTTTTCAAAGGGAGAGATGAAATCGAACACGATATGTCCGTTTCCAATACGGACGTTTTCAGCATGGAAGTCACCTTCGTTGCGTGAATAGTCATAACGACGGACATCTGTCTGCAGATTTTCTTTCATTTTCAGGTCCCGGTGAATGATTAAAGCACCTCCTGGCTGGATGAGGCTGGTATAATGGCGGAAGCTTTCCAAATAAGCTTCTTCCGTTCCATAGATGTCAAGATGATCGGCGTCGGTGGAAGTGATGACAGTCGCATAAGGACGCAAGTGATGAAAAGAACGGTCGAATTCGTCTGCTTCAATCACTACGTAAGGACTTTTCTCAGAAATGAGGTAGTTGGTTCCGTAATTTTTAGTAATACCTCCGAGAAAGGCATTGCAGCCAATATGGCTTTCGTGAAGTAAGTGGGCAGTCATAGCCGATGTGGTTGTCTTGCCGTGAGTGCCGGCAACACAAAGTCCTTTCATCATGCGGGTCAAAGTGCCGAGCACTTGTGCACGTTTCTGTACTTCAAATCTTTGTGTACGAAACCAAGTGAGTTCTTTGTGGTCGGCGGGTAAAGCTGGAGTATAGACCACGAGGGTATGAGCTGGATCGCGAAATTCTGTTGGAATCAGGTCGGTGTTGTCTTCATAGTGAATTTTTGCTCCTTCTTCACCGAGTTTTTTTGTTAAATCGGCTTCTACGCGGTCGTAACCGCCTACTGCCAATCCGCGTGATAGAAAATAGCGTTCCAAAGCGCTCATGCCGATGCCACCGGCACCGGCAAAATATACTGATTTAATATCTTTTTCGTCCATTGTTTCCTATTTTTTGATGATCGTTGATGATGTATGTACCCGCATTGTCCGCAGTTGTGGGTTCCTTGGAAATCGGGAATTTCAAATATAAGAATATTGGGGAACTGGTGTAGGAGAGATACTCTCTTGTACCCAGTTTACAGTTTCCCATACGATATCCTGTTACATTCCGGTGTCTGGCACCTTTTCCTGATGGGATTACGATTGCTATCCTTGTTGTGCCAGACGGATGACTTCCTCAGCAATGTCGGAGGCTGCATTTGGATGAGCCAGAGCGAGAATATTTTGAGAAAGTTTAGTAAGAATCTGATCGTCTGTCACAGTATTGATGGCCATGGGTAGCAGTGTGTCTTGCGCCTCAGCATCTGTTGTGTAGAGTGCCGCGTCCTTTTGTACGAGTGCCATCGCATTTTTAGTTTGATGGTCTTCTGCAACATTGGGGGAAGGTACCAGAATTACAGGTTTGCCCAGGAGACAGAATTCTGAGATACTACCTGCGCCGGCACGTGATACAACCAGATCGGCAGCAGAATATGCAACGTTCATGTCGGAGATGAAGTCTGTAACATAAAGATTGTCGGGTTGTTTCTTTTCTTCTAATGTACGATGAATTTCTTCACTATAGAATTTGCCGGTTTGCCAGATAAATTGGATATTCTTCTGTTGGCGAATCAAGGAAAGTTTGGAAAGCACACTTTCATTAAGCGCGCGGGCGCCTAATGAGCCTCCTACGATGAGGACTGTACGTTTGTCTTTTTCCATTCCCAACTTTTCCAATGCTTCGTTTTGAGGAATTTTGGAACCTATCAAGTTTTGTCTTACAGGGTTTCCTGTGAGAATAATATTTTCAGCAGGGAAAAATCTTTCCATGCCTTCGTAGGCTACACAGATACGGCGTGCACCTTTAGCTAAAAGTTTGTTGGTCACGCCGGCATAAGAGTTCTGTTCTTGGAGAAGGGTTGGAATACCCATTTTCTGAGCCATGTTCAAGGTAGGACCACTGGCATAGCCGCCTACACCTACTGCAACCATAGGATGAAAGTCTTTGATGATTTTTTTTGCAAGTTTTCGGCTTTTGTACAATTTCATCAGCACTGCGATATTCTTCCACAATTGTTTCCGGTTGAATCCGGCAACGGGCAGTCCTTTGATTTCGTATCCGGCTGCGGGTACACGTTGCATTTCCATTCGCCCTTCCGCACCAACGAAAAGAATTTGTGCGTCAGGTCGCTTTTCACGTATGGCATTGGCAATAGATACAGCTGGGAAAATATGACCACCTGTACCACCACCACTGATAATAACTCGAAGTTCTCCGTTCATAAAGTTCTTACTATATAGTACAAACGCAAAATTAGCAAATATTTCTCGCTCAGCAGTAGGTTTTTCCGTATTTTTCTGAAAGAAAAAGTAAAGGTTTTTCCTTGTGGAAAACAGGGGGGGGAGTATATCTTCTTTTCTAGGAAAAAGCAAGAAGAAAAACTGTGGATAACTTCCTTTTTTATTCTTTTGATTATCTGTGTTTTGTAGGCATATAATCCCTGTGCAGGTATTTGTCTTGTTTCTCAAGTAATACCTTTTTCTTTATGAAACATTGTTTTTCTGCTATCTTTATTTTCTCTTTCAGATTGACTGGATTTTATCAGTCATTTTACTTGGTTCCTGATAAGGAAAAATAGAACACTTCTGTTGTGCAAACTTGTGTTTTTTTGATACAGGTTGCCTCTCATCTGGTGTAGTGGGGAAAAGGCGAAGCGTTTGATGATTTGTCTGTTATATCTAGAAGCTGGGCTTTCTCGTTTTCCGATAGACTCCGATATTGAATATGAAAAACTGGGAGACAGCTAATTGACAGTTTTAAGTTTCGTATTTCTGTATTATGCGTAACTAAGTAATGGTAAAAAATAACTTCCTACAGTTTTAAAATATTTTTCTTACTTTCTCTCGCCATTTTTTATCCGTCTCTTGTTCTGCTTGGAAGCGCGTCGGCAGTCGTGTAGCCCGCTACACTCCTTTCTCCTAACTTCCCATCAGACGCAAGATTCGAACAAAAAATTGCCGAACTTATTATCTCACTATTACTAAAATACATCAAGAAACCGAAGTTTACCAAAAAAGTACATAACGTCTGACATTCAATATTATAGAAGAAATGGTGTAGTCCTGCGCTTCTTGATATTTTCTTCACATTGGACCTTACAAAAATATAGTCGGCACTTTGTAAAAAATCCGACATCTAATCAGAACTTTTTCGGATATAAAATTATCTAGTTCCGATATCTATTCTTCCAGCTCTAATATGCCTGCTATACATCAGTTTTCGCTTTCTCTTTGACTCCTTCATATAGCATCTATCTTTCACTTTATGAAATGTTTTAGTAGGCGGACGTCACGTTCATCGTTCTTTTTCACGCAGCGTTTGAATCACCGCTTCATAACATGATGTTTGTGCTCATCCACCTTGCACGAAAGAGCGAGGTGCGAAATATTTCTATTTCCACCTCTTATAAAAGTTTCAAATGTGATTGGTTGCAGGCATTTTGAATTGTCACGTAACACTGCATTCAGGGCACTGTCAGATCAAGACGACTTCGGCTATATAGAAACCTAATAATACAAAATTGAACAATACAGAAATAGTGATTTTCCAACGAATAATCTGTGCTGCTCTGTCTTCGTAATTAAT
>SAMEA104404106__coassemble_3014_pt1 | contig 9738 bp, 9 predicted proteins | sample SAMEA104404106__metabat2_high_PE_037 | metagenome-assembled genome bin SAMEA104404106 (sample SAMEA104404106) | Balaenoptera acutorostrata
GATTTATTAAAACCACGTCGCGATTTTATAAAATCACGCCGTGATTTTATATTTATGCTTGATGTTTCAAACTTTTGGTCCTTTTCAGTGCTATTTTGTCAGTAAACAAAACAGAATCATTGAAGAAAGTTTGAAGTACATAGAACGAAAAATAATGATTATAATAAAATGCTGGTTGGAAAAGAATACAGTTACCCTACTTTCCATCTAAGGTAAAATAAGGAAAAAGGTCCATACTTGATTTTGAAAATTCACCAGAGCGTGTAAATAGGCGGCTTATCGGATTTTCAGGCCTTTTTCCCCTCATAGCTTCCCTCTCAACCCATCGTTTTCCGACTAGCAGTTCTACAAACAGAACAAAAAAGAATATAAGAAGAAGGCGACCGTAATCCTAAAAAAAAGTTCTTGACCATCTGCCGTGGGGCATAACAGTCAAGAACTCTGTATTTTAAAAGTATCATAGCCAGAGGCTACACGTCATTACATACCTTTCTTCGTGATTTCAGCAGCACGGTCGAGTGCCACATTGATATTAGGACAAACATTTTCCTTACCCAGGAAATCACACATACCAGCGTGATCCAATACGGCATAAACATTTGGAGTGACACCGGAAAGGACAATCTTGGTACCTTCCTTGCTACTCATCTCACAGAGAGACTGCAAGTTGTGAATACCGGTAGAATCGATGAACGGAACACGACGCATACGGATAACGCGTACCTTCGGATGGTCGTCCATATTGGCCATCAAATCTTCAAACTTGTTCGCAATACCGAAGAAGTAAGGACCATTGATTTCGTACACCTCAACATCCTGAGGAATCACCAGATGTTCTTCTTCAGTCAACTGGATATCACTTTCATCGTTCGGGTCGATTTCACCAGCGATGACCTTGATCTGAGTAGTTTCAGCCATACGGCGCATGAAGAGCAAACATGCGATTACCAAACCCACTTCGATGGCTATAGTCAGGTCGAAGATGACAGTCAGAAAGAAAGTAATCAGCAATACGGTGATATCACTCTTAGGGTTCTTCATCAAACTGCGGAAGGTACGCCAGCCACTCATATTATAAGATACCATCACCAAGACACCAGCCAGACAAGCCATAGGAATGTAGCTGGCCAAAGGCATCAGTACCAGGAAGATGAGGAGCAATACCAAGGCATGGATGACACCGGCGATTGGGGTACGGCCGCCATTGTTGATATTGGTCATGGTACGTGCGATGGCACCTGTTGCAGGGATACCGCCGAACAAAGGAGTACAGATATTTGCCACACCCTGACCAATCAATTCCTGATTGGAATCGTGGTGGTCACCGCAGACACCATCAGCCACCGTAGCAGAAAGCAGAGATTCGATAGCACCCAACACGGCAATAGTCATTGCGGTAGGGAAAAGCATCTTCACCTGAGCCCAAGTGATGTCCGGGACGGTGAGTTCTGGAATCTGAGCCTTAATATCGGGATAGAAAGAGCCGATGGTCTTGATGGAATGAATACCTGCATACTTGTCGAGTAAGAAAGCACCCAAAGTCATCACGATGATAGCTACCAGCGAACCCGGCACTTTCTTGGAGAACTTAGGCATCAGGGCGATAATGACCACACTGAGAATGCCGACAAGGGTTGAAGGCAGGTCGATGGTGTCAAAATGCTGGAAGTATACCCCCCACTTGGAAATAAAATCTGCAGGAACGCTGTCAATAGTCAAACCAAACAAATCCTTGATTTGGGTAGTGAAAATGGTGACAGCGATACCACTGGTGAATCCAACAACGATAGGATACGGAATAAATTTAATGATGGTTCCCAAACGAAAAACACCCAACAATACAAGGAAAATACCTGCCAGGATCGTGGCAATCATCAAACCACCGAGACCAAACTCAGCAATGATGCCGCTGATGATGACAATAAAAGCACCGGTAGGACCACCGATCTGAACACGGCTACCGCCCAGTACGGAAATGATAAAACCACCGACAATGGCAGTGATAATACCCTTTTCAGGTGAAACACCGGAAGCAATACCGAAAGCAATAGCCAACGGCAACGCTACAATACCCACAATGAGGCCGGCCATCACATCGGAAACAAATTTTTCCTTGTTGTAATGTGGAAGGTCCGCCATCAAACTAGGTTTGAAACGAAAATTCTTCATAAAACAAACTAATACCTTATATTAAAAAATTGAACTATACCCTAAATTGAGGGTGCAAAGTTAGGCATTTTTTGGTGTAAAGTGGATTTTTTGCAAACTAATCTTAATTTTTCTTAGTAAAAATGACAGAAATATCCCTGTTACTATCGAAAATCCAGTAGAAAACAATCGATTTTACAGATCAAGGGATGCCAAAGAAAGGTTCCGACAAACAATCCTAGTACCATGCAGAGATTTCAAAAAAAGAAAATGGTAGTAAAACGGGCACAACCGCACGATAAAGACCACCAAACGGTGTTCTGAAATATAACTGCCCGCGGGCGCAAAGATATCAACCTTGCACACAGACACGCTGTGAGCCAGCATTCCAGGTGGCACAGGGACCACATTGCTAAAAAAGAGATTATTTACTTTGCTCTTTTATAGAAAAAACCTAACTTTGCCACTGCACAGAAAACGCAATAATGTGTAACTCTATGAAATAACAAGAGATATTGTGCACAATATAAAGTCTGCCAAATAAATATGTCTATATCTAAAACTCGTCAAAAGTTAGTGATGGTAGCGCGAGAGTTGTTCGCCAGGAAGGGATTGGAAAATACTACCATGAACGACATCGCCCAAGCCTCCGAAAAAGGCCGCCGCACTCTTTATACTTATTTCAGAAACAAAGAAGAAATTTATTTTGCTGTCATCGAGGGCGAACTGGAACGCTTGTCCGACAAGATGGACGAAGTGGCGAATATGAATGTTGAACCGGAACAAAAACTACTGACGCTCATCTATTCCCATTTGTCGGTCATCAAAGAAGCAGTCGCACGCAACGGTTCCCTCCGGGCTGAATTTTTCAGAAACATCTGGATGGTAGAAAAGGTACGCAAGACATTCGATTTGGAAGAAAAGAAGATTATCACCCGCATACTTAACGAAGGGATGTCCAGAGGACGTTTCCAAGTGGAAAACGTCAACTTGATGGCAGAAATTCTGCATTACACCGTCAAGGGACTGGAAGTACCTTATATATATAACCGAATCGGACAAGGACTCACAGAGGATTCCAGCCGGCCCATCGTCAGAAACATTCTTTGCCGCATGATTGGGATGGATACCAATCATCTGCCTCAATCTGCCGATTCTCAAAACTACTTAAGTATATAAATAGAATCTATAATAATAAACAAAAGAAATTATGGGACTTTTATCAGGTAAAACTGCATTGATCACTGGTGCCGCTCGTGGTATCGGTAAAGCTATCGCCTTGAAGTACGCTTCTGAAGGTGCAAACATCGCATTCACTGACCTCGTTATCGATGAAAACGGCCAGGCTACAAAGGCTGAAATCGAAGCTTTGGGTGTAAAGTGTGAAGGTTATGCAAGCAATGCAGCCAATTTTGAAGAAACAGAAACTGTCGTAAAGAAAATCCACGAAGATTTCGGTTCTATCGACATCTTGGTCAACAACGCTGGTATCACTAAGGACGGCTTGATGATGCGTATGTCTGAACAGCAGTGGGACGCAGTGATCGCTGTTAACTTGAAGTCTGCTTTCAACTTCATCCATGCTTGTACTCCTATCATGATGCGCCAGCGCCATGGTTCTATCATCAACATGGCTAGTGTAGTAGGTGTTCACGGTAACGCTGGTCAGTCTAACTACGCTGCTTCTAAGGCTGGTTTGATTGCTTTGGCTAAGAGTGTCGCTCAGGAAATGGGTAGCCGTGGCATCCGTGCCAACGCTATTGCTCCGGGCTTCATCGAGACAGCTATGACAGCTGCTTTGCCAGACGATGTTCGTGCTGAATGGACTAAGAAGATTCCTCTCCGCCGCGGTGGTAAGCCTGAAGATATCGCAAACGTCGCTACCTTCCTTGCTTCTGACTTGGCAAGCTACGTAAGTGGCCAGGTAATCCAGGTTGACGGTGGTATGAACATGTAATTCTGAACAGGAATTAGAATTTTGAAAACAGAGATTATTTTCCCTTCGGAAATAAATCTGATTTAGATATTTAGGGATTAGATGCTGAAGACCATGGAACAACCCTGCTCTTCCAACATCTAATCCCTATTTTTAATCAGGTTAGTGACAGTATCTCCACCTGCTTCTGCCAGCAGCATATCCGATTAGGAAAACATCGCCGATGCTGCACGACTGATTCCACAATCAGACTCCATCATTCTTCCCTCCATTCCCATGAGGTCACAGGATTCCCCTAATTTCTAATTATTAAAGAATTTCCAGTAAAATGAACGTACTCTACGAAGACAACCATATTATTATCGTCAACAAGGCTGCAGGCGAAATTGTACAAGGTGACAAAACCGGTGATTCTCCCCTGAGCGAGGACGTAAAGGCTTATATCAAAGAAAAATACGCCAAACCAGGCGCTGTTTTTTTGGGGGTGGTACACCGCTTGGACCGCCCGGTAAGCGGTATCGTAGTCTTTGCCCGCACCAGTAAAGCGCTCAGCCGGCTCAACGATATGTTCCGCACAGGCAACGTACACAAGACTTATCATGCCATCCTGCCTACCGCCGACTTGAAGAAGCCTTGCGTGACAGAGACTACTGTTCTCACCCACTGGCTCACCCGAAATGAAAAGCAGAACAAGGCTTACGCGCACAATCAGGAAGTGCCTGGAGCTAAAAAAGCCATACTCGATTACCACAAGGCGGGACAGTCGGACCGCTACACCCTGGTGGAAGTGAATCTGCATACGGGGCGGCATCATCAAATCAGATGCCAGCTGGCTACGGCACTGGCACCCATCCGTGGTGACTTGAAATATGGTGCCCCGCGCAGCAATCCGGACGGAAGCATCTGCCTGCATGCACGCCATATCGAATTCGAACATCCGGTAAGCCACCAAAAGATCAGTGTCACTGCCCCCTACCCGGCACTTCCATTATGGTCGGCTTTTGAAAAATAAAGTTAATTTTTTCTTATAAGATTTCATGACATGGTTTAACCACCATGTCATTTTTTATGTTTATCTTTGTCTCAAAATTTAAACTTATCACAGATATATGAAGTCATATCTTGTAACCGGCGCAGCCGGATTCATTGGCGCGAACTTTATTAAATACATGCTCGCCAAACATGACGACATTCGCATCGTTGTCCTTGATTTGCTTACTTATGCAGGCTACTTGGGCACTATCGCCAAGGACATTGACAACGAACGCTGTTATTTCGTAAAAGGTGACATCTGCGACCGTGCTCTGATTGACCAGCTCTTCGCCGAATACCGTTTCGACATTGTGGTGAATTTTGCCGCAGAGAGCCACGTGGACCGCAGTATCGAGAACCCACAGTTGTTCCTCCAGACCAACATCCTGGGTACTCAGAACTTGCTCGATGCTGCACGCAGAGCTTGGGTGACAGGCAAGGATGCCAACGGTTATCCTACCTGGCAGAAGGGCGTACGCTTCCATCAGGTATCTACCGATGAGGTATATGGCAGCCTCGGCGCAGAAGGCTTCTTCACAGAAGATACTCCTTTGTGCCCGCATAGCCCGTACAGTGCTTCAAAAACCAGTGCCGACCATATTGTCTGCGCATACCGTGACACTTTCCACATGCCGGTAAGCATCACCCGTTGTTCCAACAACTACGGACCTTACCAGTTCCCTGAAAAGTTGATTCCACTGATTATCAACAACGTACTCGAAGGCAAAAAACTTCCTGTATATGGTGAGGGTACCAATATCCGCGACTGGTTGTATGTAGAAGACCACTGCAAAGCCATTGATATGGTTGTCAATCAGGCAAAGGATGGCAGCATCTACAATGTGGGTGGGCACAACGAACGTCAGAATATCCAGATTGTCAAGATTATCATCAAGACCATCCACGATATTATGGAACAGGAACCTGAATGGCGCTCATTACTCAAGAAACAGGAAAAGGATGAGAAGGGCGAAATCCGTATCGACTGGATCAACGAGGGATTGATTACTTATGTCAAGGACCGCCTCGGCCATGATTTGCGCTACGGCATTGATCCTACCAAGATCAAAAATGACTTGGGATGGTATCCTGAAACTTGTTTTGAAGAGGGTATCGTCAAGACCATCCGCTGGAACTTGGAAAACCGTTCTTGGGTGGAAGCGGTCAGTGGCGAAGACTACCAGGAATATTATGAAATGATGTACGGCAAGAGATAAACGTCTGCCGGATTTATACAAATAAATTAAAGGTGAGGGAAATTCAGTTTTCCTTCACCTTTTTTCATGCAAGTATCGTATATACAAAAAGCTCGCCCACCTATCACAGCCTTCATGCACAAGGCATCGTTTTGGGGATTATAAAGGCAGAAGGCTCGCCGATTTATTACAGCCTTCAGGCACAAGGCTACCAGATAGAAAAAAAACTGCAAGACCCTGTATTATAAGAACCTTGCAGTTATATTTATTTTTTAATCCGAAAATACGGAAGTAAAATTATCGAATGATAGTAGCGTCGCGGTCAGGACTGACAGAAATGATAGCAATACGAGTCTTCAACTGCTTTTCCAAGTAATCGATATAGCTCTTGAAAGCTGCAGGGAAGTCTTCTTCCTTACGCAAGTCAGACAATGGGGTCTTCCATCCTGGGATTTCCTCGTAAACAGGTTCCCAACCTTCAGTATCGTAAGGCATATCGGTAGTAGTTACGCCATCCTTAGTATAAGCGACACAAGCCTTGATGGTGTCAAACCCATCCAATACGTCACTCTTCATCATAATCAAATCGGTCACACCGTTAATCATGATGGCATACTTCAATGCTACGAGGTCTACCCAACCACAACGACGGTTACGTCCGGTAACAGCACCAAACTCATTACCGATACGACGGATTTCATCACCTGTCTCGTCGAAGAGTTCAACAGGGAAAGGACCCGCACCTACACGGGTGCTGTAAGCCTTGAAGATACCGAAGATACGGCCGATGGCATTCGGTGCAATACCCAAACCAGTACATACACCACCAGAAGTTGTGCTGGATGAAGATACAAATGGATAAGTACCATGGTCAATGTCAAGCAAAGAACCCTGTGCGCCTTCAGCCAAAACGTTCTTACCTTCTTCCAAGAAACGGTTGATCTCGATTTCTGTATCTACCAACTGGAACTTGCGCATGTATTCGATACCTTCCATCCAAAGCTTTTCTTCTTCAGTGATATCGTAGTCTGTATAGTGGAGATCCTTCAGAATCTGTTCGTGACGTGCCTTCAAAGCATTGTATTTTGCTTCGAAGTTGTTTTCGATGTCACCTACACGCAAACCGATACGGGCAGCTTTGTCACTATAAGTAGGACCGATACCCTTACCTGTAGTACCAACCTTGTTCTTACCCTTGGCAGCTTCGTAAGCACGGTCGAGAACACGGTGTGTAGGGAGAATCAAATGGGCGCGGCGGCTGATATGAAGACGGTCAGTCAATGAATAACCTGCTGTCTCCAACTCGTGAGCCTCAGCCTTGAACAAGTCTGGAGCGATGACACAACCATTACCGATAATGTTGATTTTTCCCTCATCGAAAATACCTGATGGAATTGAACGAAGCACGAATTTCTTACCATCGAAGATAATAGTATGTCCAGCGTTAGGACCACCAGCGAAACGTGCTACTACATCGTAGCGAGGTGTGAAATAGTCCACAACCTTACCCTTGCCTTCGTCACCGAAAACAATACCCAAAAGGGCGTCTACTTTTCCTTTTGTCATTTTATTTAAAGTACTGATTATCTAATTCACTACCAGACATACCTTGTCCAGTTGCATATACATGGGCAAAGATAGTTTTTTTTCCTGAAACCGAGGACCTTTTATTTTGTTTTTTGCCTTATCACGGGCGTTCGGCGGCCTCGCTGTCCGCCCTCAGGGGTGAATTGCTAACTGCATTTTCCATTTCTCGCGTCAGGCACCTCCTGCCGGAATCTTTAAAAACATAAAAAGAGCCGCCCCAAACAGAGGCAGCTCCTGTATATATCTTGTATAAATCTGTTTTATCAGACCGGTACAGATTACTTGTTACCGAAGTAACGCTTGTAGAGACCTTCAAAGCCACGACCATGACGAGCTTCGTCGCGAGCCATTTCGTGAACAGTATCGTGGATAGCGTCGAGGTTCAACTGCTTAGCACGCTTAGCGATACGAGTCTTGTCTTCGCAAGCACCAGCTTCAGCGTTCATACGCTTTTCGAGGTTAGTCTTGGTATCCCAAACTACATCACCCAAAAGTTCAGCGAACTTAGCTGCGTGTTCAGCTTCTTCCCAAGCATAACGCTTGAAAGCTTCAGCAATTTCTGGATAACCTTCACGGTCAGCCTGACGGCTCATAGCCAAGTACATACCTACTTCTGTGCACTCACCCATGAAGTGATTGTTCAAGTCCTTGATCATTTCTTCATCACAACCCTTAGCAACGCCTAATTCGTGTTCAGCAACGAAAGAAAGGCTGTCATCGCTAGTGAGTTCCTTGAACTTAGAAGCTGGAACGCCACACATAGGGCACTTTTCTGGAGCTTCGTTACCTTCGTGAATATATCCGCAAACGGTGCAAATAAACTTCTTCTTCATAATAGTCGTTATTTAAATTGTTATGTTTATGTTATGTCTTAAATTGTATGTCTTGTATGTTATATCTGTCTGGTGATAGCCTCACGGCCTTCTGTCTGGGCAAATGCCGCTAGGAACATCTGCATGCCTTGCAAATTCCACGCACATAGAGTGAGATATCTGCCACTTCAAAATCTACGGGGATTTCGGTGCTTCTCAATAAACAATCCATATCCAAAGGCAAGTCGTAAACCTTGTTGCACTTTTTACAGAGGAAATGGGCATGATCGGCGGTCTCTACATCGAACTTCACATTCTTCTCGTCAATGGTAAGCATGGTGGCCGCGCCATGTTCCACAAACAACTTGAGTGTGTTGTAAACCGTTGTCTTTGAGAGTGTCGGTATCTTACTGATCAGTGCACTATGAATTTCATCGGCAGTTGGGTGTGTCCGATTCATGAGCAGAAACTCCATGACTGCGATACGCTGTACAGAAGGCTTGACTCCATGATCCATCAGATAATCGTATGCCGTTTTATTATCCATTCTAATTTTGTAATTATTTCATTTTTGATTACGCTGCAAAAGTAGAGATTTGTTTTTTATCAGCAAAACTTTTCAAAATATATTTTTCATAAAAAATCTTTATTTTTCATGCCATTGGACTTCTCAATAGATAAAAACGCCCTCGAAATAGCTCTTAATACACTACTATACAAGCATTTACACTTAAATCATCCAAAAACCTGAATATTAGAGCGATTTTGCAAAAATACCAACAAATAGGTATTGCTTTGCGTCTGCAAATATATAGAAAAGATTTCAAGCAGGAAGACACACTCCAGTGTTTTATAACACTTATTACAATTATGTAGCTCCTTCCATATTGAAATTACCAAGCTTTAGTAATGTTGAAATAATAAGTTCAGCAATTTTTTTTGTTCGAATCTTGCGTCTAATGGAAAGTTAGGAGAAAGGAGTGTAGCGGGCTACACGACTGCCAACGCGCTTCCAAGCAGAACAAGA
>SAMEA104404106__coassemble_3110_pt1 | contig 9396 bp, 6 predicted proteins | sample SAMEA104404106__metabat2_high_PE_037 | metagenome-assembled genome bin SAMEA104404106 (sample SAMEA104404106) | Balaenoptera acutorostrata
AAGACATTTCTATACAAGGCAAAACCTTCCTAAATAATACAATCCATATCCATACTACACAATAATACGAAACAAGGCAAGACCTTCCTATATCACGCAAACCATATCCAGACAACAAGAAATTTCTATACAAGCCTAGACATTCCTATATAATACATACCTAATACCGATATTATATACTATACCTATATAACGCAATGCGGGCGTTCCAAAATGAATTGGAACGCCCGTATTGTTTTAATTGTTTAGTTACTGTTAGGCTTCAGCTTCGGGGAGCACTGATACGACGCTACGGTCGCGAGTTCCACGCTTGAAATTAACAACACCATCAACCAATGCGAACAAAGTATGATCCTTACCCATACCTACGTTCTTACCTGGGTAATGAACTGTTCCGCGCTGACGAACGATAATGTTACCGGCAGTACAAACCTGACCGCCCCAAATCTTAACACCTAATCTCTGTGAAGCCGACTCACGGCCGTTCTTAGAACTACCTACACCTTTCTTGTGTGCCATTTTCTTCTACGTTTTTTAGGATTAAGCAATAACTTGTTTGATTGTCACTTCTGTGAACTGGTGGCGATAACCATTGAGCTTACGAGAGCCCTTACGACGCTTCTTGTGGAATACGAGTACCTTTTCACCCTTTACCAATGGAGAAACTACTTCGCAAACTACCTTTGCGCCTTCTACAGTAGGAAGACCTACAGTTACTTCGCCGTTGTTGTCTACCAACAACACTTTTTCAAATTCAACAGTCTGGCCACCTTCAGCATTCTGAATGTGATTTACGAAGAGCTTCTTGCCTTCTTCTGCCTTGAACTGCTGACCGTTAATCTCTACGATTGCGTACATTTTATAAAATACATTAAACGGTTATTCCGGGAGGCGGAAACATTAAATACGTCAAAATGTTTCGCTTGTTCGGCCCCGTCGGACTCAAAATCGCGGCAAAGTTACAACTTTTTTCTCATACAACCTCCTGATTCTTATTTTATTTCTAAAAAATCAACGATTTAACCATTCTTAAAATCGCGCATCTGTTAAAAAATGAAATTTTAAATGGTCTTTCGCCTATATAATATAAAATAGGAGTCTGAGAATTGGGCAGATACAAAATGTTAAGTATTTTTGCATTAGCTTTCTATCGGAAAACTTTTTGAGAAAAGTTTTCACCCTTAGGACGGCTGCAGATGAAAGGAATATTTCCAACACTTAGCGCCCGGTTAAAATGATTTCTGTCCGGGAAGTCCGATACTATGGGTTCACAACATTTTCCATCACCATTTATGAACGAAATTTTTATTATCGTAGGATTGATTTTACTCAATGGCATTTTTGCTATGGCTGAAATCGCATTAATCTCCGCACGTAAGTCCAGCCTCACAGCAGATGCCAAAAAGGGAAGTAAATCCGCCCAAAAGGCACTCGATCTTGCTAACGAACCGAACCGTTTCTTGTCTACCGTGCAAATCGGCATCACCCTCATCGGTATCCTCACGGGTATCTATTCGGGTAACCAGGTGGCTTCGCTTTTCAAAATCTGGCTAAGTGATTGCGGCGTCACAGCAGAATATGCCGGCATCATCGCCCAAGGGGTGATCGTGGTCATCGTCACTTATCTGACCCTCGTCTTCGGAGAACTGCTCCCGAAACAAATCGGTATCAATGCGGCAGAGAAGGTCGCCAAACTGATTTCCCGTCCGATGTACTGGCTCTCAAAGATTGCCGCTCCTTTCGTATGGCTGCTTTCCAAAAGCACTTCGTCTCTCTTCAACCTCATGGGACTCCAGAGCAAGAGCAACAAGGTGACAGAAGATGAAATTATCTCCATCATCCAGGAAGGAAAGGAAGACGGTGAGGTGCAGCCCGTGGAACAGGACATCGTGGAACGTGTATTTCTGATGGGGGACCTGAAAATCGGTTCCATCATGACCCACAAGCACGACCTGGTATGGCTCGACCTCCACATGACCGCCCCGGAAATACGAAAAATCCTCGCCAAGGACATGTTCGAAGTCTATCCCGTTGCCGAAGGTGACCTCGACCATATCAAAGGCGTCGTCTCACTGAAGGACCTCGTGCTGTCGCTCGACCAGCCGGACTTCTCCCTGGAGCGCCATCTCCGGGAAGCTCCCTACTTCTACGAACACACCAATGTCTACAAGGTACTGGAGACCATGAAGTCGCAAGGCATCAGCCGAGGTCTGGTACACGACGAGTTCGGCAGCTGCATCGGTATCATCAGTCTGCGCGACATGCTGGAGGCGCTCGTCGGCATGATTCATGAGAAGAACGACCCAGAGGCGGACATCATCCAGCGCAAGGACAAAGAAGAATGGCTCGTCGACGGTCAATGCACCATGTACGACTTCCTCGTCTACTTCGACCGTGAGGACCTCTGCACCAACGACGACTTCACCACCGTCGGCGGTCTCTGTCTCGACCAACTGGAACAGACACCCCGCACCGGCGACAAATTCAGCTGGCATGATTTCGAAATAGAAATTATCGATATGGACGGAGCCAGAATAGACAAGCTCTCCGTCACCCTCCTCCCCCATCCGGAAAACGAAAAGGAATAGACGGGGCGGAAACCTATCCTGAAATCTTTTAAATACCACAATATGAAAAAATCACTGACCTTGTTTGGCCTGAGTCTATTGCTGACCACAGGATGTCAAAACTCTCTCATTTCGAATGAAGTGAAAGAAGATTTCAAAAACCGAACAGAAACATTCAAATGCGACCATGCCCAAAAGGCACTGGAACTCGCCACTGACGACGAAACCCGCGAGGCACTCACCTTCCTCTATGCTTACATGAGCTGGCCGGACGTAGCAGACTACAGTCCGGAATTTCATGTAGCCCAGACCCAGTGCGCTCTCAAAGCGAAGAGGGAAATGGCGTGGGGTAAGAATATCCCCGAACGCGAATGGTTGCATTTCGTTCTCCCCACCCGTGTCAACAACGAACATCTGGACACCTTCCGCACCACTTGTTACGAAGAACTGAAAGAACGTGTCAAAGGACTTTCTATGGCTGAGGCAGTACTCGAAGTGAACCACTGGTGCCACGAGTACGTCACTTACAAACCCTCTGACTCCCGCACTTCCACACCTTTGCAGAGCATGAAGACCGCTTACGGACGTTGTGGAGAGGAATCCACCTTCACCGTGGCCGCTCTCCGTGCTGTGGGCATCCCTGCCCGCCAGGTATATACCCCACGCTGGGCACATACCGACGACAACCATGCCTGGGTAGAAGCCTGGGTGGACGGCCAGTGGCATTTCCTCGGCGCCTGCGAACCGGAGGCCGTGCTCGACCTGGGCTGGTTCAACCAACCGGCTTCGCGTGCCATTCTGATGCATACCAAGGCCTTCGGACGTTATGACGGTCCGGAAGATGTGATGAGCCGCACAGCTGCTTTCACCGAAATCAATGTCACCACCAACTATGCCGATGTCAGCAAGACCCAGGTATGCGTGGTCAACGAAGCCGGTGAACCGGTAGCCAACGCACATCTGGAATTCAAGGTATACAACTATGCCGAACTCTACACCGTGATGAAGACCCAGACCGACGAACAGGGAAAGGCTGCCATCACTGCCGGACTGGGCGACCTCGTTGCCTGGGCTACCGACGGCCAGAAATATGGTTTCAGCAAATTCACAGTCGGCAAGGACCAGGAAATCAAAGTAGTGCTCAATCACAAAGCGGGTGAATCCTTCACCACAGAGATGAATATCACCCCTCCTACCGGAAAGAACAATCTTCCTGAAGTTGACCCGGCTGCAGCAAAGGAAAATACCCGCCGCTTCGCCATTGAGGACAGCATCCGCACCGCTTATATCGCCACCTTCCCCGACTCTGCCAAGGTCAAGGCATTCTGCGAGAAGGAAAAGGCCGACTTCGACCGTTTCTACGGATTTGTCGTGAAGAGCCGTGGCAACTACCAGAATGTATTCGATATCTACAAGAAATATGGCAATCTCGCCCTCGACGTTCTGGGCACGATGAGTGAAAAGGATATCCGCGACTTCGAAATGAAGGTCCTCGAAGACCACCTGCAGTATGCCGATGCCCAGGCGACCCCGCACCAGTTGCAATACGTATGGTCACCCCGCATCACCAATGAGCACCTCACTCCTTGGCGCAGCTACTTGAAGAAAGCCTTCACCGCCGACGAACAGCAGCAGTTCCAGAGCAATCCGGAAAACCTGGTGAACTGGATCAAGCAGCACATTGCCACCGACAGCATCTGGAATCCGATGCATCTCTGTCTCTCTCCAGAATCAGCCCATCAGTATGCCTTCGCCGACGTCCGTTCCAAGGGCATCCTCTTCGTGGCCTCTGCCCGCAGCCTCAACATCCCGGCACGTATCGATCCGGTCACTGCCAAGGTGCAATATGATGCCCATGCCCAGCAGCCAGAAAAGGGCGTAGCCTGGACTACCGTCAACTTCGACGAAGAGAAGGCTACTCCACAGACTGCCCAGACAGGCAACGTACACCTCACTTATACACCGAGAGAATATATGGAGAACCCAAGATATTACTCACACTTCACCCTCAGCAAACTCAACGGCGGCATGCCCGCTTTGCAGGAATATGGCGAAGGCGACTCCTGGGCTACCCATTTCAACAAAGAAGTCAGCATGGATGCCGGTGACTATGTACTCACCTCCGGTACCCGTATGGCCAACGGAAGTGTCCTCGCCCGTTTCTCCGTATTCAGTATCAACAAAGACCAGACAACCGAGGTGCCTCTCGTCATGCGTGAAGATAAGGGCAATGTAGCCGTTATCGGTTCTTTCAATGCTGAAAACAAATATTACGACGTGAAGGATGCCACCGTGAAGTCCGTATTGTCCACTACCGGCCGCGGATATTTCGTTGTCGGCCTTATCAAAGCCAACCACGAACCAACCAACCATATTCTCCACGACATCGAGAAGTTGCGCAAGGAAATGGAAAGTTGGAACCGCACCATCCTCCTGCTCTTCACATCCCAGGAAGAACTCGACCGCTTCAACAAGAACCGTTCCGAATTTACCAACCTTCCTTCCAACCTCCGCTTTGGTGTCGATTCTGAAGGTCAGGTGGCCAAGGATCTGTTCAACAGCGGGCTGACCCATACCAAGGAACTGCCACTCGTCGTGATTGGTGATACCTTCAACCGCGTTGTCTTCAAGACCCAGGGTTACACCATCGGTCTGGGTGAACAAATCAAGCAGACTATCGGCAAACTCTAGCCGCATCCCTTCATCAGGAATAAGGGAACCCACGATTGTTCCCTTATTCCTGATTTTCATATCTCCGCCCCTTTCTCCCCCCTAATGCAGAAAACGAACCGCGGAGCCCTCTCTATTCAGGAATTTTCATTTATCTAATTATCCATCAATTCATTTAACACTATGATTAAAAGACTTCTTTCTCTTTTACTCACTCTGGTAGGTACCGGCACCCTGTATGCCGGCGGTCTTCCCGACGTGAGTACAAACGGTCACGAGGTTTGGTATCTCATCCAGTTCAGCAATGGCGGCAACGCCATCACTGCTGCCAACAACCAGGCGAACATCACCACCGATGTAGCTACCGGTACGGATGAACAATTGTGGAAGGTGACCGGCAGTGAGGCCGAAGGTTATTCCCTCACCAATAAAAAAGGTTACACCCTCTACACCGACCAACCTGCCAAGAACAATATGATCAAGGCTGCGAGCAAAGCCGGCCAGCATCATCTGTTCACCTTCGTAAAAACCACTAACGGCAATTATCCCGGCACTTACGAAATCCAGCCCAAGGGCAGTGCCTCCGTCGCCATGAATCTCTGGGGCGGTCCTGCAGAAAACCGCGGTGTCGGTTTGTGGAGCAAGGGCGACCCCAACAACTGTGTCACCTTCGTTTCACAGAAGCAGTTTGAGAGCGTCGGAAAAATTTCCCTCATCCCTTATCCACAGCAGTTGGAAATCACGAAGGAAGGCGGTCTGGACCTTACCAAAATGAAAACAATCTATGCTGCCGACAAAGCCATGGAGCCCCACCTCCAGGCATTCGTACAGCAGTTGGCTACCGCTTCCGGCTACCAGATGAACGCACAGATTGGCGACGGTCAGAACAAAGACCAGGCCATCCATCTCGTTTACGACCCAAGTCTGCCAGCCGAAGGTTATACCTTGAAAGTCAACGACCGCAACATCGTCATCAAAGCCTCCCAAACTGCCGGTTTCTTCTATGGCCTCCAGACTTTGAAGCAGTTGCTTCCCAACGTATACTTTGCAAAAAAAGAACAGAAGGACGTAGAATGGACCGTGCCTTTTGTAGACATCAAAGACCAGCCTACCCTGGGCCACCGCGGTTTCATGCTCGATGTTGCCCGCCATTTCTTCGACAAGAACGAAGTGATGCGCATTCTCGATGTCATGGCCTTTTATAAGATGAACATCTTCCACTGGCACCTCACCGACGACCAGGGATGGCGTATTGAAATTCCCCAGTATCCAAAGCTGACGGAAGTAGGTTCCATCCGTAAGAGTTCCTTCAGCAATCCGGGCGAAGGCCAGCAGTTCTTCGACGATACCGAATACGGCCGTGGCATGTGGTACACACAGAAGGAGCTGAAGGAAGTCGTGGCTTATGCCAAGGAACGCAACATCGAAATCATTCCTGAAGTAGACTTCCCAGGTCACATGGTGGCTGCCGTCACCGCCTATCCGGAATTCAGCTGCGACCCTTCCAAGAAATACGAGGTACGTGTCAACTCCGGTATCTCCAAGGACGTACTGAACATCGGTAACGACCAGGTCATCGATTTCTTGAAGTGCATCATGGACAACCTCGCTGAGATTTTCCCTTACCAGTATATCCATTTCGGTGGTGACGAATGTCCGACCGACCAGTGGCAGAACAATGCCGACTGTCTCCGCCGCGTCAAGCAGGAAGGTCTGCAAGGTGTCCACCAGCTCCAGTCCTGGCTCGTCGAAGAACTGGGTACCTATGTGAAGGAAAAATACAACAAGGACATCATGGTATGGGACGAACTGGTAGAACATTGGAATACCAACAACAAGATCAAGCCCGTTGTCATGGCCTGGAGAGGTCTCGACAAGAATGCCAACGCTGCCAACAAGGGATTGAAGAGCATCACCTGTCCTCACGAATACCTTTACCTCGACATGATGCAGGTAACCAAGAACAAGACCCTGATTGACGAACCTTACTACGGCGGTTGGAACGACGACAAGGTGGTCAGCGTACAGACTGCCTACAGCATCAACCCCACCTCTTCTCTGGGAGGTCGCGAAAACTTCTGCATGGGTGTACAGGCCAATATGTGGACCGAAACCACCAACGACAACGAAGAACTGGAATACCAGTTGTTCCCACGTCTGCTCGCCGTTTCAGAGACAGCCTGGCTGCCTGCCAGCGAGAAGAACTGGTCCTCTTTCTACAAGCGTCTGCAGAGTCACGATGAGATCCTCGACGAAATGGGTGTCACTTATGCCAAGCACTATATCGAACCCGCACAATTGACTGAAGAAGAAGCCGAGGCACAGGAAGCCCGTCAGATTCTGGCAGAGAGTGTCCGCGGTGGTGTCGGCTATCCGGCAGCAGACGTATACGATGCTTTGGAAAAAACATTGAAGAAAGTCAGCAATACCAAGAAGGTAAGAGCCAGTCAGGTGGCTACGTTGAAGGAAGCCATCGAAAACTACAAGAAGGCTCCTATCGTACAACCCGAAGCAGGCAAGATCTATCAGATTGTCTCCGCTTCTACCTATTACAAAAAGCAGTTTGCCGGTTCCACCCTCTACCAGAAGGACAGAAGCGTCAAATTCCACTATACTCCTCAGGTAGAGCCTGAAGAACTGTGGGAATTCATCCCTGCTGAGGGCGGTTATTATCTACAGAATGTGGGGTCCGGTGACCAAATCTACATGATGGTGAAGAACAAACCCGTCAACCTCCGTGTAAAGGGTACTCCGATCCGTGTAGACAAGGCTACCATTCCGAATGCCAACTATGATTATATTCCCGGCACCGTGACCCTCTCCAACGTAAGAGGTTACAAGCCTACCGTCACCGGTAGTGTCAACCGTCTCGTTGCCCAGCTCAGCGGAGAAGTCTTTGTTGCCGACGATGCCAAACTGAGTTATCCTGGCACCTGGAAGATTGTAGAAGTGACCGACTTCCACCAGCAGCTCCAGGGACTCTGTCAGAAATGCGAGGCCATTGTCCGTGACGCAGTTCCAGGAGAAGTGAACCAGCCATCCGTCTCTGCCATCGATTTTTTGAAGAAGGAAGTGATTGCCTCCGCTCAGAAAGCCTTGGAAGGCACCGTCACCGAAGCTGTCTACAAACAGCACATGGCGCTCTATTATGAATTTCTCGCCATGCCGAAAAGCAGTGCGACCGACGCACTCGACGAGGGCAGATATTACTTTCTCCAGAATGCCTATTTCGACAATTACTACGCTGCTGCCAACACTTCCAACAACAAAGTAGAACCGAAGACGCTCAACCGCGACGGTGACCACTTCTACTGGCGTGTGGAAAAGCAGAACGACCAGAGCATCCGCCTCATCAACAAGGCCAACAACCAGGTGGCTTACGTCGCTGACAAGAAAGAAAACGCAGAAATCAAATTGGCTGCCCAGCCCAGTGTCAATCACCTGTGGACGGTCGAAGCCATCACCACCGACCAGGGAAATGGCGGTCTCGCTTTGGTAGACGGTTCTGGCAACTACAGCTGGTACACCAATCCCGATGCTTTCAGAACCGTGCTGCTCAAACCTAAAAATTGGGGCGCCAGCATCTGGAATTTCGTCAAGACCGACGTAGAAGTGACAGGTATCAACGACGTCCATTCAGACGCGACAGCAGAAGTTTCGTATTACGACTTGAACGGCCGCAAGGTGAACCATCCTGAAAATGGTGTATACGTAAAGAGCAATGGCGAGAAAGTACTTCTCCCATAAAAGACTCCACAGATAAAATGCAAAAGAGCACAGCCACCCGGTTGTGCTCTTTTATTTATACAAAGAATAGAGAAAAGCCTGCTGCCATATTGTTGGATGCCGAGACATCGGAATCGAAAATACAGCCCTTAGAGAAAAGTTGGGACAAATTAGCGGGACTCCCAAAGAAGGAGAAATCATGAACGAAATAGGGAAAGGACCTGAGTTCCAGTAGCCTTTTCGTATTTACATGGCGAGTAGCAAACGTACCACCACGGTGGTACAAACGTACCACCACGATGGTACGAACGTACCACCACGATGGTACAAACGTACCACCACGGTGGTACGACTCTAACCTCCCAATGAAAAAGCACTTAAGTAATGGTAAAAAATAACTTCATACAGTTTTAAAATATTTTTCTTCCTTTCT
>SAMEA104404106__coassemble_3207_pt1 | contig 9124 bp, 7 predicted proteins | sample SAMEA104404106__metabat2_high_PE_037 | metagenome-assembled genome bin SAMEA104404106 (sample SAMEA104404106) | Balaenoptera acutorostrata
AGAAGTCGGAATCATATTCGTTGCGGATATGCAAGATTACTTGAGAAACTTGAATCATTTATATAATAAACACGTGTATAAGAATCTTCAAGTAAAGACTCGATTGCAAATTTATTGAAATACTGATGATACAGCGAATAAAGCGTTAAGAAGTTCGCCTCTACGGATGTGAAAAGCAGCGCCTACCCCACCTATTATAAGAAAGACAGTACCGCATCCTGTCCAGCATCAGGGATACCCCATCAAAATTTCCCTTCAAGAATATACCTCAGGAAACCTGCAGAAAACGAGTTCCATAATATTTAAACGGAAAGTGAGAGGGATTTGAATCGTCAGTCGCCTCATAAATGAAACTTTCACATTATATATATAGAAGAAGATCCGATCAGAAAGAATGATTTACAATTCTTTGATGACAGGAAGGGAGAATTTATATAATCCAATATAAAACGCATTTCTGCTTTTGATAGAGTACGTTTACTTCATCCGTCTAGCAACACATGAACGACGAAACTCACCACGGAAAAAATAGTAAAGAAGAGCATGCGGCAGTAACTTTTCTCCAGACACCATGGAGTCCATCTATTTTCTATAAACCACTTACAAACAGGGATGTATTTACCTGCCATCGCGGAATTAAAGAAATTGCAAAAACCCGCCAGTTCGATTGCCTTCCCACAGACTCCTAATCAAAATATATGGGTAATGATGCAGCAAAGAATTGTACTAACACAGAAGCAAGAAAAGATTCAAAAAAAGCCGTCAAGCAACCGCTGCCCCAGCCCCCTCCCGAATAATAAGGAAGTAAGAAGGTACAATTGCACTCAAAAATCTTTCTTATATATAATAGGAGAGAAATAAAATCTGGGAAGAATAGAACACTGGAGACAAAAGTGTAATGAGAACAAATTAGGAGTCTTAGAAAACGAGGAAAACCTACAAATACCAACAACTAGGTATAAAATCATGAAAAATATCTGGATTTAGGTACTACAAATAACAAAAATATAGTATCTTTGCATCAGATAAATAACGATTTTAATTTATTCATTTTTATATTATCGACATGGAATATTCTCACGAAGTTCAGAACATGTGTTGTGTGGCTAAAGGCCCCAACCATGGACCAGCTCCAATTCCTGAAGAAGGAAAGTGGGTGCAGTCAAAGGAAATTAAAGACATCTCAGGTCTTACTCACGGTGTGGGTTGGTGTGCTCCTCAGCAGGGTGCTTGCAAACTTACATTGAATGTAAAGGAAGGTGTCATCGAAGAATGCCTCGTTGAAACTATCGGTTGTTCAGGTATGACTCACTCTGCTGCTATGGCAAGTGAAATTCTCCCTGGTAAGACAATCCTCGAAGCATTAAACACTGACCTCGTATGTGATGCTATCAATACAGCAATGCGTGAATTGTTCCTCCAGATCGTTTACGGACGTACTCAGAGCGCTTTCTCAGAAGGTGGTTTGATGATCGGTGCTGGTTTGGAAGACCTTGGTAAGGGTTTGATCAGCCAGACTGGTACTCTCTATGGTACTAAGGTTAAGGGTACTCGTTACCTCCAGTTGACTGAAGGCTACATCACAAAGATGTTCCTCGACAAGGACAACCAGGTATGTGGTTACGAATTTGTTCACATGGGCAAGTTCATGGACGCTATCAAGAAGGGTGTTCCTGCTGACGAAGCTTTGAAGAGTGTGACTGGTACTTATGGCCGTACAAAGGAAGAAGACGGTGCTGTTAAATCAATTGACCCACGTCAAGAATAATAAGGAGGACTGCTATTATGATTAGAGAAGTAAAATTTGAATCACAAGACCGTCGTATCAAGCAGATTCTCGCTTGTCTTAACGCACACGGAATTTCATCTATTGAAGAAGCTAACCAGATTTGTGATGCTGCAGGTCTCGATCCATACAAGACTTGCGAAGAAACTCAGATGATTTGTTTCGAAAATGCAAAGTGGGCTTACGTAGTAGGTACTGCTATCGCATTGAAGGAAAATGCAAAGGATGCTGTTGAAGCAGCTGAATACATCGGTGAAGGCCTCCAGTCTTTCTGTATTCCTGGTTCTGTAGCAGACGACCGTAAGGTAGGTGTTGGCCACGGTAAGTTGGCTGCACGTTTGCTCTCTCCTGAGACTAAGTGTTTCGCTTTCTTGGCTGGTCACGAAAGTTTTGCAGCTGCTGAAGGTGCTATCAAGATTGCTCAGATGGCTAACAAGTCAAGACCCGCTGACAAACCTCTCCGTTGTATCTTGAACGGTTTGGGTAAGGACGCTGCTCAGATCATCAGCCGTATCAATGGTTTTACTTATGTTCAGACTAAGTTCGACTATTATACAGGTGATTTGGCTGAAGTTGCTCGCATCGCTTACAGCAACGGTCCACGTGCAGCAGTTAACTGCTACGGTGCTGACGACGTTCGCGAAGGTGTTGCTATCATGTGGAAGGAAGATGTTGATGTATCTATCACTGGTAACTCAACTAACCCTACTCGTTTCCAGCACCCAGTTGCAGGTACTTACAAGAAGGAACGCGTACTCGCTGGTAAGAAGTACTTCTCAGTAGCTTCTGGTGGTGGTACCGGTCGTACTTTGCACCCAGATAACATGGCTGCAGGTCCTGCTTCTTACGGTATGACTGATACTATGGGCCGTATGCACTCTGACGCTCAGTTTGCTGGTTCATCTTCAGTTCCTGCTCACGTAGAAATGATGGGCTTCCTCGGTATTGGTAACAACCCAATGGTAGGTTGCTCTGTAGCATGTGCTGTAAACGTTGACCTCTTCTTGAACAAGAAGTAATCAATTACAACCATACAAATCCAAACTCCTGTGACTCTTTGAGTTGCAGGAGTTTTTTTATATTCCTACACAATTCCTCATTCTGTGGAGCCGCGGCTACCCTTTTCTTCATATTTTTTCGTAGTTTTTCTATTTGGTAGCATTCAGAATATCAAGGATTCTTACCTTTATTTACCATTATCAGACTAGTTCTACAAAAATTCGACAGGAAACATAAGCTTGAATGAATTCCTGCAAGAAATCAAAAAAAAATGAGGGAGGACCTACACAAAACTAAACGACACTGAATCTTGCCTCTTTCAATCGGGTCATCTCTCAACGCTGCATCTCCAATTATTTACCTTTATTCTGGTACTTTTATTTTCACGAAAAACAAGACAGCTGTTGTGCAGCATCTTTCATTTCTCTTCTATGTATTGCTGTACTAAGTTATTTAGAATGCGGCCAGTTTGATACTGTATTTTATCAGTTTTTCCTGCGCTAATGATGGAAGTACTTCTACCCTTCTTCTGAAAGGACAACCAATACGAAAGGACAACTCCCCTTCCCCTTTCTCCATAAGCAGTAGAAACAAGATAAAAAATTACAAATCAGCAGCATAAGCAGACTGCAAAAATCAGAAGCCAAAGAAAATAAAAAAACGTGCTAGGAAAATTACTAAATTTTGACAATTTCGTATTTTAAATTTGTATATTTACACAAGATTTCAAAAAACCTTTAACACAAGTCCTATATTATGGAAATATTACCCACTTGCAAGAGAATAACCATGCGGAGTAGTTGAGACTGTCATACGGCCACTCAGGTTTCACACCGACCTTCGGCATTGAGCCGAATCAGTATGAAGCGTCCGCCATCTATGCCACAGCGGCACAAACTATTCTAAAGGAATTTGACTTTAAACAAAACTAACGATAGAAGTAAAATAAGAGCCTACGCACTTTCCTCCAGTATTGAATACTGAAATCTGCGCCTCAAACATTTAATGCACTACACAAAAAATTAAATCATACACTTTTACTATTATGAAATTCATTTCTCTTAAATCTATACTTATCCTGTTCAAGGAATACACCATCATGATGCTGGCCATGTTCTTGTATGCTTTTGGATGGATTGCCTGCGTGCTCCCTGCCCATTGTACCAGTGGTGGTGCCGGCGGTTTTGCTTTGGTTACCACCGAGGCCATGAAAATGATAGGTATCGATATACAGATAGGTACAATGGTCTTTATCGTCAACGGTATTCTGATGATTATCGGCGGTCTGATTGTCGGATGGAAATTCGGCCCCAAAACCATCTTCTGCGTGGCGATGATCGGTTTAGGTATGAACTTCTGGCAATGGCTGCTCTTCGACTCCGGATATATAGAGAACTTCCATATTTTTGCCCCGGAAACCCCTGAAGGCATCTTCCCCGACGGACGACTGCTGCCAATGGTTTTAGGTGGTATCCTGGCAGGTACGGGTATTGCCATTTGTTTCTCACAGGGAGGAACCACCGGAGGCACGGATATTGTGGCATTGATTGTCCAGAAATTCAGAAATGTGAACTATGGTAAGGTGTTGATTCTCTGCGATGCAACTATTATCTGTTCGGCTTATTTCGTGGGTTATGACATTCCCGCACTGATCTATGGCCTCATCATGACAGTGGTCGTTGGCTATACAGCGGATGGCTGGATGTCCGGGAACAAACAGTCGCGACAAATCATGATTGTCACCCCCGACTATGAGAAGATGGCCGACGCCATTTCCAATACCATGCACCGTGGTGTGACGGTTATCGACTCACAAGGTTGGTATACTAAGAAAAAGGGTAAGATTGTTGTGGTGGTTTGCCGTAAATTCGAAGCACCGCTGATTCTGCGTTTTGTCAAGACCATCGACCCGAAAGCTTTCATCACCGTATGCTCTGTCATGGGTGCCTATGGCGAAGGTTTCGATGCCTTGAACAAGGTATAACGGTAGATCTCAGAATGCGCCAGCAATCGAAACGAAACAGATTTACGTTGATTCCTCTTCTGGTACATTCGATGATATTAAGTTAAGCTCGTTCCACAAACGTGCCATGATGCCGGACTAGTATGCCGAACTACTATGGCAGACTATTAGCATGCGGACTAGAACGTCTTACAGTTTTGCCAAATAGCTATGCCAGACTATTATGTTAAACTCTTTGGCATACAACTTTGCTTCTGACCTATTAGAAAGAAGTAATAAGCAAAACACCTCGAAAAATATCTGAAAGGAACTGACAAAAGAGTTTCAATCATTTATTCAGAAAATATACTTCAGAAGCAGTGTTGAAAGAAAAATCCATTCAACACTGCTTCTGTCGTTTTTAGCAATAGAACCTCAAGAATTGGCAGGAATCGCGAGTCCTTATGATTTTCTAGATGGGTTAGGACCAAAGTTCGCATCTCACAACCCATCTTTTATTTCAATAACAAAAGACGCAAAGGGAACTTCCTTTTCCCTAGGCCGAAGAAATGGCAGGAGAGATAGAAAAATCAGTACGACCGGCGCCACTTCCGATATTTTTCTCTAATTTTACATATCGAAAAAAATACCTCTATACTCATGGTTAAAATATTCTGCGTAAATACACAAACAAGCAAAGAATTTCCTGAAGGGACAACGTTGATGGAAATGCTTCCGGCATTCGACTTTGAGCAACCTTACCCCATTCTTTCAGCGAAAGTGAACAATGTCAGCCAAGGTTTGAAATACAAGGCTTTCAATAGCCGACAGGTAGAATTCTTGGACTATCGCACTTACCTGGGAAGAAGTGTATACAGCAACTCTTTATGCTTTCTTCTCTTCAAATCGTTGATAGACTTGTTTCCACACAGCAAACTGACAATTCGCCGTCCCATTTCCAAGGGTTATTACTGTACCATCGACAAGGGCGATGGCACCACACTCAACGAAACTGAATTGGAACAGGTACGACAGCGGATGCAAGAAATTGTCGATGCCGACCTCCCCTTCCGCCGCCATGAGGTAAGACAGCAAGAGGCCATCGAATTGTTTACTCAGTTAGGCTATGAGGACAAGGTTAAATTGCTGCAGACAGTGAACGATGTCTATGTCAATTACTATACTTTGGGCGATACCCCCGATTACTATTACGATGCCCTGCTCTCCAGCACCGGTTATCTGAAAGTATGGGGACTCACTCTCTATCGTGGCGGATTCTTATTGAGAGTGCCCGACAGACATTCACCTAATCAACTGGCACCGTTCTTCGAACAACCCAAGACCTTCGAAGTCTTCTCCGAAAGTTTCAAATGGAACAAAATCATGGGACTGGACAATGCCGGAGATGTGAACCTGGCTTGCAACAGAGGGGAGGCACCTGACTTGATCAAGGTGGCAGAAGCCTTGCAGGAAAAGAAGATTGTACAGATTGCTGAAGAAATCAACCGCCGCATCCAAGCCCCCACTCCGGTACGCATCGTCTTGATAACCGGTCCCAGCAGCAGCGGCAAGTCTACTTTCTGCAAACGTCTGAGCATCCAGTTGAAGGCATGCGGTCTGCATCCGATATCTTTCTCGACAGACGATTATTTCGTCAACCGACTCGACACTCCCAAACTTCCGGACGGCTCTTACGACTTTGACAACTTCGATACCGTAGACCATGAATATCTGCAAAACGACATCATCAAACTCATGAACGGAGAAACGGTGGAGGTACCGGAATATAATTTCACAACGGGTATCCGCGAGATGAATGGTAAAAAGTTAAAGTTGGAAGAAGGGGCGGTCTTGCTGGTGGAAGGTATCCACGCACTCAATCCCAAACTTTCCGACCGTGTCCCTGACGAAGCAAAATATAAGATTTTCATCAATACCATTACAAGTATCGCCCTCGATGACCACAATTGCATTCCTACCAGCGACAACCGTTTGCTGAGAAGAATCATGCGCGACTACAACAAGGGAGCGTTTACTGCCAAAGAATCCATCGCGAACTGGCCAAATGTGCGACGTGCTGAGGTGAAATGGATTTATTCCTTCCAGGAAAATGCGGATGTGATGTTCAACTCTACCTATATCCTGGAATTTGCAGTGCTCCGGGCTCATGCGGAACAGATACTGATGACCATTCCTAAGAATTGTCCGGAATACAGTGACGCTCACCGCCTCATGAAGTTCTTAAATTATTTCACTCCGGTATCCGATAAGGATATTCCTTCTACTTCATTGATACGAAGCTTTATCGGAGGCAGCAATCTTTAAAAGAAAAGAGGGTCCTTCTTTAGAACTCCCACCCTACAAATGCTATAAAGAGGCAGGTGCACTTCTTCATGTGCAACCTGCCTCTTTATTTTTCACATCCAGACTATCCCTTTAACGGTTCAAAAGGATTTGGGACTACTTATAATATTATTGACTAAGTAATGGTAAAAAATAACTTCATACAGTTTTAAAATATTTATCTTCCTTTCTCTCACCATTACTAAGATGAAATATCTGCTATCCACAGTGGAAATAGTTCTTCACCAATGCCAGGATACCTTCAGGGTCGTTTTCCAAATCCTTGCGCAAAGTTTGGTCATTGTAACTGCGAAGTTTGGTCAGAATACCATCAATCATAGCCGGACTGAACACATTGTATTTTTCAAAATAGCTGCGCTGTTTTTCGAGACAGTCTGCAGATGCGGCACAACTGTCAGGCAACTGAGCCAATTCCTTCAACTTGTCAGCATTCTCTGCCTTGTGGATATTGACGTTGACGTAAGTCTTCTCAGCCAATTCCAATGGATTTTCCATTTCAAATCCCAAACGGCAAGCCACAGCCAAACCAGCAACCAACTGATACAAATCGGCAGAACCATCCGGAGAACGCATTTCTACAGTCTGCTTCTGAGAAGTGTCGAAATGGCTTTCTGCTTCCAGAGGATTGGCCAACGAGCACATATCTTGTTTGGCTGACCAGCCCAGAGGAACACGTACCAATACGGAACGGTTTCTGTCGCCCCAGCAGACATTGGTCGGCGCTTCCTGATGTGGTACCAAACGGAAATAAGAAGTTGGATTGGTATTTCCGAAAGCGGTAATGGAAGGAGCCAATACCATCATACCGGCAATGGCCTTGCGTGCAGTTTCTGAAAGTACGCCGTTTTCATCCAACATCTGGTTGTGACCGTCCTTGACCATTCTCATATGGATGTGAAGACCGGATCCGGCCTTTCCTGTTGTGATTTTCGGTGCAAAGGTGATGTCATAACCATAAGTATAAGCCAGATTACGAATCACCCACTTCGCCAGCATCAACTGGTCTGCAGTTTCTTCTGCATTAACAGGCAGGAACTCGATTTCGTTCTGTTCGTATATCTTGCCGTCAATGGTGAAATTACCTACCTCAGAGTGACCATATTTAATCTGTCCGCCGGTTTGTGCGATGTACTGCATACATTCTGCACGGAAGGCGTTAAACTTGGCAAAAGGCATGGATTCATGATAACCACGTTGGTCGGTAGCGGGGAAAAGACCATCGTCCTCACGAATGACATAATATTCCAACTCTCCCATAGCTTGGAATTCCATATCGGTAACGTCCTTGAAAGCCTGACAAGCCTTGTGAAGGGTATGTTCTGGTGAACTTTCCAGAGGTTCTCCGTCTTTATTGAAGAAAGAGCACAACATGGATACAGTAGGAATTTCAGTGAAAGGATCATCGAAAGCGGTTCTGAACCGAGGAATGACATACAAGTCACTGCTGCCCGCTTCTATGAAAGGGAACAAACTGGAACCGTCTACTCGTTCACCACAAGTCAGGATGGCATCCAGATAAGCTGCATTGTTAATATAGAAACTTAAAGTCTTCAATCTGCCGTCCGCAGCCGGATACATGAAATTGACCATCTCGATATTATTCGCCTCAATATAATTGATAATATCGGCTTTCGTAAACTCACGGGCTGGTTTCTCCAGATAACTGACCAGACGGTTAGGATTCATTTTGATTTCGCTTTCCATAAACATAAAAATTTAGGTTTTTCGTTAACGACTCAAAGGTAATAAAATGTTATCGAAAAGCGTTATCAATTCCATTAATTTATTTAAACGTCCCCGGGGAGAAAAAAAGATGAAAGGATAACGTCTGCGTAGAATCCCCATGTGCAGGTACTGAACCATAATAGGGGCCATCCCCGCAAAGTATCGGCAGAACCGTACTTGCACCCGATAGCTGGTACTCATGCCGAGCATACCACGAAAAAAGGGAAACTAGCTGACGCTGTTTCCCTTTTTCGTACACTCTCAGAGGTTCGAACTCTGGACCCACTGATTAAGAGTCAGTTGCTCTA
>SAMEA104404106__coassemble_3238_pt1 | contig 9053 bp, 5 predicted proteins | sample SAMEA104404106__metabat2_high_PE_037 | metagenome-assembled genome bin SAMEA104404106 (sample SAMEA104404106) | Balaenoptera acutorostrata
GCTAGCCAGCGGACGTGATGTATCACGTGCCCTACAGTCAATGGATGCTAGCCAGTATTTCATTGGGCGAAGCCTTCGCGTTCTTTTTTCTCAGCAGCGAAGCTGAAAATACTGAGAAAACGTACCTCAGCGACCTTGCAAAGGGGCACCGTTCTCATTGAAAACGAAACTTTGCGGCTTTACATATTCTCTGCGGCACTCAGCAGAGCCTTTAAGCAAGCTTGGTCTCTGCCTTCGCTGGCATGAGAATTGCGTACTTTGCGCGAGACAAAACCAGTGGTCGCGCAGCCCTAACAATGGAGGCTAACCGGCTGAAAGGGCATGGCCACTTTCACTACAGGCTGACCAAAATTCATTGAAATGATTGCGCGACCGATACAGGCTAAACTGAATCCATTGAAATGGCTGCGCGACCGCTGTGATGTCTGGCGAAAAAATTGAGGGCAACTGTAGAATGGAATTCGCGAGGATTTTGACACGCGGTGAGACGGAGGGAGGGTATAAAATGAAAATAGCGAAAGCCGAAATGAACCGACTTACGCTATTTTCTATTTTAATAGGGAGTTCTAAATTACTTCTTTGTCCAACTGTCTTTCAAACCGACGGTGCGGTTGAAGACTAAATGATCGGGAGTTGAGGTCTTGTCGTAGGTGAAATAACCAATACGCTGGAACTGGAGATACTTGTTGGAGGTGTCTTCTGCTACGAACTTTTCTACGTAACAGTTTGTGAGGACCTTCAATGAATCAGGATTTACCATTTCCTTCATGGCAGTCAATGCATCGCAATTCTTTGCTTCACGAATGGCTGCCATTTCATCACGTGGGTTTTCTACCTTCCAGAGACGGTCGTAGAGACGTACTTCTGCCTGGAGACAGTGGTTGCAGCTCAACCAGTGGAGGGTACCCTTCACCTTACGGTTGGCATCTGGCATACCGCTCTTGGTGTTCGGATCGTATTCGGCATATACTTCTACGATATTACCTTCCTCGTCCTTCTTGCAGCCGGTGCACTTCACAATGTAGGCGTTCTTCAAACGAACTTCCTTGCCTGGCACCATACGGAAGAATTTCTTAGGAGCATCTTCCATAAAGTCGTCGCGTTCCATCCACAATTCACGGCTGAATTCGATGGTGTGGGAACCTGCTGTCGGATCTTCTGGATTGTTGATAGCTTCCAATTCCTCTACCTGACCTTCAGGATAGTTGGTGATAACGAGCTTGACAGGGTTCAATACGGCTGATACACGAGTGGAACGGGCATTCAAATCCTCACGAACGGCACTCTCCAAGAGAGCGAAGTCGTTCAAAGCATCGTAGGTGGTGTATCCGATTTTGTCAATAAAATTCAGAATTGACTCTGGTGAATAACCACGACGACGGAATGCGCAGATGGTCGGCATGCGTGGGTCGTCCCAACCGTCAACCAAACCTTCCTTCACCAGGATGAGCAAATTACGCTTACTCATCAAAGTGTAGCTCAAGTTCAATTTATTGAATTCGTACTGACGTGGACGGTTGTCATCCAAATCCTTGCCATCCTTCACCCAGTCTACGAACAAGTCGTACAATGGACGGTGAGGAACGAATTCCAGAGTACAGATGGAGTGTGTAACGCCTTCGAAATAGTCACTCTGACCATGGGTGAAGTCGTACATCGGATATGCCTTCCACTTGTCACCGGTACGGTGGTGAGGAGTCTTCACAACACGATAGATGATTGGGTCACGGAAGTGCATGTTAGGGCTCGCCATATCAATCTTGGCACGGAGCACCATCTTGCCTTCTTCGATTTCCCCACTGTTCATCTTCTGGAAGAGATCGAGATTTTCTTCTACAGGACGTTCACGGTAAGGGCTGTTCACACCTGCCTGGGTAGGAGTACCCTTCTGCTGTGCGATTTCCTCAGCGGACTGTTCGTCGACATAAGCCTTGCCAATCTTAATCAAATGAATGGCAAAGTCCCAGAGCTGCTGGAAATAGTCGGAAGCATAATATTCATGTCCCCATTCAAAGCCTAACCATTTGATGTCTTCCTTGATAGCTTCTACATATTCAACGTCCTCCTTGGTTGGGTTGGTATCGTCGAAACGTAAGTTACAAACACCATTATAGCGTTTTGCAATGCCGAAGTCCATACAGATGGCCTTCGCGTGGCCGATATGCAAATATCCGTTGGGTTCGGGCGGGAAACGAGTCTGCAAACGACCGTGGTTCTTACCTGCCTTCAAATCATTGGCAACAATCTGCTCAATGAAATTCAGACTCTTCTTTTCCTGTTTTTCCTGTTCAATATTCATTGTTTTAATGTTTTTGCAAAAAATCATAGGGAGATGGAATGCTCTCGCGGGCACCTGGGCCGCCGGGAAGAACAACGCACGTCTCTATCGCGAACGAATCACGGACAACAGACGGGTTCCGCGTCTCCTTAATTTGCCATTTCAGAAATAAACTTGATACGTACCAGACGTATTTCGTCTTCTGAGTAATCATCTCCTAATTCATCGATGGCCGCATCCAAGTCGTCGGTGTCTGATTCCTTGAAATACAGGTAGATGTCATTGACATGATCTTCGTCCATCACATCGTCGATGAAATAATCGATATTGAGTTTAGTACCTGAGTAAACGATTGCTTCTACTTCGTCAAGCAATTCTTCGAATTCGATGCCCTTTGCCATGGCGATGTCATCCAAAGCCACCTTGCGGTCGATGCTCTGTATGATGCTCACCTTAATCTTGGACTTGTTGGCTACCGTACGAATACGAAGATCTTCAGGACGTTCGATCTCATTTTCCTCACAGTGTCGTTTTATCAATTTGCAGAAAGCCTCACCATAACGAACCGCTTTTCCGGCACCCACACCTGGAATATTTTGCAATTCCTCCACAGTCTGCGGGTAGATGGTTGCCATCGCTTCCAAAGAAGGGTCCTGGAAAATCACATAAGGAGGTACATCGAGTTCCTTACTCATGCGCTTACGCAAGTCCTTCAACATTCCATACAAAGCAGGGTCTACAGCACAGGATGCTCCGCTCTGCATAGGAACTGCCTCTTCTTCTTCCTCGAAATCTCTATCTTCTACGATCTTGAAAGATTTTGGGTGCTTCAAGAAGGCCTTACCGCTTTCTGTCACTTTCAAAATGCCGTAGTTGTCTACGTCCTTTTTCAAATAACCGGCAATCAGAGCCTGGTGAATCACTGAATACCAAATCTTTTCGTCAACCTCTTCACCGATACCGAATTCTTCGAGGTCATCGTGATGATGAGCCATCACTTCGTCGGTCTCATTACCTACGAGGACGTCTTTAATATAATCATCTTTGAAGTTTTCCTTAGTTGCCAGGATAACTTCAATAACATTGCATAAATACGATTTAGCTTCCACTTGATTTTTTGGATTTAAGCAGTTATCACAATTTCCGCAATTGTCCTCCAGATAATTCTCACCGAAATAGTGGAGCAAGAGCTTGCGACGACATACAGAAGATTCTGCATAGATGGCAGTTTCCTTCAACAGCTGACGGCCAATGTCCTGTTCAGCCAAAGGTTTGCCTTCCATAAACTTTTCCAACTTCTGCAAGTCCTTATAGGAATAGAAGGCAATACAAATCCCCTCTCCTCCGTCACGGCCTGCTCTACCAGTTTCCTGATAATATCCTTCGAGACTCTTTGGAATATCATAATGAATGACATAACGCACATCTGGTTTATCGATGCCCATACCGAAAGCGATGGTCGCCACGATGACATCAATCTTTTCCATGATGAAGTCGTCCTGTGTCTGCGAACGGGTCGCAGCATCCATTCCTGCGTGATATGCCTCTGCTTTAATATTGTTCGTCCGCAACACTTCAGCCAGTTGTTCGACTTTCTTACGGCTCAGGCAGTAGATGATACCACTCTTGCCGGCGTGCTGGCGGATGAACTTAATAATGTCTTTGTCTACGTTTTGTGTCTTGGGGCGTACTTCATAATAGAGGTTGGGGCGGTTGAAGGAGCTCTTGTACTCCTCCGCATCCAATATACCCAGACTCTTCTTTATGTCTGTACGAACTTTGTCTGTTGCCGTTGCGGTCAGTGCGATGACCGGCGCAACTCCGATGTCATTGATAATGGGGCGGATTTTGCGGTATTCCGGACGGAAATCGTGTCCCCATTCTGAGATACAGTGGGCTTCGTCCACCGCATAGAAAGATATCTTGACTGAGCGCAGGAATTCGACATTTTCTTCTTTTGTCAAAGATTCAGGAGCGACAAAAAGTAATTTTGTCTTTCCTGAGACGATGTCGCCCTTCACCTTCTCAATCGCTGACTTGTTCAACGAAGAGTTGATATAATGGGCGATGCCGTCGTCCGCACTCATATGCCGCATTGCATCGACCTGATTCTTCATCAAAGCAATCAATGGAGATATCACTATGGCCGTACCTTCCATCAGAAGAGCCGGCAATTGATAGCATAAGGACTTTCCGCCTCCTGTCGGCATCAGAACAAATACATTTTTGCCCGCAAGCAAACTATGGATGATCGCCTCCTGATTGTGCTTGAAGGTATCAAATCCAAAATACTTTTTTAAAGGCTCTTGTAAATTTTGCTTTGTATTCATAACGATCTCAGGTTTTTTATACAGCCATTCGGACAGTATGTATCGGAGAATATTCTCCCTTTTGCCTAACAAAGTTATAAACAAGTTTTGATATCAAGCAATGAAAAGCCTAAAAAAATTATTTTTCTCTACTATTTTTTCAGACAAGAGGCTTCAGAGTTTTCTCAAACTTCTCTGCCGCATAGTCACGAGTCACCGTAAATGCTTTCTCCTTGCTGGAAGGAATTTCATACATTGCGTCCATCATGACATTTTCAACGATAGAACGAAGACCACGGGCACCCAGTTTGTATTCTACCGCTTTGTCGACGATATAATCCAAGGTTTCGGGTTCGAAAGTCAGTGTCACTCCGTCCATCTCGAACAACTTGATGTACTGCTTGACGATGGAATTCTTCGGCTGGGTCAAGATGTTGCGCAGAGCTTCACGATCCAAAGGCTTCAGATAAGTCAACACTGGCAGACGACCGATGATTTCAGGAATCAGACCGAAAGACTTCAAATCCTGGGGCTGGATGTACTGCATCAAATTCTTAGAATCGATTTGCTGTGCATTCTGTACTGAATTATAACCTACGGTGTGGGTGTTCATACGCTGGGCAATCTTCTTCTCGATACCATCGAAGGCACCTCCACAGATGAAGAGGATGTTCTTGGTATTTACCTGGATGTAATCCTGGTCGGGATGCTTACGACCACCCTTGGGGGGAACGTTGACAACGGAACCTTCCAAGAGCTTCAGCATACCTTGCTGTACACCTTCACCGCTGACATCGCGGGTGATGGAAGGGTTGTCGCTCTTGCGGGCAATCTTATCAATCTCATCGATGAAGACGATACCGTGTTCGGCACGTTCCACATCATAATCGGCTACCTGCAAAAGACGGGACAGGATGCTTTCCACATCTTCGCCCACATAACCGGCTTCGGTGAAGACGGTCGCGTCGACGATGGTGAACGGCACCTGCAACAGGCGGGCAATGGTACGGGCCAGCAAAGTCTTACCGGTACCGGTGGAGCCTACCATGATGATGTTGGACTTTTCAATCTCAACACCGTCCTTGTCGGCCTTGTTTTTCTGAGACAAACGCTTGTAGTGGTTGTACACAGATACAGCCAGATATTGTTTGGCAGCATCCTGGCCGATGATATACTGGTCGAGATATTCCTTTATTTCCTTTGGTTTGGGAACATCCTTCATTTTGATGTCCTTCGTTTTGGAACGGGATTTTTGTGTTTCCTTGAAAGTTTCCTCCACGATGCGGTTGGCCTGCACTGCGCATTCGTCGCAGATATTGCCATTCAGACCAGAAATCAGGAAAGACACCTCATCTTCGCCACGTCCGCAAAAAGAACAAGTTCTCTTATTACTCATTAGGCTTACGCATTAAAACTCGGTCGATCATACCATATTCACATGCCTCGTTGGCGGTCATCCAATAGTCACGGTCAGAGTCTGCCCATACCTTATCGAATTCTGTGTGTGAGTGATCGGCGATGATGGTATACAATTCTTTCTTCAACTTCTGAATTTCGCGAGCGGTAATCTCGATGTCAGAAGCCTGTCCCTGGGCACCTCCCATCGGCTGGTGAATCATGACACGGCTGTGGGTCAGCGCGGAACGCTTGCCTTCCTGACCGGCAACGAGCAATACAGCGGCCATAGAGGCTGCCATACCGGTACAGATGGTAGCTACATCGCTGGAGATGAACTGCATGGTATCGTAGATACCCAGACCGGCATATACAGAACCACCAGGAGAGTTGATGTAGATCGAAATGTCCTTTCCTGGATCGCAAGAATCCAAATAGAGCAACTGAGCCTGCAAAGTATTGGCAGTATAATCGTCAATCTGAGTGCCGAGGAAGATAATACGGTCCATCATCAAACGTGAGAATACGTCCATCTGAGTGACGTTCAACTGACGTTCTTCCAATATATAAGGATTCAAATACTGGTTCTGGCTCTTGATGACATCATCAAGGACCATTGAATTCAAATTCAAATGACCAGTAGCGAACTTCTTGAAATCATTCATAAATAATAGATTTTAAATCAATAACATATTTTTCTTAGCGTACTACTCCAAGCATTTTCTGCTCTAAAGGAATAGTGCTTAAGCACATAGAACACAGATAACAAGACAGCATAGATTTTTCATTAAGGTAATGAAGAACAGGTTGCCCTGCCGGAATCCACACATACTGTGTTATCTGTGTTCTATTAAAATATCCTTTACAAACTCTTCTATAAAGGTGACTCCTCTCTGAAAGTTATGAGTTCTCCCCTAACAGAAGTCTGCAAAAGGAAAGAAGATTAGTCAAATAACTTACCGAAATCTTCTACTGAGATGTTCTTGTGTTCGAGGGTAACCACTTCCTTCAAAGCTACAATCAACTTATTGTCGATGCAACGTTCGATCAAACCGTTTACCTGTTCCTTCTTCTTCAACATTTCAGCTGCGTACTGTTCGAGATATTCTTCAGGAATATTTGTTATGCCGTACTGAGCGAACTGGAAGCGAGTAACCTGGATAGCAGTAGCCTTCACCTCCTTGTCGTCAACCTTGATTTCGTTAGCCTTAACGAGCTGTTCCTTGATCAAGTGCCACTTCAATTCTTCGATGCTCTTAGCGAAGTTTTCTTCAACGAATGACTCTTCCTTGTCAGGATTGTTAGCCTTCATGATCTTCTTCAAGAGTTCTTCTGGGAATTCGAGTGTACCTACCTTGTTTTCCATGTAAGCGCGAACATCGATGAGGAACTTGTAGTCGCTCTCTGCAGTGTGCTGAGTAGCCAAACCTTCCTTCACCTTTGCACGGAATTCTTCTTCGTTGTTTACAACGCCTTCACCAAATACCTGGTCGTAGAAGTCCTGGTCGAGAGTAGCTGGTACGAAACGGCTGATTTCTTCTACCTGGTAAGAGAACTGACCCTTGTAGTTAGCAGCTTCTTCCTTCTTCATCTTCAACAAAGCTGCGATTTCAGCGTCGTTGCCTTCGTATGCCTGAGATGGGTTGAAAGTAATCACGTCGTTCTTCTTAGCGCCGTTGAAGATAGCCTTCTGGTCGTCGTTCTTGAAGTAAGTAGGCATCAAAGAAACAGCCTCAACTACGAGACCACCTTCCTTTGGCTGGCCGTTTTCATCCAATTCAGCCATAACACCACGCAAGATGTCACGGTCTTCGTAAGATTCTACTACTTCTGGGTGACCACCGCGCTGAGCGAGCTGCTTCACCTGTTCTTCGATCTGGTCGTCAGATACTTCGATATCGTAATAAGTTACCTTATCTTCTGCAGAAAGAGTTGCTGTAAATTCAGGAGCCAAAGCGATGTCGAAGATGAAAGTGAAGTCATCCTGGTTTTCGATATCCTGTGCTTCCTGCTTTTCGCTTGGCAATGGTTCGCCGAGCATGTTTACATTATTTTCCTTGATGTATGCGAAGAGCTTGTCGCTAAGCAACTTATTTACTTCTTCTGCCTTAGCCTGAGTACCATACATCTTCTTAACGAGGCTTACTGGCACCTTACCTGGACGGAATCCTGGGATCTGAGCCTTGTGGCTGAATGATTTAAGTGCTTTCTTTACATTGTCTTCATAGTCAGCCTTTTCCATATTCACGGTGATAACCGCATTTACATTGCCAACTTTCTCTAATGAAATATTCATTTTAATATTGGTTTTATTATTAGTTGTTAAATCTTAGATTTCAATCATGACGTGCAAAAATAATCTTTTTCCGCGAGTTACCCAAATATCTTACAAAGGAAAAATATTTTTCTGTTCAAGGCTAGGTACTTCCAAAGCCATCTTCACCTGACTAGAGCGTTAAAAAAGGAGGAATATTATGTGGTTTTCCTTATTTTTATCCGACAGACTGCGTTTTAAAAGGGCGGACAGAGAAAATTTCACCCATTTGTCAAATATTTATGATATGCATTGAACAGGAATCAACAGTACACGAAGAATTCTCCTAAAATGGATGCAGACTCCTATATATATAGGACGAATGAGATATCTATCGAAAAGCGCAGCCCCGCCTCCCCCATGCCACCTACTGCTTACCCTTCAGATGGAAAGAGTCGGCCGACAGGAAGTTCTGAAACTTGAAGAACCTAGGAGACATTTATAAATAAGTAATGGTAAGTAAGTAGTCAAAATTAATTATATATATAGTTTTCTTATATTCAACTTCTATCGAATTTTTTACAGGTGATTTTCCCCTTATGCGTCAGTTACTTAGCCCGCTAAGTTCCTTCCTTATAAGGATAAAATCCCTCTCTAAAAATCTCCGATATAATGTTGATTAATTTCGACCACTTACTTAAAAAAATAACTTCATACAGTTTAAAATATATTTCTTCCTTTCTCTCGCCATTTTTTATCCGCCTCTTGTTCTGCTTGGAAGCGCGTCGGCAGTGGTGTAGCCCGCTACACTCCTTTC
>SAMEA104404106__coassemble_3621_pt1 | contig 8135 bp, 3 predicted proteins | sample SAMEA104404106__metabat2_high_PE_037 | metagenome-assembled genome bin SAMEA104404106 (sample SAMEA104404106) | Balaenoptera acutorostrata
CCCTCTTCCCTTGAGGGGAGAGGTGGCGACGAAGTCGACGGAGTGAGGTGACACATCTGTTGTCTATCAACCCCCGAGCGCGAGCGCTCTGCCCCCAGTCTTGGGGGCGATAGTATTTGCGAAGCATTGGATCTTACCGAGGGGCTCACTGCGTTCGTCCCTCGGTTAACCTCACACTACGTGTGATTTGCCCCGCTCCGCAGGACATTGTACCGGAAAAGACCAATGAATACGGTGATGTTTTCGACATGCTGACTTAATCTCTCACCCCTCACTAGCCCCAACTCCTCCCTCCTAACTCCTAACTCCTCACTAATCACAACCCTCCTCATTAATTTCCAGACGTAAGGGCATAAAAAAAGGGATACCTCTGTATCCCAACCTTGTTAACCTTAAATCTAATACTATGAAAAACACGATGCAAAAGTATGGATTTCAGGTAGTATTGACAACTTATTGAGTATAAAAAGACTTTTTTATAATATATTTTTACACTTTACCTCCCATCTTGACAACTTCAGTTTGCAAAATCAATATAAAGATAAAGCAACTGCGTGATTATCAACCCTTAGCACCTTCACAACCGCATTTCTGCAGGGAATGTTACAAAGCTGTTACATTTGAAGTTTATCCTATTTATTCTGAGGAAAATAACAGATATAAATGAGTACGCTAGTGCCTTTTTCACTAAATTTGTGGACGATTTTAAAAAGATTCATCAATTCCTAATTTTCAAACACCAAGAAGAACACTTATTTTGATAAAAAGTTATTGATAAGATATGACAAAGAAAAACGAACTTCACCAGGGGTTGACGCAAGCTGAAGTACTTGCCAGCCGTGAAAAACACGGTACCAACATTCTGACCCCTGCAAAAAAAGAACCGCTTTGGAAACAATTTCTTGAAAAATTTTCTGACCCTATCATCCGTATCCTGCTGATTGCCCTCCTGGCTTCTGTGGGCATCGCCTGCTTCGAATATTTCCACGAAGGGGACAAGATGGGCGACCTGAGCGTATTCTTCGAACCGATGGGTATCTTCGTTGCCATCCTGCTCGCCACCGGCATCGGATTCTGGTTTGAAGTCAAAGCCAACCGTGCTTTCGACGTCCTCAACCAAATCAACGATGACGACCCGGTACAGGTGGTGCGTGACGGTCAGGTAACAGAAGTACCGAAAAAGGATATTGTGGTCGGCGACATCGTCGTACTCAATACTGGTGTGGAAGTACCGGCAGACGGTGAACTCCTCGAAGCGGTCTCTCTCCAGATCAACGAGTCGACGCTGACCGGCGAACCCGTCGTCAAGAAATCCGTCAATCCGGAAGATTTTGACAAGGATGCCACCTACCCCACCAATTCCGCCCTCCGCGGCACCACCGTCGTCGACGGTCACGGTATTCTCTGCGTGGGCGCCGTAGGTGACGAGACAGAGAACGGAAAGGTATTTACCGCCGCACAGATAGACAATAGTGTGAAGACCCCGCTGAACCACCAGTTGGACGGATTGGGCAAGGTCATCACCAAAATCAGTTATGTACTCGCCGCCCTCATCCTCGTGGGCCGTACCTTCACCTATTTCCATGGCAACCCCGGATTTGAATGGGTAGACTTCATGGCCTACCTCCTGCAGACCGTCATGATTGCCGTGACCCTGATTGTCGTGGCAGTGCCCGAAGGTCTGCCAATGAGCGTCACCCTCTCGCTCGCACTGAGTATGCGACGGATGCTCAAGACCAACAATCTGGTGCGCAAGATGCACGCTTGTGAGACCATGGGTGCCACCACCGTGATCTGCACCGACAAGACCGGTACGCTGACACAGAATCAGATGCGCGTACACGAGACCCAGTTCTTCGGTCTGCAATCGCAGACACTGGGCGACGACGAGATGTCCGCCTTCATCGCCGAAGGCATCGCTGTCAATTCCACCGCCTTCCTGAAAGAAGCTGAGGAAAACCACTCCAACGCCTTGAAGGTGATGGGCAATCCGACAGAAGGCGCCCTCCTCCTCTGGCTCCATCACCAGGGCCGCGACTATGCCGCCCTCCGCGAGTCGGCCGCAGTCGTGGAACAACTGACCTTCTCTACCGAACGCAAATATATGGCCACTGTGGTCCAATCCCATCTGTTGCCAGGAAAACGCATCCTCTACGTGAAGGGTGCCCCCGAAATCGTACACGGACTCTGCCAGCAGACCATCGGTGACGTCCGGAAAGAAACTATCGACCAGCAACTCCTCGCCTATCAGAACCAGGCGATGCGTACCCTGGGATTCGCCTACCAGATACTGAACGAAGGAGAAGCCACTTTCGACGATGCCAAGGTGCTCGCCGACCGCCTCACCTTCCTGGGAATCGTAGCCATCGCCGACCCAGTGCGCAAGGAAGTGCCCGGTGCCGTAGGTGCCTGCATGGAAGCCGGCATCAACATCAAGATTGTGACCGGTGACACTCCGGGTACCGCCCGCGAAATCGGCCGTCAGATCGGTCTGTGGAAAGAAGGCGACGGCGACCGCAACCAAATCACCGGTCCACAGTTCGCCGCTCTGAGTGACGAAGAACTGGAAGAACGCATCCTCGACCTGAAGATCATCTCCCGCGCCCGTCCGATGGACAAGAAGCGACTGGTGGAGACCCTCCAGAAGAAGGGACAAGTGGTTGCCGTGACCGGTGACGGCACCAACGACGCTCCGGCATTGAAAGCCGCCCACGTCGGTCTCTCCATGGGCGACGGTACATCCGTGGCAAAAGAAGCCAGCGACATCACCATCATGGACAACTCCTTCTCCAGCATTACCCGCGCGGTGATGTGGGGACGTTCGCTCTACCGCAACATCCAACGTTTCATCCTGTTCCAGATGACCATCAACGTGGCAGCCTGCCTCATCGTGCTCATCGGTGCCTTTCTCGGCACAGAATCTCCGCTGACCGTCACCCAGATGCTTTGGGTGAACCTCATCATGGACACCTTCGCAGCCATGGCCCTGGCCTCCCTGCCCCCCAGCATGGAAGTCATGAAACAGCAACCCCGCAAACGCGAGGATTTCATCGTCACCAAAGCCATGTGGGAAGGCATCATCGGTCTCGGTCTGCTCTTCACCATCGTACTGACCAGCCTCGTGGTTGTTTTCCAGCACAGCACCTTCGGTTTCGCCGGACAGGAATCCATCCTTCATTTTGCCTGGACTGAAAGCGCCCACGAACTGACCCTCTATCAGAAGAGCGTATTCTTCACCCTCTTCGTCATGCTGCAATATTGGAACATGCTGAACGCGAAAGCCTTCTATACCGGTCATTCCGCCCTCAAGGGCCTCAACGCCTGCAAGGGATTCCTCCTCGTCATGGTGCTCATCCTCGTGGGACAGATCGCCATTGTCTCTCTCGGCGGACAGATGTTCAGCGTCACTCCGCTGCACTTCATAGACTGGCTCATTATCATCGGCGTCACCAGCATCGTATTTATCGGCGGAGAGATCAAACGTCTCTTTTCCAAGAAATAAATCCAACGGAAATAGAAGCAGGCAATCCGAAAGAATCTGAAAACATCATTCTTCCTCACCGATTGCTGCCTTCCTTCCATATCCAAAAACCATCAGCAGCCCTTGCCGCGACTCCTGCCGCCGGCAAGGGCTGCCTGCTTTGTCCGCGCCCCCAGTTCTCCCTCCCGGAATCCCGACAACAAGCAGAGAAAAGGCACAGCGCATCATTCTTCCAAAAACTTTCGATTAATTCCCCCATTTTTTGTAATTTTGCGTAGAATAGCCACCTAAGGATTTTTAGGGGCCATTTTAATCATTTTGTGGAAAACCCCTAACACCTACAGCTTGAACATGAGCGACGAAACGAAAGATATACAAGACATTGAAGAGGAAACTTCTCAAGACGCACATTCTTCCTACAAGCCATCGGATTTGAAGACTGACGACCATGTCAAACACCAACTGACGGGCATGTACCAGAACTGGTTTCTTGACTATGCTTCCTACGTTATATTGGAACGCGCCGTGCCCCACTTGGGTGACGGTCTGAAACCAGTACAACGACGTATCCTCCATTCCATGAAACGCCTGGACGACGGACGCTACAACAAGGTGGCGAACATCGTGGGTCACACCATGCAGTTTCACCCTCACGGTGACGCTTCCATCGGTGACGCCCTCGTGCAACTGGGACAGAAGGACCTGCTCATCGACTGCCAGGGTAACTGGGGTAACATCCTCACCGGTGCTTCCGCCGCTGCTCCACGTTACATCGAAGCCCGTCTCTCAAAATTCGCCCTCGATGCGGTATTCAACCCCAAAACGACGGAATGGAAACTTTCTTACGACGGACGTAACAAGGAACCGGTCTCTCTGCCGGTAAAATTCCCTCTTCTCCTCGCACAAGGCGCTGAAGGTATCGCCGTGGGTCTGTCGGCTAAAATCCTGCCCCACAACTTCGGCGAACTCTGCCAGGCAGCCATCCAATATCTGCACGGAGAGAATTTCCAGCTTTTCCCAGACTTCCAGACAGGCGGCTCCATCGATGTGTCCCGTTACAACGACGGTATGCGCGGCGGCGCTGTCAAGGTACGTGCCAAAATACAGAAGCTGGACAACAAGACGCTGGTCATCACGGAAATCCCTTACGGAAAGAATGTCATGACGCTGGTGGACAGCATCATCAAAGCCAACGAAAAGGGTAAGATAAAAATCCGCAAGGTGGAGAACATGACTGCCGCCAATGTGGAAATCATCATCCACCTCACTCCTGGTACCAGTTCGGACAAGGCCATCGACGCACTCTACGCCTTCACCGACTGCGAAGTCTCCATCTCGCCCAACTGCTGCGTCATCGACAACAAGAAACCGAAATTCCTGACGGTCAGCGACGTGCTCAAACGCTCGGTGGACAATACCCAGGAACTGCTCCGCCAGGAACTACTGATACGCCGTGGCGAACTGATAGAAGGTCTCCATTTCGCTTCGCTGGAAAAAATCTTCATCGAAGAACGAATCTATAAAGACAAACAGTTTGAAAATGCCAAGAATATGGACGCTGCCTGCGCTCATATCGACGAACGGCTGACTCCTTTCTACCCTCAGTTCATCCGTGAGGTGACCAAGGACGACATCTTGAAGCTGATGGAAATCAAAATGGCCCGTATCCTGAAATTCAACAAGGACAAGGCCGACGAACTCATCGCCAAGATGAAGGAAGAGGTGGAACGTATCGACCGCGACTTGGCGAACATGACGGAAGTCACCGCCAACTGGTTCAGACTGATGTACGAAAAATATGCCAGCGAGCATCCCCGCCGCACAGAACTCCGCTCTTTCGACACCATCGAAGCCACCAAGGTCATCGAAGCCAACGAAAAGCTGTACATCGACCGCGTGGAAGGTTTCATGGGCACCAGTTTGAAGAAGGACGAATTTGTGGACAACTGTTCTCCGATCGACGATGTCATCATCTTCTACCGCGACGGTACCTACAAGGTGACCCGTGTCCAGGAAAAGGTGTTCATCGGTGAGACGGAACGTTCCAAGAAGGAAAAGAAAAAGGTGGAGATCATCCATATCGCCATCTTCAAGAAAAACGACAAACGAACCATCTATAATGTGGTATACCGTGACGGCAAGGCCGGATCGTTCTTTATCAAACGATTCAATGTCACCTCCATCACCCACGACCGCGAATACGACCTCACCACCGGAGAACCCGGCAGCCGCGTGGTCTATTTCACTGCCAACCCGAACGGAGAAGCTGAGATCATCAAGGTGACCCTCAAGCCCAACCCCCGTCTGCGCCGCATCTTCTTCGACAAAGACTTCGGAGAGATTCTCGTCAAAGGCCGCCAAAGCCGCGGCAACCTCCTGACCAAGCTCGACGTGCACAAGATTGCCCTGAAAGCCCACGGCGGTTCGACCCTCGGCGGACGTAAGGTATGGTTCGACCACGACGTCGCCCGCATCAACTTCGACGAGCGCGGTCAATACCTCGGTGAGTTCCATTCGGAAGACGCCATTGTCATCATCCTGAAGAATGGTGAATTCTATACCACCAACTTCGATTTGAACAACCACTACGAGGCAGACAGCGAAATACTCCGCGTAGAAAAGTTCGACGAGCACAAGGTATGGACAGCCGTGCTTTACGATGCCGACCAGCAAGGTTTCCCTTACGTGAAACGATTTACCCTGGAACGCACCAGCGCCAACCGCCATCTGAGTTTCCTCGGTGAAAATCCGAAATCAGAATTCGTATTGCTCACCGACCAGGTATATCCCCGCATTCTGGCAACCCTGGGAGGAGCCGATGCCTTCAGAGATCCTCTGGAAATCGATGTGGAATCCTTCATCGGTGTAAAGAGTTTCAAGGCCAAAGGCAAGCGTATCACCACCTGTGCCATCGAAAAGATTGAGGAACTCGAGCCCACCCGCTTCCCGGAACCTTCAACGACAACAGAAGAAGATGATGACGAGGAGATGGATGCCGACGACAGTAACGAGGAAAATGACAACGAAAACAATCAGCTGAAACTCTTTGAATAAAGAAGCCGGTGAAGCAAGCTAGCGAATCAAGACGATAATCAAGACGATGAATCAAGACGATAATCTAGCTAAACAAACTGGTGGATTCAAGCTAATGAATCAAGCTGAAAATCTAGCTAATCAAGTTAGTGTTCCAGCCGGTGAATAAAGAAACGAGTGCAGAAGTCAGGAGCGACTATCCCTCCGCTATCCCATCTTCCCGACATCGCCTACTCCCAAAGATTCATTTCGACGATAGATTGATTTTCACAATTTAGAATATAAAGCCAGGAGCTGTATCCCCAAAAGGACACAGTTCCTGGCTTTTTCATACGATACGGGAAACGGGATACAGTTTTTCCGGCTCACTTCCTGTGTGAAGGAAACCGGCACCACAGCCAGCACCCCATCCCCTTTCACATTCCACACAGCCTATTCCCAGAAGATGCTTCCGATAACAGGAAAATCCCTCTACCCCCTACGCTCCGACTCCCTCACCGCCCATGCAACTAAAAAAGGAACGTGGAGATTCTGCTACATACAGAACCTCCACGTATACTATATATGGTGTATAATAAGGAATTTACCGATATTACTTCACCTCAATCTGACGAAGTGTCTTAATTTGGTCTTCTGGTTTCAGACGAGGCAAACCGATGGTCAACACACCGTCTGCGACATTGGCTGAAATATTTTCCTTGTCGACATCATCAGGAAGGATCAAAGTCTGCTGGAATTTAGAATAAGAGAATTCGCGGCGCAGATAACGCTCCTTGTTATTCTCATCCTTCTTCTCACATTTCTTTTCCATAGAGATGACCAAATTGCCATCCTGGTCGATATGGATGCTGAAATCATCCTTGTTCATACCTGCCGCTGCAACTTCTACCTTATACTGAGCTTCGCTTTCCAAAACATTGATAGCAGGAGCAGTTGCATTGGTTTTGCTCATCCAATCATTGTCAAAAAAGTCATCAAACATTGACGGAATCCAGTTTTGTTGAAATCTTCTTGCAGGAATCATAATTATACCTCCTATATTTTTAAGTTATACATTTTCTTTAAGTTCGGGATGCAAGCTCTTTTGTGGAACTCTCTCCCGCGGCTCCTTTGCCGTTACACCCTAAGATATTGCAAAAGGAGGTCCATCCGTGCCTTCTTCCTATTTTATTAACATTCTGAAAACTTCTTTATCCATTCCGCCGTTTTGTTTAAACATGTTAAAAATATTTTTATTTTTTCTGACAAGGAATGTAGACAATTTGACAGAAGGTGCTGACAATGAGACAGTAAATGAGAAGAGACGCTATAAAATCAAGTTTTCCGCTACGTCTTTTACGAAGCCAATAGAATCTTTATATAGACGGGAGACCTCAGATACAGTCGAATCTATCGTCGATGCTCCTTCTCCTATATAACAAATTCGGATGCATGTTCTATCCATCAGGACGTTTGTTTACACATAAAGACATACTCCGGATATTCAAAATAATAACCGGTTCTCCACAACTCCGAGAATAATAAGTAATGGTAAAAAAATAACTTCATACAGTTTTAAAATATTTTTCTTCCTTTCTCTCACCATTTTTTATCCGTCTCTTGTTCTGCTTGGAAGCGTGTC
>SAMEA104404106__coassemble_3642_pt1 | contig 8103 bp, 3 predicted proteins | sample SAMEA104404106__metabat2_high_PE_037 | metagenome-assembled genome bin SAMEA104404106 (sample SAMEA104404106) | Balaenoptera acutorostrata
TGATGGTACAAACGTACCACCACGATGGTACAAACGTACCACCACGATGGTACGATATTTACATCAGACTTCGGTGGGGATATCTGAATTCTTAGCTGATGGAACACGCATTATCAACTGAAAAAAGCCAGACAAAGCTGGTTTTGCCTAGTGCTTCACGGACTCTCAAAATGCCTCACCGCGGGAATGACGACCTCGGACGAGATTCAAATAAAATGAAATCGTTACCTGCTTCCCCTGTTCTTTTTCATCCCATCCTTCATGAAGCCTCCTCACGCCTTTATCCAATTGGCGACGGTGCGGAAAAAAGAAAGGCGGAAGAGTATCTGGCAGCTGGCACCGGGAAGCAAGTGATTCTATCTCATGAAGTATTTGCCTGTCTCATCGTATTTTCCCATCTAAAAGATTAACTTTGTGTCCGATTTCAGTAATCTACTATCTTAAACCAGGAATAATAAAGATTTACTTATTCAAAGTAGTCTGTATCCTCATTTATTTATCAAATTTCTCATGGAAGATTTCCTCCCTCTATTACAAAAGAAACGGATTCGTCATTCGGCCCATCCGGAAAAACATACGTATGAATCTCCGTTATTTTTATTGGACCAAGATTCGGAAAAGAATATCTTTATCCAAACTGTCAATAAAAAACTGCAGCCCGTTGAAGTGGATTACCACCTGTTTCATGGACATCTGTTCCATGCCTTGAGGCAGCTGGAGCATATTCGGGAGGAAAGAGAGGATAAAATCGCATGGAAGCCGTCGGAGGAACGTATCTATCTGAAGGATTATCCGCTATTGGTGTATACCTTACTGAAATGCAACAATCTGGTGAACTTCAAAGGAGAAACCATTTCCTTATCCGAAAACCAAGCTTATTTGCATTTGCAACTCGACAAGAAAAAGAAAGAGATTTCTTCTTCCATCCAGCTATATAACACCGAAGGGGAACAAAAGGATTTCGCTTTTCTCTCGGACGTGTATGTGCTCTGCGGACAACAGATTTTCCCAATCAATTCTATAGGGGAAAACTTCTCCCTCCTTCCTTATTTTGTCACCTCCTTTCCGGAGCAACTGCTGGAAAAGTATCTGTCCCTCTTCTATTCGAATATTGAAAATGTAGAACTGGACTTCGAGGACTACCAGCTGGTGTACGGGGAAAAGGCGGTCGAGACACAACCCACCATCATCTTCGAAAAGGTGGACACGGACAATGCGCTCTTTCTGCGTGTCCTCCAAACGGTACCGAACAGTGACGTGGACTTCTTGCAGAAGTTCGAACCTTTCTACCTGGCTTCGGTCAACATGAACCACCAGGTGGTGCTCCGACCGGTGACTTACACGCCGAACGAGGAGACGGTGGACCAACTCTACAAACTGATAGCGCTCCATGCTCCCGACAAAAAAGGCAAAAAGGAGATTTACCAGGAAGACAACCTCATCATCGTACCGGCAGAAGTGGCCAGTCCCTTCCTCTTGCAAGGGCTCCCCACCTTATTGAGAAGTTACGTGCTGCTGGGGATGGAAAAGCTGAAGGAATACAAGTTGAAACCGGCTTTTCCCAAACTGCATGCGAATTTAAGTTCGGGCATCGACTTCCTGGAAGGGGACGCCACGGTCTCTTTGGAAGACGAGGTGTTCTCGCTCAAGGATTTCATCGCACAATATAAAAAGAACAAATACATCCTGCTGGCGGACGGCAACCGCGCCATCATCAACGAGGACTATATCAAAAAACTGGAACGTATCTTCAGACAAGAGAAAGGGAAAAAGAATTTCAAGATTTCTTTCTTCGACTTGCCGGAAGTGGAGGAAATGCTCAATGAACCGCTGAAGGGAGAGGTCTTCCAAAATCATCGGAAGGTCTACGAGGGATTCAATCACCTTGCCGAACAGAAGATGAAATTCCCGAAAGTGAAAGCCCAGCTACGTCCCTACCAGGTGGAGGGAGTGAAATGGATCAACTACCTTTACGAAAACAATTTGGGAGGCTGTCTGGCGGACGATATGGGTCTGGGAAAGACGTTGCAGACCATCGCGATGCTGACACATATCTATCCGAAAATGAAAACAGTATCATTGCTCGTCATGCCGAAGAGTCTGCTCTTCAACTGGCAAAACGAAATAGAACGTTTCGCTCCGCAGTTGAAGACCTATACTTATTATGGGAATGAACGAGACATGAAGAAGGCGAAGAAGGCACATCTTATCATGACCACTTATGCCATCGTGCGCAACGATATCGAAACCTTCTCAAAAGAAAAGTTCCATTATCTCATCTTGGATGAGTCGCAGAATATCAAGAACGTATCGGCACAATCCACCCAGGCCATCCACCTGCTCCATGCCGAACACCGGCTGGCACTGAGCGGTACGCCGATAGAAAACAATCTGACAGAAATCTATTCGTTGTTCCGCTTCTTGAATCCGACCATGTTCGGCACACTGGAAGATTTCAACTCGAGATACACTTATCCGGTGCAACACGACGGCAACAAGGAGGTGCTGATGCAGCTGCGCAGAAAGATCTTCCCCTTCCTACTCCGACGCATGAAAAAGGATGTGCTCAAAGATTTGCCGGAACGCATCGAACAGACGCTCTACGTGGAAATGGAACCCCAGCAGGCGAAATATTACGAAGAACGCCGCCGCTTCTATTATCAGCAAATCAACGAGAACATTGCCAGTGAGGGCATTCAGAAATCGCAGTTCATCATGTTCCAGGCTTTGAACGAACTGCGACGCATCGCTTCCGTTCCTGAAAGTATGACGGACGGACAAATCGCCTCGCCCAAACTCGGACTGCTCCTGGACTCCCTACTGGAGACCGTCGAAAACGGACACAAGGTGGTGGTCTTCTTCAACTACATCGCCGGCATCGAACTGGTGAGTGAGAAGCTGAATGAATATGGCATCGACTTCGCCTGCATGACAGGATCGACCCACGACCGAAAAGGTGTCATCGAGCGTTTCCAGAAAGTGCCGCAATGCAAGGTGCTCCTCATGACGCTGAAGACTGGCGGCGTCGGTCTCAATCTGACCATTGCCGACACGGTGTTCATCTTCGAACCCTGGTGGAACAAGGCAGCCGAGGAACAAGCCATCAACCGACTCCACCGATTCGGACAGACTTCCAATGTGCTGAGTTACTCTATGATTACCAAAGGCACCATCGAAGAGAAAATACGTTTGCTGCAGGAACAGAAGGCGGAACTCTTCGCCGGACTCATCGGCAACGATGCCTCATCGACCAAACATCTGACAGAAGATGACATCCACTTCATCCTGGGATAAGGGGAAATTCAAAAAAATCCCCCCAAGAGGAAGAGAAGACGAAGATATAACATGAAGAAATTTCTATTCTAGAATATAATAGCCCCCCAAGAGGAAATGAAAAAAACTCCTACAACCAACCAGCATGGGAAAGAAGTGCTGATACTGCATAAGGTAGACCCTATAGCCTATAAAGATTGCATTAGCAACCTCACCGGCAAATTCAGAGCTATAGACTTGTCGGATATGATAAAGACTGTCAGCAAATGGCTTTCAAACAAGATGGTGATGACAAAGGACATAAATGGCAAGACCGAATCGTGCCTGCCCATCAATATCTATTTTCTTGTCAAAAAGAAGGACAAACAGGCATCATTGAACTTCCTGGCTTATCTGCTATGCAACGAATACAATTGCCGGCTGATGATAGACCAGTTCCACCCATTTGTAAAAAGTACCCTGCTCAAATGTCTGGATGTTTTCTATATCCGGGCAGAAGAATTGTATGAGGCGGAAGGTAACTGCATTGTGAACAAGGGCCGATATGACGAGGGCTTGGGGTCAAATTCGCCATGGTTCGAGATTATAAAACAAAAAAATGAGGAGAGCCAGTTTTATTCTTACAAATATTTTATCCATCTGCCTTCTCCTATTTATCCTTATTTCTACCGTGCCTGCCACGCCGAAAATGAGGAAGCCGTGCTAACTGACCAGCCACAGGAAGAAGGACTCCATTTCATGAATACCGAGGAGGACCTACTGCAGTACTACCCTATCATCAACCACCTGTACGGACAGGAAGAATTGTGTGCCGGCAGCAACAAGAAAATCTCCATCTCTGTCATCAGAAAATGTGCACGACAAACCAGAGTGCAAGAATTTTTCCCATATAGTGACAATCTGGCCGTCAAAGACCTCAGAAGTACTTTTCTCTTCACCACCTTCTACCACAAACTGAAGAAGAACGCATTGAAGACCAAACGAAAACTATATCCTTTGCAAGAGGTGCTCGTTGAAAAACCTTATCCCCAACTACCTCCACTGCACCTGCTGATCCACATTCTGCTTCCGCATCTTTCTGGAGCGAACTTTATGAAGATGGACTATACCAACTGTCTATATATGTTCTATGATATTTTGTCGGAATTGGGAAAAAAGGCCCCCAACCACCAATGGGTTTCAGTAGAAGGCATGATTGGTAACCTTTTGAGAAAAAACGCGTGCTATTCCCATATTCATCTGTTCCATAATATGGATTTTTATTACAATTATGTAAAATTCAAGAACAAGGCAAATGACAAGGGCACCGTCTATTTTGACCAATACCGGAAAGAAGTGTCCGAACCTTTTGTCAGAGGAGTGCTGCTGTTGCTGGCGTCGGTAGGAATGCTCGATATCGCTTACCGGGATTATCAGGAAAGCGATACCTCCTACGTGGACTGGCTGAAATATGTCCGGCTGACGAATCTTGGGGACTACGCCGTGGGCATCTCCCAAGAATATCAACCGAAAGTAGTAACAAAAGAGATTAAATATTTTGAGATTGACGAAGAGTGGCTCATGATACGCACCTTGGAGGATAACCCTCCTTACCTGTCGTTTCTTGAGGAAACCGGCATCCCCGCAGGTCCCCACCGATACAAATTTAGCATAGAGAGTTTTCTGAGCCGATGCACCGACAAAAATGATGTGGCAAAGAAAATCGACTTTTTCAAACAAACCATAGGAACGCCGACATCTGAAGTGTGGACTCGTTTCTTCGAAGCCTTGCCAGAAAGATGCGGACCGTTCAAAGAAGTCAAGAAGTCCAACTATGCCATCTACCAGATTGATCCGGACAACAAAGATATGATCCACCTCATCGGCACAGACCCTGTTCTGAAGAAATGGGTCATCCGTGCCGAGGGTTTCCTTTTCCTGGTGAAGAAGGAAGACCTGGACGCTTTCACCTCTGAAATGAAAAAGAGAGGCTATATCCTATAACCTCTCTTACCTATTCCATCCACAACGAAAGGTCTCCACACCTTTCGTTGTTTTTTTTATTAACGGCTATTCCCGGCTACGCCATGAAGATCCATTTTGTTTCTTACCTGGAATGAGAGACAAAAGGGTGAACCACCGTATCATCGGCATCCATTCTGACACACGCCACCATGCACATTCCCTTCCCGGCGTGCCATGAGAGACGACGCTCAGGATTTCGGCAACTCATTCTTATTCTGATAGTGAATAGAAATCAGTTTTTCGTTGGAAGCTGTGCGGTCGATGATGGCCTTCACCAATTGATCCAACTGAGAGTTCTCTCTATAATCTGCCGGAACAAAATATTTAATTCTGTTGTCAGACAACATTTTGTACACTTTCGTTTTGTCCTGGGTCTGGGGATTGAAGACTCCGATGGAGTGCCCTTGATTCGTATTGACCAATTTCATGCAAGGGATGTCGGTATCACTATCTCCGATATAGACCATGTTTCTAAAAGGTATCCGGATGTTTTCCGGTTCGAAATGATCATTGACACCGGGATCGTTGACATCCAATGTTCCTTTCATAATTCTAAAAAGGAACTGGGTCTTACTGGTATAATTGATGACCTGCGCAGGCCACTGGGCTACTCCGTCCTGGTCGTAATAAAATGAGCTGGCATAGATTTTTTCGAAATCAGAAGCCACCTTCGTCCCTTCAATCATTTCCTTCAATCCTGAAGAAATGATATAATGTTCCACGATAACCCCCTTGTCCCTACCATATTCCTTCATCCTCTGGAACCACGACGCGACTCCCGGGAACAACTGGACTTTTGCTCCGTATTCCATCAAAGCATTTCTGGTAAAGACGAATTTTCCATGGGCCTTCTGAATCATGGTAAACATGTAGGCCAAATTCTGGTCCATATCGTTTGCTTTTGCCAGCCCATTGGACTCGTTCCAAAAAGACGCCACATCATAGCCCACAGACTGTATATAGCCTTGGGCTTGCATATCGTCGGGTGACAAGGTCTTGTCGAAATCATAACATATAGCGACGACGGGCTGGTTCTCCTTGTATTTTCTTTGATATAAGTCTTTCATACTATTAAAGAAAAAAATGCACAACTTCCACAGCTGTGCCTCCTTGATTTTATATCCTTTTTATATGACTGATTCGAAGTCAAAAGACTCTATCTTTCAACTATTTACACGAACAGGTGCGCATAGGATGCAAACTTGGAATAACTGTCCATAAGCAACACACGCTCCCATTCACAAAAATACAATATTTATTCATAAACAGCCGATTATTAACGGATAAGAATCATAGTTTCGCGACATTTTCAACAGATTCTTCGATATCTTCCTGACCTTTGCATGAAACTTGAGATGGTACTCACCGGCAATCATGAAAAAACGACACATAGGACATAACAAGACTTTAATAGCCGAAGCTCGGCTTACGATTTCAAAGAAATGGTGGAAAGTAAGAAAGTGATGTCATGGATTAAATCCGTATCTTTGTGTCGTAATGCTTGGTAAAGCCTCTGTTCTCAAAACACGTAACCAAGTCAAGGATATACCCGTTCGTCTAGAACGTTTTTTTCGTTTATAATGTTTTACTATACAAAAATAGCGAAAAAGAAAGTTATTAAAATATTTCAAGCCATTTTACTCTTATAAGAGTATAAAATCTCTTTTAGGGGGCCCTCAACCTTTACAATAGTAGATGTTATTTATAGATATATTGGTTAACAGTTATCAAGAAACATTGGCAATGTCAAGTATGCGCTAATTTTATTCCGCCAACGGATTCTAGATCTGCGAAAGCGTACGTTATTTCGTAACAAATCGTGAGCCATTAATAAAAACAAGAATTCATATTAGACGACGTTTTGAAATTACTCAGGTTTCCCCCAAGATTTTTTCTTGGAACATTGCATGTCAGTACAATATCAACGGAGATGCCACAGCTACATTTGTAAAAAACACGTTCTATGAATGGTTCAGCAATACTTATTAAAAAGGACTTTCGTACAGTTGCTGGAAGGTATAATCTAGAAATAGAGGAAAATATTTGCCGATGCTTGTAATTAGTGTGCGCTATTTACAGCATACAAAATTACGCATTGTCAGGAATTGGAGTTTTATGGATTCATCTTTTTGCTTTCATAGACAACATTCAATAATTCATTAGCAAGTTTTGCATCTATAATATTTACGATACTATCCTCTTCTGCAGGATAACCAAGTAGGTTGACACTTCCATACCAGATAACAGTTCTGTCAATAATACATGTGCATAACGACAACTTAGGCATAATCTTTACAAACAATCCTTGATTCGTTAAATAATCAGTTTGTTCGTTATCGGTTGCCGTCAAAATTGCCACTTCTATACCGTTTGTTTGAAGTGCAACCAAATCCTTGACTATTAGATTTCGTTCTACATGGTAAAGTCTCGGCGAAGCTATTACAATAGAGTGTACTGAACTTTTCAATTCTTTTGTAAATGGTCGACGGAAAGTGTTGCCATTGAAGATTTGACCCTCATACGTTGATAAACTAAAATCTTCGACTGCATCAAACAACGTCTGAGTGCTTTTTGACAGAATACGATAACCAATAGCGGAATATCCCTTGAGTCGTTTCCGATACATACTATCACAAATTGGTTCGTGGATATCAATATAATCGTAGACACGGACATCAGTTTTCCCTTCACTCTCTCGATGTAATCGCCCTGCATATTGGGCTACTAATCCTTTCCATGAAATAGGAAGAGCAAGAAATAGCGTATCAAGCCTTGGATAATCAAATCCCTCACCAACATACTTACCTGTAGCAACAATGACCAAAG
>SAMEA104404106__coassemble_3647_pt1 | contig 8091 bp, 3 predicted proteins | sample SAMEA104404106__metabat2_high_PE_037 | metagenome-assembled genome bin SAMEA104404106 (sample SAMEA104404106) | Balaenoptera acutorostrata
TTTATCTTCCTTTCTCTCACCATTTTTTATCCGTCTCTTGTTCTGCTTGGAAGCGTGTCGGCAGTCGTGTAGCCCGCTACACTCCTTTCTCCTAACTTCCCATCAGATGCAAGATTCGAACAAAAAATTGCCGAACTTATTATTTCACCATTACTAAATTTAAAAACGTATTGTATATGAAAAAAATAATCTCTCTCATATTTATATTATGTGGATGTCTGCCTCTGGCGGCTCAGGAAGAGAGCCGGCATGATGCGGAGATTTCCAAACGTCTGGAAATATTCAACAATGCTTACCGCATGCTGGACCAGTTTTATGTAGACAGTCTGGATGCCAAAAAGCATGTGGAGGACGCCTTGTTGTATATGTTGGCACAACTTGACCCTTACACTCAGTTTTATTCAGAGGACAAGGCTGACGATTTGAAACAGATGACAACCGGAAAGTATGCCGGTATCGGTTCGATGATTTCTTATGATGTCCGCACGGACCGCTGTGTGATTGCCGACCCTTACGAAGGCATGCCTGCCGCCAATAGTGGTTTGCGTAAGGGGGATGTCATTCTCAGCATTGACGGTGTGGATATGGGAGTCTGTGGGAAGACAGAGCGTCAGGACTATTCTTCGAAAGTAAGTAATGCTTTGCGCGGCGAGCCGGGCACCACCTTTGCGCTGATGGTGAAACGTCCGCACGTGGCCGATTCTTTGACCTTCCATATCCAGCGTGAGACAGTGGCATTGCCGAGTGTTACCTTCAGTGGCTTGCTTTCCGACAGTGTGGGATATGTGCTTTTGGACGGTTATACAGAGAATACCTCTAAGGATTTACGTCGTGCCTTCGATCAATTGAAAGCACGTGGTGCCCGACGTATGATATTGGATCTTCGAATCAATGGCGGCGGTTTGATGGTGGAGGCTGTGAATGTGGTCAACTTGTTCCTTCCTCGAGGTTATGAGGTAGTCAGCACCAAAGGCAAACTGAAAGAGATGAGCGCCACTTATAAAACCCGTAAGGAAGCTTGGGATACCGAAATACCTGTTGTTGTTCTTACCGATTTTGGTACAGCTTCTGCTGCGGAGATTACCAGCGGTGCATTGCAGGATTATGACCGTGCTGTGATTGTGGGTCGCCGCACTTATGGAAAGGGGCTGGTGCAGCAGTCACGCCCTGTTGGCTTTGGTACGGCGATGAAACTGACTACAAGCAAATATTATATTCCAAGTGGTCGTTGTATTCAGGCTTATGAATTTAAAAATGGTATGCCACAACATCTTCCCGACAGTTTGTCAAAGGAATTCCGTACTGCCGCCGGACGTGTGGTGCGCGATGGAGGTGGTATTACGCCGGACGTTATTGTGAAAGAAGACAGTTTGCCAGGTTTGTTGGGGCAGTTGGAGATTTCGAATGCTTTGTTCGATTATGCCGTAAAATACCGCAATACGCATGAGTCCATCGCCGAACCTTCGAAGTTTCATATCACAGATAAGGAATATGAAGACTTCAAGGCATTTTTGAAAGAGGAGAAGTTTACTTACGACAGTCAGAGCCGAAGTGCTTTGGATATTCTGCGTAAAATAGCAGACCGCGAGGGGTATGGAGATGTGGCAAAGGCCGAATTTGATTCATTGCAAGCCAAATTAGTGCACAATGAGAATTACGATTACAAACGTTGGGAGACAGAAATACGGCGCATTGTAGATATGGCTATCCTTCGTACTTTTTATTATGAACAAGGAGCCATCGAATATTTTCTGCCTTATGATAAAGACTTGCAAGAGGGGCTGAAAATTCTTTGTGATGATCAGCGTTATCATGAAATATTAGCAGCGCCCAAGAAAAAGTAACAAGAAAGTTGGGATATCAACTTAGAACGGGGGACGTACATGTGTATGTCTCCCGTCTTTTTCTGATTACCATTGGGGCAGTTTGCTCCTCAACGAACTATTACTTCCATATTCTCAGCTATATGCTGGCGACAACTTAGGATGCGGTATAAAATGCAGATTGAAAGATTGTTACTATTGTCTCAGACTTTGTAATTCTGTCCGTATTCTTCAACTCTCTATTTCGTCATTTTAATAAAAAGGAGCCCCAAAGTCTGCGGTTGGTAAGACTTTGGGGCTCCGTAGGGATCTATCCTTTTTGAAGGGGAAATCTTTTTAGGGACATAGTCCGTGACTGTTTACTTTTCTGCATCCAGCATACGGCCGTCGGGGGTCACGCCACGGGCGGAAATTCGAATTTCAACCTCTTCCCTGCAATTGGTGAAGAAGATGACAGATGTCTTTCCATCTTTATCTGTAGTGACGGACGGGTTCCAATACAAGGTGCGGCGGATATCCTTGTCTGATGGCAAATCGGTTTCCCTATAATTGGGATTGTAAAACTTGGTAATCGGAGCGTACCCCCAGATACGGCGTTTCTCGACACCTTTCTTGGTGCGGAAAAGATAAGCATCGGGCAACTCGTATATAAAAAGAGCATGGTCATTGACAGGCATGTCCTTGTTTTTCTGATTGAGGTCAAAATCGTTGTTGCTGACCATGTGGCGGATACGGCTGGCGTTGTGTACTACTGCGACAGATTTGATTTCCTCTGGTTTGAGTTTGAGACCGTTGGAAGGCGCGTTGTTTACAAAAACCTGGATAGGCTCCCCCTTGTAGGTGATGTAAGCACCGTCGTCCGTGTGGTCGTTCGGTTTGCCGTTCAGCTCTCTCTCATTACCATTGTTTACAATGCCGACATTGATGTTGCTCTTGTTTTCGGCTGTTTCCGTTGCACCTTGCTCTAGAAAGTTATCCGAAGCTTCGACATTGTCATTCTGTAAGAAATCGTCTGAGAGCATTCCTAGAAAAGCTTCCAAAGTGGTTGGAGCCATTCCTTTATCTTTGTAGCGTTCGAGTTCCACTTCGATATTATAGAATTCGTCTCCGTTGCGCATGCCAGCATTTTCACCGCCATTATACGTGTAGCGGTTGCCGGTAAAGCCTTTGTATTTTTTCTTTCCCTTGATGACGGCTGTGCCAAGAAGGGTGGATTCATCAGAAATCGTATCCTTCCAGGTGAAGAGATCTTCCTGCTGTTGGTCGCCTTCGGCATACAGACGGGGAAGAGGTGCTTCCAACTGAGTTTCCATGAAGTCAAGAGGGCGGAGCTCCGGACTGAACCAACGGTCGAAAGCAATGCAGCTCCATTCTTTTTTACCAGAAGGGTCGTTGGTGTTGATTTGGGCAATCCAGTCGCCCACGTAGTCCACGTTTGAAACGAAGGCAAAGGCGCCTTCTTGGTCGGTGACAGCTTCTCCTTCAAGTGAGGCTCCACTTCGGGAGTACATCTTGATTTTCAAGTCGAGGTTGGGGTAAGGCTCTTTCTTGTTGTTGAATTTATAGGCGAAACCGTTGAGTGTCAGGTTCTCTTCAATAGGTTGCTGGAATTGAAAAGGGGTTTGTCCGCAAAGTGTTTCAAAAGTATTTGCCGACCAACCTTGCACCATTAAAAGTAAATCGAGTGCGCGCAAATGGGCGGCATCTTCTTTTTCGAAATAGAAATCCGGTTGGTGAATGTAGCCTTTCAGTTCAGAAGACAGAAGCATGTCGGCATAAGTGCTGGCGGTATTGTTGCGTATCAGTTCTCCGTCGTCATCGCGTACGGAGAGAGAGAAGGTGGTGGAAACTGGAGTGCCGTTTTCGTCTTTCAAATCCATCTCCAAAGCCACGGGAGAGAAAGCAGGGTAGACTTGCCGGTTCTGTCTTATTTTCAAGTTCAGCTTTCGTTCAGGCGATTTCTTCCAAATGAGACGACGACAAAGGCTTTCTCCCTTTGTATTAATAAGTTCCAAATGGTTGACGCCACCATGCAAAGCCGAGTAGGGCACGAAAAGTCCTAAGGGTTCTTGATTTAAGGTGAGTGTGTCGAGGTAGCACATCTTGTCGCGGCAATGGATGGCCAATCCCAAAAGCTCGGGTTCGGCAGAAGGAGCCGGACTTACATAGACGGTCACCCCGTCCTCTTCGCTGACGGTCTGGATAGCGTATTTCTGTAATGGTTCTATATCCGGTAAGTCGAAACGTGTGTTGCGCACAGTCACGTATCCCCCGTTACCGAAATCGGCAGGCAGATTGAAGGTGCCCATGCCCTCATGCTCGCATTCGGTTGTGGTCAGCAAGGTTCCGTTTGGACGGAAAATCTGCAAGGTGTCGGTGAGACGTGCGCCACGGCCGTCGGTAAGCTGGTAAGCGATACGTTGCGGGACACCGGCCGTACGGTTGCCTCCTTCGGGAAAAAAATGTAATTGCATTTTCTTTGCTTCCGATGGCTGGAGATGGGCATTGCGCTTGTCGTCCTCCGGATAGATGATATCCAGGGCATCGCTGTTGATATCTTCCAGTTTCATCGCCTTTTTCCGCTGTTTCGTATGTTTTTGGAAGACAGGGATAACCCGTGAGAAACAAGCTTCTTCTCCCCAGTTTACCATTTCTCGAGTATAAGCGCGGATTTCGTGAAATCCCGATTTGATGGGGAGCTCCAGTTTGAAACTGCCGTCCGCCTGTCCCAAGCTGTCAATGCGGAAAAGCTTGCGTTCGATGAGGCTGCCGTCGTCCTTCAATAATTCGACATAGAGCACACGGCTTAGTGTGGAGGGTTGTAATGAGGAGGCACGGACAACATAAGCTTTGAACCAAATGGTTTCATCTTCAAAATAAGCATTGTTGTCGAGATGGAGATATACCTTCTCCCGAGGAAATTGATAGTCAAATTTCGCAGCGTTTTTGAAATAACCGAAGAGCTGGTCCATATCGGTGTTCTGGGCGCCTGCCATTTGGCAAATCAAAAGGAAAAACAGAAAAATATTTCTTCTTATCATGAGGGATATATTAGCAGATTGTAAAAGTGATGGCCATATATTTTGACCGTCCAACAGTTAGCGCGTTGCAAAGTAAATTAAAAAATAGAGAATGGACAAACCCACCTGTGAAAACTTCTGGTGAGAAGGTCTCTGCCCGCTGTTGCCAACCTCTCGGAAACACCCTTTAAATGGGCAAAGTCGCTGTTTCTGTCCCATTCTTTCTAGTAAAACGGTGATGTTCATCTATTTTATCCAAAAAAACGAAGGGTAAAGCCATGTAGCTCAAAAGAAATAGCTAAATTTGCGCAAATTCACAAGATTACAGAATATATTAAGAAAACAACAAGATGAACGTGATTACAAAATCCGTTTCATTGCCTGATGGACGTACCATCAGCATTGAAACTGGCAAATTGGCCAAGCAGGCGGATGGAGCAGTGATGTTACGCATGAACAACACCATGTTGCTTGCTACCGTATGCGGTGCCAAAGACGCAGCTCCGGGCACAGACTTTATGCCCCTTCAGTGTGACTACAAAGAAAAGTATTCAGCTGCCGGTCGCTTTCCTGGTGGTTTCACCAAGCGTGAAGGTCGTGCTTCAGATTATGAAATCCTGACTTCACGTCTTGTTGACCGTGCTTTGCGTCCACTTTTCCCAAGCAACTACCACGCAGAAGTATATGTAAACATTACTCTTTTCTCTGCTGACGGCGTTGATATGCCTGATGCATTGGCTGGTTTTGCTGCTTCTGCTGCTTTGGCATGTTCAGACATTCCTTTCGAAGGTCCTATCTCTGAAGTTCGTGTGGCTCGTATCAATGGTGAGTTCGTCATCAACCCAACTTTCGAACAGTTGGAAACTGCTGATATGGACTTGATGGTTGGTGCTACCGAAGAAAACATCATGATGGTAGAAGGCGAAATGAAGGAAGTTCCAGAAAGCGCACTTCTCGAAGCTTTGAAGGCTGCACACGCTGCTATCAAGCCAATGTGTCAGTTGCAGAAGGAATTGATGAAGGAATTGGGCACTGACGTCAAGCGTGAATACTGCCACGAAGTGAACGATGAAGAACTCCGTGAACAGGTTAAGAACGACTGCTACCAGAAGTGCTACGACATCACCAAGCAGGGTCTTGAAAAGCACGAACGTTTCGATGCTTTCGAAGCTGTACGTGAAGGTTTCAAGGAAACTTATGCAGCTGCTCATGCAGACCTCACTCCAGAGGAACTCGAAGAAAAGAACACGCTCATCGATAGATATTACCACGACGTTGAAAAGGATGCTATGCGTCGTTGCATCCTGGACGAAGGTATTCGTCTCGACGGTCGTCATACTACAGACATTCGTCCAATCTGGTGCGAAGTTAATCCACTTCCAGGACCTCACGGTTCTTCCATCTTTACTCGTGGTGAGACTCAGTCTCTCTCAACTTGTACTTTGGGTACAAAGCTTGACGAAAAGTTGGTTGACGAAGTTCTTGAAAAGGGTTACCAGCGTTTCCTCCTCCACTATAACTTCCCTCCATTCTCAACCGGTGAAGCTAAGGCTCAGCGCGGTGTAGGTCGTCGTGAAATCGGTCACGGTCACTTGGCATGGCGTGGTTTGAAAGGGCAGATTCCAGAAGGTTTCCCTTACACAGTTCGTTTGGTAAGTGATATCCTCGAATCTAACGGTTCTTCTTCAATGGCTACAGTTTGTGCTGGTACATTGGCATTGATGGATGCTGGTGTTCCTATGAAGGCTCCTGTCAGCGGTATCGCTATGGGTTTGATTAAGAATCCAGGTGAAGACAAGTATGCAGTACTTTCCGATATCCTCGGTGACGAAGACCACCTTGGCGATATGGACTTCAAGACTACAGGTACTTTGAAGGGTTTGACTGCTACTCAGATGGATATCAAGTGCGACGGTCTTTCTTACGAAATCCTTGAAAAGGCATTGGCTCAGGCTAAGGCTGGTCGTGAACATATCCTCGGCGAAATGATGAAGACAATGGATCATCCACGTGAAGACTACAAGCCTCACGTTCCTCGTATCGAAGCATTCGAAATTCCTAAGGAATTCATTGGTGCTGTCATCGGCCCTGGTGGTAAGATTATTCAGGGTATGCAGGAAGAGACTGGTGCAACTATCACTATCGAAGAAGTTGACGGTGTAGGTAAGATCCAGGTAAGTGGTCCTAACAAGGCTACAATTGATGCAGCTATCGCTAAGATCCGTGCTATCGTAGCTATCCCAGAAGTTGGTGAAGTATACGAAGCTAAGGTCATGAGCATCATGCCTTACGGCTGTTTCGTTGAATTCATGCCAGGTAAGGAAGGTTTGCTCCATATCAGCGAAATCGCTTGGAAGCGCCTCGAAACTGTTGAAGAAGCAGGTATCAAGGAAGGTGACACTATCACTGTGAAGCTTCTCGAAATCGACGAAAAGACCGGTAAGTTCCGTTTGAGCCACCGTGTATTGGAAGAAAAGCCCGAAGGTTGGGAAGATCGTCCAGCACGCCGCCCACGTCGTGAAGGTAACGACAACCGTGAAAACCGCGGTCCACGTCGTGATCATCGTGAACCTCGCGAACCACGCGAACCACGTGACTAATAATAAATATGAATGATTAGCACGCCATAGCGCTAAACTGCCCCCGTCAGTGCATTATGCTTCTGACGGGGGCTTTTTTTAGTTAGGGGTTAGGGGTGAGGAATGAGGAGTTGGGCTTGATCAGAAATTTGGAGTTAGGGGGTAGGCCGGAGACGGCCAGGCACCTCGTGACAGTGAGGATTAATTCATATATACGCAAAGATATCCGTCACAGATTTCTGTGTCGCAAATCATGCAGGTTGCCAATTATTGGATGGCACCAGCTATTTTGTCGTTGTTGGCTTACGTAGGTCTGTTCCGCTGTTTTAATAATGGAGATGACTACACTTATCGTGAAAATTCTTATTTTGTTTCAGAAGTTTGAATGCATATTCAGATAATGTCACATTTTCAACATCTGCCGATAACTATTTTTGCTTTTTTGAGGGAGAGACTTAGTGTATAGTAATGGTGAAATAATAAGTTCGGCAATTTTTTGTTCGAATCTTGCGTCTGATGGGAAGTTAGGAGAAAGGAGTGTAGCGGGCTACACGACTGCCGACGCGCTTCCAAGCAGAACAAGAGACGGATAAAAAATGGCGAGAGAAAGGAAGAAAAATATCTTAAAACTGTATGAAGTTATTTTTTTACCATTACATAACGATGTAA